>Ga0207675_100000210_pt1 | contig 54505 bp, 53 predicted proteins | sample KBSSwiS42_FD_184305 | JGI IMG/M metagenome (GOLD analysis project Ga0207675, IMG submission 184305) | Switchgrass rhizosphere microbial communities from Kellogg Biological Station, Michigan, USA - KBS Switchgrass S4-2 (SPAdes) (version 2) | ecosystem: Host-associated > Plants > Roots >...
GCTCGCGCGATCCCTCGAGCGGCCGCACCTCCTCGATCAGCTCGAAGTAGAGGATCCTCTCCGCGGCGCGGATGTCCTCGCCCTTCTCCTCCTCGACCAGCTCTCCGCAGAGCGAGCCGACCAGCTGGTCGCCGCCCATGCCCATGTGACGGTGTATGCGCCAGATCGGGAGCACGATCTCGTGCTGGCGGAAGGCGCGATACCACGCGATCGCGTGGTGGTAGTTGGTGTCCACTAGCGTGCCGTCGACGTCGAGGATGGCCGCGGGGGGCATCCGCCACTCCTACCCGCGCCGCTCGCGTCTAAAGGTGTCCCCGGGATTTCCGAGTCAGAGAGTGATGGCATTCAGAAGGCATGCCGCGCTGCTAGCGGCCGCGCTGATCGTCCTGCTCGCCCCCGCCTCCGCGGCGGCGGCCTGCCGTGGCGCCCGCGCGACGACGAAGACCGCCACCACGGGCACGCTCGTGCACGCGACCCTGTGCATCCTCAACGCCGAGCGAGCCGGCCACGACCTGCGCCCGCTGGTCCTGAACGCGAAGCTCGGAACCGCCGCGCGGCGGCACTCCCACGCGATGGTCCGTGAGCGGTTCTTCTCGCACACCTCGCCGAACGGCGACACGTTCATCGACCGCATCCGCGCCGCGGGCTATCTGGAGGGCGCACGGAGCTGGACCGCTGGGGAGAACATCGCCTACGGCTCGGGCAGCCGCGCGACGCCGCGCTCGATCGGGCGCGCGTGGATGAACAGCCCTGGGCACCGGGCGAACATCCTGAGCAGGTCGTTCCGGTCGATCGGAATCGGGATCGAGTCCGGCACGCCGGTGGGAATCGCCGGCGCCACCTACACGACCGACTTCGGACGGCGGGACTAGGTGCCTCCGCTACGCGACCGCGGCGAGTTCCACGCCCTCCTCGACGAGGTCGGACTCGCGGTTGTCCGCGATCAGGTCGAGCACGGCCTCCTCGACAGCTCGCTGAACGTCGGGCCATGGAGCGGTGTCCTCGCCGAGCTCCGGCAGCGCTCCGCCGATCGTGATGCCGCCATCGAAGCGGTCGAAGACGCGCGGGTCGATGTAGGACGCACGGCAGACCGCCGGCGTGTTCCCTAGGTAGCGGGCGACCTCCTTCACGGCACGCGTCTTGGCGCGCTTGCGGGAGGTCTTCGAGCCGGAGGCCATGCCGGCCACGGCCAGCGCTACGGCCGCGAGGACGGTGCCGCTCCAGGTGCGGAAATCCTTCGCGCTGAAGTCGCCGCCCGTGGCCTCCTTCAGGTACGCGTTGATGTCCGCGGACTTCACGTCGACCCAGCGCCCGCCCTCCTTGTAGGCGAGCAGCTCCGCACCGCCGCCGCGGCGCTTCTTCAGTGTGCGGACGATGGTCGCCACCTCGCGGTCGTCGATCGACTGCACGCGCCGCTGTCCGCCCTTGGCCTCGTAGTCGAAGGTCACCCGGTCACCGGAGATCGTCACGTGCCGCTTGCCCATCGTCGCTATGCCGTAGGTGTCGTTCTCCTCCGCGTAGCTCTCTGACCCGATGCGGAAGAAGCCCCGGTCGAGCAGGCGCATCGCGGCGGCGAGCACCCTCTCACGCGGCATGCCGCGCCGCCGGACGTCCTTCGCGACCCGCTCGCGAAGCCGGGGCAGCGCGCTGGCGAAGTCGATCATTTCCTCGAACTTCTGCGCGTCGCGGCGCTCGCGCCACTTGTCGTGGTAGCGGTACTGCTTGCGGCCGGCGGCATCGGCGCCCGTGGCCTGGATGTGCCCCATCGGCCACGGGCAGATCCAGACGTCCTCCCACGCGGGCGGGATGGCGAGCTCCCGGATCCGCTCGAGCACGCTGGGCTCCGTTACCCGGCGGCCATCGTCATCGAGGTACTCGAACCCCTTGCCTCGCCGCCTGCGGCGAATGCCGGGACCGGAGCAGTCGGCTCTCTTCAGTCGGGCCATGGAGGAGTCCCAATGCCCGCTGGGGGGTCGCGCCAATCCCCATCCAAGCGTCCGGCGGGCGAAGGACAGCGGTGAAGGAGCTGGGCCTGACGGGACCGTCCTGGATAAGTGTTGCCCTCCAACACTTGGGCAGGACAGTCGATGTTCAAACGAACGTGGCGGTGAGGCGCTCGAGGATCGCCTCGTCCCGGGCCGCCAGCACTCGTGAGCGCATCTCCAGCGACAGCTCGTCGTCCGCCGGGAAGGCCACCGCGCCGCCCGCTTCGGTGACGAGCAGCTGGGCTGCTGCCGCGTCCACGGAGCGGATCGGGCGCAGTGAGACCATGCCGTCGAGTTGGCCGGCGGCCACCAGGCAGAGCGTCATCGCCACCGAGCCGAGCACGCGCAGGCGGCGGGCTTCGACGGACTCGATGGCGGATGCCGTCGCAGCGACAAGCTCGGGGCGAGCCGTTTCGAGGCCAAGGACCTCGAGCGGTCCGGGGTGGAGCGGCGGCAGGAGCTCGCCGTCGCGAAACGCGCCCTTCCCCTTCACCGCCCACCAATCGCGCCCGGGACGTGGCTCGTCGCCCTCGGAGATCCGCGGATCGAGCTCGGCGACCCAGCCGATCTCGACATCGGCCATTCGAGGCCCGGAGGCAACCGCGATGGAGACGCACGCGAACGGCAGGCCGCGCTTTGCGTTTAGGGAGCCGTCCACCGGGTCGATGACCGCTCTCACCTCGCTGCCGCCGCGGATGAGCACCTCGCCGCGCTCCTCCGACACGGCCACGAGCGGCATCCCGAGCGCCTCGATCTCGCGGAAGACCGCATCCTCAGCAGCGCGGTCGATCACGTACGCGGTGTCGCCGCCCTCGCCGCGGCCCGTCTCGACGGCGCGTTCCTCGGTCGTCGCGTAACCGTGCACCGCGTCCCTCGCGGCTCCCGCCGCGCGCCGGCAGAAGCCGAGCCAATCGGTGCTGTCTGGCAGAGGCACGCTGCGGCGTATCCTAGGCGTCCATGCCCCTAGCCCTGGACGGCCTGAACCGCGCGCAGGAGGCGGCCGTCACACACCCCGACGGCCCGCTCGTCGTCGTGGCCGGCGCGGGCACCGGCAAGACCCAGACGGTCGTCCGCCGCTTCGCGTGGCTCGTGGACCAGGGTCTCCCCGCCGAGCAGATCCTCGCCCTGACCTTCTCGGGCCCCGCGGCGGCCGACCTTCGCGAGCGACTCGAGGCTCTGCTCGAGTCGCCCTACGAGGAGCTCCACGTCGGGACGTTCCGCACCTTCTGCCTACGCCTCCTCCAGGACGAGGCGCTCGAGGCGGGGGTGGACCCGTTCCTCTCTCCGGTCACCCCGGCGGACCGCCTCGCGCTCCTGCTCGAGCGGATCGACGACCTCTCCCTCCGCGCTCATGAGATCCGCGGCAACCCCGCGCCGCTCCTGGCCAGCTTCGTCTCGCGCATCGACCGGCTGAAGAGCGAGATGGTCTCGGCGGCCGACTACGAGGCCTATGCCGAGCGCCTCGGCGCCAGCGGCGGAAGCGATGCCAGCCGCGCCCGCGCCGCCCGCGAGCGCGAGTTCGCGCGCCTCTACGCGGACCACGACCGTCTGCTCGCCGAGCGCGGGGCGCTCGACTTCGGCGACCTGATCCTGCACGCCTTCCGGCTCCTCCACGAGCGGCCACACGTCCGCGAGCGCGCGGCGCGCCGCTTCCGGCACGTGCTCGTGGACGAGTACCAGGAGACGACGTTCGCCGAGGGCATGCTGCTCCGGCTCCTGATCGAGGAACACGACCAGGTGACGGTGGTCGGCTCCGACGACCGACTCCTCGAGGAGCTCCCCGAGGCCACCGTGGTCAAGCTCGAGCGCAGCTGCCGCTCGGGCCGGCGCATCCTCGATGCCGCCGCGGCCGTGCTGCCTGGGCGGCTCACCGGCGTGGGCGGCGGACGCGTGCGCTTCTGGCGAGCTCGCTCGGAGCGCGCACAGGCACAGGCCGTGGCCGCGGAGGCCGAGCAGCTGATCGCGAGCGGCGTGGCGCCCGAGCGGATCGCCGTCCTGGTCCGCTCCGTCAAGAGCGAGGGCTCCGTGATCGCCTCGGCGCTCGAGGAGCGCGCGGTGCCGGCGCGCACATGCGGCGCCGCGGCGTACTTCCAGCGCGCCGAGGTCCGCGACGTGCTCGCGTGGCTGCGCGCGCTCGCCGACCCGAGCGACTCCGGCGCGGTCGTCCGCGCGCTGAGCCGCCCGCCCGTGGAACTGCGCTCGGTCGACGTGGCCCGCCTTACCCAGCTCGCGCGCCGCCGCAAGGTCGACATGCCCTCCGCGGTCGCCGCCGCGCTCGAGGGACCGCAGCTCTCAGAGGAGGGGCGCGACCGCGCGCGGGTGTTCCTGCGGCTCTACCGCTCGGCGTCGAACGCCTTCGAGGACCGCCGCCCCGACGCGTTCGTGCTCCGGCTGATCGAGCGCATCGGCCTCCGCCGCCAGCAGGTCTTCGCCACCCACGCCGACACGGTCGAGCGCCTCCGCAACATCGCGAAGCTCTCCGAGCTGGCCACGGCGTACATGCAGCGCGAGCCGCACGCCACGGCGCGCGATTTCACCCGCTACCTCGCGGCGGTCGCCGAGTCCGGGCTGCGAGAGGAGGAGGCCACCGGCACCCCCACCGCCCCCGCGGTCCAGGTGATGACCATGGGCGCGGCTCGCGGCCTCGAGTTCGACAACGTCTTCGTGCTCGGGCTCTCGGCGGCCCAGATGCCCGGCCCGTACCGGCCCGAGGCCGACGCGATCCCACCCGAGCTGCTGAAGCGAGGGGGGGCGGCGTCGAACGGGCGCGACGCGCACGAGGCGGAGATGCGGCGGCTCCTCAACCTCGCGATGACCCGTGCCCGGAAGGGCCTCGTGCTCGCCTGGGCCGAGACCCCTCAGCAGGGAGCCGGCTCGCGGCCGTCACCGTTCTACGAGGAGGCGTTGGCCGCCGCCGGTGTCGAGGAGGAGCTCTTCGAGGAGGAGCTCTTCGGGCCCGCGGAGGGACTCCATTCGACCTTCCGCATCATGCGCGACGAGCTGCTCGACACGGTGGCTCGCATGGGCGGCCGCCTGGGCGAGATGCGCCTCGACACCTACCTCGACGTCGACCAGGCGGTGTCGCGCTACCTCGAGCTGATCAAGGTGGCCGCCCTCATCGAGCGGGCGAAGGAGGGCCAGTCGCTCGAGGCAGCGCTCCCCGCCCTCAACGAGATCCTGCTCCAGTGCGCCACGCCGGAGCAGCGGGAGATCCTCGAGCAGTCGGGGCTCGACAGCTGGCTGCGCGATACCGAGCGCGACCCGGCCGAGCGGCCCACCGCCGCGCAGGACGGCGCTGAGCCGTCGCTCGACCCCTTCATCCCTCGCCGGGGCCGCGGCCTGATGCTGTCGGCCTCCGACATCGACACCTATCGGCTCTGCCCGCTCAAGTACAAGTTCGCGCGCGTCTTCCGCATCCCGCAGGAGCCGACGATCCACCAGCGCTTCGGCATCGTGCTCCACCAGGTGCTCGAGCGCTTCCACCAGCAGAGCGACCGTTCGCTGGACGCCCTCATGGAGCTCTTCCATGCCTCGTGGCGGCGCTCCGGGTTCGGCGACACCGACGACGAGCTCCAGTTCCGCGAGCGGGCCATCGCGGCCCTGGAGAGCTACTGGCAGCGGGACCGCGAGTCCGACTCGGAGGCCGTCTGGTTCGAGCGCTCGTTCGCCTTCAAGATCGGCCCCCACCTGCTGCGCGGCCGCGTGGACCGGGTCGACCGCCGTCCCGACGGCAGCTACGAGCTGATCGACTACAAGACCGGGCGCGCCAAGACGGAGCAGGAGCTGCGCGAGGACGTCCAGCTGTCGGTCTACCAGATGGGCGCACGCGAGTCGTGGGGCCTCGAGACGTCAGCGCAGAGCTACTTCTACGTCCTGACCGGGGAGAGGGTGCCGGTCGAGCACTCCGAGGAGGAGCTCGAGCGCGTGCGCACCACCGTCGCCGAAATCGCCGCAGGCATCCTGAAGCAGCGCTTCGAGCCCACGCCGTCTCCGGACCTGTGCCGCTTCTGTGACTACCGGATCATCTGCCCGGCGGCTGAGAAGTAGGGGCGTCCGGGCGCGCCCCTACCCCCCCGCGGGGTTTAGCGGACGACCGGGTCGCGGACCCGATCGCGGTCGTCGTAGACGACGTCGCGACGCCGCTCGGTCTGCGTGAGCAGGAACAGCCCGATCACCAGGCCAACCACGCCGGCGATCATGAGGATGAGGCCGATGGTCTGGATCTCGATCCCCTGCACGCTGACGTCCACTGCGTATTTCAGGATCGCCCCAACGGCGATCAGGAATATCGAAGCACCAATTGTCATGTGCCCCTAGTGCCCGACTCGCGGGCGCTGCAAACTAGGACGACTGTCCAGGACCGCCGGCCTCGCCGGGCCCGCGCTGGCGCAAAAAGCGCTGGAAATCGGACGCAATCGTGTCTGCGGAGGGAAGCTGGCCCTCGTCCGGAGGGTTCTCCTCGTTGGCCTCGTCCATTGCGCTCTCGAGCCGTTCGACGAAGGCCTTCACCTCTGGGTCGCTGGCCACCGCGGCCGTGACCTGGCGCTCGTAGTCCTCGGCGGCCTCCTCCAGCTCACCGCCGTCCACGGCGAGGCCCGCCGCGCCCTCGAACGCGCGCACGAGCGCGAGCGCGACCTTCGGATTCGGCGACGCGGCCACGTAGTGCGGCACCGACGCCCACAGGCTCACCGCCGGGACGCCCTCCTCGGCGCACGCGCGCTGGATCACTCCGACGATGCCGGTCGGGCCCTCGTAGCTCGGCGGGTCGAAGCTGAGCCGCTTCATCAGGTCCTCGTCGGACGTGATGCCCGTAACCGACACGGGCCGGCTGTGCGGCACGTCGGCCAGCAGCGCGCCGAGCGTGATCACCATCTGCACGCCCAGCTCGCGGGCGGTGGAGATCACTCCGTCGGTGAAGCGGCGCCAGCGCAGCGAGGGCTCGATGCCCTGAAGCAGGACGAGGTCGCCGTCGGCGCCCGCCACCTGCGCGACCGCGAACGAGTTGTCGGGCCACTCGATCTCGCGCACGCTGCCCTCGGCGAGCTTGACCGTGGGCCTCACCGCGGTGAAGTCGTAGTACTCCTCGGGGTCGATCCTCGCCACGTCGCGCGCGTCGAAGGAGCCCTTGATGTACGAGAGCGCCGCCGTCGCGGCCTCACCGGCGTCGTTCCACCCCTTGAACGCGCAGACCATGACCGGTGCTCGCAGCTCGGGGCGCTCCTGCCAGATCACATCCGTCATCAACCCCACGGTACCCGACGTCCGATCCGGCGATCACGATTGGAACGTGACGATCGCTGAGCTGAGACCGGGCGGCGAGGTCGAGGGGGTCTTCGCGTGCACACGCAAGGACCGCCTGACGGCCCGCAACGGCGCTCCCTACCTCGCGGTGGAGCTGCGCGACCGCACCGGCGCGATCCCTGGCCGCGCCTTTCGGGACGCCGACTTCCTGGCGGGCCAGTTCGAGCGCGGCGACCTGGTGACGGTGAGCGGACGCGTGGAGCGCTTCCGCGACGAGCTTCAGGTCGAGCTCAAGTCGATCAGGCGGGCCGCCGAGGAGGTCCCGGACCCGTCCGAGTTCCTGCCGGTGGCCTACCGCGACATGGAGGAGCTCGACGGCTTCCTCGAGCATCTCGCGCGCGAGGTCTACGACACCGACCTGCGCGCGCTGCTCGACTCGTTCCTGGGGGACGAGGGGTTCCGCGCCGAGTTCCGGCGAGCGCCGTGCACGCGCGCGGGCCACCACGCCTACCTGGGCGGCCTGCTCGAGCACACCGTGGCCGTGGCGACGCTGGCGTTCGAGACCTGCACGCTCCACCGGCGGCTGAACTCCGATCTGCTGCTGACCGCCGCGATCCTCCACGACGTCGGCAAGACGCTCGAGTTCCAGCTCGGCGCGGAGATAGCGCTCAGCGAGGCCGGCGCGCTCGTGGGGCACGTCGCGCTCGGCCAGCAGCTGGTCGCCGAGCGCGCGCGGAGACTCGAGAGCTTCCCCGAGGCGAAGCTGCACGCTCTCTCTCACTGCATCCTGGCCCACCACGGGCCCGACGCACTGCCGGCACGTCGCTTCCGCTCCGCTGAGGCACTGGCGCTGTACCGCCTGAACGCCCTCGACGCGGGCGTAAAAGGCGCGCTCGAGCATGGACTTGAGTGATCTGGACGAATAGGCGATAGCGCGCCGTTCCCGGTCGCGCTCCGAACCGCGCCCGCCGACCGGGATTCTGAGGTGTCAACTGAAGAGTCGAGTCCCGCGACCGCCCATGCGGAGGCAGTCGAGGAGCTGCTGCGTCAGCTCGTCGATGCCCGCTTCGTGCTGACGGATCGCGACGGCGCGGTAACGCGCTGGAGCAGGCCTGCCGAGGAGCTCTTCGGCTGGCCGAACGCGCGCATGCTCGGCCGTCCGCTCGTCGAGACGCTCGCGTTGGCCGGCGAGCTGCCCCAGTTCGGCGGAGTCGTCCAGACCGTGGCACGCCGCAAGGACGGCACGGAGCTCGAGCTCACGCTGACGTTCATCCCCGTCGGGATGAGCCAGAGCCTGGAGTTCAACGGCTTCCTCGAGGCGCTCGAGATCGCGGCCCCGCGCGGCAACGCTCTGAAGCAGCTCCAGCGGAGCCACAAGACCGTGGTCGACTGGGTGAGCGCCTCCATGGGCGGCCACGCCCGCCTCGACGACGACGACCTGGCGGCCGGCACGATCGTCGCCTTCCGGCCGCTGATCGAGCTGCCCCCGGCGCCGCTCCCGCCGGAGGAGGACCCGGAGCGCACCGCCACGGCTGCCGCGGCGGGCCAGATCGCCGACGCCGTGGAGGCGGCCCTCGGACGATCCGAGGACCTCGAGCGCGTGCTGGAAGAAAGGGACGTCGAGCTCGAGCAGGCCCGCGGCGACACGGAGGCCATGCGCGGGGAGGTCGCAAAGGCGAACGAGAGGATTTCGCATCTCGGCGGAGAGCTGACCGACACACGGCGCGTGCTCGACGAGATGCGCGCCAAGGCCGAGGAGGAGCGCGATCGCACGCGCGCAGCCGTCCAGGAGGCGCGTGAGCTCGCCGAGCGCCTCGAGCGCGAGCTCGCCGGCACCCCGCAGGCGCAGGAGCGCCTGAGCTCCCAGCTGGAGGAGACCCGCGCGACCGTGGCCGAGCTGCGCGCGACGCGCGAGAAGGTGGACGCGCTCGAGTCCGAGCTCGTCAAGCAGCGCTCCACGGGCGAGGAGCGGCGCCGGGTCGAGTCGGAGCTGCGGGACACGCGCACGCGCGTCGAGCAGCTCGAGGCCGGGCTCGCCGAGGCGCGCGAGCGCGCTGGGGACGAGACGGCGCTCACCACCGCGCTCACCGAGCTGCGCGAGCGCGTCGAGGCGGTCGCCGGCGATCTGGCACAGGTTCGCGACAGCGCCTCAGGCGAAGAGCTGGAGGAGCTGAGGTCGAGGCTGGGGGCGCTCGAGGGCGCGGGCCCAGAGGCGCCGCCAGAGCTCCGCGAGCTCCTGGACCGGACGAGTGCACGGGTCGAGGAGCTGGAGCGCGCCCACGCCGGCGATGGGGAAACCGAAGGCATCGGCGCCGCGCTCGACGAGCTGCGCGCCCGCGTGGACGCCCTGGCCGGCGGCCTCGAGTCGGAGGCCGCGGAGCGCGACGAGCGGCTGCGCGCGGCAGGCGACAACGAGGAGCGCCTGGCCGTCGAGCTCGCCGAGGCGCGCGCCCGCGCGGAGCAACAGGATCGCCTCCACGCGGACCTCGAGGCGCTCCGCGCCAAGCTCGAATCGATCAGCGGCGAGCGGATCGAGGAGCACCGCGTGCTCGCCGGGGACCTCGCCGACACACACGCCAAGCTGAACGGGCTCGTGCGAGCCGTGACGGACGAGCGGCAGCGCGCCGACGAGGCCAGAGCGCTGCTCGCCGACGTGCGCCAGGAGCTCGCGCAGCTTCGCTCCAGCGGAGTGGCGGCCGGCGACGGCGCGCCGCTGCCACCCGACGCTGTGGCTGCGGTGGAGCGACTCACCGCACTGGCCGAGCAGGCGGCCGACGCCGCCCGGACGCATTCCGGCAGCGCCGAGGAGGCGTCCACCCAGGCCGAGGCCCGCGCAAGCCGGGCGGAGGAAGCGGCCGGGGCCGCCGAGGCGCAGGCGATGCGCGCAGCCGACAGCGTCGCAAGCGTGGAGGAGCGCGTCGTGCGCACCCAGCAGGAGCTGGCGGGGATCGAGGGCGAGCTCACCAGCGCCCGCGCCGCCGCGGAGGCCGTGAACGCGCGCGCGGCACAGGCCGAGGAGGCCGTGACCGCGGTCGAGACGCACGCCTCGCGCGTCGAGGAGGTGGTCGGCGCGGCCGAGGCCCAGGCAACCGCCGCCGACCGACACGCCGCACGCGCCGAGGAGGCCGCGGGCTCGGTGGAAGCTCAGGTGGCCCGCGCCGAGGAGGCCGCGGCCGGTGTCGCCGGCGAGGTGGAGCGCGTGGTTCAGGCCGCCGCCGACCAGCAGACGAATACGCAGCGCGCCGAGCAGGCGGCCGAGCGTGCGGAGAGCGCGATCGCCCGCGGCGACGAGATCGCTCGGAGAATCGAGACCGACATCGAGCGCGCCGGCTCCGCCGCGTCCGCGGTGGAGCGGACCATCGAGCGCGCGGACGAGACTGCAGCAGGGGTACAGCGCGACGCCCAGCGCGCGGAGACCGCGGCCGAGCAGGTCCAGGCCGCGGTCCAGCGAACCGCCGAGATCGCCGGCGAGGTGGAGGCCAAGGTCGCCCGCGTGGACGAGCGCGCCGCCGCCGTGGAGCGCGGGGCGGAGCGGGCCGAGGCCGCCGTGACCGCGGCAGGCCGTAGTGCAGAACGCGCGGGCGAGCAGGGCGGTGCGGTCGAAGAGACCGCCCGGCGGCTCGCGGACGCGGCCGCGGCGGCCGAGCGCGAGGCCGCCCGCGCCCGCGAGGCCGCCGAGGAGGCGGCCCAGGCCGCCGGGGTCGCACGCCAGGCGGCCGACGAGGCCGGCGCATCGGCGCACCACCACGCCGAGCAGCTGCGCGTGATCAGCCGCTACGAGTCACAGGGGCCGCCCGCGGCTCACGCGATGCACGGGAATGGCGCCCCGGCCGCGCCCGGCCCCGCCATCGCACCAGTCGCGCCGGTCGCGCCCGCCGCCGACGCACCACTCGCGCCGCGGCGGCCGCTGTTGCCGGCCAAGGAGACCGGCCCGAAGCGGGAGCCGCGTCCCGGCTTCGACGACCTCGAGCAGCCCACCGCGAGGATCGGCCTCGACGGCCGCTTCCAGGAGCTGAACCAGGCCTTCAGCGACCTTGTCGGATACAGCGAGGGTGAGTTCCAGCAGGCGATCTGGCCGCCGGTCATGGACCGCGCGAACCTCGACAAGCACCGCGAGCAGATGAAGGACATGCTCGGCGGCAAGATGGAGTCCGCCGACATCAAGACCGGCTACGTCCACGCCCAGGGGCTGCTCGTGCCGGTAGTCGGGACGATCACGCTCGTCCGCGAGAACGGCGAGCCCTCGCATTTCCTGCTCCAGACTTCGTAGTCTGGAGCATGTGATCCCCGACGGTGGCATGGTGCCGTGGTTCGAGCGGCTGAGCGAGTCCGTCCCCGACCTGGCCCCGCTGGACGCTCACACGCACATCGGGTCGAACGATCCTGACGGGTTCAGCTGCAGCAGCGAGCAGCTTGTGAGCGCGCTCGAGCGGATCGACGCGCGCGCATTCGTCTTCCCCATGCACGAGCCGGACGGCTACCGCGCCGCCAACGACATGGTGATCGACGAGGCCGCCGCGTCGGACGGGCGGCTGTTCGCCTTCTGCCGGCTCGACCCGCACAGCGAGGACCCGCTGGCGGAGGCCGAGCGAGCACTCGAGCGGGGCGCGCGCGGCATCAAGCTCCACCCCCGCGCCGAGCGCTTCGCCCTCGACCACGCCGGGCTCGAGCGGGTGTTCGCGCTCGCGGACGAGCGCCGCCTCCCCGTGCTCGTCCACGCCGGCCGTGGGATACCCGCCCTGGGACGGGACGCGCTCGAGGTGACCGCGCGCCATCCGGGCCTCCGGCTCATCCTCGCCCACGCGGGCATCTCCGACCTGTCCTGGATCTGGCGCGAGGCGCCCGCGCACCCGAACCTGTTCTTCGACACCTCGTGGTGGGCCCCGGCCGACGTCCAGGCGCTGATCGCCCTGGTGCCGCCGGGCCAGATCCTGATGGCGAGCGACGCCCCGTACGGCTCGCCCACCTGGGCGGCCGTCATGACCACGCGCAACGCGCTCCAGCTCGGTCTCGGGCCCGACGCTGCGCGCGCGATTGCCGGCGGCCAGGCGCTGCGGATCGTCAGCGGCGAGGAGCCGCTTGACCTGGGTGAGCCCCCAGGAGGCGACGGCCTGTCGCACGACCCGCTGCTCGATCGCGTCTACTCGTTCCTGCTGAGCGCCATCGGGCAGGCGTTCAACGGGGTCGAGCCAACCGAGACGCTCGCGCTCGTCCGGCTCGCGTGCGACGTGGGGGACGACGCGCCCCAAACGCCGGTCTGCCGCTGGGTCCTGGAGCTGCTGGACCAGCGCGAGAGCTACTCGCCGGAGGGCGACGGCCGGCCGCGCAGGTTCGCCCCGGGAATGCACTTCGTAATCGGCGCGCTCGGCATCGTACGGACGCCGGACGTTCCTCTGCCCGAGTTTCACGCGGTTCCCGCCGGGTAGCTCCACTGAAAGGGCCACCGGAGCCGTGCGTCGGACCTGCGGGGGACGTCACGCGGAGACGGTCGGCCCTCTTTACGGATTCAGGCCACTTCGCGCAGCGCCTCGAGCTCGCGGCGCATGGCGAGCCGCTTGAGCGCCCTCGACTCGATCTGCCTCACGCGCTCGGCCGACAGCCCGAGCCGGCGACCGGTCTCTCGCAGCGGCTGCGGGTCGTCGCCGTTCAGGCCGAACCGAAGCCGGATCACCGCGCGCTCGGTTTCCGGCAGCTCGTCGATCGTGCGGCGGAGCAGCTGCTCTGAGAGGCTCACCTCCACCTCCTGGTCGGGCGACGGCGAGCCGCCCTCGAGCAGGTCACCGAGAGCCGTATCGCCCTCCTCGCCCACCGGGCGGTCGAGGCTAGTGACGGTCCTGGCCGCGTCGCGTACCTCCTCGACCTGGTCGAGCGGCAGCTCCGCCTCGCGGGCGATCTCGTCGTCGTTCGGCTCCCGGCCCAGCTTGGCCGACAGCTCACGCTCCGCGCGCACGATCTTGCGCTCGCGCTGGCCGATGTGCACCGGGATGCGGATCGTGCGCGCCTTGTTCGCCAGCCCGCGCTGGATCGCCTGCCGGATCCAGAAGGTTGCGTAGGTCGAGAACTTGTAGCCCTTGCGCCAATCGAACTTCTCGGCGGCGCGGATCAGGCCGAAGATGCCCTCCTGGATCAGGTCGAGCAGCGACAGCTCCTGGCCCTGGTACTTCTTCGCGATCGACACCACGAGGCGCAGATTGGAGTTGATCATGCGCTCCTTCGCCGCCAGATCGCCCTGCTCGATCCGCTTGGAGAGCTCCACCTCCTGGTCCGCCGTGAGCAGCGGGTAACGGCGGATCTCGTTCAGGAACAGCTGCAGCGCGTCTGTCGTCGCCGCCGCCAGCTCGCCGTTCCTGAACGTCGTCGGCTCCACGCCGCTGCGGCCGCAGTCGTCGCTGATGTCGACGCCGTGCGACTCGAGCTGGGCCTCGAGCGCGTACAGGTCCTCGTCGCTCAACTCGAGCGCCTGCGCCACGTCGTCGAACTCCGACAGGTTGATGCAGCCGCGCTCCTCGCCGCGTGCGATCAGCGCCGCCACCTCAGGTCGTGAGGTGAGCTCCTGCACCACAGCTCGAATGCTACGCGGCCGCCGCGCCCGCCGCCGACAGGCGATCAAGCGAGCGGCGCAGCAGCCGCGAGACATGCATCTGGGACACACCGACCACCTCGGCGATCTCCGCCTGCGTCAGGTCCTCCTCGAAGCGCAGGCGCAGGATCAGCCGTTCGCGCGCAGGCAATGCCTCCAGCGTGCCGCGCAGCGTCTCGCCGATCTCGACGAGCTCGTAGCCCTGCTCCTCGTCGGACAGCGACTCGGCGAGCGTCCAGCTCTCCTCGTCGCTCGCACCCGGGCGTGGTGCGTCGAGCGACACCGCCTCATACGCCGTGGCCGCCTCCATCGCCTCGAGCACGTCCTCGACCGGCGCGTTGACCGCCGCCGCGATGTCGCGCGGGGTAGGCGAGCGGCCGAGTCTCGAGGGCAGGTCGCCGAGCGCCTCGCCGACCTTCAGCACGAGCTCCTGCGTCGCCCGCGGCACGTGGACCGACCAGCCCTTGTCGCGAAAGTGCCGCTTGATCTCGCCCAGCATGGTCGGGACCGCGTAGCGCGTGAAGCCGTTCCCGCGCTCGGGGTCGTAGCGGTCGACCGCCTTGATGAGCCCCACACACGCCACCTGTACGAGGTCCTCGAGCGACTCGCCGGCGTGCCGGTACCTGGATGCCAGCTGGCGCGCCAGGGGCATGAAGCGGACCACGAGCTCATCCCGAGCCTCGAGGTCACCGGTGCGGTGATACCGCACAAGGAGCCTGTCGTCCTCGAGCCTCCTAGCCTCCGGAGACTCAGCCGCCGGCTCCCCCAACAGGACGGCTGGTGTCACGTGTCACATATCACCCTTTCGGGCAGATGTGAAACCTGGTGGGGTCGTCAGACGACCGCGGATGCGTCATCCACCATCTCGAGCCGCTCCTCCAAGCGGGTGATGGCGAAGACGCGCTGCACGGGGTCCGGCCCGCGCACGATCACAACTCGACGCCCCGCCTCGCGGGCGCGCTCGTCGGCGGTGACGAGACAGCGGAGACCGGTCGAGTCGAGGAACGTCAGGCGGGAGAGGTCCAGCACCATGACGGCGGGCTGGCCCTCCTCGACGCGCCTGAGCTCGTCCTGCACCTTCCCGACCGTGGACAGGTCAAGCTCGCCCCTGAGGGCGACGTGCACGAGTCCATTGCGGTCCTCGGTCTCTACGTCGAGGATCTCCACGTGCGCTGAACCTAGCGCAAGCCGGCGTTTCCCGCGAGCCTCCAGGCGAAGGCGACCAGGACCCCCGCAAAGGTGAGTTCGAGCGCCCGTTCGGGCACCGCGTTCGCGACCAGCACGCCGGCGAGAACCCCCAGCGGCGAGAGGACGCCGATCAGGAGGCCGTCGCGCAGGCGGACGTTTCCGTAGCTGCGCTGCCTCGCGGCGCCGACGAGCGCGACCAGCACGATCGCGACGAGCGAGGTGGCGATCGCCTCCAGCTGTGAGAGATGTCCGAACACGACCAGGGCCGGCACGAACAGGAGGCCCCCGCCCACGCCGAGCAGGCCGCCCGCCATCCCGCCCGCGAAGCCGAGCACGAGCAGGCCGGTCACGTCCAGCGCGTCCATCAGAACACCAGGACCGCGGCGGAGACGAGCAGGAGGACGACGAAGGCGGCCGCGACCGCGCGCTCCGAGATGCGCTGCTGGAGCGAGGTGCCGGCGAGCACTCCGGCGATGGCCGGAGCGGCGACCAGCAGGCCCTTGCCGAGGTCGACGTTCCCGTAGAGCGCGTGCCCCGCGGCGGCGAGCGCGCCGATCACCGCGATCGCGGCGAGCGAGGTGCCGGTGGCCTCCCGATGGCCGTACCCCATCCAGAGCACGAGCAGAGGGACGATGATCGTTCCGCCGCCCACGCCGAAGAGCGCCGAGAACGCCCCAGCGGCGGTGGCGATAGCGGCCAGGCGCACCGGGGCATACTAGGCGCGTTGTGGAGGCCCTAAGCCCGCTGACAGCCGACCCGGCGCACTCGGCGCTGTTCTTCGACGTGGACGGCACCCTCGCCCCGATCGTCGAGCGCGCCGCCGATGCGCATGTCCCGAAGGAGACCTCGCTGGTCCTCTCCCGCCTGTCGCGGCGGTACGCGCTCGTGGCGTGCATCTCGGGCCGTGCCGCCGCCGACGTCCGGCGCCTGGTCGGCGTGGGCGGGATCGCATACGCCGGCTCGCATGGCGCCGAGCTGCTCGAGCCGAACGCGGCCGCCCCGCGCATCGCGCCGGACTTCCTGGCCTGGGAGCCGCGGGTGAAGGAGTTCGTCAGCGAGCGCGACACCCCGGACCTGCGCGTCCTGCGCGTCCGCATCGAGGACAAGGGGCCGATCATGACCTTCCACTGGCGCGGCGCGCCGGACGAGGAGGCGGCCCACGCCCGCGTGGAGGAGCTGGCCGGCGAGGCGGAGGGCGCCGGTCTGTGGGTCCACTGGGGACGCAAGGTGCTCGAGATTCGCCCTCCGGTGCCCATCGGCAAGGGCCAGGCGGTGCGGGAGCTGATCAGCGAATCCACGCGAGCCGCGCTCTACGCGGGCGACGACAAGACCGACCTCGACGGGTTCGCCGCGCTCACGGAGCTCGTCGAGGAGGGGCGGCTGGAGCACGCGGTTCGCGTGGGCGTGCTCTCCGACGAGGGCCCGCCCGAGATCGGCAGGCAGGCCGACATCGCGGTCGACGGCGTGGAGGGCATGAAGGGCGTGCTCGCGGAGCTGGACCACGCGTGAGGTTCCGCGACTTCCTTCGCGTCTCCGTCCTGATCTACGGGGCGGCCGCCACAGTTCTTGCCGCCGTGTCGGTGGTGGGGGCGACGCGCTCCGACTCGACGACGCTCGTCTACGTCGCGGCCGTCTGGTGGTGCCTGGCCGTGCTGATCGGCCTCTGGCTCGGCCGCCGCCTCCAGGCGACCGACGGCATCGCGCGACTGCTCGCGGAGGCGCGCTCGACGAACTCGCTCCCCGAGCTGGAGCCGGGAGCGGTGATGTTCAACCGGCTCTGGGCGGTCGCGGTCGCCACCGTGCTCGCGGGTGCGATCGGGTTCTTCTTCCCGCAGGTGCCCGTGGTGGCCACCGGGTTCTTCCTGCTCGTCGCGCTCCTGTGGCGGCGCCAGTCGAGCGCCGTGGCGGCGATCGAGGGACGCGACGGCGTCGAGTTCTGGCTCGACAAGACCTCGCCGCTCGGACCGCCGAAGCTGCTGCGCCTGCCGGGGCTGCGGCGCATCGAGCCGGCGTAGCCCCGCCAGGCGGCGCGGCGGCTTGGGCGAACGACGGCACTGAGGGAGAGGGACCGTCCTGGATAAGTGTTGCTGTGCAACACCTAGGCAGGATTCTTGATGTCCTCAATGCTGTAGTTCGGACCGTCGGCAGCCTACGAGCCCGCGCGCTTCCGCGTGCGGTCCAGCTCCTCCCACGGCAGCGTATTCCCCACGTTCGCCGCAGTGAGCCACGCGCGCCGCGCGGTTGCCACCCCGTAGCGCATGTTCCCCAGCGTCTCGGGCCAGTGCGCGTCGCTGTTCACCAGGAGCGTCACGCCGGCCTCGGCGGCCGCCCGGGCGTAGACGTCGTTCAGGTCGCGCCGATCGGGGTTGGCGTTGATCTCGAGAAAGGTGCCGGTGTCCAGCGCCTTCGCGATCACCCGGTCGAGGTCGAGCGGGTAGGGCTCGCGGCGTTCGAGCAGGCGGCCGGTGGGGTGCCCGATCGCGTCGACGAGCGGATGCTCCATGGCACGGAGCATGCGCTCGGTCTGCTTCTTCTCGTTCAGCCGGAACGACGTATGCAGGCTGGCGATCACCCAGTCGAGCTGCTCGAGCACGTGGTCCTCGTAATCGACCGAGCCGTCCGGCAGGACGTTCGTCTCGGTCCCGGCAAGGACCGTGATGCCGAGGTCGGGCAGGGAGCGGATCTCCTCGAGGCGCCGGAGGAGCTCATCCGGCTGCACGTCGTCGCCGAAGCCGTGCGATGCGGAGTGGTCCGTGATCGCGATGTACTCGTAGCCGAGCTCGCGCGCCGCGGCCGCCATCTCCTCGACGCTCGCGTGGCCGTCCGAGAGCGTCGTGTGCATGTGGAGGTCGCCGCGGATGTCGCCGAGCTCGATCAGCTCGGGCAGGCGGGCCTCGCGGGCCGCCTCGAGCTCGCCGCGGTTCTCACGCAGCTCCGGCGGGATGTACTGCATGCCGAGCCGCTCGTAGACCTGCTCCTCGGTCGTGAAGGCCTCCGACTCCCCGGTCTCGTCGTCCGAGATGCCGTACTCGCTGACGTGGAGGCCGCGCCTGACCGCCTCCGTGCGCAGCGCCTCGTTGTGCCTGCCCGAGCCGGTGAAGTGCTGGAGCAGGTTGCCGAAGGCCTCCTCGGGCACGATGCGGAGGTCCACCGACAGGCCCGAGTGCGTCACGACCTTGGCGCCGGCCTCGCCGAATGTCGAGACGGTGTCGATCGCCTCCAGGCCCGTGAACGCCTCGGCGAGCGCGGCCGGGTCGCTGGACGAGGCCACGATGTCCAGGTCCTTCACGGTGTCGGCGAGGCGCCGGGCGCTTCCGGCCAGCTCCACGCGGATGGCGGCAGGGTGGTCGCGGAGGGCGGCGACGAGCTCCTCGCCCACCGGGAGCGCCTTCGACAGGATCATCCGCGCCTTCGGGCGGCCGTCCGCGCCCGCGGCGAACGCGGCGAGCACGTTCTCCTCGGCCTTCTTCCCGAAGCCCTTGACGTCCTTCAGCTGGCCGCTCTCCGCCGCGCGGCGAAGGTCCTCGATCGAGTTGACGCCCAGCTCGTCGTGGAGCAGCTTGGCGCGCTTCGGGCCGAGGCCGGGAATGCGGGTGACCTCGACCAGGCCGGACGGGATGCGCTGCTTCAGCTTGTCCGCCGACGGGATCGAGCCGGTCTCGAGCAGGGCGTCGATCTTCTCCGCGATCGTCTTGCCGACGCCCGCGAGCTCCTCGGCGCGGCCCTGCTTCGCCATCTCTGCGACCGAGACTCCCGCCTCGCGGATCGCCTTGGCGGCGTTGCGGTAGGCGACGACGCGGTAGACGACCGCTCCGTCGAGCTCGTAGAGGCTCGCGAGCTCCTCGAATGCCTCCGCTATCTCGCCGTTGCGCATCCGTGACTAGCCTACGCGCCGCCTTGCCCGGAGCCTGGCTAATCCTGCCGACCTACAACGAAGCCGAGAACGTCGAGGCGATCGTGCGCGCCGCGCTGGCGCAGCTGGCCTCGACCGGCCGCGAGCACACGATTCTCGTCGTCGACGACGGCTCCCCGGACGGCACCGGCGAGATCGCGGACGCGATGGCCGCCGAGCATCCCGAGATCCGCGTGATGCACCGGCCGGCGAAGGAGGGCCTCGGCCGGGCGTACGTGGCCGGGTTCGAGGACGCGCTGGCGAACGGCGCCGAGCTGATCCTCGAGATGGACTCCGACTTCTCCCACGACCCGGCCGACCTGCCGCGCCTGATCGCGGCCGCGGACGCGGCGGACCTGGTGCTCGGCTCGCGCTACGTACCCGGCGGCGGCGTCCAGAACTGGGGGACGGTGCGGCGGCTCCTCTCGCGCGGGGGCTCGTGGTACGCCCGCGTGATCCTCGGCGTGCCGGTTCAGGACCTGACCGGAGGCTTCAAGTGCTTCAACAGGCGCGTGCTGGAGGCCGTCGACCTGGACGGCGTCCACGCCGACGGATACGGCTTCCAGATCGAGCTCACCTACCGCGCGATCCAGGCCGGCTTCACGGTCACGGAGGTGCCGATCCTGTTCCGCGAGCGGAGGGAGGGGCAGTCCAAGATGACGGCGCGGATCGCCCTCGAGGCGGTTTGGAAGGTCCCCGCGCTGAGATTCCGGCGCTGACGCTATATTTTCTGAAGCGACTCAACGCGACAAGGAGTGCACGTGGCAGGCAATCTCTACGAGGTCACCGACGACAACTTTCAGGCTGAGGTTCTGGAGGCCGATCGGCCGGTGCTCGTCGACTTCTGGGCCCCCTGGTGCGGCCCCTGCCGGATCATCGCTCCGCACCTCGAGGAGCTCCAGTCGGAGCGCGAGGACATCCGGGTCGTCAAGCTGAACGTGGACGACAACCCGCAGACGGCCGCGACGTACAACGTGATGTCGATCCCGATGCTCCTGCTCTTCAAGCACGGGCAGGTCGCACACCAGATCATCGGCGCGATGCCGAAGAGCCGGCTCCTCCAGGAGATCGAGCCGGCGCTAGCCGCCTAGCGCGATCCGGCGCTCCTGGCGCCCGCGCCAGCTCCCGCCGAGGGCGCCGAGTATCGCGCCGCCAAGCGTCGTGACGAACACCAGGCCGGCCTGGGGGTCGCCCAGGTAGGCCTTCGGCTCGGTGTTCACGATCTCGAGGCCGATCAGGACAAAGCTGCCGAAGACGAGGCCACCGATCGCCCCGCGAACGAGGCCGTCGTCCGCGGCGCGGTGCTCGATCCCGCCGAGGAAGCCGCCCGCGATCGCGAGCGGCACGGCCAGGATGTAGTAGACGATCTCGTTCCAGCCCAGCGCGAACCCGGTGATGAGGCCGAACACCATCGGCACGACGATTCCGCCGGCGACCTGAACCGCGAACGGGCGCTCGTCGAAGGGCTTCGGGAGCTTCACGCGCCTGCGAGCCTAACCGAGATCGACAGCTGCCTGCCCTCGATCTCGGTGCTCTCCGAGTCGCCCTGCGCCCCGTCGAAGGTCAGCGAGGTCGCCAGGGTCTCGCCTGCCACGTAGTCCTCGTGCTCGCGCGCCGCGGCGAGCAGCTCCTCGTCGCCGCCGAGCGTCAGCGAGATGCGGTCCTCGACCTCGAACCCGGCGTTCTTGCGCGCCGCCTGGACCGCGTGCACGACCTCGCGCGCCAGCCCCTCCCGCCGGAGCTCCGGGTCAAGCTCGAGGTTGAGCGCCACGGCGTGCGTGCCGGAGCGCTCCACCTGGTAGCCGTCGAGCGGCTGAAGGACGAGCGTCACGTCCTCGGGGCCGATCTCGTGCTCCTGGCCGTTGAAGTTGATTCCGACGCGCTCCCCGGCCCGAAGCCGCGTCGGATCGAGCGCGGAGATCGCCGCGGCCACCTGCGGCATCTGCTTGCCGAAGCGCGGGCCGAGTGCCCGCCAGTTCGGCTTGAGCTCGAAACGGCCGAGCTCGTCGGCCTCGGACACGTACCGAACCGACTTCACGTTGAGCTCGTCGACCAGCAGGCTCTCCAGCCCCTCGATGGCGTCGCGCTCGCGATCGGCCGCCACCACAACCACCTCCCGCAGCGGCTGCCGGACCTTCATCTTCGCGTGGCCGCGCGCGGCGCGGCCCAGCTCGACGGCGTCGCGCACGACCTGCATCCGCCATTCGAGCTGCTCGTCGCGCGGCCCGGGCTCGGGGAAGTCGCTCAGGTGGATCGAGGGCTCCGAGCCGTCGAGATTGTCGTAGATCTCGTCGGTCACGAAGGGTGTGAGCGGGGCGAGCAGCTGGGAGACGACCACCAGGCAGTGGCGCAGGGTCTCGAACGCTGCCGGGTCGTCGCCGCGCCAGAAGCGCCGGCGGGACAGCCGCACGTACCAGTTGGAGAGGTCGTCGACGAACTCGGCGATCGCGCGGCCGGCGAACGTGGTGTCGTAGTCGTCCATCCGCTCGATCACGCGCTCGGTCGTCGCGGACAGGCGCGAGCGGATCCAGCGGTCCAGCTCAGTCTCGTACGCGGCGGCGCCGCCCTCCGGCGCGAGGTTCGCGTACTGGACGTAGAAGGCGTACGTGTTCCAGAGCGGCTTGAGGAACTGGCGCACGGACTCGCCCACGGCGTCGAGCGAGAAGCGATAGCCGTCCCAGGGCTGCTTCGAGGTGAAGTAGTACCAGCGGAACGCGTCCGCGCCGTGCTCGCTCAGGACGTCCCAGGGCACGACCACGTTGCCCTTCGACTTCGACATCTTCTGGCCGTCGGGATCGAGGATCAGGCCGAGGCAGAGGCAGGTCCGGTAGGAGGCTTGCCCGAAGAGCAGCGTCGACACGGCGAGCAGCGAGTAGAACCAGCCGCGCGTCTGGTCGAGCGCCTCGCAGATGTAGTCCGCCGGGAAGCGCTCGCGGAAGATGTCGTCGTCGTCGAACGGCGCGTGCCGCTGGGCGAACGGCATACAGCCCGAGTCCCACCAGACGTCGATCAGGTCCGGCACGCGCCGCATCTCGCCGCCGCAGTCGTCGCAGGTGAGCACGACCTCGTCGATGTACGGCCGGTGGAGGTCGTCCGGCGGCTCGCCGCCGTGCGCGCGGATCTCCGCCAGCGAGCCGACGCACAGCACGTGGTCCTCCTCGCAGCGCCACACCGGGAGCGGCGTGCCCCAGTAGCGCTCTCGCGACAGGGCCCAGTCCACGTTGTTCTCGAGCCACTTGCCGAAGCGCCCGTGCTTGATGTGCTCGGGGTACCAGTTGATCGTCTCGTTCGCGGCGAGCAGCTCGTCCTTCACCGCCGTGGTGCGCACGGACCAGTTCTTCTTGGCGTAGTAGATGAGAGGCGTGTGGCAGCGCCAGCAGTGGGGATAGGAGTGCTCGTACTCCCCGGCGCTGAAAAGCCGGCCGGATTCGCGCAGCGCCTCGATGACGTGGGGATCCGCCTCGCGGACGTGCATTCCCGCAAACGGGCCAGTGCGCTCGTCGAAGGTGCCGTCGGGCCGGACGGGGTTGTGGATCGTCAGCCCGTTCTCGGTGGCGAGCCTGAAGTCGTCCTCGCCGAAGGCGGCGCCGGTGTGAACCACGCCGGTGCCGTCCTCGATCGAAACGAAGTCGCCCGCCAGGACGGTGTGGCCGCGCTCGCCGTAGTCCGCGATGTACGGGAAGGGCGGCTCGTAGCGCTGCCCGAGGAGCTCGGACCCCTTCATTCGGGCGACGATCTCGGCATCCTCGCCCAGCACGCGCTCCACCAGCGGCTCCGCGAGGATCAGCGTGTCGCCGTCCTTGCGGGCGCGCACGTACGTCACGTCCGGGTCGACGGCGATCGCGGCGTGGGGGACGAGCGTCCACGGCATGGTGGTCCAGGCGAGGAGCGACACGTCCGGCTCGTCGACCAGCGGGAACTTCACGTAGACCGACGGATCGACGACGTCCTCGTACCCGAGCGAAAGCTCGTGTGACGAGAGGGCCGTGCCGCAGCGGGTGCAGTACGGGACGACCCGGTTGCCCTCGACGAGCAGGCCCTTGTCCCAGACCACCTTGAGCGACCACCAGACCGACTCGATGTAGTCGTTCGCCAGCGTGTAGTAAGCGTCGTCGGTATCGACCCAGAAGCCGATGCGCTCGGTCAGCTCGTTCCACTCGTCGATGTAGCGCAGCACCGACTCGCGGCAGCGCGCGTTGAACTCGGCGATGCCGAAGCGCTCGATGTCGTGCTTGTTATGGAAGCCGAGCTCCTTCTCGACCTCGAGCTCGACGGGCAGGCCGTGGCAGTCCCAGCCGGCCTTTCGCGGGACGAAGTGCCCCTGCATGGTCTTGTAGCGCGGGAAGACGTCTTTGAACACGCGCGCGAGCACGTGGTGCGCGCCCGGGCGCCCGTTCGCGGTCGGCGGCCCCTCGTAGAAGATGAACGGCGGCGAGCCCTCGCGCCGGCGGATCGACTCGTGGAAGACGTCGCGCTCGCGCCAGCGCTCGAGCACGCGCTCCTCGAGCGCGGGGAAGGACTGGGCGGTGTCGACGGTTCGATGGCGAGCCACGGACGGTCGATTCTACGAGCGGCGCGGACCCGTCCGGGATGCGTCCTACGATCGCCGTCCAGATGGCCTCGCTCGAGCTAGGCGACCCGCTCGCGCACCGCGCCCTGCAGGCGCTGCTGCGTGCGGAGGCCACCGTCCGCAGGCGGCTGACGCTCGAGCTGGAGCGCGAGGGCGTCACCGCGGCGGGCTTCTCCGTGCTGGTCGTCCTCACCACCGCCGGCGGCTCGCTGGAGCTGAAGACGCTGCGGCGCCGCCTCGGCTGGAGCAAGGCCAACGCCACCGAGGTCACGACCACGCTCGCGTCGCGCGGGTTCGTCTCGCGCCGGCGCGACCCCTCCGACCGTCGCGTGGTCGTCGTGGACCTCGAGCCCACCGGCCGCGTGCTGGTCGAGCAGCTGTTCCCCGCTCACTCGGAGCGCGTCACCGCAGCCTTCGAGAACCTGGACGAGACCGAGAAGCGCACCCTCTCGGAGCTCTGCCGCAAGCTGGCGGCGTAGGCCGCCGGCGCGGGTCTAGGCGGACGTGCGCGCCGCCAGCGAGATGCGCGCGCTCTGAGCCGCCTCTGGCTCCGGCACGACCACGACCTGCTCGATGCGACCGCTGTCCACGTAGCCCTTCAGCCGCTCGGCGGCCTCGACGGGCATGGAGCCGAGCGACGGGATCCCGTGGTCGCCTGTGACCGGCATCGCCTCGCGGTACTCGAAGACCGGCGCCGCCGACCCGACCTGCCGGACGGTGTAGACCAGCCGGCCCACAACCTCGAGCGTCGCCTCGCCGCCGCAGAACACGAACGCGACGGGGTCCAGCGCGCGGATCGCGCGGACGACGCGCTCGGGGGGAAGGTCGAAGGCGAGCAGCAGGGTCCGGAACCCCGCGCGGCGGAGACCGAGCTCGAGCGCCTGCACGTGGAGCGACTCGACGTCGAGGTGCGGGCTCGAGTCGAACAGGAGCACGCCCTGAGGGCGGCTCGCCGGCGCGACCACGCGCCGGGCCGCATGGAGCCATCCGGTCGCCCACCGCAGCGCGAGCTCCCGCTCGGCGTCGCGGCCGTCGCGCTCGTCCGCCTGCTCGAGCGCGGGCAGGAGCACCTCCTCGACGCTGCGCTCGACGGAGCGCACGGCGAGGCTCTCCTCCATGATCCGGTCGGCGAGCGTCTCGTCGAAGTGGTCGAAGGCGTCGAGGAGACGGCTCGGCGAGCTCGGGCCCTCGCCGCGCTGACGGGCGAGCTCGATAGCCGACGAGATGTTGTGGGTCTCGAGCAGCGCGCGGCGCAGCGACTCAAGCTCGGCCAGGTCGTACTGGCGATGGCCGCCCGGGGTCCGGCGCGGCTTGGGATAGCCGAACCGACGTTCCCAGGAACGCAGCGTGTTGGGGCTCACCCCCAAGAGCTCTGCTGCTGCGTTGGTCCTGATCCCGCTCACGTCGCCTCCGTCTCGGGTGAATCGCAGAAGTGTTCCGCCATTACTTTCCACGTCAGGCCCTCCCGTTGGGCCGTGCGTTCGCCCTTGCACAGGTTTTCGGTATCGGCGTGAGCAACTTGAGGCAAGTTTCTGCCTTGTGGTCAGATCTTGCGCAACTCGTGCAGTCGTTCTTGCACAGCCAGTGAGCCTCCGGTGGCGGTTGCGCTACCGGATATCAAGGCGTCAGCGGAGCCCGAACTCGCTCGGCTCGACCGTGAGAAGGGCCGCTCGGGGCGGCCCACAGGTGGCGATCCGAGCGGCCATCGTGCCGACCCTGCCGGCGGTGTCCGCGGGGCTCACGAGTCGCACCGGCATGACCGTCGCGTCGCACGGCCGCTGCGCGGCGACGGACGTGTTCCGTACGAGCTGGTCGTCTCCGAGCGGGCTGGTCACGAGGTCCAGAAGCTCAGCTCCGATCAGAGTCTTCTCCTTGCCGAAGTAGCGCTCGCCGGCCACGCTCACGGCGCTCACGCGGAGCTCGTAGTCGAGGATGACGAAGGCGGCCGCCTCTCCGGGGAGCGCGTCGCGAGGACAGCTCAGGATCATGCCCATGCCGCAGCGGTCGCAGACCCGCTTGCGCAGCTCGGGGCGGCCAGGCGGGTCCTCCGCGGGATGCCCGCAGCGGGAGCAGAACCGTATGGGCTTCTGGCGTCCTTCCCCGACCGGCGTCCATGACCGATCAATCCGAATGAGAGCCGTCACGCTGGGCGATTGCAACACGGAAGGCCATCCGCCGCCCGGGATGTACGGGGAATGCACTGGTTCGGGGGCGAACTCTGTGCGAAATCGCGGCGAGTACGCTGTGCGGGCGAGCAAACTAGGAGAGGATTTGGCCGTTCAGCAGGAGCTCTGGGGGTCCGAGACCACGAAGGCGATCGAGAACTTTCCGGTGTCAGGCGAGCGGGTCCCGACCCCCGTCGTCCGCTGGCTGGGGCGTATCAAGGCCGAGGCCGCGCGCGTGAACGCCGAGCTGGGACTGCTCGACGCCGACATCGCCGAGCGCATCGCTCGCGCCGGGGACGAGGTCGCCGCGGGCGACCACGACGACCAGTTCCCGATCGACGTCTTCCAGACCGGCTCGGGCACGTCCTCGAACATGAACGCCAACGAGGTGATCGCGAACCTCGCCGGCGAGGGCGTGCACCCGAACGATCACGTCAACATGGGCCAGTCGTCGAACGACGTCTTCCCGTCGGCCGTGCATCTGGCGGCGGTGGACACCGTGCAGGAGGAGCTCCTGCCCTCCCTGGACCAGCTCGCGGCCTCGCTCTCCGCCAAATCCGAGTCCTTCGCCACCCTGGTCAAGGCCGGCCGTACCCACATGATGGATGCGGTCCCCGTAACTCTCGGACAGGAGTTCGGTGGTTACGCGGCGCAGATCCGGCTCGGGAAAGACCGCATTGAGGATGCGCTCAAGCGTGCCGTGCAGATCCCGCTCGGAGGCACGGCGACTGGGACCGGCCTGAACACACATCCCGACTTCGCGGCCAAGGTGCGCGAGCGGCTCGGGTTGGGTCTTGCGCCGCTGGACGCGTTCGAGGCGCAGGCGAACAGGGACGGCCTGGTGGAGTTGCACGGGGCATTGAAGGGTGTCGCCGTGTCCCTGACCAAGATCGCCCAGGATCTCGTGCTGATGGGGTCCGGGCCGCGCACCGGGTTCGCCGAGCTGCGACTGCCGGAGCTGCAGAAGGGCTCGTCGATCATGCCGGGCAAGGTGAACCCGGTGGTCCCGGAGGTGGTCCTCCAGGTGGCGGCCCAGGTGATCGGGAACGACACCGCCGTCACGGTCGCCGGCACGCAGGGCAACTTCGAGCTGAACGTGCGCGTGCCGATGCTCGCGCGCAACGTGTTCGACTCGCTCACGTTGCTCACATCCGCGAGCAAGCTCCTGGCCGAGAAGTGCGTCGACGGGATCGTCCCCAACGAGGAGAACCTGCGCCGGAACGCGGAGTCGACCCCGGCGATCGCCACGGCGCTCAACCCCTACATCGGCTACGACCTCGGGACCGAGATCGTGCAGGAGGCGCTGAGGTCGGCCCGCACGATCCGCGAGGTGGCGCTCGAGAAGGGCGTGGACGAGGCGACCCTGGACAAGGCGCTCGACCTGCAGGCGATGGCGCGCGGGTCGGATACGTCCGAGCCCTAGCCCGCTGGGCGCGCCAACACCGCCGCCGAACGGCGGCATTGAGGACCCGGCTCGCCAGGTGCTGCATGGCGGCGCGTTAGCGGGCGCGTGACAGGTTCTTCGCCTTGCAGGCGTCCAGCGGTGCTCGCCCGTAACGGACGAGCGGCTTCCGGATCGGGCATGCGCGGGCGGCGACTCCGCCTCCGGTGGAGCCGCCTCCCTCACCGCCGCCGTTCCCCGGGGTGGCGCCGCCGCCGGCGCTGCTCGCGCGCGTCGCGACCGCGGCCAGCAGGTACGGCACCGGGTCGATCGGCACTGCGTTGCGGCGCAGCTCGAAGTGGAGGTGGGGGCCGGTGGCGTGGCCGGTTGCGCCGACGTAGCCGATGCGTGTGCCTCCGGTCACGTTCTCGCCGACCCAGGTGGTGATGCGCGAGAGGTGCGCGTACCAGGTGGTGTAGCCGAGCCGGTGCCTGATGACGACCAGGTTGCCGTAGCCACCGGAGTTCCAGCCGGCGAACTCGGTCACGCCGACGCCCGCCGCGCCGACGCGCGTTCCGTATGGCACCGGGAAGTCGACCCCGGTGTGGGTGCGCCCGCCCTCGCGGGGCGCGCCGAAGCCGTCCCCGATCCGACCCGGGACAGGCCGCAGCAGCCGAACCGGCCCGCTGACCGGCGTGGTGGTCCCGGGCGTCCCCCTTGATGCCCGGCCGCGGCGCAGCGCCGAGATCGTCATCGGCCCGGCGAGCCCATCGGCGCTCAGCCCGTACGCGCGCTGGAAGTTCCGCAGAGCCGTATCCGTCATCGGCCCGAACACCGCGTCGATGGCCCCGGGCGGGTAGCCGCGTCGCGCGAGGATGTACTGCGTCGCGGCCACGTCCCAGCCGCGGTCGCCGCGCTTCATCGTCCGCGAGCCGAACGCCGGGCGGCCTCGCTTGCCGAACGCCGCGCGCGTCCGCGGGCCGACGACTCCATCCACCGCCAGCCCGCGGCGGCGCTGGAAGCTGGCGATCGCAGCCTTGGTCAACGGGCCTCTGACTCCGTCGACCGTCGCGTTATAGAGACCAAGTCGCTTCAGTGCGACCTGGACTGCCGCGACCTTGGGGCCGGCGGCGGCTGGGGCGGAAAAGACCAACACACATCCAAGCGCCAGTGCGATTCCACCGGTAACGACCCGGTTGGAGAGCACGCCCCCATGCTCGGGACGACCCCGGACGGACGCAACCGCTGCACAGGATCCTGCGAAGTTAAAGGGACAGTCCCTTTAGGTTCGGGAGGCTGCGCTACAGGTTCACTGCCACGTACTTCGTCTCGAGGAACTCCTCCAGCCCCTCGTGGCCGCCCTCGCGTCCGATCCCGCTCTGCTTGACGCCGCCGAACGGGGCGCCGGCGTTCGAGACCATTCCCTGGTTGAGACCGATCATCCCGGTCTCGAGGCCCTCGCAGACGCGGATCGCTCGCTTGATGTCGCGCGTGAAGACGTAGGCCACCAGCCCGTACTCGGTGTCGTTGGCGCGGGCGATCGCCTCCTCCTCGGACTCGAAGCCGCCCACCGGCGCCACCGGGCCGAAGATCTCCTCGTGGAAGACCCGGGCGTTGTCGGGCACGTCGCCCAGGACGGTCGGCTCGATGAAGTAGCCGTTCCCGTCCGGGATGTCGCCGCCCACCACCTTCGTGGCACCCTTCGACAGCGCGTCCTCGATCAGCTCCTTGACCTTCTCGCGCGACGGCTCGTCGATCAGCGGCCCGACCTTCACGTCCTCCTCGGTGCCGCGCCCGAGCTTCAGCGAGCCCATCTTCTCCGCGAGCCGCTCGGTGAACTCCTCGCGCACCGACTCGGCCACGTGGAAGCGGTTCGCCGACGTGCACGCCTCACCGATGTTGCGCATCTTCGCCAGCAGCGCGCCCTCGACCGCCTCGTCGAGGTCGGCGTCGTCGAAGATCAGGAAGGGCGCGTTGCCGCCGAGCTCCATCGACACGTTGAGCACGTTCTTCGCCGACGCCTCGATCAGCGAGCGCCCCACCTCGGTGGAGCCCGTGAAGGAGAGCTTCCGCAGCCGCGGGTCCTCGATCAGCGGCGCGGTCGTCTTGCCCGACGACGAGGTGGTGAAGATGTTCACGACACCGCCCGGCAGGCCGGCCTCCTCGAGGATCGAGGCCAGCGCGAGCATGGAGAGCGGCGTCTGCTGAGCCGGCTTCACCACGCTCGTGCACCCGGCGGCGATCGCGGGCCCCAGCTTGCGCGTGCCCATCGCCATCGGGAAGTTCCAGGGCGTGATCATGAGCGTCGGGCCCACCGGCTGCTTCATCACGAGCACTCGGCTCGTGCCGTTCGCGAACTGCTTCCAGGTGCCCTCCATCCGCAGCGCCTCGCCGGAGTACCAGCGGAAGAAGTCCGCCGCGTAGATGATCTCGGCCTTCGACTCGGCCACCGGCTTGCCCATCTCGAGCGTCATCAGCGTGGCGAGGTCGTCCGCGCGCTCGACCAGCAGCTCGAACGCCTTCCAGAGCACGCCGGCGCGGTCGTTCGGGGCCGAACCCGCCCATTCCTTCTGGGTGTCCACGGCCGCGTCGAGGGCCGCCATGGCGTCCTCGGGCGTCCCGTCGGCCACCTCGCAGATCGCGTCCTCGGTGGCCGGGTCGATCACGTCGAGCGTGCCGCCGCCGCTGGCGTCGCGCCACTCGCCTCCGATGTAGAGCTTGTTCGGGACCTGGTCGACGATCCTCTGTTCTTCCGTGGCGATGCTCATGTCGCAACAGTCTCCGTTCCGAGTTCTTCAGATATAGCGACGTCGATCGAATAGTCGATCGGCAGCACGATCAGCGAGGGGACGTCGAGCGAGAGCGCGTGGCGCAAGCGCTCGCCGAAGTCGTCGGCGGAGTCGCAGCGCCAGGCCGGCATGCCGAACGCCTCGGCCAGCCGCACGAAGTCCGGGTTCGTGAAATCGGTGCCGAAGTGGCGCCCGAACTTCTTGTCCTGCTTCCACACGATCGACCCGTACTGGCTGTTCTCCCAGATGACGTTCACGAACGCCGTCCCGATCCGCACCGCCGTCTCGAGCTCCTGGCAGTTCATGAGGAAGCCGCCGTCCCCGTTGACCGTGACGACGTTGCGGTCGGGGTGCACGAGCTTCGCCGCGACGGCCGCGGGCACGGCGAAGCCCATCCCGGCGAGCCCGTTCGCGATCAGCACCGTGTTCGGCTCGTAGGCCGGGAACATCCGGCCGATCCAGAGCTTGTGGAGCCCCACGTCCGAGATCAGGACGTCGTCGTGGCCGAGCGCCTGGCGGATCTCCCACAGCGCGCGCGGCGGCTGCACCGGGAACGCGTCGTCGTCCTTCGCCTGCTCGAAGCGGCCGAGCACCACGTCGCGCAGCCGCGCGGAGCCGCCCTGATGCGGCACGTGCCGGCACTCCTCCCCGAGTCGAGTGAGGATGTTGTAGATGTCGCCGATCAGCTCCACCTCCGGCATGAAGAAGGCGTCCGTCTCGGCCGGGACCGAGTCGATGCAGATGATCTTCTTGTCGCGTCCGGGGTTCCAATGCTCCGGCGAGTGCTCGACGAGGTCGTACCCGATCGCGAGCACGACGTCCGCGTCGTCGAACCCGGCCATCCGGTAGTCGCCCGACTGGAGCCCCACCGAGCCGAGCGCCTTCGGGTTGTCCGGCGGCAGGAGGCCCTTGCCCATGAACGTCTCGGCCACGGGAATGCCGGTCGCACGCACGAACTCGCGCAGCGCGGGCGCCGCCTTCGCGCGGATCACCCCGTTTCCACCGAGCGCGACTGGCCGAACCGCCCCGCGCACTACCTCCGCCGCCCGCAGCAGCTCGCGCGCGGCGGGCTCCGGCTGCACCGAGCGCCTGCGCGGCAGCGGCGCGGTGTCGACCTCGCTCGCCATCACGTCCTCCGGCAGCTCGATGTGCGTGGCGCCGGGCTTCTCCGTCTCGGCGAGCTTGAAGGCCTTGCGGACGACCTCCGGGATGATCGCCGGGTCGGCCACGCGAGCGTTCCACTTGGTGATCGGCCTCATCACCCTCGGCAGGTCGATGTACTGGTGCGACTCCTTGTGCATCCGCTCCAGGTCGCCCTGGCCGGTGAGCGCGACGAGCGGGGCACGGTCGAGGTAGGCGTCGGCCACCGCGGTCACGAGGTTCAGCGCGCCCGGGCCGAGCGTGCCGAGGCAGACACCGGCGCGGCCGGTGAGCCGGCCCCAGACGTCCGCCATGTAGGCGCCGCCCTGCTCGTGCCGCACGGGCACGAAGTCGATCGACGAGCGGGACAGCGACTCGTTCAGGTCGAGCGTCTCCTCACCCGGAATTCCGAAGACGTGCTTGACGCCCTCGGCCTCGAGGCATTCGACGAACACGTCGCTGGCCTTGCGCTTGGACACGGGCTCGTGACTGTAACGTCACACGGCGTGGCACCCGTGGCGCGCTACGCGAAGAGCGGAGACCTCCATATCGCCTACGTCGTCGAGGGTGATGCGCCGATGGACCTGGTCTGGATTCCGCCCTGGATCTCGCAGGTGGAGTACCTCTGGTCCGAGCCGTCGCTTGAGCGCGTGACGGCGCGCCTCACGCAGTTCGCTCGGCTGATCACGTTCGACCGGCGCGGCTCCGGGCTCTCCGACCCGTTCTTCGGGGCGCCCACGCTCGAGGAGCAGATGGACGACGTGCTGGCGGTCATGGACGCCGCCGGCTCCGAGCGGGCGGCGATCTGCGGCACGCTCGAGGGTGGCCCGATGGCGGCGCTCTTCGCCGCCACGCATCCAGACCGGACGGAGTCCCTCGTCCTGTACGCGACCTTCGCCCGTGCCACGTGGGCGCCCGGCTACGAGTGGGCGTGGCCCGCGGAGACGCGCGACAAGAACATGGAGCAGGCAGTCGAGCTCTGGGGCCAGGGCCACGTGGCGGCCGGCGTGGCACCCTCGCAGACGGGCGACCCGGCCTTCATGGAATGGGCCGGCCGCCTCGAGCGACTCGCCGCGAGCCCGTCGGTCATCAAGCGCATCTTCGACCTGATCGGGGAGTTCGACGTGCGCGACGTGCTCCCCTCGATCCGCGTGCCCACGCTCGTGATGCACCGAACCGACGACACCTTCATCCAGGTCGAGCACTCGCGCTACATCGCGTCCAGGATCCCCGGCGCGCGCTACGTGGAGCTCGAGGGGGAGGAGAACATGTTCTCCCTGGGCGACGTCGAGGCCGTGCTGGGCGAGATCGAGGAGTTCCTGACCGGTTCGCGGCACGACCACGAGCCCGACCGGATGCTCGCCACGGTGCTGTTCACCGACATCTGCGATTCCACGCGCCGTGCCGCCGAGATGGGCGACCGCGGCTGGCGGTTCCTGCTGGAGCGCCACGACGCGCTCTTCCGTCAGGCGCTCGAGCGCCACCGAGGCAGGGAGGTGAAGCGCACGGGCGACGGCTTCCTCGCGACCTTCGACGGCCCCGCGCGCGCTATCCGCTGCGCGGCCTCGGTCGCGGAGGCGATGGGCACGCTCGGCCTTCAGATCCGCGCCGGGCTCCACACGGGCGAGCTCGAGGTGATGGACAGAGACGTCGGCGGGCTGGCGGTGCACATCGCCTCCCGCGTCATGGGCCACGCGGGCCCGAACGAGGTGCTCGTCTCGGGGACCGTGAAGGACCTCGTGGTGGGATCCGGGATCGACTTCGAGGACCGCGGAGAGCGCGAGCTTCGCGGGGTGCCCGGAGAGTGGCGCCTGTTCGCGGTGGGCTAAAGGAACCGGGCGGAATTCCGACCGCTACCTTGAAGCCCTAGCCGAGTTCAGGGACCCAATGCGCCGTACCGCCCTCCTGACAGCCCTCGCGCTGCTTGCAGCAGTGCCCGCCACCTCTGAGGCCGCCGTGCGTCACGTGATCCGCGGTGCCGGATTCGGCCACGGGATCGGAATGAGCCAGTACGGCGCCTACGGCTACGCGCTCGAGGGCGCCAGGTACCCGGGCATCCTCGCCCACTACTACAGGGGCACGCGGCTCTCGACGGCGCCCAGCGGGCCGGTGCGGGTGCTCCTGCAGCCGGTCGACCCGTACATCCGCGTGCGCGGCGCCACCTCGGTCGGCGGTCGCTCGCTGAAGCCCGGCACGATGTACATCGCAAAGCGCGGCGGCGGGGGCATCGTCGTGACCACCTCGCGCGGCAGGCGCGTCGGCACGTTCGGGTCGGTGATCAAGTTCAAGAGCTCTGACCCCATGCGCCTGATGGGCCCGGCGCTCAACTCGGTGACCAGCGGCCTCTACCGCGGCTCGATGGAGGTGCGAGTGGACGGCGGCGGCGTGACCTCGATCAACGAGCTCGACATGGACAGCTACATCCGCGGCGTCGTGGCCGGCGAGATGCCGAGCAGCTGGCCGCTCGAGGCGCTCAAGGTCCAGGCCGTCGCCGCGCGGACCTACGCGCTCGCCACGAGCAAGACGAGCGGCGCCTTCGACCAGTACCCAGACACGCGCTCGCAGGTCTACCGCGGCGTCACGGGGGAGAGCGTCCGCAGCGACGCCGCCGTGAAGGACACCGCCGGCAGGATCGTTACCTACTCCGGGACGCCCGCCGTGACCTACTACTTCTCGACCTCGGGGGGCCACACGGAGAACATCGAGTTCTCGTTCGTCGGGTCGCTCTCGAAGCCGTGGCTGGTGGGGGTGCCGGATCCGTACGACACGCAGTCGCCGTACCATCGCTGGACCGTGCGGATGTCGGCGGCGGCGCTCGATCGCGCGCTGCGCGCGCCGGGGAGCTTCAAGCGGATCAAGGTGCTGGAGCGCGGCGTGTCGCCGCGGGTCGTGCGGGCGGAGGTGGTCGGCACGCGCGGTACCCGAAGCGTGAGCGGCCCGCAGATCAGGTCGGCGCTCGGCCTCCGGGACACCTGGTTCACCGACTACCGGGTGGCCACGTCGGCGAGCCGCGCAGCGGTGGCAGGACGCGCGTGGTCGGGCCGCGCGGCGAGCTGGCTGCCGAGGCCGCCGGCGCGGCTCTTGGCGGGGCAGTTCCAGCCCGCGCCGCGGGCGCGGGTGCTCGGCATCGAGCGGAAGGCCGGCGGCGTGTGGCGCTTCGTCGAGCGCACGCGCACGTCACGCGCCGGTCGCTACGCCGTCACACTCAAGCGGCCCGGCCTGTATCGCGTGGCGTACGGCGCGGTAAAGGGTCCGCCCGTCCGCGTGCGCTGAGCCGGGTTAGGCGGTTTACCTGGCCATTTGGCCAGGAAAAGCGCCTCACCCCGTCAGTGCGTCTTCTAGGCCCGGGGCGCGGCCACGCTCCTCACCAGCTCGACGATCTCGGCCGGCGCCTTGTCGGTCGAGCCGGCGTCGAAGGGCGGCTGGGGGTCGTACTCGATTCCGAGCTGGATCGCCTGTGCGACCTGGGGGCCGGCGATCTTCGCCGCGAGCACGAGACCCATGTCGATGCCGGACGACACGCCCGCGGCCGTGATCACCTTGCCCTGCTCGACGACTCGGCGGACCGTGGGCCGGGCCCCGTAGCGACCGAGGAAGTCCATGTCGAGCCAGTGCGTGGTGGCCTCGAGGCCGTCCAGCACCCCCGCCGCGCCGAGCAGAAGCGAGCCGGTGCAGACCGAGGTCGTCCACTCGGAGGTCTCATGGGCGGCGCGGATCCACCCGACGAGGCGCTCGTCCTCGAGGAAGTCGTGGGTCCCTGTGCCGCCCGGCACCAGGACGATCTCGGGGTCGGGAAGGTCCTCGAACGCGCCCTGGGCCTCGATGCCGAGCATGCCGTTGTCGGTGTGGACGACACCCGGCTCGTGGGCGAGCCAGGTGACGCTCGCGCCCGGCAGCCGTGAGAGCACCTCGTAGGGCCCGACGGCATCGAGCGCCGTGAAGCGGTCGTAGAGCGGAATGGCGATCCTCATGCTGCCTGCCTCCGGAATCGGGTTCTGTACTCGTTGGGGCTCACGCCGACCTGACGCCGGAACGCCCGCCGCATCGTCTCGACGGTGCCGAACCCGCCGTGCTGAGCGACGGCCTCGACGGGCAGGTCGCCCGTCTCCAGGGCGATGCGCGCGCTCTCGACGCGGGCCTCCTCGACATAGGCGCCGGGCGGCCTGCCGGTCTCGCGCCGGAAGGCGCGGGCGAAGTTGCGTTCGCTCATGCAGGCGCGCCGGGCGAGCGCGGGCACCGAGAGATCCTCGTCCAGGTGGTCGGGGATCCACGCCTGGAGCTCTCGCAGCGGCGCCCGGTCGGCGGTCTGAGCGGAGAGCTGGGCGCTGAACTGCGCCTGACCGCCGGGACGCTGGAGGAAGACGACCAGGTGGCGCGCGACCTGGAGCGCGACCCGGCGGCCGAGGTCCTCCTCGACGAGCGCGAGGGCGAGGTCCAACCCGGCGGTCACGCCCGCCGAGGTCGCGACGCTGCCGTCGCGCACGAAGATCGGATCGCGTTCGACGTGGACCCCCGGATAGCGGTGCTCCAGGTCGGCGCAGCTGGCCCAGTGCGTGGTCGCCCGGCGCCCGTCGAGCAGGCCCGCCCTGGCGAGCAGGAAGGCGCCGGTGCACACCGAGGCCACTCGCCGAGAGCGCGTAGCCGCCTCCGCGATCCAGTCGACGAGCTCCGCATCCTCCTCCGCACGACGCGTGCCTGTACCGCCCGCGATGAGCAGGGTGTCGATGGGCCCCTTCACGCGATCGAGGCGGACATCTGGCACGAACGACACGGTGGAGGTGGCCAGCGGCCCCTCCTCCTCGGCTGCCACCGTGACCTCGTAGCCCGGCGGCTTGATCAGGCTCGCGGCCCGGAAGACCTCGGCCGGCCCGGTCACGTCAAGCGTCTGAACCCCGGGGAAGACGACGATGACGACGCGGCGCATGAGCCCATGATCCGCGCCGGCGACCCTGGCTGCAAGGGCATTGAGGGGACGATTTCTGCCACGACCAGGGACGGTGCCGCAGGAAATGCGGATCACATCCGCAAAAAGTGCGGCACCGACCGGACCCGGCCGCCCTCAGTGCAGGTCGTTCGGCCCGCAGCGCGTTCGGCCCGCAGCGCGCGCCGCTCAGCTCGGCGTGAACCTGAACGTCGCGACATCCCCGTCCTGCATGACGTAGTCGCGGCCTTCCACGCGCGTCAGGGCCCGCTCGCGCGCCGCCGTGTAGCCGCCGGCGTCCACCAGCGCCTCCCAGGGCGTCACCTCCGCCGCCACGAAGCCGCGCTCCATGTCCGTGTGGATCGCGCCCGCGGCGCTGCGGGCCCTGGTCCCGCGCGGGATCGCCCACGCGCGCGCCTCCTTGTCCTGACCGCCGGTGAAGAACTGGATCAGGTGGAGCAGCTCGAAGGACTCGCCGATGACCGTCTCGAGGCCGGACTCGGCGACCCCGAGCTCCTCCCTCATCGCCGAAGCCTCGTCGTCGTCCAGCTCCGACAGCTCGGCGTCCAGCCGCGCGCTGACCGCGGTCGCGCGTGCGCCCCGCTCCGACGCGTGCGCAACCAGCTCTGGAGGCGGCACCAACTCCTCGCCCTCCGCGACGTTCGCGACGTAGAGGACGGGCTTCGAGGTAAGGGCACTCAGCCTCACCGCCGCTCCGGGCGCGGCGTCGGGCTCCGGAACCGTGCGAACGGAGCGCCCTTCGCGGAGTGCCTCGATCACCTGGGCCAGCCACCTCTCCTCCGCCACGGCCACCTTGTCAAGCGACTTCGCCTGCTTGGACACGCGCTCGAAACGCCGCTCGGCCTGCTCGAGGTCGGCGAACAGCAGCTCGGTCTCGATCGCGTCCACGTCGGCCAGCGGGTCCACGCGCCCCTCCGGGTGGACCACCTGCGGGTCGTGGTGGGCACGGACCACGTGCAGGATCGCGTCGGTCTCGCGGATGTTCGCGAGGAACTTGTTCCCGAGGCCCTCGCCCTGGTGCGCCCCGCGGACCAGCCCGGCGATGTCGTGGAACTGGATCGTCTCGTGCACCACCGGCTTCGCGCCCACGGTCGCCGCCACCCGATCCAGGCGCTCGTCGGGCACGCCGACCACCGCGACGTTCGGCTCCACGGTCGTGAACGGGTAGTTCGCGGCCTGAGCTCCGGCACGCGTGAGCGCGTTGAACAGCGAGGACTTCCCCGCGTTCGGCATGCCAACGATGCCTATCTTCATACTCGCAACCGCATGTTCGCCCCCGCGAAACTAGAGGACGGCCAGATCGTCCGGATCGGGCCGCAACAGGTGCGCTACGTGAGGCGGAGGGCGCCCGAGGCGGTGCCCGGCGACCTCCCGATCCTGGTTCTCCACGGATGGGGCGCCCACATCGAGGCCGTCGCTCCGATCCTCGCCGCGCTCGAGGGCGACGCGGACGTGATCGCGCTGGACCTGCCCGGGTTCGGCGAGAGCGAGCCGCCCCCGGACGCCTGGGACGTGGACGCCTACGCCCGCTTCATCATCCACTTCCTCGACGAGATGGCGGTTGAGCGCGCCCACCTGGTCGGGCACTCGCACGGCGGCCGCGTCTCGATCGCGCTGGCCGCCGACGAGCCCGAGCGCGTCGGGCGCCTCCTGCTCGTCGACTCGGCGGGGATCCCGCCCAAGCGCGGCTGGCGCTACCGGCGGCGCGTCGCCGTCGCAAAGCTGGGCAGGCTGATCGGCAAGCTGGGCACGCCGGGTCGACGGCTGCAGGACAGGATGCGCGCCCGGGTTGCCTCGCGTGACTATCTCGAGGCATCGGAGGCGATGCGCGGGACGCTCCGCGCGGTCATCGCCGCCGACCTGCGCGACCGGATGCCGCGGATCGCCGCAGCCACGCTGCTCGTCTGGGGCGACCGCGACGACGACACACCGCTCTGGATGGGGCAGGAGATGGAGCAGCTGATCCCGGACGCCGGCCTGGTCGTGCTCGAAGGAGCCGGCCACTACAGCTACGCGGACTCACCCGGCCAGTTCGGCGCCGTCGCCCGCCGCTTCCTGGTGGAGCAGCCGCGGGCGGCCGCGGCCGGTGGTGAGGACGCGCGTGGCGGAGACGGCGAGGACGCGCGTGGCGGCGACGGCCGGATCGACGAGGCTGCCTCGTGACCGCCATCGGCCTCATCGCCGCAGCGCTCGGGGTGCTCACCCTCATCGCGGGCCGCCTGCACTTCATGCTCCACCTGTTTCAGCTCGAGCACTACGAGGCCGCCCGGCTGCGCGTCTGGGTGGAGAGGCGCGGCGCGCGCGTGGACACGACGCTGCTCGCGGCCTCCGCGGCGGCGGGCGGCGCGCTCACGATCGCCGCCGCCCTCGAGGCCGACGTGCTCGTGCTCGTCCTCGGGGTGGCGAGCGGAATCGTGCTCGCCGGATTCGGCCACCGCATCATCCGCCGCCCGCAGACCAAGCCGCTCGTCTTCACCCCCCGCGCCCGGCGGCTCTTCGGCGTGGCGCTCGCCATCCCCGCCCTCGTGCTCGCGCTCGCCGCCATCGCGGTGATCGCCGGAGCACCGGCATGGGTCGGAGCGGCGGCCGGCACGGCCACCGCCCTCGCCGCGATCGCCGGTGCGCCCGAGCTGCTGTTCGCGGCGGACACGCTCGTCAAGCCGCTCCAGGCGCTCGACACCCGCCGCTTCGTCCAGCGCGCTCAGCGCAGGCTCGACGAGATCGCCCCGCTCGTGATCGGGATCACGGGCTCCTACGGCAAGACCACCACCAAGGCGTGCGTGGCCGAGGTAGCCGAGCTGCGCGGGCCGGCCTACGCCACACCGGCATCGTTCAACACCTACCTGGGCGTCATGCGCGCCGTCAACGAGGGCCTGACGGCCAAGCACCGGACCTTTATCGCAGAGATGGGCGCTTACCGGCCGGGTGACATCACCGAGCTGTGCGAGCTCGTCCACCCGAGCATCGGCGTCCTCACCGCCATCGGCCCGGCGCACCTGGAGCGCTTCGGCTCGCTCGACGCGATCGAGCGAGCCAAGGGAGAGCTCGCGGAGCAGCTGCCGGCCGACGGCGTCTACGTGACTACGGCCGACGACGAGCGCTGCCTGCGCACGACCGAGCGCACCAGGGCGCGCGTCGTCCTGTTCAGCGCCGCCGGACACCCGGACGCCGACCTCACCGCCACGGACATCGCGATGGCAGAGGGCACGACGCGCTTCACGCTGCGCCGGGGCAACGACGAGGTCACAGTCCGCACCCGTCTGCTCGGCCGCCACAACGTCGCGAACCTGCTCGCCGCGGCCGCCGTCGGCACGAGCCTCGACCTCCCGCTGGACGCGATCGGACGGGCGCTCGCTCGCGTCTCGCCGCCCGCCCACCGGCTCGCCCCGATCCTGAACCGTCAGGCCGGCATCGTGGTGATCGACGACGCCTACAACTCGAACCCAGTCGGCGCCGCGGCGGCGCTCGAGGTGCTCGCGTCGCACCAGGCGGAGCGCAGGCTGCTCGTGACGCCCGGCATGGTCGAGCTCGGCGAGCGCGAGGACGAGGAGAACGAGCGCTTCGGCGAGCGGGCGGCCGCGGTCTGCGACCTCGTCGTGCTGGTCGGCGAGGAGCGCTCGAAGCCGATCCTCGCCGGCCTGAACGCCGCGTCGTTCCCGCACTCCCAGATCCACGTGGTCGCGAACTCGTCGGAGGCCGAGGCGCTGCTCGCGAAGACCACGCGCCGGGGCGACGTGGTGCTGTTCGAGAACGACCTTCCGGATCTCTACGCGGAGGACAACGGAAGTAGGGTTCCGCGCCGATGACGCAGCAGGGACTTCGGGTCGCCGTCCTGTTCGGCGGCCCCTCGGTGGAGCACGACGTCTCGATCATCAGCGCTCAGCAGCTGATGGCGGTCATGGAGCCGCGCCATGAGCCGATCCCGGTCTATCTGGCCCGCGACGGCCGCTGGTGGACCGGCGACGCGCTCCGGGAGATCGGCTCCTTTGGCAGCGAGGTCCCGGCCGGCGCCGAGCCCTGCGAGCTGCGGCTCGGCCGCGACGGCGCGCCCTTCGCGATTCCGGGGTCCTCTCGATTCAAGGGCGACCGCGACCTCCAGGTGGACGCCGCCATCAACTCGATCCACGGCACCGGAGGCGAGGACGGCAGCCTGCTCGGCGCCCTCGAGCTGAGCGGCGTGCCCTACGCCGGCGGGGGCGTCGCCGCGGCCGCCGTGGCGATGGACAAGCGGCTCGGAAAGCTCGTGTTCAGGGAGGCCGGCGTGGAGGTCTGCCCTCATACGGTGCTCCACCGCGACGAGTGGAGCCGCGACCGTGCGGCCGCGCTCCAGCGCGCCGCGGAGCAGGGCATCCCCTGTTACGTGAAGCCCGTCTCGCTCGGATCCTCGATCGGCGTCGCGCGCGTGACGGACCCCGCCGAGCTCGAGGAGGCGCTCGAGCTGGCCTTCGAGCTGGATCTCACGGCGCTCGTGGAGCCGGCGCTCGACGACCACGTGGAGGTGAACGTGGCCATCCTCGGCAGCCGCACCACCGGGCTCCGCGCCTCCGAGGTCGAGCAGCCGGTGCGCGACGCGGAGGCGGCCCTCTCGTTCGAGGACAAGTACCTGCGCGGCGGCGGGAAGGGCGGAGAGTCCAAGGGCGCAGCCGGCGGGGCGAAGGAGGGCGGCTCCGAGGGGATGGCGAGTGCCGACCGCATCATCCCGGCACCGATCTCCGCGGCCGCTGCCGAGGCAATCGTCGACGCGGCGAAGCGCGCGCACCTGGGGCTCGGCTTCTTCGGCGTCGTGCGCTACGACTTCTTCCTGAAGGACACAGGCGGCGCGCCCGAGGTGGTCCTGAACGAGGCGAACACCGTGCCGGGCTCCTTCGCGTTCTACCTCTTCGAGCCGGCCGGGCTGCCGTTCCCCGACCTGGCCGACGCCCTGCTCGACGTCGCCTTCGCCGAGGCCGCCGAGCGCCGCGCCACGACGCGGACGTTCGAATCGGTGCTGATCGCCGAGCACCAGAGGCGCTAGGGGCGGGGATGCCGACCCGGGTTGCCGTGGCGAGCGGAGGCCGCAGCCTCGAGCGCGAGGTGAGCCTCCGCTCCGGCGGCCGGGCCGCCGATGCGCTAGCCGAGCTGGGCTACGACGTGACGGTGCTCGATCCGGACGCCCGCTTCGTGCGTCGCATCCGCGAGCTCGCGCCCGACTTCGTCTTCGTGGCCATGCACGGCCGCGGCGGCGAGGACGGGACGCTCCAGGACCTGCTCGAGATCCTCGGCGTGCCGTACACCGGCTCGGACGTCCACGCCTCCGGACGCTGCCTCGACAAGCACTCGTTCAAGCAGCTGATGCAGGCGCAGGGACTCGACACGCCCGAGTGGCACTCGTTCAACCGCGAGGCGTTCTCCGAGTTCGGAGCAGCCGAGAGCCTCGACCAGCTCGCGGAGCAGCTCGGCCTCCCGTTCGTGCTGAAGCCCGCGCGCCAGGGGTCGTCGCTCGGCATCAAGTTCGTCGAGAGCCCGGAGCAGTTCGGCCCGGCGATCCTCGGGGCGCTCGGCTACGACGACCGCGTGGTGATCGAGCGCTACGTGTCCGGGCGCGAGCTGGCGGTGACCGTGCTCGGCCCCGCCGAGGCGCCCGAGGTGCTCCCGGTCATCGAGATCGAGACCGAGGAGCCGTTCTACACCTTCCGCGCGCACTACGACCCAGGTGCAGCGACGATGGCCGAGGCCGACCTCGAGGCCGGCGTCCGCGAGCGCGTGGAAGAGGTGGCGGCTCAGGCGTACACGGCGGCCGGGTGCCGCGACCTGGCCCGGGTCGATCTGATCCTCGAGCACGAGAGCGTGCCGCAGATCCTCGAGATCAACACCATCCCCGGCCTCACGGAGACCGGCCCGACCCGCTACGCCGCGCAGGCCGCCGGGATGGAGTTCAAGGACCTCATCGCCCGCGTCATCTCGCGGGTGGCGCCGTCATAAGGCGCGCGATGGCGTCGCCCAGGACCGCCCCCGCGAGCACGTCGCTCGGGTAGTGCACGCCGAGGTAGGGCCGAGAGAGCCCCATCGCGGCCGCGAGCAGATGCAGCGGCACGCTCGGCAGCCCGGCCTCCGCGAGCGCGCGGGCGCCCGCGAAGGAGGTCGACGCGTGCGCGGAGGGATAGGAGCGCCCGGAGAGGACCGGTGTGAGGGCGGGCAGCTCGTCCTCGAGCACGGGCCGCGCTCGCCTCACCGTGTATTTCAGCGCGGTGTTCGCCAGGAGCGTGAGCAGCACGATCTCGACGGCGCGCACGTAGTCGTCGCGGCGGCGCGGGCTGAGGACGGCGCCGGCGACGCCGATCGCGTACCAGACCAGCCCGTTCTCGCCGGCGCGCGCGAGCCTGATGAGGGCGGCCTCCACCGCCGGTGTGTGCCCGCGGGTCCGGAGCAGGCGAAGGAGCTTGAGATCGAGCGCCGCGAGCGCTCGCAATGCCTAAAAGCCCACCCGATGCTCTTCGGTGTCGAGCCGGACGTAGACGACCTGCGACAGGTCGATGTGCACGTCCGAGTCCTGCGTCTGGAGCTCGAACCAGCGCTCCGAGCCGGAGTCGCTGAGCGCCTTCTTGAAGGCGTCGTGCACCTCCTGCGTCACGCGCACGGACAGCACCTGGCCGCCCTGGAAGCCGATGTCTATCCGTCGGGGTGGGATGTCCGCCATCAGTGGCCCTCCGCGGGCTCGACCAGCTCGGTGAGCACCCCGCCGGTCGACTTCGGGTGCAGGAACGCCACGCGGCTGCCACGGATGCCGATGCGCGGCTGCTCGTCGATCAGCTGCAGCCCCGCGCTGCGCACGTCGTCGAGCGCGGATTGGATGTCATCCGTGCCGTACGCCACGTGGTGAAGGCCGGGGCCGCTCCGTTCCAGGAACCTCCCGACCGCCGTGTCCGGGCTGAGCGGGCGCAGGAGCTCCACATGGCTTCGGCCCACGCCGAGCAGCACGGCCTCGACGCCCTGCTCCTCCACCGTCTCGCGGTGCTGAACCGGCATGCCGAGCCGCTGTTCGTAGAGCGCGATGGCCTCGTCGAGGTCGTCGACGGCGACGCCGATGTGATCGATCCGTCCGAACACGGGCGGCCGAGTCTAGTCGTCGCTGGATTCGTCCTCGAAGCGCTCGGCGGCTGCCACACGCGGCTTGCCGGGCTCCGAGATCGGCACGACCGGGGTGCGCCCGTTGGAGCCGCCGTCTCCGCCACCGCGGTAGTCGCCGACCAGCCGGTCGATGTCCTCGCGCTCGAGCACCTCGTTCTCCAGCAGCGTGTGGGCGAGCGTGTCGAGCAGGGGACGGTTGTCGTGCACGATCTTGAGCGCGCGCCTGTGAGCCAGGTCGGTCAGATACTGCTGCTCCTCGTCCACCTGCCGCCGCGTGTAGTCGGACATCGAGTAGTCCTCGGTCGGCACCTGCTTCGACATCAGCTCGGTGCCCATGCCCCACTGGGTGACCATCGAGCGGCTGATCTCGTGGACCTTGCGCAGGTCGTCGGATGCCCCCGTGGTGATCTCGCCGAAGATCAGGTGCTCGGTCACGCGTCCGCCGAGCAGCACGACCATGTAGTCGAGCAGCTCCTCCTTCGTCTTCAGGTAGCGGTCCTCCTCGGGGAGGTTGAGCGTGTAGCCGAGCGCCTTGCCGCGCGGGATGATCGAGATGCGGTGGACCTTCTCCACCGACTCGAGCAGCTCGGAGCAGAGCGCGTGGCCGGCCTCGTGATAGGCCACGACCTGCTTCTCGTGCTCGGTGATCACCCGCCGCGACTGCATCCCGGCCACCACCCGCTCGAGCGCCGACTGGAAGTCCTTCGTCTTCAGCTCGTTGCGGTGCTCGCGCCCCGCGAAGATCGCCGCCTCGTTGCAGATGTTCGCCAGGTCGGCGCCCGTCATGCCGCTCGTCTGGCGCGCCACCGCCTCCATGTCCACGTTGGGCGCGAGCGGCTTGCCGCGCGTGTGCACCTCGAGGATTTGCCGGCGGCCCTTCAGGTCCGGCGGCGCCACCAGGATCTGGCGGTCGAAGCGGCCCGGCCGGAGCAGCGCCGGGTCGAGCTTCTCGAGCAGGTTGGAGGCCGCGATCACGACGACGTTCTCGGCCCCGCCGAAGCCGTCGAGCTCGACGAGCAGCTGGTTCAGCGTCTGGTCCTTCTCGCCCGAGATATCGTTGCCGCGCGTGGCGCCCACCGCGTCGAGCTCGTCGATGAAGACGATCGCCGGGGCGGCCTTGCGCGCGTGGCGGAAGAGGCGCCGGATCCGTGCCGCTCCAAGGCCCGCGAACATCTCGACGAACGAGGACGCCGACTGTGCGAAGAACTTGGCATTCGACTCGTTCGCGACGGCCTTGGCGAGCAGCGTCTTGCCGGTGCCGGGCGGGCCGTGCAGCAGGATGCCCTTGGGGACCTTGGCCCCGAGCTTCTTGAAGCGCTTCGGGTCGCGCATGAACTCGACCACCTCGCGCAGCTCGTCCTTGGCCTCCTCGACACCCGCCACGTCGTCCCAGCGCACGGAGCTCGACGACGACGGCGCGATCTCCTGGGGCTTCGTCCGGGGCATGTACTGGACCATCCACACCACGGCGACGGCGATCAGGCCCATGAAGATGATCGGGAGCCACGTGAGCGCGAAGCCCTCCATGCCGTCCCAGAACGAGCCGCCACCGGAGACGGTCACGTCGTCCATCTCGGGCTCGACGCGGACCGAGTCGGTCCCGTCCTCGCGCCTCAGGACGTGCGACTGGCTGTCGAACGTCCATCCGGCGGGGAGGGCCGCCCCCGGCTCACGGAGAGCGGCGCGGAGCGCGTCGCTCGCCTCGTTGCAGTCGAGCTGGGAGGTGTCGAGAACGGTGAGCTTGTAGGACCCGCTGTTGAAGCGCATCTCGCCCAGCTGCTGACCGCGGGCGACCTCGAAGGGGATGTTGCACGAGGCCGAGCCACCGTCGGCCGCGGCGGCCGGAGCCGCCGGCAGTGCCAGCACGATCATGGCGGCGAGCAGGGGAAGGCTTGGGAGGGTCCTCCTCATCCAGTAACCCAATCGGCCATCTGCGGCCTCGACATGAGTCCTACACAACCCGCTCTAGCCGCGGGTTTGCCCGGAAGCGCCGGCCGGTCTTGGCGCAGTCGCTCCCCTCGACGCGCACGACGTCGGCTGTGAAGTCATTTCCGCCCTGCACGAGCGACGACCCGACCCCGTATGCGTCGACCGGCGTGCCCGCCCGCTCGAAGCGCGTGATCTTCTCCGCGTCGAAGCCGCCGGACGCGACGATGTGCACGTGCCGGTGGCCCGCGGCGTCGAGCTCCTCGCGCACGCGCCTGACCAAAACCTCGCTCACGCCCGTCGGCTTGAACTGCCCCATGATCGGCCACAGCGAGCGGTCGACCATGTTCTCGGAGGTGTCGAGCCGGACGCCCCAGAGGCGGTCGCCGAGGGCGTCCGCCACCGCGAGGGCCGTTCCCACGGAGTCGTTTTCGAAGTCCACGAGCACGGTGACGTTCATCTCGTCGGCGAAGCGGTCGGCCCAGGCGCGCGCAGCGGCGACGGTGTCGCCCCCGAAGGCCGCGATCAGGCTGTGCGGCACGGTTCCGACGCCGCGGCCGCCCCACCAGGACGCCTGGGCGTCAGTCGAGACCCCGATCGCGCCGGCGATGTGGGCTGCCCAGCCGTCTCCCGTCTGGACCAGCCAGTGGTCGTGGCGGGCGGGGAAGAAGAGGATCGGCTTGCCGTTGGCCGCCTCCACGACCTCGCGGACGTTGCGCATGATGCGCGTACGCCGCGCGAGGACGCCGAGGTAGACCGTCTCCAGGTGGGCGAACAGCGCGTAGTCGCCGTCGATCTGGAGCACGGGCTCCCAGGGCTCGATCTCGTCCGCCTCGTGAAGCGCGTGGACCTCGAGCGCGCCCCAGTCGTCGGAGCACAGCTTGAGCACCGCTATGGCCTCGTCGATGCCGCCGAGCACCGAGTGCTGCTTCTGGAAGGCCTGGACGGTCACGACCGGCCGGTGGTCGAGCTCGACCAGGAGCTGGCGCGTGAAGTTGAAGTACGCGTCGGAGTAGTAGCCCTCGCGAATCCGCTCGACGGGGAGCCGGAAGACCTCTGGGTCGAGGCGCTGCCGCGTCGGCGCGCTACTCGCCATCCTCGACTCGCAGGATCTCCTCCAGAGCCGCCCTGCCGACCTCCAGCTGCTCCTCGCTCGGCTCTCGCGTGCCGACCGCGCGCTGGATCTCGAAGCCCGGGCGGCGCATCAGGCGCGTGAGCGCGGACTCGGGATGGCGCTCGCCCCAGGCGAACATCTCGACGGCGACCGCGGCGCTGCCGAGGCCCACGGCCGCCTCGGCGGCCGGGCCGCGCAGTCCGGCGCGGCGGACGACGACCTGCCCGAGCGTGGCCGCCGCGAGCATCGGCGCGACCAGGTGCGAGCCGCAGCGGTCGTGCTCCTTGGCGGCGTCGGCGGCATCGGAGCCCTCCTCGTAGCCGGCGATGGCCTTGTGCTCCACGCCGTGGTAGGCGGCGAGGTCGCCGCTGCGGAGCGCCAGCAGCGCCGGGGCCACGCTCACGAGCGCGACCGCGGCCTCGCGGCCGGCGGTGCGCCTGCCGGGCTGGCGCGCTCCGACGGTTCGGATCATCTGACCGGCGAGCGCCGCCGCGCCCATGGATCCGAGCGTGCGTACGTCCTGCATGGGGAGCCGGGCCTCGGGAAGCGCGCGCTTCACGAGCGGGATCACCGCGATGGCCTCGGCCAGCTTCACGACCCCGCGGATGCCCGGCACGCGCTCCGACGCACGGCTGCCGAGGTCCGGCTTGCGGCCGGAGGCCACCTTCACGTCGCCGTTCGGGGCGCGCACGGCGGCGGCCCAGTGGGTTGGCCCGTGCACGAGCAGGCCGTTGCGGAGGGCCATGCCGCCGAGGCGCAGCTTGTCGTCCGGAACCGGGGCCGTCATGCTCAAAGGTTAGATGCTCGCCGCCGGACTCTCGTATCGCGAAAGCGGTCCTGCGGACGGGCCGGTGGCACTGCTTCTGCACGGCTACCCGGAGTCCTCGTTCATGTGGAGCGGGGTGATGCCCGCCGTCGCGGAGGCGGGCTGGCGCGCGATCGCGCCCGACCTCGCCGGCTTCGGCGACTCGCCGCCCGACCCGCCCGGCACCTGGGAGCGGCGTGTGGAGTCGGTCGAGCGCTTCAGGCAGGAGCTGGGAATCGAGCGCTGCGTACCGGTGATGCACGACTGGGGCGGCCTGATCGGGATGTGGTGGGCGTGCGAGCACCCCGACGCCGTGCAGGCGCTCGTCATCAGCTCGACGGGCTTCTTCCCGGACGGCAAGTGGCACGGCATGGCGAAGGGCCTCCGCGAGCCCGGCACGGGCGAGCAGCTGCTCGAGTCGATCGACCGGAACCTGTTCGGCACCGTGCTGCGCCAGCAGAGCCCCGGCATCACCGACGAGGCGCTCGACGAGTACTGGAAGGCATACGCGGACGAGGACCGCCGCAGGGGCCAGCTCGAGATGTACCGCTCAGGCGACTTCTCGAAGCTGGAGCGATTCGACCTCGCCTCACTGGGCGTCCCGGCCCTGCTCATCTGGGGCGAGGAGGACGACTTCGCCCCGGTGGCCGGCGCCCACCGGTTCGAGCGGGAGCTGCCGGACACCGAGCTGGTCGTAATGCAGGGGGCGCACCACTTCGTCTGGGAAGACGCGCCGGAGGAGTGCGCCGCGGCGCTTACGGGCTTCCTAGCCCGTGCTCGCGGCTGAGCCGCTCGATCGAGGCGAAGTCCATCTCGAGGCCGTAGCGAGCCTGGAGCTCGGCGAGGCCCGCGAGGTCGCGCTCGGCGCGCACCGGCGGGATCAGCTGAGCGAGCTCGGCGAAGTAGCGCTCGAAGCCCGCCGGTGAGATCACCTCGAGGACCCGCGCCGGCACGTCGCCCGCGTTCCAGAAGGCGTGCCAGATGCCGCGCGGCTTGGCCACGAGCTGGCCGGCGGCGGCGGTGAAGACCTCGGCGCCCACCTCGAAGCCGACCTCGCCCTCCAGCACGTACGAGTACTCGTCCTCGTGCTGGTGGACGTGGGAGGGCCCGGCGAGCGTGTGCGGCGCGATGGGATGCTCGACGAGCGAGAAGTCGCCGGCCTCGATCAGAAGGCGCGAGCCGAGAAGCAGGCGGAGACGCGTCGCCGGATCACCGAGGCGACCGTCGCGCTGCACGAGGAGGTGGGCCCGGCGCGGACCACCGTCGCCGAGGTCGCCCGGCGCGCGGGAGTCACGCGGCTGACCGTCTACAACAACTTCCCGGACGAGCGTGAGCTGTTCGCGGCCTGCCAGGGCCACTGGTTCGGGCGCCACCCGCCGCCCGCGCTCGATCCTGCCGACGGCCTCGAGACGGTGCTGCTGTCGCTGTACGCCTGGTATCGCGACACGGCACGGATGGCCGAGAACGTCCGGCGCGACCGCGCCCTCGTGCCGGAGCTCGACGCTCTCATGCGCGAGACCGGCGATGCGCGGATGGCCGGGCTCGCGGAGGCGCTCGGCGGCGGCCCGATGGTCGCCCTGGCGCTCGACTTCTGGACCTGGCGGCGCCTGGCGGCGGAGGGCCTCCCCGACGAGCAGTCCGCGTCGCTGATGTCGCGCGCTGCGAGACTTTCCTGAGTGGAAGGTCAGCTGTTCGAGATGGAGGACCCGGCGTCCGGGCCGGATGCGGCCGACGTCGCCGCGCAGCCGCTCGCTGCCCGCATGCGGCCGCGGTCGCTGGGGGAGTTCGTGGGCCAGGACCACCTCCTCGGCCGTGGCTCGGCGCTGCGCACCGCGATCGAGGAGGGCAAACCGCACTCGATGATCCTGTACGGGCCGCCGGGCACAGGGAAGACGACGCTGGCCCGGCTGCTCGCGGTGAACGCGCGGGCCGCCTTCGAGGAGGCGTCGGCAGTCAACGCCGGCCGCGCGGAGGTCCGCGCCGTGCTCGACCGGGCGCAGCACCGGCTCCAGACGAGCGGCGAGCGCACGATCTTCTTCCTGGACGAGATCCACCGCTTCAACAAGGCTCAGCAGGACACGCTGCTCCCGGCGGTCGAGGACGGCCTCGTCGTGCTCGTGGGGGCGACGACCGAGAACCCGTACTTCGAGGTGAACTCGGCGCTCCTGTCCCGCTGCCGGATCTACGAGCTGCGCTCGCTGGACGAGGAGCACGTGCTCGCGCTCCTGCGACGGGCGCTCGGGGCCGAGCACGGTCCTGCGGAGGCGCGGGTGGACGACGACGCGCTCGAGTTCCTCGCGGCGCGAGCGGCGGGCGACGCCCGCACCGCGCTGTCGGCGCTGGAGCTGGCGGCCGAGACCGTGGGCGAGGGCGGCGCGGTGACCCTGCGGGTGGCCGAGGACGCCCTCCAGCGGAGCGCGATCCTCTACGACAAGGGCGGCGACCTCCACTACGACCTCATCTCGGCGTGGATCAAGTCCACGCGCGGCTCGGATCCGGACGCCTCGCTCCTGTACCTCGCGGCGATGCTCGAGGGCGGCGAGGACCCACGCTTCATCGCGCGCCGCATGGTCGTGCTGGCGAGCGAGGACGTCGGCAACGCCGACCCGCGGGCGCTCGAGGTCGCCGTGAGCGCAGCGCACGCCGTGGAGCACGTCGGGATGCCCGAGTGCGCCCTCAACCTCGCCCAGGCGGCGGTCTACCTCGCGCTGGCGCCCAAGTCGAACGCGTCCTACGAGGGCATCAAACGAGCCCGGGCCTGGGTGCGCGAGCACGGGACCCCCGAGCCGCCCGCGGCGCTGCGGAGCGCCGCGTACCCGGGCGCGAAGAAGCTCGGCCGCGGCCTCGACTACGACTATCCGCACTCGCGTCCCGAGGGCGTCTCCGAGCAGGAGCTCATGCCCGAGGGGGCCGTCGGCGAGCGCTTTCTCGAGCTGTCGGAGCACGGCGAGGAGGCCGCGCTGCGCGAGCGGCTCGAGCGAATCCGCCGGGCACGCGGCCGCGACTGACAGAATTCCCGCTCATGGAAGCTGCACTGCGGCCGGCGGAGGCCACCGAGCTCGAGTCATTCAGCCCGCTCGACGGCAAGCGCCTCGGCGCGGTCCCGACCATCACGCCGGACCAGGTGCAGTCGGTCGTCGACGACGTGGCGAGCGTCCAGCCCTTCTGGGCCCAGCTCCCGCTCACCGACCGCGCGCGCTACATGCGCCGCGCCGGCCAGGCGATCATCGATCAGATCGACGAGCTCGCGGAGCTGCTCACGCGCGAGCAGGGCAAGCCGCTGAACGAGTCGTACGTGATGGAGCTCCTGCCCACGATCGACTCGCTCCGCTGGCTCGCCGACGCCGGCCCGGAGATCCTGGACGACGAGCGCATCCCGCTGCCGATCTTCCTCAAGCAGAAGCGCGCGCGCTTCACGTACGAGCCGCTTGGCGTGGTGGGCGTGATCGCGCCGTGGAACTACCCCTGGTCGATCCCGTTCGGCGAGGTGGCGATCGCGCTGATGGCCGGCAACGGCGTGGTGGTCAAGCCGGCGTCGCTGACGCCGCTGGTCGGGCAGCGCATCCAGGAGATCTTCGAGCGCGCCGGGGTGCCGGAAGGGCTGGTGCGCGCGGTGCACGGCGGCGGGGCGGTCGGCCAGGCGCTCGTGGAGTCGACGGCGGCCAAGATCTTCTTCACGGGCTCGGTCGAGGTGGGCCGCCAGGTGGGCATCGAGTGCGCGCAGCGCATGAAGGGCTCCGTGCTCGAGCTGGGCGGCAAGGACGCGATGATCGTCTGCGACGACGCGAGCCTCCCGAACGCGATCTCCGGCTGCCTCTGGGGCGGCTTCGCAAACGCGGGCCAGACCTGCTCGGGGATCGAGCGCGTCTACGTCGTGAAGGACGTGGCAGAGCGCTTCGTCGAAGGTGTCGTCGAGGGCGCGAAGTCGCTGACGGTCGGCGACCCGCTCGACTGGAGCACCGAGATCGGCCCGATGATCTCGCCCGAGCAGCTCCGGCTGGTGAAGGAGCTGGTCGACGACGCGGTGGCGAACGGAGCCACGCTCCACTGCGGCGGCCCCGACGAGCCGTTCTTCCGGCCGGCCGTGCTCACCGGCGTGACGCACGACATGCGCATCATGCGCGAGGAGATCTTCGGCCCGGTCGTCCCGATCGTGACCGTCGAGGACGAGGACGAGGCGGTCGCGCTCGCCAACGACTCCGAGTTCGGCCTCGGCGCCTCGGTCTGGACGATGAACCGGGCCAAGGGCGAGCGGATGGCGGGGCGCGTGGAGGCCGGGATGGTCTGGGTGAACGACCACATGTTCAGCCACGGCGCCTGCTCATGCTCATGGGGCGGCGTGAAGAGCTCCGGCCTGGGCCGCTCACACTCGAAGTTCGGCCTCTACGAGTGCGTGAACATCAAGCTCGTGACCTGGGAGCCCTCGCGCACGCGCGACTTCTGGTGGCACCCGTACGACGAGGCGCTCGGCAAGGCGATGCAGGCATCGGCGCGCCTCCTCTACGGCCGCGACGCCGACAAGCCCGGCGCGCTGCGCCGCGGCCTGTTCCCGCTCGCCCGCGTGGGCGGCAAGACGCTGCGCGACGTCTTCAAGCGCTGACGAGCTCGCCGTCGACGATGACGAGCCGCCCGTAGGCGGTGGTCGTCGTATGACCGTCTGAATCGAGCGAGTAGCGCCCAAGGATGGATTCCCGGTCCCTGGTCGCACGCGCCGCACGGACCGTGGCCGCCCTGTCTCCATCACCCTCGGCGACCGAGTCGAGGATGAGCGCCATCGCCTCGTAGATGGTCCGCATGCCTAGACTCTTCCCAATGCCGGCACAGGCCTACGCGGGCAAGGAATGCGTCTGCCAGCTCAGGAGGGGCGTCTGCGATCAGAGCTGCGTCCAGGGGATGCTCGACACCCCCTTCTACATCGCGTGCCTGCGCCTGACGGGACGGCGCTGCGTGGTGATCGGCGGCGGCGACGTGGGGCTCGAGAAGGTCGAGGGGCTGCTCGCCTGCGACGGCGAGGTGACGCTGATCGCCCCCGAGGCGATCGAGCCGCTCCGGGAGCTCGCGGCCGAGGGCTCGATCCGCTGGGAGCAGCGCGAGTACGCGGGCGCCGAGGACCTCGAGAGCGTGTTCATGGTGATCGCGGCGACGAGCGACACCGACGTGAACATCCAGGTCTACGACGACGCCGAGCGGCGCGCGATGCTCGTGAACGTCGTCGACGTCCCGCCGCTCTGCAACTTCATCCTGCCGGCGATCATCCGAACCGGGCCGCTCGCGATCGCGATCTCCACGGCCGGCGCGTCTCCCGCGCTGGCGAAGCGCATCCGCGACGAGATCGCCGACGAGTACGGCGAGCCCTACGCGCGCCTCGCGCTTCTCCTGAACGAGGTCCGCGGCTGGGCGAAGGGCACGCTTCCCACCTATCAGGACCGTAAGGTCTTCTTCGAGTCGATCGTTAACGGCGACCCCGACCCGATCGAGCTGCTCCGGCACGGCGATGAGCAGGCTGTTCGCGATCTCATCGCCGCCGCGCAGCGCGTCCACCAGACTGCCTGACGAGCTGACACACATCGACGAGGCCGGGAGCGCCCGGATGGTCGACGTGGGCGACAAGGCCGTGACCGAGCGGCGGGCCGTTGCCCGCGCGGTCGTGCGGATGGCTCCCGAGACGATCGCCGCCGTGCGCAGAGGCGACGCGCCCAAGGGCGACGTGCTCGGCACGGCTCGCATCGCCGGCATCCAGGCCGCGAAGCGCACCTCAGAGCTGATCCCCCTATGCCATCCGCTGCCGCTCTCGTTCGTGGACGTCCGGCTCGCGGTGGTCGAGGACGGCGTGGAGATCGAGACCGAGGCCCGCACGACCGGGCAGACCGGGGTGGAGATGGAGGCCCTCACGGCGGCTTCGGTGGCGGCCCTCACCGTCTACGACATGGTCAAGGGCATCGAGCGGGGAGTGGAGATCGCCGAGCTGTACCTGCTCGAGAAGTCCGGCGGCCGCCACGACTGGCGCCGCGGGTCGTGAGCGAACGCGCGGCGGTGCTGACCATCTCGACCTCGCTGGCGCGCGGCGAGGGCGAGGACGTCTCGGGCCCCGCACTCGTCCGCCTGTGTGAACAGGCCGGGCTCGAGGTCCAGCACGAGGTCGTCTCGGACGATCGCGAGTCGATCGTCGCGGCGCTGAAGCGGCTGGCCGACCACGACGGCGTGCGCTTCGTGTTCACCACGGGCGGCACCGGGCTCACCGTCGACGACGTCACGCCCGAGGCCACGCTGTCGGTGATCGAACGCGGGGCGCCGGGCTACGCCGAGGCGATCAGGGCCGACTCGCGGCAGCACACCCCGCTGGGCCTGCTCACTCGCGGAGTGTCGGGAGTGCGCGGGCGAACGCTGATCGTGAACCTGCCGGGCAACCCCAAGGCGATCGAGCAGTCCTGGCCGATCGTGGAGCCGACGCTCGAACACGCGGCCCAGCTGCTGGAGCGCAGTTAGGGGCCGATCCCCTTGTCGCGCAGCTCTCGCCGCGCCGAGTCGGACTTGCCGAGTCCCTCCAGGCCCATCCCGCTCAGCACCGGCTGCGCCTTCGTGAACTGGACGTCCGAGTACTGGACGACCTCGACGAGGTTGCCCCACGGGTCGCGGAAGCGCAGGCCGCGGCTGGGCTCGGGATCGATGCCTGAGTCCAGAAGCCTCTGCCGGACCTGCGCTCGATCGTCGACCACGAGGCCGAAGTGGCGATGCCGGTCGGCGGCCGGGTCGTCGCCCTCCGCCAGGGCCAGGAACTGGTCGCCCATGTCGAGGAACGCCATCCCCGGCGTCCGGCCGCGCAGCTCCAGGTCGAAGATCCGGCCGTAGAACTCCACGGCCTCGTCGACATCCCCCACGGCGAGGGCGATGTGGTTGATCCCTACCATCCGGGCCACCTGCTGAGCTTACGCCCACCAAGGTGACATGGAAGTTGAAGGCATAGTTCTCGCGCAAGGCGGGAATCACGCCTCAAGGACGGTGGGGAGCCGTCCGATGTAACGCCGTAGAACTCCAGCCGACTGGAGGGGGAACCAGTTGTTGTCCGCGCTTACGCGGCGAATGCCGTTGCTTGCCTGTGCGCTCGTGCTCTCATGGGCGCCCGCCTCACACGCCGCCGCTCCGTCCGACTTCGTCGGGATCACGTCGGAGGACCTCCTGTATGCCAACGGGCAGTACCGCGGCGCCACTCTGAACCAACAGCACGGCGTCGGCGTGCGCCTCATCCGCCAGGTGTTCAACTGGGCCGAGATAGAGACCTCGCCTGGCCACTACGACTTCAGCCTCTACGACTCCCTCATGCGCGATGCCGCCGCGAGGGGGATCGCCGTGCTGCCCGTCCTCCACAACGCGCCGCCGTTCTACTGGCGAGGCAGCAGCGGGCGGCCCTGGTGCCCGCCGCGACAGCTGTCGACGATGGCCGAGTTCGCGAAGGCGGCCGTGCGCCGCTACGGGCCGAACGGCTCGCTCTGGAGGGAGAACCCGTCGGCACCCAGCCTGCCGATCCGCTCCTGGCAGATCTGGAACGAGCCCAACCTCGGGGTCTACTGGTGCAACCGGCCCAACCCGCGTGAGTACGCGAGCATGCTGCGCGTCGTCGGCAAGGGGATCAAGAGCGAGGATCCGAGCGCCAAGATCGTCACCGCGGGACTTCCCGACAGC
>Ga0207675_100000211_pt1 | contig 54453 bp, 44 predicted proteins | sample KBSSwiS42_FD_184305 | JGI IMG/M metagenome (GOLD analysis project Ga0207675, IMG submission 184305) | Switchgrass rhizosphere microbial communities from Kellogg Biological Station, Michigan, USA - KBS Switchgrass S4-2 (SPAdes) (version 2) | ecosystem: Host-associated > Plants > Roots >...
GTCGGCGTCTTCTGCAACGCGCAACGGCGTGCAATCACGTGCGCCACGGCCCGGCACTTCGCTTGCGAATAGCTGCTTCGCAATGCGAACTCTGGTAGCAGACGACGATCCGATCACCGCCACCATCCTGTCGACCACGCTTGCCCGCGGCGGCATGGAGGTGACTGTGGCGCACGACGGTGACGTGGCGTGGCAGCAACTCAACTCGGTGCAGCCGCCTGCGCTGGCGATCCTCGACTGGATGATGCCGAATCTCGACGGCCTCGAGCTGTGCCGACGCATTCGCAGCACGCAAAGACTTGCGGGTATGTACGTGATTCTCGTAACCGCCCGCGACAGCCGCGAAGATCTGGTGATGGGCCTCGGAGCTGGCGCCGACGACTACATGACCAAGCCAATCGACCTCGCGGAACTGAAAGCGCGGATCGGCGTTGGCATCCGGGTCGCGAAGCTCCAGCACAGCCTCACGCGCAGCGTCAGCGAGCTCAAGGCCACGCACGATCGTCTCGCGCGGCTCGCGAGCACCGATGACTTGACGGGTGTCTATTCGCGGCGGTGGTGGTTCGATCTCGCCGAGAAAGAGTTCTCCCGCTCGTGCCGCTACGACCGGGTGTTCAGCCTATTGATGGCGGATCTCGACTTGTTCAAGCGGATCAACGATACCTACGGCCACGAGGCAGGCGACCGCGTCCTGAATCAGTTCGGTACGATGCTGCGAAAGACCTGCCGCGACTCCGATCTCATCGGGCGCATTGGCGGTGAAGAGTTTGCGTTGCTGCTGCCTGAAACCACGGCCGACGCCGCGCAGCACCTTGCAAGCCGCATCACCGAAACCTGCCGCTCGATCATCGTTGACGAATCGGTTGACGATGCCCGCTGCTCGTGCAGTCTCGGGGTGACCGAAGTGAGACCCGACGACGAACGGCTGGATAACGTGCTGACGCGCGCCGATCAGGCGCTCTATGCGGCCAAGCGAGCCGGCCGTAACCGGTGGAGTTTCGCCGCGTAACGTTCGCCGCTACCAGGGCGGTAGCGTCATATAGATGAATTCCTTCACATAGCTGTCGGCGGAGGCGAGCAGCTCTGCTCCGGCTCCCTGAAACTGGATGCGGCCTTCGTGCAACACCATGAAGTCCGCGTTCTCGCGCGCCTGTGCGGCATCCGCAGCCACGATCTCCAGCGTGTTACCGGCACGTACCGCCTCGTGCGTCGCCACATAGAACGCATCGCGAATCTGGTGGGTGACGACGATGGACGTCACCGATTCAATATCCCGCAGCTTCACGATCTCATCGTCGACCGTAACGGCGGTAATCGGGTCAAGGCCGGTCGTCGGATCGTCGAGCAGCAGCAAATGCGGTTTGGACGCCATCGCGCGAGCGATCGCCACGCGGCGTCGCTGCCCGCCGGAGAGTTCCGACGGCATGCGGTTGATGTATTCGCGCAGGCCGACAAATCCCAGGACTTCTTCCACGCGCCGTTGCGACTCCTCTTCAGGCAGGTGCATTTCTTCGTCGAGCCGGTAGCCGACGTTCTCGCTCACCGTCAGCGAATCGAACAGCGCGCTTTCCTGGAACAACATGCCCATGTCGGCGCGGATGCGCAGCAGCTCGGTCTCACTCATGTTGTCGATGCGCTCGCCGTTCACGTAGATCGCGCCAGTGTCGGGACGCAGGAGCCCGAGAATGAGCTTCAGGATGACCGACTTGCCGGCCCCGCTCGCACCAAGCAGCATCATCATGCTGCCCCGCGCGACGCTGAAGTTGATGTCGCGGAGGACCTCATGGTCGCCGAAGGCAAGCGACACGTGTTCGAATACCACCGCAGCGTGGTTCATCGCTCCATCTCAATAGGGAGGAAAGGAATAGGTTACGCCAGGACGCTGCCTCGACTGTCCGCGGACGTGAACATTCCGCGAGACACCATCGAAAAGGCTCAGTAAAACGCCCCGTCTGGTGAACCAGCCCAACGGTACTGGCTTTGCGGTGGACGTCTTCGCCAGCGCAATTGGGGGTTCCCATGCGCATAGCATTCCTGCTGATTGCTCTCAGCGTTCTTCCGATTCCTGCCTTCGCTCAGGCTAATCAGTCATTCGTTCAAGGCTTCGGTGGGCTGCGCCTCGCGACCGCGCCCTCGCTCACGCCGACCGCCGGAGGCACCGTTGGCGTAGGCCTCACACCGCACATTCAGATCGTTGGCGAGGTCGGGCACATCAGCGACGTACTTCCGTCCACCATCGAGACGCTGATGACGGTGTCGCCGGTGACCGTCCGCAGATCCGCTCTCTACGGCGAGGGCGGCGTGCGGCTGAACACCGGACCAGCCGGCCATCTTGGTCTCTATGGCGAGACGCTGTTCGGCGCTGCGCGTATGAATACGACCGTGAGCGGTCTTGGCTCAGCACGAACGGACGCGATCGCCAACCTCGCGCTTCGCTTCGTCGACACCACTAGCCAGGTGGGTGCGCTCGGGACGGGCGTCATCCTGCAGGGTGGTCCGGTCGTGGCGACGATTGGCTATCGCTACACGCGCTTCTTCTCGGACAACCTGCTGGACACGTTGCTGTCGGCCGGCCACTCCGATGTCAACGAGGCACGCGTGTCGTTCGGCTTCCGATTCTAGTCGCGAGTCGACGGTACGTGATGGCGTTACTCACGCGTCGGCAGTGCTGATGTGAGTCGGCTCATCAGTCGGCAGCCCGCAGCCCTCCCTCACATATCCGGGGCGCGCTGACGGCATTTGGTCACGGACACGCGATCGGCCCCGCCAACGGCCGCTTCGCCGTGCGTGCACAAGCGCGGGCCATGGTTTGCAGCTCGATGTCGATATGAATCTGAAACGTCGCGTTCGATGGATGCGCGTTCTGGTTGCGGTGCTCGCCTTAGCGCTCGTGCCCGGCGAGACCTTCGCTCTTCTGTTATCCCGTGCGCAGTCGCAGCCGCAGACGTCTGCCGCGGGCGATCAGGCAGCGCGCATTCCTTCCGATCAACTCGATTCGCTCGTGGCGCCGATTGCGTTGTATCCAGATCCGTTGCTGGCACAAACGCTGGCGGCGTCCACCTACCCGTTGGAACTCATGCAGCTGCAGCAGTGGCTCGCGAGAAATCCGGGATTGAAGAACCAGCCGCTCGCCGATGCCGTGGAGAAGCAGCCGTGGGATCCAAGCGTTCAGGCGATGGCGCCGCTGCCCGACGTGGTCAAGTGGCTGACCGATGACATCCAGTGGACGACCGATCTGGGCAACGCGTTTCTTGCGCAGCAGAGCGACGTGATGCAGGCCGTCCAGCGGATGCGGCAGAAAGCGGAGATGAAGGGGAACCTGAAGTCGACACCACAGCAGAAAGTGCAAACCGAGGTTGTCGACAATAAGCAGGTCATCGTGATCGAACAGACAAATCCAGAGGTCGTTTACGTTCCGTCGTATAACCCGACGGTCGTCTACGGCGCGCCGGTTTATCCATATCCGCCGATTTACTATCCGCCGGCCGGCTATTACGCCGCAGGCGCGGCCATCTCGTTCGGCGTTGGCGTCGCGATGGGCGCCGCCTGGGGCGGCGGATGGGGATGGAACGCCGGCTGGGGACATAACGACATCCAGGTCAACAACTTCAACAACTTCAATCGCAACGCGAACATCAACGCCAACCGCGCCGGGAACATCAACGCCAACCGCGCCGGAAATATCAACGCCAACCGAACCGGCACCTGGCAGCACAACGCGGCGCATCGCGGCGGCGCGCCTTATCGTGACCGTGCGACGGCGAACAGATACGGCGGCACTGCACGCGGCGACTCGCTGGCGAACCGCCAGGCGGGCGCGCGACAGCAAGTGGCGCGTCAGGGCGGCAATGTCCGCAGCGGCGCTGTCGGTACAGCGGGCCGAGCTGGTGGCCTTGGCGATCGTGCGGGTGCCGGCGGCGGCAACCTTGGAAACCGTGACGGCGCAGGCGCAGGCAACCTCGGCGATCGCGGCGGCAACCTCGGAAACCGTGGCGGCGCCGGCGGTGGCAACCTTGGCGATCGCGGCGGCAACCTCGGAAACCGTGGCGGCGCAGGCGGTGGCAATGTCGGGAATCGACCGACCCAGCTTCCGAGCGGAGGCGACCGTATCGGCAGCCGCGATATCTCGCGCGGCAGCGGAGGCGGCGCCTTCGGCGGCGGCTCCGATCGATTCAGCGGCTCCAGCGCTCGCGCCAGCAGCAGCCGTGGCTCGTCCAGCTTTGGAGGGGGCGGCAGCCGGAGCGGCGGCGGGTTTAGTGGCGGTGGCGGCGGACGATCGCGCGGTGGTGGTGGCGGCGGCGGACGATCGCGCGGCGGCGGTGGTGGTTCACGTGGTGGAGGTCGGCGATGAACCCGGCAAGCCAACGAGGATTCACGAGGAGCACGGCCATGAAGACAGCGTTCGTCAGCACGGCGGTCTGTTTGTGCCTGACAACCGTCGCTCTCGATGCGAGGGCGCAAAAACCGGTGGGAACTGCAGGCACAGTGGCTACGCCGCGACCATCCAGGACGTTTGATTCGCCAAAACAAGCCAGCGACGCACTCGTCGACGCCGCGGCGAAGTTCGACGTGAACGCCCTCGAACAGATGTTCGGACCCGAGTTCAACAGCGTCGTGCTGTCGGGTGAAAGCGCGCAAGATCGTCAGCGCGCCGCCGAGTTCGTCGCAAAGGCCAAGGAAAAAACGCAGGTCTCAATCGACCCCAAGACTCGTACTCGCGCGTTCCTGCTCGTCGGTAACGACGACTGGCCATTCCCGATTCCGATCGTCAAGCGGGGGCCAAAGTGGTCCTTCGATACCGCGGCCGGCAAGCGGGAGATCCTCAATCGACGCGTCGGCGCCAACGAGCTCGACGCGATTGCGATCTGCCGCGGGTATGTCGAAGCGCAGCATGAATACGCACTCAAGCCGCGTAATGGGTACGACGTGAACCAGTACGCGCAGCGCATCATCAGCACGCCGGGGACACAGGATGGCCTGGCGTGGCAGAACGGCGACGGCAGGTGGGGCGGGCCAGTGGGTGAAAAGGCCGCTGAAGCGATCCAGAAGGGCTACCACAGCGGCGACCCGTACCACGGCTATTTCTTCAAGGTCCTGAAAGGTCAGGGGCCGGCGGCGCCGCTCGGCCAGATGGACTTCGTCGTGAAAGGCCTGATGATTGGCGGCTTCGCATTAGCCGCTGCACCGGCTCAATACGGCAAGACCGGCGTCAAGACCTTCATCGTCAGTCACGACGGTGTCGTTTATGAAAAGGACCTCGGTCCGACCACGCTCGATCAGTTCATGAAGATGGAGCGTTTCAATCCCGACATGACGTGGAAGCCCGTCGCGCAGGACTAGCACCCCTTGGGCTTCCTCCTCCGCCTGTAGCGGCCGGGCCCCACGCCCGGTCGCTACAGGTTCGACCACAGGCGCGACTATTCATGCCGGTGCAGCCACTCGACTAACGCGGTGACCCAGGGCCACTGATAAATCGCATACGACACGATGCCGAGCCCAATTACCACAAGCACCGCACCGTGCTGAATCGCGGCTCGGCCGACCATCTGTTCGTTGTCTTCCCTGACGTCCTGCACAATCAACGCGTAGATACCCCGCGCAAACGTGGCGAGGCCAAAGACCAGCAGGATGACGTGGACTGCCGTCATGAGATGCGGTTTTCAATAGCCTAGCGCAATGTCCGATGAGTGACCTTTTGAAGCCGGCGTGCGCCGCGCTGGCGACGCCGGCGGATTCTCAGGCAGTGACGCGACGTACGGAGAGCGCCAGCATCAGGCGGCTCAGGCCGCTGAACAACATGCTAATGCCGACGAGCAGACCGAGGACCCACGCGGAGCTCGACGGCCACGTGGACCAGATCATCACAGCGAGAATGAACGTGACGATCGAGTCGAAGACCAGCCATCCACTGCCTGGCGCAGGACGAAGCTGATACGCCATCACGAGTTCAATCACCGCCTCGGCGAATAGATACAACGCGATGGCGAAGGTCAGCCCCGCGAGACCGGCAACTGGATGCATCAGGATGTAGACGCCAATGAATCCGTAGACGATGCCGAGGAGTACCTGCCAGACCGCCGCACCGGCACGTCCGGAGCGGAAGGCGTACACGATGTGCAACACGCCGGCGAAGATCAGCATCCAGGCGACGACCAGCGTGAACGCGATACCGCCGATATACGGAACCGCGATTGCCAGGAACCCGGCAATCATGATGAGCACGCTCAGCACGATTGGCCACGTTGTCGCTTTGTGGAGGTCATCTGTCAGTGAATTTGCCATGACATCCCTCTTTGTGACGCTGTCGCTGCAAGGCGGCCGCCGATCGCGTGATGCCACAATTGACGGGCCTATAATCCTCCGCATGTCGAAGACGAGTTCCGTGCTGCTCGTGCTACTCGTGGCGCTTGTGCCCTCATGGTCCGAGGCGCGCGTGGTCCGTTTCGTGGTCGAGCAGACACGACCACTGGCTGATGGAATGTCGTTCGGGACCGCCGGCCCGTACGAGCGCCTCGACGGCACCGCGTACTTCGAGGTGGATCCGAAGGATCCGCTCAACGCGGTCATCGTGAATCTGGACAAGGCGCCGAGAAACGCGCGCGGGATGGTCGAGTTCAGCTCGCCATTCGTCGTCCTCAAACCTGTCGACCTCGCGAAGGGAAACCACAAAGTCTTCTATGCCATCAACAACCGCGGCAATCAGCAGGCGATCAGCTACTTCAACTTCGGCCGCGGCGGTAACAACCCGTTGACAGCCGCTGATGTCGGCGACGGCTTTCTCATGCGGCTCGGCTACACGATCGTCGATGCCGGCTGGGAAGGCGACCTGATGCCGGGCAACGGCAGGCTCGTCCCGAAGTTCCCCATCGCCAGACAGCCCAACGGCAACTCCATCGTGGCGAACGTGCGAATCGAGTATTCGGACCGCACCATTTCGGAGAAGGGCACGTTCACGCTGCCGCTCGAGGGCGCCGCGAACTTCAAGGCGTATCCGGCCGCTGACACCAACACCGCGCATGCGACGCTGACCGTTCGCGACAGCGTGAGTGGCCCGAAGACGGCGGTTCAGTCGGAGCAATGGGCATTCGGCACGTGCGCGACAGGCAAGGCGAGCCTGGCGGGCAACGACACGAATATTTGTCTCTTCGACGGATTCCGTGCCGACCGTCTCTACGAGGTGATGTACCAGGCAAAGGATCCGATCGTCATGGGACTGGCCTACGCGGTCACGCGCGACATCGGATCGTTTCTTCGTTACGAGACGAAAGACGCCTTCGGTAATCCGAATCCACTGACGGGCGTGACGCGCATTTACTCGTTCGGCGGCTCACAGAGCGGCGAATACCAGCGCGAGTTCCTGTATCTCGGCTTCAACGAAGACGAGGCGCACAGGAAGGTGCAGGATGCGCTCTGGGTTCACAAATCGGGCACACATCGGCTCTTTGCGAACGTGGAGTTTGCCGATCCCAACACGTTCGCGCTCGAGGAGGACCGGCACGACTTCCTGGGGACGAGCGTTGCGCCGTTCACCTTCGGCGTGACGACCGATCCACTCTCGAAGATTCGCGATGGTCTCGCGAAACGCCCACAGACCGATCCGTTCATCTTCCAGACCGATACCGCGAGCGAGTTCTGGCAAATGAAAGACTCGCTGAATGTCATTGATGGACGCGGCAACGGCGCCTCGGTTCCGAACAATGTGCGGCTCTATTTGCTCTCCAGCCTGCAGCATGGCGGCAACAATCCGCCACGCAGCTTCCCGGGCGAGAGCGGCACATGTGAGAACCCGACCAACCCGGTCTATCACGGACCGTCGCTCCGCGCGCTGCTGATGGCCCTCGATGCGTGGGTCGACAAAGGCGTGGCGCCGCCCGCCAGCAACTATCCAACGCTTCAGGCCGGCACGCTCGTATCGATAGATGAAGCGCGCAAGTCATTTCCGAAGATCCCGGGTGTCAACTTCCCCATGATGGTGAACGGCGTCGAGCTGCTCGACTTCGGTCCGGGCTTCACACCCGAAGGCGGCAGGCTCACGCAGCTCCCACCGAAGATTGGCGCGCGCTACAACGTCTATGTGCCGAAACCGGATGCAGATGGCCTCGATGTCGCGGGACTTCGTCCTCTGGAAGTCCGCGTCCCGATCGGGACGCATACCGGCTGGAACGTGAGGAAGAAGGAATCGCGCGGTCCACATCTGTGCGAGCTGGCAGGTTCGTTCATCCCGTTTGCCGTGACGAAGGAGCAACGGACCGCCACCGGCGATCCGAGGAAGTCGCTCCAGGAGCGATATGGCAGTCGCGCCGGCTATGTGAGGGCGGTTCGAGACGCGGCACAGTCACTGGTGGCCGAACGGTTCCTGCTCGAAGAGGACGCGGCGCGATTCATCAAGGAAGCGGACAGCAGTAGAGTGCTCGCCGTCGCAACAACCTCCGCGCGTTGATGCCGCCTGAGATCCGTCGCGCAGACCGAACGAAGGAATTCGCTACTCAGGAGAACTGCTTCATCCTCGAGTTGGCGAACGATGCGAGCGATCCTGGTCTGTCGATCGCTCGAGCGCGTGTGCGTCCGGGTGTGTCCACCACGTGGCATCGGCTCGAAGGCATCGTCGAGCGCTACGTCATCGTTCGGGGCAAAGGCCGAGTGGAAGTCGGCGACCTGCCGCCAACCCTGGTCAGCGAGGGTGACGTCGTGCGGATTCCCGCCAACATGCCGCAGCGGATCACGAACATCGGCGATGAAGATCTCGTCTTCCTGTGCGTGTGTACGCCGCGATTCGATCAGAGTGCTTACATCAGCGGCCGCTGACGCGCCGTCGGTCTTCCATATCCTCGACATACGCCAGTACGCCTTCGACAAGCGGATGGCCTGACGCGAAGAAATCGATCGACTCGTCCTCCACGGCTTCCTCGCGATCGAACGTCCCGACGTAGGCCGATCCGCCAGGCACGCCCGGGAGGCTGTCGACAATCGCTTCGTTGCCGAATTCGATCGCGAAGATCCGCCGTCCGCGCAGGTGCTCGACGCGAAATCCAAGACGTGCGCATGCGGTCGTCACGATCCGTTCGGAGAGCGCATCGAGGTCGGACGGCACGCCGGCGAGGATGGCTGCCCCCATGCCAGGCCGGTATGGATCGCGGTGAAGCTGCTGATAGGCAGCCTCACGGATGCGCGTGCGCGCGGCGCGCGCATCGGCGACGAGTCGATCGAGACGCTCGTCGGTCAGCGACGCAGTCGGGTCGAGCGCAATCTCCTCCAGCGCACTCTCGACATGCGCAAGCTGCGGCTCCAATCCCGCGAGCGGCTCCCGGAACACGCCGAGTGTCTCGAATACACGCACCACATCGGCGCCGATACCGATGGCGGGACGGAAGTAGACGATCTCGACCGAGATGTGCCGGCCAATCCGATCGAGCCGGCCGATTCGCTGTTCGACAACGGTTGGCTTCCACGGCAGGTCGAAGAGGATCAGGCGGCGGCAGAATTCGAAGTTCCGCCCCTCGCCACCAGCCTCCGTCGACACCATCAGACTCGGACCGTCGAGATCCCGGAATCGCGCAACCTCGGTGTCGCGCCGCGCCGCGGAGAGATCTTCGTGAAAGACGCCACTCGCAAGCTGGGCGCGGTGGCTGAAGGCGGTGCGCAACATCTCGAGGGTCTCTCGATGCGCGACGAAAATGAGCGTCTTCTCCTTCGCCGCGCGCCAGCGTGGCGCATTCGCGAGCAGCCAGACGAGCCGGGGGTCGGTCTTATCCATCGCCTCGGCTTGCTGGCGCAGCTCGCGATCCTGCGGACCTAGCACCGCGGCGAATGCGGCTCCCGATGCGAGCGCGCGACGGATGCGATCGATGTGCTGTCGCTCGGCGGGCCGGCTGAAGCCGGCCCCCACGTACGAAGGGTCCGCGGCGCCGACGTCCGGAGCCGTGTGCGGAGGGGCCGGCTTTAGCGGGCCCAACGATACGCGCCGCAGCTCGGCTTCGACACCGGCACGTCGCTGCGACCCGACGTCGTCCGGCAGATCGATGCGAATGCCGACGCGCGCCGGCAGACCACCGACGTCGGAACGGCGGGTCGAACTGGTGCACGGCGGCAACGGCGTGCCGCTGGCGAGCCGCTCCTCGAAGCTCATCTCATCGGGGAATTCATCGGGCCGCAGGAGCTGCAGCAGCCTGAAGAACCCGTGCGCATCGTCTTCGAGCGGCGTCGCACTCAGGAGCAATACATGACGGCCAAGCGCCGCGATCGGCGCAATCGCCCGATAACGTGCATCGCCCGGATGTCCACGCGGGCGGCGAATCCGTTGCGCCTCGTCGACGATGAGGAGATCGATCCCCGCACGTGCCGCCTGTGGCGTCAGCTCCGGACGCTGAGTCAAGGTCTCGAGCGCGATCACCGCACGGCGATGCACGTCGAACGGATTGAAGCCTGCTCCAAAGTCGCGCTCCACATCCGCGAGTCGCGGACCGTCAAGCAGCGTGAACACGTGGTGATACTTGCGCCACAACTCCCCCAGCCATTGCACCGTCAGCGCCTCGGGCACGACGATCAGACAGCGCTCAACGCCCTGACCCGAGCTGGTCGAGACGCCGGTGTGCACAAGATGGTTCAGGATCAGACACGCTTCGATCGTCTTGCCCAGGCCGACTTCGTCGGCGAGCAGCCAGCGAACGGGATCGGTAGCGGTCGCGCGTTCGGCCACATAAAGCTGGTGCGGAAACAAGCGAACGCGTCCGCCGAGGAACGAACCGATTCCGCTCTCGCGAATGGACCGCAGTCGCCGGATGTCATCGAGCATCTCGACATCCGCGACGATCGCGCGCTCCGCCGCGTCGAATCCCGAATCCCGAACCCCGAATCCCGACTCGTCTGTCCTCGTCAACGCATCACTGTTTGCAGCGATTCGCAGCGTCTTACCTGTGCGTGGGAAGTGGACGACGAGCGCGCGCCCCTCGACGGCCGTGACGCGGCCGATGCCGAGCTCAGGGTTGAAGCGGTGGGTGAGGTAATCCCCTTCCGTCCATATCCGCGCGGGATCGGTCACCTCCGGCCATCGTATCAGCGTGCGCAGGCGTCAAAAGGTTCGCATGGATAATGAACGGATGAACCAACGTGCGTACGCGGTGGCGCGAGAGGTGGCACCGCGGATTCACGCGCATTTCTCCACGCATCACCACCTCGACGACGGGTCGGATACCGTTGCGGTCGAGACGATTCCGGACGAAGTCGCGATCGAGGCGATGCTTGACACCGCGTTCTGGGCAAGCCTGAGGCGCGAAGAAGCCTACGCGCCGAAGATCTCGCTCGCCTTCCTCACGCCGGCCGAGACGCATCACCCGCTCGTCCTCGAGCGTCCGCTGCCGCTCGATCCCGCGGTGCTGACGCGCGTATCAGCGGCCGTCGAACGGCCCGGTATTCACCTGGGCGTCGCGTATCTTGACGGCGAGCTCCGCGTCTGGGGCACGGCGCAGGCGATCCCCGTCCACTGCTTCGTCGTCGAAGTCATCGAGCCTGGGCTGATCGTCGTCAAGCATCGCCGCAGCCGCGAGGCAGGCAAGTACGTCAATGTGGTCGTGCTCGAGGGCGATCGAATCAAAGTGATCGACGAGAGGGCATCGACGATGCCCGATTGCCCGACGCTGCTCAGCACGCTGCTTGGATTCGATTCGCCCGAGACCTGGAGCGGATCGGTCAACGTGCTCGTGCAGCTCGCGGTGTCGATGCGGGCGCATCGCCGCGGCGGCCTGCTGATCGTGGTGCCGCCTGGCACCGACGCATGGCGTGACTCGATCGTCCAGCCCGTCGCCTACGCCGCACGGCCGCCGTTCTCCGAATTGACGGATCTGCTCCAGAACGGCGTCGATGCGACCCGTCTCGAATTTGTCGAGTCGTTGAATCGTGCCGTGGATGCCGTCGCCGGGCTCACGGCCGTAGACGGCGCCACATTGATGACGTCCGGCTACGCAGTGCTCGCGTTCGGCGCGAAAATCGTGCGGCGCCGCGGGCAGCCGATGGTCGAGCAGATGACGGTGACCGAACCGATCGAGGGGAACGCACCGATTGTCATCAATCCGACGACGTTCGGCGGCACGCGGCACCTGTCGGCGGCGCAGTTCGTCCACGATCAGCGCGATTCGGTGGCGCTCGTCGCGGGACAGGATGGCCGCTTCACCGTGTTCGCCTGGTCGCCGTGCATCGACATGGTGCACGCCCACCGCCTGGAGACGTTGTTGCTGTAGAGTTGCGGCGCGGAGGACGAAATGAAGAATTCACAATCGTTGAACCGCCGCGGATTTCTCAAGCTGGGTGTCGGAGCCGGAGCGGCGTTGGGCATCAGCGTGGGCAGAGCCTTCGCGCAGGAGCGGCCGGCCTGGGAGGCGCGTCCCGCGAACCCGGCGTCGGTTCGTCCCCTCTCGATCGACATGCACACGCACTGGGCGCCCGAGCGCTACACGCAGGCTCAGGTCGAAATGGGCCGCCCGGCGCCGGCGAATCCCTTTCCGTTGGATTTCGATCTCGACAAGCGCGTCAGGTGGATGAACGAGCACGGCATCCAGATGCACGTCCTGACGCTCTCCGGCGGGATGCCGTGGCAGTGGGCGACGCCGGAACAAGGCGTCCGTCTCGCTCAGATCGTCAACGACGCCGCGATCGAAGCGCACACCGCCTATCCGGATCGCTTCGTGGCTGGCATCGCGATGCCCGTCCGAGACCCGGAGATGGCATTGAAGGAACTGAATCGTGTTGCCGGCAAGCCGGGTATGCGGGCCGTTCACCTGCCGAATTCCATGGAGCAGCGCGACTACCTGTTCGAGCCGGCCTTCGAGCCAATCTTCGCGCGATGCCAGGAACTCGGTTATCCGCTGTTGTTCCATCCGCTCGATGGCGAGGCGAACTTCTACAGCAAGCGCCTGGTCGGCCCGCCCAGCGTCACCAACTGGCTTGGATTCACGTTTGAACACGCCACCACGGCGCTCAAATTCATTACCACGGGCACCCTCGACAAATTCCCGCGACTCGAGATCGTGTTGCCACACGGCGGAGGCGCATTCCCGTTCATCTTCGCGCGCGTCGAGCACGGTTTCTTTCACATGGGATCGACACAGTTGAAGGTGGAGCGTCCATTCCGCGACTACCTCCGGCGGTTCCACTACGACTATCTCAATTACTATCCCGAGGCATTGCGCTTCTTGATCGGCGAAGTCGGTTCGGACCGCATTGTGATCGGTACCGATCTGTTCGCTGCACGGGACATCGAATATCCGAATTCGTTCGTCGAACAGCTGAAACTACCGGCCGGCGACCTCGATCGCATCCTGAGAGGCAACGCGAAGCGCCTTCTGCATCTCTAGGGACTGGGGACTGGGGACTAGGGACTGGGGACTAGGGGCTTGGCTATGAGATATGTCTTCAGCGCGATTGCGCTTTCCTTCCAGCTTTCGGCCACGATCTACGCGCATCACTCGTTTTCGGCGCAGTATGACTCCTCCAAGCCGATTGAAATGAGAGGCACGGTGACGAAAGTGGAATGGACGAACCCGCACGCCCGCGTCTATATCGACGTGCGCGACGACAAGGGACAGATTGTTAACTGGAATTTCGAGATGGCGAGCCCGAATATTCTCGTCCGCAATGGCTGGAAGCAGAACACCGTCAAGATCGGCGATCAGATCACGGTCAGTGGTTACCTCGCGCGGAAAGGTGAGCGGATGGCGATTGCCGGCGCCGTCGCTGATGCCAACGGTAAACCCATCTTCGATTCAAATCCGGATATCACTCGCTGACGGAGGCGGGTATGCGCACACATCCCTTCCGCATCGGAGTCGTCCTCGCGGCGGCGGTCGTCGCGTCGATCGGCGCGCAGATCACTGTGCCTTCAACACCGCCGCCGCAAACCCGCGCCGGTGGCAGCATCACCACGAAGGCGCCCACCGGCCCGACGCCGCGAAAGCCGAACGGCCAACCCGATCTGGCAGGTGTCTGGCTGCGGCGCGCCGGCATCGTCAACATCGAGCAGTTGCTGCCAAAGGGAGAAACGCTGCCGTACCGTCCTGAGACGTTGAAGCGAATGAGCCTGCTGAAATCGCAGGACGATCCGCAGCTGAAATGCCTTCCCGTCGCGACTCCACGTTCCGAGCCCTACCCGTTCCGGATCGTCGAAACCCCGACGCACATCTTCATCGTGATGGAAGCCGTTCACGGGTACCGACAGGTGTTCATGGATGGTCGGAAGCATCCATCTGGAGACGACCTCCAGCTCTCGTGGCAGGGGCACTCGATTGGACATTGGGAAGGCAATACGCTCGTCGTCGACACGTCCGGCTTCAATGACCTGACGTGGTTCGACAACTGGGGTCACATTCACAGCGACAAGATGCACGTCGTCGAGCGCTTCACGCGTGCGGACCTCGGGCATCTCAACGCGTCCGTGCTGGTCGACGATCCCGGCGCCTACTCGCGACCGTTCACGCTGAACTACACGGCCGAGTTGATGCCGAACGCGGAGTTGATGGAATACATCTGCGACAACGAGCAGGACGCGCCGAACATCGATGCGCCGGCCGATGCAGCGATCGAGGCCGCGAAGCTAGTCGAGGAACAACGATAATCCGCGCATCAGGGGCACGCCTGCTTGAAGGGTCGAAGGTCGGTGTCGACGACCGTGTCACCGTTCACGTCCACCGGGAACCAGAAGACCGCGTCGTTGCAGTCGCCGGCTCCGAGCCGCCCACTCCCTCGCGGGATGCGACAGAGTATGTAACGGCCGTCGGCATCGGTGTCCGTGTAGGCATCGAACCCGCTCGATTCATCAATCGAGTAGAGCACGCGCGTATGCGGCAGCGGCCGTCGGCCACTCGGTGTCGTCTCATAAACCACACCTGACACCGTCGGCGATTCGTACCTGAACTCGCGCGAACCTGATCCGACGACCTCGATATCCCGCTGCGCGTCGGCGGACGACAGCGCAACGTTGGCCGGGCATGGCTGGTGGAGGTCGAGCCGGTCAGCATCGGGCACCCACGTGAGCCGAATGATTCGCGCAGCGGCGAGTCCGGTGATGAGATAACGGCCGCCGGCGTCGACCGGGACGTGGCCACCGTAGCGATTTTCGACCCAGAAGAAGACGCCTCCTCCGGAAACCGGTTGCACTCCTTGCGGAGTGCGCTCGAGTACGGTCCCCGAGAGCCGGAATCCATCCGGCGTGAGCACCGGAGGTGCGGGGGCCGGAACAGGAGACGGTGACGAGGGTTGATTGGAGCGGTTATCAAAACCGCCGCACGCGCTGATTAACGCCAGGCTGATAACGAGAGCCTGAAACCTCAAACCTCCCATTGGCCCTAAGCCTGAGCCCTGAGCCTACTTTTGTCCAGGCTTGGCGTTGATCTGATCCGCCAGGTCGGCCGGATCGAGGTTTCCTTCGTGACACGCGAATTCCCAGAACTCATCGTCCGGCATGCGCCGCTCAGGAATGCGCAGCGTCCAGGGACGGGTGAACACCTTCGGATCGGTGATGGTCGCTTCGTAGGTCAACGTGTTCGCGTCGACGAAGACGAACCTCTCGACGATGTGTACGTTGTCGCTGTAGAAATCGCCGACAACATCGAGACGTGATTTCCCGTTTAGATTGGTCGTATCGACGACCAGGGTGTTCCCCTCCCAGTGGCCACGGCCGTCGCCCATCCAGAGTTTCACGTCCGGCGCTGGGTGAGGCCGATTGTCCAGCGGGATCACGCGATACGTGTGGTACTCGTCCCAGACGAAGACGACGCTGCCGGGCGGCTGGATGATCCGAAACGTGGGGAAGTAATAGAGACGAGGAATACCCGGTACCAGACAGCGGGTCTGCGTGTCCACGTGCTCGGGCCTGGTCGGATTCTCGTATGCGGCCTCGAGGTTCTTCCGCAGCGCCGCGGCCCATGGCTGATACGGGATGTGGCCGTCGGCCGGATCGACGACGAAGCTTGGGTTCCGCTTGGTGACGCCCGAAATGCGCTGATCGAACTCCTGCGCGCTGCTCAAGGCGGGATCGAGCGAGTGGGTTCCCCCGCTCACCGGACGCCACGCGCCTTCCACATTTGGCTGGCCGTCGACCGTCTTCGCCGGCGGCCACGGCCTGGCCGGCTGTCGGTTCTCGCCCTGCCCCGACACCGATACCGACAGCGATGCGAGTACCATCATCGCCAGCGCCATAGCCACGTGCCGCATGCTCGCCATCGCCGTAATGCTAGCGCGGACCGTCCTCAGGCTGCCTGTGGAATGTCAAAGTTCAGTCGAGAGCGAGAAAAGGTTCGCGCCAGGCAGACTGCTGAGTTACCTCTGTGACGGGGTCCAAACCTAAGTGCTAGTGGGAACAGCGTTTAGGACCCTTCGTGGTCGTTCCGTAATTACGGTAGCGACCTTGCCATACACTCAGCGCCAACCTTAACTCACGGTGCGCGCAGGGCAGCGGGAGCCGAGGTCACCTATACACAGCGACAAGGAGAGTTCGATGAAGGCGATGCTTGTTCGGCTCGTCCAGGAGGAGTCTGGTCAGGACTTAATTGAGTACGGGCTTTTGATCGGGATTATCACCACCGCCGCGATTGCCGCCATCCAGGAAATCGGTCCGAAGGTTGGAGGCTACTACAGCACCCTGAATTCAAAACTGCCGTAAGCGCACTTGGAGTTGGGGGCCAGCGAGGCCGAAGCGTGCCTCCATACTCCTCCGTCGAACGCCTCCTGAGCGTCTCGCGCCCTGGCATTGGGCGTAGCATTGAGCACCAGAAAAGTGGAGGTGCCAATGAAAGCGCGATTGGTCGTCACCACATCAGGCGTCGTCGCCCTGTGCGCGCTGGTGTTTGTCCCGCTCTCGGCACAGAACCCATCACAGGGGACGAGTTCTCGTCCCCTCGTGAGCGAGGCGCAGTACGAGGCGTGGCAGACCCAGTTGTCCAACTGGGGACGCTGGGGCGCTGACGACCAGCTCGGAACGCTCAACCTGATTACGCCGGCGAAGCGAAAAGCCGCGCTCGCGCTCGTCAAGGAAGGCGTGCCGGTGTCACTCTCCACCAACACCTTTTTCGACAAGGTCGAGGACGTCCCCTGCCCGGCCGAATGGGCGATGACGACCGCGACTGACACGGGCGCCACCGATCGCGTGGCGTATCCGTGCATCCACGGCGCCGCCGCGACGCATATCGATTCGCTCGCGCATACCTTCTTCCGCGGAAAGATGTGGAACGGGTACGACGCGACGAAACTGGTTACCAGGGAAAAGGGTGCGGAGAAGAACTCTGTTCTTCCGATGAAGAATGGGATCGTCACGCGTGGCGTGTTGTATGACATCGCGCGGTTGAAGGGAGTCCCGTACCTCGCGCCTGGCGATCGCATCTTTCCGGAAGATCTCGAGGCGTGGGAAAAGAAGACGGGTATCAAGGCAGGCGCTGGAGACGCGCTGGTGCTGCGATGGGGCCGGTACGGGCGACGCGCGAAACTCGGGCCCGACGACGGCGCGGCTGGGTTCGATAATTCGATCCTGCCTTGGCTGAAACAGCGCGACGTCGCGATGATCGTATGGGAAACTGCCGGCTATTCACCGCAGCCGCAGGGTGACCTGTTCAGAAATGCCGTCCATAACTTCGTGCAGGCGATTCTCGGGATCCACATTCTCGATCGCGCGGACCTGGAGGCGTTGAGCGAAGCCGCCGCGTCACGCAACCGCTGGGAGTTCATGCTGACGGTGACGCCACTGGCGCTGCCGAACGCAACCGGGTCGCCCGTCAACCCGATCGCGATGTTCTGAGCAGGAGGTTCAGATGACATTGAAGCCAGTGAGATCAGTAGTCATTGCGATGCTGATTGCCACCGCGACAGCCGCACATGCGCAGGTGCCCCCGCAGATCGCCAAAGAGCTCGTGGCGATTGGACGCGGCGTGTGCACGGTGGAGACGGCTCGACTCTATCAATCGCTGCACCCCAAGCCTCCGTACCACGGGGTCTCCGTTACGCGCGACGTTTCAACCGGATCGGATCCCAAGAACGTGGTGGACGTCTTCACCCCTGAACAGGGCGGCGGTAACCGGCCGGTCCTGATTTACGTACCCGGCGGACCTGGGAACAGGCATCTGGAGGTTCCCAACAACGATGTCTTCTACGACAACATCCCGCTGTGGGCGGTCAAGAATGGCATGGTGGGCGTCTTGATGCAGCGTCGTCCCGGAAACGCGTGGGACGATCCTGCGAAAGACGTCGCCAAGGTAGTGCAGTGGGTGGATCAGAACATCGCCCGTCACAAGGGCGACCCGGGGCGAGCGTTCCTGTGGGCGCAATCCGCGGGCAACGTGCCGACCGGCACATATGTCGGCCATCCCGAGCTCTACGGTCCGAAGGGTGTCGGCCTCAGAGGGGTGATCTTCATGTCGCCCGCCACGTTCAATATCCTCCCGACTGCCCCTCCACGTACGGGTCCGAACCCACCCTGCGGACCACAGGCTGCCTCCGGGCCCGCGGCGGCACAAGCGCCTGCCGCAGGACGCGGAGCCCCGACACCGGACGCGGCCACGCAATTGGCTCGATCGAATCTGCCGGGCCTCATCAACTCAAGAGTGCCTTTCGTGATCTCGACCGCCGAACTCGATCCGCCCGGTATCATCGCGTTCGCCGAGACACTGAAAGATCAACTCTGCAAGGCGGGCCGCTGCCCGACGTACCTCGTGTTCAAGGATCACAGCCACATTTCCGAAGTGATGTCGCCCAACACGGCGGATGACAGCGTGACTGGCCCGATCCTGAAATGGATCAAAGACATCAAGTGATGGTTAAGACGTTCGCCCGCTCACCGGCCTGAATTTGTGAATCCGCTTGCCGCGGTTCTCGGCAATGTAGACATTGCCCTTCGAATCGACGGCGATGCCGTGAGGCTGGTTGAACTGTCCCGGGAAGCTGCCGGGCCGCCCAAAACTCGCCACCTTCTGACCGGACTGGCGGTCGATCACGTCGACCTCGGAATTGTTCTGATTGATGACGAACATCAGCCGCTGGGCCGGATCGGGTGAGAAATCGATCGCTACTGCGGAACCACCACTCTGCGTGAGCTTGCCGTCGGCAGGTGGTGTCACAGGCGTCCAGGGAACTTCGATGTTCCGTTTGAGGCTTCCCATCTTGTCGTACACCTGGATTCGCGACCCGTTGCGATTGCAGACATACACCTGTCCGTCCTTCGCCATCGTCAAGCAGTGGACGACTTCCATATCTGCCGGTTGCCATTGCCGGAGGAACTTGCCGGTCCGATCCATGACCGCGACGCGGCGATTCCCGCCTGTTCCTTCGCCGTCGGATACGTACACATCGCCGTTCTGTCGATCGACGAAGATGCTCGACGGCATGTAGAACGCGGCGGCATTCGAGTTGAGCGGCTTGCCCTTCGCCGTCCCGTCGGAGGAATCGAACACGCCTTTCTTGCCGATTGTCAGCAGCAGCTTGCTTCCGTCGTGCGAGTACTTCTGCACCATCCCTGACGGGGAGGCAGCGACCCAGACGTTCCCCTCGGCGTCGAAGTGACACGAATGAAGACGCGGATCCATGACTTTCAAATCGCCCCATGAACGCACCACGTTCCCCGCAGGATCGAATTCGATGAGCGGCGGAGCCAGTCGTGCCGCGTTCAGATCGCCTTCGTTCACGTCCTGGCGGTTCAATATCAGGACGTGATCCTGGGCATCGACGCAGACGCCGCCAAGGCCACCGAGCGCCCACCGATTCGGGAGTGGCTTCGGCCAGGAGAGGTCGGGCTCGTACTGGACCGCGCCGGTTTGCGCGTATACGTTGGACCCGACCGTGTAGGGGCCGACCTTCAGGTCGGCCACTACGAGAACCGCGACGACCGCGGCCGCGCAGGCGACGACGAACGATTGCATCTTCGTACTCATTGGAGCGTTCCTTTCAGCTCTCGATAAATTCGCCGTAGAACAACTTCCCGCTGTCCCATGAACGCATACAACTTGGAGTACTGATCGAGCTTGACTGCAGCGATCGCCTGATCTTCGGTGGCGCCGCCCGCAATCTGACTCTGGATTCCGTCGCGGGCATCCACGAGGATCTGCCGCGCGCGATCCAGCGCCGCACGCGTCTGCTTCGGATCGTCGGGAATGGGGCCGTGACCCGGGATGAAGATGTCGGCATCGAGCGCTTTCAACGCGTCCAGCGCTTTCACCCACGACACGCCGTAGCCGCCCGCCATGTTCGGGAACTCTTCGTTGAAGAACACCTCGCTCAGGTAGGCGATCCGATCCTGCGGGACGAACAGCACGCTGTCTCCCTTGGTGTGCGCGCTGCCGAAATGAAGGACCTGGATCTCCTTGCCGCCGAGGTAGAAGGTCATGCGGTCGCGATATGTCGCGTTCGGCATGCGCGCTCGCTGCACGTCGGCCGGGACGTTCCCACGCTGCATCTGATCGATGAGCCCGGCACGGTAGTTTTCGTGGGCGATCTTGAGGACGTCCGCGTAGACCGCGCTGCCGCCGTTGAACGGATCGTGGAAGGGCGAGGAGACGAGGTAGCGAATCGGCTGTTTGATCGTATTGGCAATCGCCTGCCGCTCGGCGCGCGCAATCGCGTCGGTATCCAGGGCGTCGAACACCAGCACACCGTCGTTGGTAGCGACGACCCCGCTGTTGAAGAGCCGGCCTTCGTTGTTCGTGGTGTAGACGTAATGACCCGGAATGATCTGACGCAAGCTTCCGGTTCTCGCTGCACCACCGGCCGCCGGCGTCTGCGTCTGCGCGCTGATACCGCCGTAGAGTGCAACGACGATCGGGAGGAGCATCGCGGGCTTGAGCGTCTCTTTTCTTGTCATAGAACCATCTGCAGCGGGCCGGAGTATAACGCGCATCGAGGGAAGCCGGCGGAGGCGAGTTACTGGGGGGAGTTACGTCAGTTCGTGTTCGCCGACGACTCCGCCTGCCAGTTGACAATGACGGTCAATGGCGGCCTTTCAGCCGCCGTAGGCACCAATGCGAGAATGCGCTGGCCATCGGGCATGACGTCGTAGCTGTACGGCAGCTGTTGACCTCCCTGCTGCGTCAGCGTAGCGGGCAGCACAAACAGAACTCTGGAAGTTTCAAACTCCGGAGAAGTGGGGGCACCGACGATCGCTACAGATCGAAGTTCGCGATTCGGCGCCACATAAAACAGCTCCTTCCCATCTCGCCGCCACCGCACCCAATCCCCGCCACTGTTCGAGATCTGCCACTTGGCGCCGCTCACTGGAAAACTCTGGACGTAGACTTCGTTCCGGCCGGATTCATTCGACGTATAGGCGACCCACTTCCCGTCTGGTGAGAATTGACCGCGACCCTCGACGAACGGTGTGGTCACGAAGGGGATCGGCTTCTTGTCACCGATGAAAGGCACTATCCAGAGGTCCAGCGCCTGCGAAGAAAGGTCATTCGATTGCATCGAATAGAGCATGGCCCTGCCGTCCGGCGACCAGTCCTGCGCCGCCAGCGTGTCGCGGGAGTCGAGCAAGTGATCCTCGGGACCAGTGCCGGTGGCACTCTTGGAAAAGAGGGTGGGGTTGCCGGATGCGTTTGCCGACTTCGACAACCCAATGCGCTGGTTATCCGGCGACCAGACCGGATCGGCGATGACACGGCCTTCGAAGGTCACTCGCGTGAGGATGCCGCGAGCCAATTCCATTTGCCAGATGTCTCCGCGAAGTCTTACCGCGACACGCCTGCCATCGGGCGAAATACGAGGCCCGACGTACGCGTCGGGTGGTCCAACCGCATTGAGGGACGTGCCATCGCGACCGTACCAGGTGAGCTGATAAGTTCTGGTGGCCAATGGGTGATAGACGATCGTTCCGTCTGTGGACACCGAAGCGGCGATGAGGGCGCTGCCATTTCCGACCGCAACGTTTTCAGCAACCCTGACTGGTTCGCCCGTGATCCGCCGTGTCGCAGGCTCAAAGGCTTGCGCCACCACCGTTCCGTTGCGCATCCAGAACAGGTGGCCTGACTGACGTGTTCCGCTCGGTACGTAGATCCCATTTGAAGTGGTCGTCGCCAGATGAACCTTCTCCTGCGGCCTGTCCATCGTTCCCATGTAAACACCAGACCGTTCGGGAATGTCGTTTCGTACGTAGTACAGGAAACTGCGGCCTCCCGGGAGGAACTCCGGCCAGCGGTGCGAATTTTCGCCCTGAGATCTGTCAAGCACCGTGAAAGGTTCGGGCGTTCCTCCTGCAGCGGCTACACGCAGCAACGGTCCATCGTTAACGGAATTAAAAAGAATCAGCCCGTCCTCATTCCACGTTCCGCCTCGCCCCCCTCCCACATTGCAGATCACCGTCGGCGCTCCCCCGGCGAGGTCGATCCGTTTGAGCTTGCCTGCCGCAAAGAAGCCGAGCGACCGGCTGTCGGGGGACCAGAAGGGAAACGCCGCGTCATCCGTGCCTGGTAACTCGCGAGCGGTCGATGAACTCAGGGACCGCACCCACAGTCTGGTGCCAGCCGACGACCGCGCCGCAAACGCGATCAGACGATCATCCGGTGACATCGCGAAGCCGTTGTCCTCAACAAACTCCGTTCCGGCCGGGGGGGCGAGCGTCAGCCTCAGAGTACGCATCGAGACAGGAGATCGCGGCAGAAGCGTGACTACCCAACTGACTCCGAGTCCCAAGGCTAACGAAGCGCCTACGACTCTCCATAGCCAACGCCGTTGAGTGCCGCCGGATTGCGGGGTTTGGGGTCTCGCGGAGGCAGCCAGCGCATCGTCGATCTCCATCCTCGCGTCGCCGATGTCCCGTAGCCGATGCTTTGAATCTTTCTCCAGGCACCGTTGCAGCAGACGACGAATATTCGCTGGCGTTGTTACGGGCAGGGCGCGCCAGTCCGGCTCGCGTTCGAGGATCTTCGCAATCGTGTCCGAGACGGTGTCGCCCGCGAACGCGATACTCCCCGTCAACATCTCGTAGAGCACGCAGCCGAAGGCCCAGATGTCACTCCGCTTGTCGACTGCGCGGCCGCGCGCCTGCTCCGGACTCATGTACGCAGCGGTCCCGAGAATCGTTCCTTGACGCGTGCCGCCGACGGTGATCGTCGGAGACTGGGTGAGATCAGGAGTTGAACCTTCGCCAGTCGCCGGCTTGGCGAGGCCGAAGTCCAACACCTTCACCACGCCGTTGGACGTGAATTGGATGTTCGCCGGCTTGAGATCGCGGTGCACAATCCCCTTCTCGTGAGCCGCCTCGAGCGCGTCGGCGATCTGCTGCGCAACCGTGAGGGTTTCACTGAGCGAGATCGGCCCCTTCGCCAGTCGATCGGCCAACGTTGCTCCTTCGACCAGCTCCAACACGAGGGCGGGGATTCCGTCGAGCTCCTCGACGCCGTAGATCGTGGCGATGTGGGGATGATTCAGCGCGGCGAGCATCCGCGCCTCGCGCTCGAAGCGCCGCAGGCGTTCCGGATCGTGCGTGAAGACGCGAGGCAGGATCTTGATGGCGACCTCGCGCCCGAGCTTCGTGTCCCTGGCACGATAGACCTCGCCCATCCCGCCCGCGCCGAGGCGCGCGCCAATCGTGTACGACGCAACCTGCCGCCCGACCATCGATGCCTCACTACCGACGCCGAGCACCTGCGCGACGAGGGCTCCGGCAGGTGCCGCGAGAAATCCGTCCGCCGTGTGAGCGTGCGCCAGCAGCGCCTCCACCTCTTGACGTAGCGGCACGTCGTCGCCGCAGACCGACGCGACGTATCCGGCTCGTTCGCCTGGCGACAATTCGAGCGCCTCATGACAGACCTCCATGACACGCCGCTGCCGCACGGGGTCCATCACGGCCGATGTCCTGACCACTCGCGCAGCAGCCAGAGTTTCGCCACCCGCAAATCGCGCTTCACCGTGTCGGTCGACACATGGAGCACTTCCGCAGTCTGGTCCGCGTTCAGGCCGCCGAAAAACCGAACTTCAAGCATTCAGGTCTGCCGCTCCTCTACCTTGCCTACGCCTCCAACGCGCGAACGAGCGCGACGACATCCAGATCGGGTTCCGATGTCGCGACGAGTCCTTCGTCCAGCGGCACGCGGTGCTCGTCGCCACCGCGTTTGCGGTGTCCGCGCGCACGCGCGTGATCGACGAACACGCGCCGGGTCAACTGCCGTGAGCCACGTCAGTGATGACTCTGACGGCCTGAGTCGCGACGGATAAGGTGACGCCCGGTTCTCCTATTTCGTCGGCATCACGCGTTTCAACAATGCGTCGAAGTGCTCCACGACCACCAGTTGCGGCGGCGGGGCGTTCAGTGCGTTCGCCGGTTTGAGGACGAGGAACCGCTGCCCATCCGGCGAGACGTCATAGCTTCGACCCGGATTGCCTGAGAGCGTGATCACCGAGCCGTCCTTCAACAGCATCGTCGGCGTCGTCACCGTCCATGAAGAATTGCGCTCGACGCCGACGCGCATCAGGGCATTGGCCGGTGACACGTAGAACAACTCCCGCCCATCCCGCGACCACAGGGGCTGCGTCCCGCCTCCGCTCGAGACCTGCCACCGGCCGCTCGTCACGGCCGGATACGGCCGCACATAAATTTCCAACTTTCCCGAGTCGTTTGCTTCGTACGCCAGCCATCGGCCGTCAGGTGAGACGATGCCGTTCCGCTCCGTCGCCGGAGTTTGCACGAGTGGCGTGATGGTGTGAGTGCCCATCAGCGTGACCTCCAGCACGTCGGGGCCGCTCTGCGCCGTTGTCTCCGTAAAGATGAGCCGCGCACCATCCGGCGTCACCGCAGTGGCGTCCTGCAGGTTGGGACTCGTCGTCAGCTGCTCCGCTGCACCCGTTCCGTCCACTGGTTGCATATAGAGATTCCGTTCGCCGTCTCGATCGGAGCTGAAAAGCACGCGCCTGCCATCGGTCGTCCACACCGGATAGAGATCCACGATCGGAAGCGGCGTAAACGTGAGACGCGTCAACGTCACCCGTGTTACGTCCCATAGCCAGAGATCGTTATCCGAGTCGTTTGCCCAGACGGCTACGCGCCCCCCGTCGGGGCTGAGGCGCGGGTATTGATATACGCGCGCGGGTGCCGCCATAGCTGTCTCCCGGCCCTGCCGATCGACCCATGCGAGCGCCCGCTGCCCACCCATACCGCTAACGCCTCGGACGTAGACCAGCGTGCCGTCATCCGCCACCACCGCATCGACGCCGCCGCCCGTCGCGCCACCCGTGGTGAGCACCTCAGGAATGACTGGGACCGGCGCGCCGCGCGTGGTCCGCGTGTCCGGATCGAAGGCGACCGCGCGCAACGTCCCACCCGCGGCGTAGACGAGATGTCCGCTCGCCACATATCGGGCGTCGCTGCCCGCGCGCATCACCATCGTCTGTGCGTGCGTCTTCAGGTCGAAGGCGGCGATCTGCGCCGCATCTAATCCGCCTGTGATAGGGAGAATGGTGAACAGCGCCGTGCGGCCGTCCGGCATCGCCTCCGGCCACACGTGATCGAAGTCACCGCGCCCACGGTCCGGACGGGTGAGCACCGTCACCGGTCCACCGCCTGCAGCCACCTGTTGCAAACCAGTGCCGGACGCGAACGTCGCAAACACAATAGTGTCGTCCGGCAGCCAGACCGCTCCGCGCGAGGGGCCGTCCAGCGTCGCGATCGTCACCGGAGGTCCGCCCGTGATCGGCACCTTCTTCAACGTGTTGGTGTTGTCGAAGAAGCCGACAGACTGGCCGTCGGGCGAAACGAACGGCCCGCGCAGCCCGCCTGTGTACAGACTCACGGGCTCCAGCGCCTCCAGGGACCGCACGAACAACTCGGTGCCGTTGTTGCCGACATACACGACGCGCGAACCGTCCGGCGTAATCGCCACATCGCGATCGACGCCGTTTACCGATAGCGCCGTGGCAGGTGTCGTGGCAATCGTCAACTCTGAGACACGCGGCGGCGACGGCCGCATCGTGAGCCACGTGCCCGCGCCAACACCGGCGCCGACGACAAGCGCCGAACCGGCGGCGACGAGCGCCATCCGTACACGAGTGACGCGCAGAGACACCATCGGTGGATCTACGCCTGAGGGCGCCGATTCAGCGCCATCGCCCACGCTCAGCGCATCGTCGATCTCGAGTCGGACGTCGGCGGCCGATTCCATTCGTCGCCGACTGTCCTTTTCCAAACACCGCCGGAGCAACTTTCGAATCGACGGGGGCGTGCCCGGCGGCAGCGCCGTCCAGTCAGGCTCTGTCGTGAGCACGGCCGCCAGCACGTCCGGCACGCTCTGACCGTCAACGAGCCGTCTCCCTGTCAGCAGCTCATAAAGCACGCACCCGAACGCCCAGATGTCGCTTCGTTTGTCGACCGCCACGCCGCGTACCTGCTCGGGACTCATGTACGCGGCGGTACCGGCAATCACACCCTCATGTGTGCCACCGACCATCGCGGTGGGTGAGTGCGTGAGGTCGGGGGTTGAGCGCTCGGTGGTCGCCGGCGTGGCGAGCCCGAAGTCAAGGACCTTCACGACACCGGCAGCCGTGATCTTGATGTTCGCGGGCTTGAGATCGCGGTGCACAATCCCCTTCTCGTGTGCAGCGACGAGTGCGTCCGCGATCTGCTGAGCAATCGTGACCGCTTCAATGAGCGGGATGGGGCCTTTCGCCACACGGTCGGCCAGGGTTGGCCCGTCGACCAGCTCCAATATCAGGGCCGGGGTCCCGTCGATGTTCTCAACACCGTAGATCGCCGCAATGTGGGGATGGTTCAGCGCCGCGAGCATCCGCGCTTCGTGCTCGAAGCGCCGCAAGCGTTCCGGGTTGTTCGTGAACGTGTGAGGCAGAATCTTGATGGCGACTTCGCGTTCGAGCTTGGTGTCCCGCGCTCGATAGACCTCGCCCATTCCGCCCGCGCCGAGGCACGCCCCGATCGTGTAGGACGCAACCTGCCGGCCGACCATGAATCCGTTACTGCCCTCACCGAGCAGGTGCGCGGCAACCGCTGCCAAGGGCGTGGCTAGAAAACCCTCCGCGGTCTGGGCGTGCGCCAGCAGCGCCTCCACGTCTTGACGCAGCGTTAGATTGTCCCCGCAGAGCAACGCCACGAAGGCAGCCCGTTCTCCAGGTGGCCGCTCCAGTGCCGCGTGAACCACATGTTCCAAACGCTGGAGGCGCGTCGGGTCGCTCACGGCCGTTCTCCTGACAGTTCGCGCAACAGCCAGCGTCTGGCGACCGCCAGCCGCGCTTGGTGACCGCTGCAGCCTCAGTAGACGCGATGTCTCGGTTGTGGAATGCCTCACATTCTACGCCTGCGTCAGAGCTCCTCTGAACTCTCCGGATCGACGATTTCCGGAAGGTTTTTGACGACGTTAACCCTGCACACCCGCGTTCCCGCATTCCAGAGTGCCGACGACCTCACGGCCGCGCGCTGGAGGGAATGCGATGGACAGGACCACGAGAACACTCGCGATCGCAGTGGTAGGCGTAGCCGTTCTCGGTTGGGTATCGAACGCGCGTGCAATGCAATCGGGGGAGAGTTCCGCCGGCCGACCGCGCCTTATGTCACCCGAGGCCCGCGTCCGGGGAGGCTCGGGAAGACTCGCAGCGGCCATCCGCGACGCCGTGGCGGGATCATCGACGTTTCATCGCTTGGTCGATCAGATCGGCGCGACCGATGGTGTTGTCTACGTGCTCGAGGGCCACTGCAAACGCGGGTTGGGGGCATGCCTGATCCTCGACATGTCGGTGATGGGCGCGAACCGGGTGCTATGGATCCGCATCGACCCGCGAAAGATGGATCGCGATCTCATGGGATCCATCGGGCACGAATTGCAGCATGCGCTCGAGGTGCTCAGCCATGCCAGCATCACAAGCGGCAGCGCGATGATCCTGCTCTACAACAAGGAAGGCGCCAAGGAAGGCGGCCATTTCGAGACCGATGCCGCGATCAAAGCGGGGCGTGCTGTCCGCGCCGAACTTGAAGCCAGCGATATTGTGAACCACGGCAAATGAATGCGCTCGCTTATGCGTAGAATCGATCCGTGTCGCACTCGGCGCTTGTGCGCCTCACAAACTGGTTCCGGGCAGCGTCGTCCGTCGTAGTGGTTGTGCTTGGGGTCGTCCTCGCCGCCACACCGAATGCGCAGGCGCAACCGAACCTCGACGAATTGTTGACGCGCGTCGCTGAGAGGGTCGCCGAGTTCTACAAACGGGCGCAGCGCGTGATCTGCATCGAGACGTCCAGAGTGCAGCCGATCGATCGCACGTATTCGTCCCAGGGGTTTGCCCGCATTGTCGAATCAGAGCTGCGTGTCGAACCCGACGGCGGTGACGTCGCCGGCGAAGCAAGAGTGGTGCGGGACGTGCGAAAGGTCAACGGCCGGCCGCCGCGCGAGAAAGACAAGAAGAATCGCGATGGCTGCACCGACCCGAATCCGCTGTCGAGCGAGCCGCTCGCCTTTCTGCTCCCCGCTCACCGTTCGGAATACCAATTCAAGGCAGCGAGGGTGGCGAAGGAGAGGAACCAACCAGCCTTTCGCATCGATTTCGCATCGGTCAATCGCAAGAGCAACCCGGAACTGATCGAAGACAAGCAAGGACACGACGACTGTTTCGACTGGTCGGGACATATCGCCGAGTCCGGACGCATTTGGGTGGATGCGGAGACCTATGACGTGCTGCGCGTCGAGCGAAGTGTCGGCGGACCGACCAGCGTGAGAGTCCCGCCGCGGATTCAACGACGGCACAATCTCGACAACTACGTCGTGATCATGCGCGAAGACACGACGATTCGTTACCGGACGGTCGCGTTCAGCGACCCTGATGAAGCGTTGCTCCTCCCGGAATCGATCGAGTCCGTGAGCATCCTGAGCGGCGGTCTCCAATCGACACGGAGGAGCCAGATCTACTCCGACTACAAACGGTTCGTCGGCGATTCCAGGGTCGTCCAATAACGTCCGCATCGAGTCTCGCGTGCGACCCTCCCGGATCACGATCCCGCTCAACCCAGCTTGGCGAGCTGAGCATCAATCAGCGTGTGGAGTGTCGCGTGCTTCGCGGCGAGATCCTTCAGGCCGCCGCGCGCCTGATCGTGTCGTCCAGCCTCCATGCTTCGGAAGACATCGACGTACTGCGCCAGCGCCGCAGGATCCTTCAGTGCGACCACGGCGGTCTTCAGCGCGCCCCATCCGAGGTCGATCACGAGCGGTTTGACCTGCATGAACTCGCCGGTAATCTGCGTCAGGCCGGCAACCTGCGCGACGAAGTAGTTCTCATCGAATCCATGCGGGCCTGCTTCCGTATCGACCTGCGCGTACGTTTGCGTCCACGCACCGGGCCAATCACCTGCCAGGCCGCAGCCGGGAATCTTGTAGTCCCGCCCCTTGTTCATGGGACTCTTCACGCGGCCCTGGAAGCCGCCATTGACGCCGGGTCCCGCGTCGGGGCCGGCTTTGACGTCAACACGCGGCCAGCGGTTGTCCGTTGCCGCGCGCGCAATCATCTCGACGAGCCAGATGTTGTTGTTGTTCACATCCATCAGGCTGGTAATAACGCCGCCGTCTTCGGGACGTGCCGATGAGTACGCGTAGGCATTGCCGTCTGATCCCGTTTCGATCGTCTGCCGCCCGCCCATGTGCTCCATGCCGACCGTCGCGACGATCGACTTCAGCCTTTCCGGATGGAGCCGGTAGTAGTCGTACTGCGGCCAGCTCGCTTCCGCGCCCGGCATGAAGTGGCGGCAGTCGAAATAGAAGACGAGCGTGCGTGGACGTTCGCTCTTCGGCACGCGATTGAAGTACGACATGATGCCGAGCATCCCGATGCCGCCGTTCTCCTCGATGAGCGACATCGCATCCGTGTGTGTCGCGAGCAACACCTGCTCGTCCTGCGGCGTGCCGTAGTTCTTCCCGGGTAGATACGCGATGATGGCCTTCCCGGTGTCGCGCTGAAAGCGTGCGCGCAGTGTCAGCGTCGCCATCTTTCCCGCTTTCGCATCCGCGAGCACCTTTGCGCCGTTCACGCGATCGAGCGTCAGCGTCGGGCAGTTGATATACGTTGCCCCGAGTCCCGCGCGGCCGTTCTCGGTGTACACGCTCCGCTGCGCGAGGCCGAATGCCATCGCCGGCGACAGGTCGTACACGATGACGATACCTGCAGCGTGCCCCTTGATGCCTGCCTCGGCGAAGCGATTCAACTGACTCCACACCCACCGGCCGTGGAACGACGTCCCGTATGAAAGCGGTGGGGGCGTGAACAGCTCCGGCCACTTGCCGGGCGAGCGCCACTCGTAGTCGGTTGGCGTGTAGTTGTCGAGGAAGCTATTGGTGTACGGCGGCGGTGGCTGCTTCTGCGTCTGGAAGACGAGGATCTTGCCGGCGATCTCTGACTCCGCCGGCGGATGCGCCGGGTCGTAGTACACCATCTGCGCCGTGATGCCCTCGACCGGCGTGGAGCCTGATGTCATCCCGTACGAGGCGACAACCGGCACCGGTGTTCCATCGGTGACCAGCTTCTCCACCGCCTTGGGCGAGGCATGCATGTGCGTCTGCCGGTCCGGCCAGTCCTCGACGATGTAGTGGTCGTACGGGATCTCGACGTAGTCGAAATCGACGCCGCCGAACTCCGGCATCTTCGAGATCAGGAAATCCGTGAAGCGTTTCCACCCCGTGCTGCCGGCGTAGGTTGGACCGCAGTCGGCCTTGAAGACGTGCCAGTCCAGCGCCTGCTTCGGCGTCATGATGAAGGGCCGGTGGATCTTCGTGAGCGGCGACGCGGCCACTTTGCCGGCGGGTGCGCGCTGCGCCCGGAGCGGATCGCGTATCAGCATCGCTCCGGCAGAAACACCGGCCGCAGTTTTGAGAAAGTTCCGCCGGGAATGACGTGCGTCGCGCGTACGGCTCATCGAATCCTCCGCTGGTTGCCGCAAGGATAATCGAACTGATGCGACTTGAGCGTTCGAACTGATGCGAGTCGAGCTGCTCGGGTCCTGTCGGCCGCCACCCGCTGAAAAAAGCTGTTCGACTCGCGTATAGTCCGCACGTACTCGCATTTCTCGTTGACCGTTTGACGAGGGGAACCGTATGAAGCTGCGTACGATGTCGGCGCTCGTTGTCGCCCTAGCGATCGTCCTCGTTGTCGTCACATCTCGCCTGACCGCCGAGAAGAAGGCAGATGTTCTGTGGGACACATACGGCGTCCCTCACATCTTTGCGGCGGATCGCGAGTCGATGTTCTACGCCCACGGCTGGGCGCAGATGCAGAACCAGGCCAACCTGCTGCTGCGTTTGTACGGCGAGTCTCGCGGCCGGGCGGCTGAGTATTGGGGGCCGTCGAATGTCGAACTCGATCGCTGGGTTCAGCTGAACGGCGTGCCCGAGCGGGCGAAGGCATGGTACGACGCGCAGGACCCCACGTTCCGCACCTATCTGGACGCCTTCGCGCGAGGCATCAACGACTTCGCGAAGGCACATCCCGAAGCGATCGACGCTGACAGGCGCGTCGTCCTTCCGGTCTCAGGTGTTGACGTCGTCGGCCACCCGCTTCGCGCGGTGCACTACGGCTACATGGCGTCGCCCGAGCGGGTGCAACGGGAGGTGAACGCATTCAAGCGCGGCGCTGACGCGGTCGCTGAGAACGTCGATCCAGATCACGATCAGTTTTCCGCCGGCTCCAACACGTGGACGATCGGTCCCGCGCACTCCGCCAGCGGTCACGCGATGCTCCTCATCAATCCACACCTTGCGTGGGGCAACACGTTCTATCGCTACATGGAAGTCCATCTCGTCGGTCCCGACTACGACCTGTACGGCGCGCCTCAAGTCGGTTTCCCGGTCGCCGTCGTCGGATTCAATCGCCACGCGGGCTGGGGTCGCACGGTCAACACCATCGACACGGTGGATTTCTTCAAGCTCACGGTGAAGGACGGCCAGTATCTCTACGATGGCCAGCCGCGATCGTTCGAGCGCTCCACGAAGACGTTGAAGATCAAGCAATCCGACGGAACGTTCCGCGAGGAGACACTCGAGATCCGCAAGAGCATTCAGGGACCCGTCGTCTACGACCAGGACGGATTAACCGTGGCAATGCGGGTCGCAGGAATCGACCGGTCGAAGATGCTCGAGCAGTGGTTCCGGATGGGCGAAGCAACCAATCTCGAGGCGTTCAAGGCCGCGCTGCAAATGATGTCGGTGCCGATGTGGCACGCCAACTACGCAGACGATAACGGTCACCTGATGTTCGTCTTCGACGGCCTCGTGCCGAAACGTAACGGCCACGACTACCAGTACTGGTCAGGGGTCGTCTCCGGCGACTCGTCGCAGACGATGTGGACCGACTACCTGTCATTTGACGAACTGCCGAAGGCGATCGACCCCGCGGCCGGGTGGACGCAGAACGCGAACCAGCCGCCATGGGACGCAACGCTGCCGCTGATCGACCGCACGAAGTACGCGCCGTACGTCGCGCCGTCAGGCGAAACGATGCCGACGATGCGCGCGCTCCGTTCGAGGCGGATGATCGCGGAAGACACGAAGATCAGCTATGAGCAGCTGATTTCGAAGAAACATTCGACGCGTATGGAGCTCGCCGACCGCGTGCTCCCCGATCTCCTGAAGGCAGCCAATGGCGGCACCGAAGCGGCGCGGGTGCTCGACAAGTGGGACCGCATGACTGACGCCGACAGCCGCGGCGCCGTGCTGTTTCAGTTATGGGTGGACCGCTACTTCGCTGGCCCTGGTGGGATCGACGCCAAGCTACGCGTGAAGTTCGATCCGTCCCACCCGAACGAGTCGGCCTATGGTCTCAATGATCCCGCGTCGGCGGTCGCGGCGCTTGCGGCAGCCGCTGAAGAGTGTCAGAAGCTGTACGGCGCGCTCGACGTGAAGTGGGGTGACGTCTTCCGTTTTGCCAGCGGGAATGCGGACGTCCCCGGCAACGGTGGACCTGGCGGCTCGGGACTCTTCCGCACCATTGCCTTCACTCGGAAGGTAGGCAATCGCTATTACGCGGCCAATGGCGAGACCATCGTCTGCGCGGTCGAATTTGGTCCCGAGCAGCAGGCGCGCTGCACGCTCGGGTATGGCAACTCGACGCAGGCGGGTTCGTCGCACCTCGAGGATCAGTTGCCGCTGATGGTCCAGAAGACGCTTCATCCCGTGTGGCGAGAGAAGAAGGACATCGAAGCGAATCTCGAAGGCCGCGAGAGCTTCTAGCCGACGCGGCCCACCCCAACCGAGAAGGGTCGGCCAGGCGAAGACGCGTGAACGCGTCTGTCGTCAGTGCCGGCCGCGCTGGCCTCCGTGGCCGCCGTTAAAGCCGTGTCCGTGGCCGCCGTTAAAGCCGTGTCCGTGGCCGGCATTAAAGCCGTGTCCGTGGCCACCGTTAAAGCCGTGTCCGTGGCCACCGTTAAAGCCGTGTCCGTGGCCGAAGTTAAAGCCGAACCCCAGCGACAGCCCACGCGGCGCGTAATACGGCGCGTAAAACGGCGAGTAGTACGGCGAGTAATACGGCGAGTAATACGGCGCGGGCACCCAGCCGCCCGGCACTAGCTGGTACCCGAAGGCGGTCCACACGTGGCGCGCGGGCTGCCAGACATAGCCCGGATACGGCGCCGCTGAGACGGCCGCGACCGGTGGATAAAACGGCGTGCCCATGCCGATCGATACGTGCGTCTGCGCGTAAGCCGGCATGGCAACGGCGGCAAGGACGAGCGTGAACGTTCCGATGAGTGCGAAGCGTTTGATCATGTTCCACTTCCCATTCGATCCAAAGCGAGGGTGATGCCAGTGCGGTCGCGGCAGAAACTCCGCGATCCTTCGAGGAAATCGTGTTCGATGGAACAGCAACGAGATGCCCCGCCCGTTTCGGCGGACACCGGAGCTATGCTAACCGTCGCGCTGGTGCCTGGCGGTACTGCGCCGTGGAGGGAATTCGATGAAGCGTCGCGTCGTGTTGGTTGCTGGGCTCGTACTTCTCCTGCTTGGCGTCTCGACTGCGACACAGCAACGCGACGGCGCCGACGCGCTGGCGCGCATCAGGGCCGAGGGACTGCAGCGCTCACGGGCGCTCGCACTGTATCGAACGCTCACCGACGAAATCGGCGCGCGGCTGACGGGATCGCCTGCACACGTGCAGGCGGCGAACTGGGCGCGCGACCGTTTCATGGAGTGGGGGCTGACCAATCCGCATCTCGAGCCGTACGAGTTCGGCCGCGGCTGGCAGCTCGAACACATTTCCGCCGAGATGACCGAGCCGCGCTACTTTCCGCTCATCGCGCACGGCGAGGCGTGGACCCCATCGACCAAAGGTGTGATGAGCGGACGCGCGATCTACGTCGGCGACAAGAACGCATCGCAGATTCAGGCGATGGAGGGACAGCTTCGCGGCGCCATCGTCCTCACACACCTTCCGGTGACGGAGTTTGTTGACGGCGACCGGCCGCAGCCTGGCCTCGAGGACAGGCCGGTGGCCACAGGCAATCCGACGCTACCCGGCGCGCGGAGCACGACGCCGACCAGCGAACTGATGGCGATTCTCGCGAAGGCGGGAGCAGCCGTCGCACTGAGGCCGAGCGCGTATCGCGACGGCACGGTCGGCGTGCTTGGCAATCGCAACACCGCGAACGATGCCGTGCCGTCGATCATCGTGGCCGGCGAGCAGTACAACATCCTCGCGCGGCTCGCCGCCGCAGGACATCCTGTCTCGCTGCGAGTGGAGCTCCGGGCGCGTTACGTCGAGAGCGATCGCAACAGCTACAACGTGATCGCCGAAATTCCTGGCCGCGATGCTGCGTTGCGCGATCAAGTGGTGCTTGTGGGCGCTCATCTCGACTCGTGGCACACCGCGAGCGGTGCGACGGACAACGCGGACGGCGCAGTGGCGGTGATGGAGGCGGCGCGCATCCTGCGTGCGCTCGGCACCGAGCCGCGGCGGACGATACGCATCGCCCTGTGGAGCGGCGAGGAGCAGGGTCTCCTCGGCGCCCGCGCCTATCTGATGCAGCACTTCAACACTCCTGCCGCACGCGACCAGCTCGCCGTCTATATCAACGACGATCCGGGCAGCGGCAAAACGCTCGGCTTCTACATGGAAGGCAACGGCCCGGCGAAGGCGATCTTCGATCGCTGGCTCGAACCGCTGAAAGAGCTAGGCGCGACACGGAACATCATCGAGGGGATCGGCGCAACCGATCACGTCCCGTTCAACGAGGCGGGGCTGCCCGGCTTCAATGTCATCAAGGACTTCGGCGCCTACGACGAGCGCACGCGCCACACCAACGCCGACTTTCCCGAGCGCATGAGCGAGGACGAGCTGAAAGAGTCCGCCATCTTCATGGCGACGTTCGCGTGGCAGGCAGCGATGTCTGACGAGAAGATCCCGCGGGCCTCGCGGTGATCTATTTGGCCGGCGCGAGGCGCTTCAGCTCTTCGAACCAGTTCTCCACGACGGTGAAGCGCGCAGGCGGGGCTTGAGCGGCTGCGGAAGCGCCCACCTTGAGCATCAGGAATCGTTTGCCATCAGGTGAGACGTCGTAATTACGGCCGCCCAGGCTTGGCGCGTAGTCCCCCTTGAACAACATCACCGGATTTCTGAACGTGAAGGTGGCGCTCGTCTCCACGGGAACACTCATCACCGCGTCACCGCTTCGATAGAACAGCTCGCGGCCGTTGTGCGCCCACACGGGTTGGCTGCCGCCGCCTGTCGAAACCTGCCAGCGGCCGGCGTCAATCTTCGGAAACGGCCTTACGTACACCTCCAGCTGTCCTGACTCGTTCGATTCGTAGGCCAGCCACTGCCCGTCGGGTGACACTTCCGCGTTCTCCTCCTCGAAGGGGGTTGCCAGAAGCGGCGTGACGGGCCTGTCGAGCTCGCGCTCGAGCGAGACGATGCCGATGTCGTCAACCTGTCTGCCGCCAGGGTCGCCGTGCACGAGCAGCTGTGTTCCATCGGGCGAGAAAGAGGTTGGGAACACCTGGCTGTTGTTGGCGCCTTTTGCCAACCGTTCGGGCTGACCCGTACCGTCAGCCATCTGCCAGAACGTGTTTCCTCGACTTCCGTCACGCTGCGACGAGAAGGCGATGCGTCGGCCGTCGGGAGACCACACAGGGAATCGATCGAACAACGGGTCGAATGTCAAACGCGTGAGCGTGGCGCGTTCGACACTCCACACCCAGATGTCACTCTCGGCATCGCGCACGTCGACGGCAATTCGCGTCCCATCCGGCGACACGCGCGGGTACGAGTAGGGACGCGCTGGTGCGGCGAGGACCTGCTCGCTGCCGTCTCGGTTCACCCAGACGAGCGTTCGCAGCGTGGCGACGAGGCCGCCGGTGCCCCCGAAGGAACCCGCTGACAGGTACACCAGCGTACCAGTGTCGGATATCCCGTAATTGGCCGTATCACCATATGTCGCCGGCACCGCGGAACGCTGCACCCCCTGGACCACCGGCACGGGTGGGCCGCTGGCGATCAGACGCGTCGCATCGAACTGCACGGCAAACAAATCGTTGCCCACGGCGTACACCAGATGCCCGGTCGGTACATAGCGTGGATCGCTCCCGCCATGCCACACCACTTTACGCGCACCCGTACGGAGCGACTGCACCGCAATCTCCGCCTGATCCCACCGCGTGGCTCCCGTCGCCGTCGTGAAACTGAACAGCACAGATTCGCCATCCGGCAGTAAGCTCGGAGTGCCCTTCGATGCCCCCTTCTCCGCCGGGATGGCCACTTCGGGTGTGCCGCCGTCGGCCGATACGCGCCAGATGCCTGCGGACTGGCTGTAGAGGATCGCGTTGTCCGCTCCCCAACTCGCTCCGGACATTCCGCCCGTTTGCCCCCCTTCCTGCACCTCCGCGATAACCACGGGAGCTCCACCGCTCGTGGCGATGCGACGCACCTCGCCCGCGACGAAATAGGCGATCGATTGTCCGTCCGGCGAGAAGATCGGACTCAACGGGTTCAAGTTGCTGGCACTGGGGATCAGCCGCGCGTTCAGTTCTCCCAAGCTGCGAACATAGAACCCGTCTGGTGTGACGTACACAAAGCGGCGACCGTCTGGAGAGACGGAAAGAAGTTGAACAGTGGCCGCACCTGTGGGGAGTCTCTGGCCCTGGGGCAGCACATAGTCGAAGCGCGTGACGGCGCGCGGTTCAGCGGCGGGCCAGGTGCTCCACCCACCCAGGCCCACAGCGACGCTCGCGATCAGAGCACCCGCTGCGATCGGACGGAGGCGCTTCGACATTGGCTGCGGCGCGACCGGCATGCCGGCACTCTGCGACGAGCCGGGGTCAAACACACCGTCCAGCGCCAGGCTCATGGTCGCGATATCAGGGACCCGTTGCTTGGGATCTTTGTGGAGACACCGCTTGAGGAAGCTGACGAGCACGGGCGAGAGGCTGCGAGGCAAGAGCGTCCAATCGGGCTCGCGCGCCAGTACGGACGCGAGCACCTCCGAGACCTCGTCGCCAGTGAATGCTCGCCTGCCCGTCAGCATCTCGTAGAGCACCGCGCCAAACGCCCAGACGTCGCTGCGCCTGGTCGCCGTCCGCCCTTTTGCCTGCTCCGGACTCATGTAGGCGGCCGTCCCGAGAATCATTCCGGTCTGTGTTATCGCGGGCGTCGTGATCGTCGGCGACACCGAGACGCTGGACGATGACCCCACGGCCGGCTCCATAGCTTTCGCGAGCCCGAAGTCGAGCACCTTCACCATGCCGTCGGGGCGCACCTTGATGTTCGCTGGTTTCAGATCGCGGTGGATGACGCCCTGTTCGTGTGCGGCCTCGAGTCCCTCGGCGATTTGCTTCGCGATCGGCAAGGCTTCGTCGATCGGGATCGCACCCTGCGCGACGCGATCGGCGAGCGTCGGTCCCTCGACCAGTTCCATCACCAGTGCCCCAGCGCCGCCGGCATCTTGAAGGCCGTAGATGGCCGCGATGTTCGGATGATTGAGAGAGGCGAGGACTTCCGCTTCGCGTTGAAGCCGGGCAAGCCTGTCAGGGTCCGCGGCGAAAGACGCGGGGAGAATCTTGAGCGCAACCTGACGCTTTAGCGTCGTGTCCGTTGCGCGGTACACCTCGCCCATACCGCCGACGCCGATCTGCGCGGTGATTTCGTACGGGCCGAGTCGCGTGCCGGGGACGAGGGCCAGGGGTGACGCGAGTATACGCGGGTTACGACGCCCTCACCGCGGAATTAGCGCGTAGGGGCCGGCTTCAGCCGCCCCACCGGAATTCGAGAACTGCTCCCGGGTTGACGAGATCCCGCACCAGCGCACCCGACGGACCGACCGTCCGACCTTCGGTATCGGTGACGACGAAGATCCGCACTCCATCGGGAGCGACGACGATGTCCCGATAGCGGTTGCCCGTCTTGAAGTACGCGATGGGGGCGCCCACCGGACTTCGTCGATCGTCGGTGAGAGGCATGCGGAATACCACGCCGCTGATCATCGAGGTGAGCAGCAGTGAATGATGCCAGCCGGGGATTTCTCGCGACGTGTAGACCTTCATGCCCGCTGGCGCCGCAGTGGCGTTGCCGAGCGTGCGGAGGTCGTAGGTGTTCGGCACCGTAAAGAACGTCTTCACCGGCGGCTTGAAGTTCTCCACGTGCGCAGCCGATTCTCTCTGCCGCGGCACCGACGGCGGCGGATTGAAGACACTGAACGTGAGCGATGCGCAGGGTTGTGGTGATGAAGCCGACCAGTTGGCGTACACGTACGACTGGTCATCCTGATAGCCCGCAATGAGCGGCCATCCGTAGTTGCCACCCGGCACCACGAGATTCACTTCATCGTCAATGCTCTCGCCATGTTCAGAGTCGAACAGCTGCCCGCCCGCGAAGACGAGCCCCTGCGGATTTCGGTGTCCGTAGGAATAGATGTGGCTGCGCACGCCGTTGAGGACCGGGTTGTCGCGGGGGATAGAGCCGTCCAAATTGAGGCGCAGAATCTTTCCCTGATAAGTTGTCCAGTCCGCGGCCTGCACCTCCGCCAGCGTAGGGAGATCCTGTGCGCGGTTCCGGTTGCAGTAGTTCGCGAGGAAGTTGCTCCCCTGGTCGCCGCGGCTGACATACAGCTTTCCATCGGGCCCGAATACCACGCGCCCGGCGCCGTGGTCCGTGCCGTGCGGCAGCCCGGTGAGAACGTCAACGGGACTCGAGAGATGCTGCGTCCGCGGATCGTACGTGTATCTCCGGATTTTCATCTGGAGCTTCACGCCGCCTCCGGGATCGCCGTCATACGTGTACGCCACGTAGACGTAATCCGTTCCTTTGCCCTTGAGCAGATCCGGATGCAGCGCCATGCCGAGGAGGCCATCCTGCGCCAGGGTCTGATACACCTCGTCAATAGTGATCGCGACCCTTTTCGATCCGTCGGCCGGATTGACACGCGTAATGCGCTTGCCCACCCGCTCGGTAATCCACAGGAATCCATCGGGACCCCACGTGACTTCCCACGGATCGGCGAGACCGGTCGCGACCACTCGCGATACGAACGACTCGGATCCGTAGCTCGTGACGACCCGCGGGTTTTGTGCGGGAACGCTGTCCTGTGCGCGAGGCACGAGCGTCGCCGCACCAAGCAGCGCGACGAGCAGCGGTACGCGGGCGATGTTTGAGTGGATCAATGCGAGGGGGAGATTGTGGCACGAAGTCTTGTGTGTGGGGCCCCGGTTTCGCCGGACCGGCGTATTGAGACTTTCGCACGTAGGGTCCGGCTTTAGCCGGACCTTCGATTCGAGCCAGCCCGGGTCCTGTCGGCGGGTTTCCGCACGCCGTCCTCGCCGCTCCTTCGCGCCGGAGACACTCTGCCACGGACAGCGCGGCTGTCAGCTGATCGGCGTTACTTCACCTCTGCCCCGCCTCGGCGGTTGTCGGGCACAAAACGCGACCGTGCGGGCATGCGGACGCGCGGCAGCGTCTCGCGGTTCATCATCTCGCTCTCGGCGATGATCTCGTTCTTCGCGAGCAGCCACGCGACGAGCGCGTAAGTCTCGTCCGCGGTGAGCGAGCCTGGCGCCGTTGCCGGCATCGCGCGCCTCACGTAGTCGAACAACGTCGTTGCGTACGGCCAGTAGTTGCCGATCGTGAACGGCACATCCGGACGCGCGCCCTTCCAGCGCTCGTACTCGGGACCGAACGGCGCGGAATTCTTCGGCTCGGCACCGACGAGGACATCAGCCGTCCCGCCTTCCCCGTTTGCACCGTGACAGGCGCCGCATTTCTGCGCGTAGATCTCTGCGCCGTCGCGGGCAGTTCCGCTGCCTGCGGGAAGACCGGCGCCATCCGGCCGCACATCGATATCGAGCGCGGCAATCTGTTCCGGCGTTGCAGGCGTGCCGATGCCGAAACGTTTTGGCGGAGACTGCGCTGCTGCCGTCAGGCTGACCGCGAAGACAGCGCCCACGACGATGGTTAGCCGCGTCATGCGCGGACCCTCTGCACAGCGAACCGCACTCGTCCATCGGCACCGATCGTCCAACCGGTGACCGGATTGAGGTGATAGCGCGTGCGCCGGCCACGAACTCGCTGGATTGCAGACATCTCCGGCTGCACGTAGCCCGTTTCATCAACGGCGCGACTCACGATTTCGGTCGGTCGGCCGTCCCATTCCCAGGCATAACGGAAGCACGTGACCGCCTTCGGCAGCACAGGCTGCTGGAGCGTCGCCGCCCTCCACGTGCGGCCACCATCGGTGCTGAGCTCGACGCGACGGATGAGGCCTCGGCCGCTCCAGGCGATGCCACGGAGCTCCACGAACCCTTTCTCAATCGTCTGCGGATAACAGGGGGAGGTAATCACCGACCGCGCGTCGATGACCAGGCTGAATTCGCGCGCCGTGCCGTCGGCGAGCGGATCCGTGTACTTCGACGTCTCCTCGCGCGTCATGAAGGGCTGATCGGCGAGCTCGATGCGTCGCAGCCACTTGACGCTCGCGTTGCCTTCCCAGCCGGGCAGCAGGAGACGCACCGGGTACCCCTGCTCCGGACGAAGCGCTTCGCCGTTCTGGGCGTAGGCGAGCATGGCCTCGCCGATGGCGTCCTTCAATGGGATGCTGCGCGTCATCACCGCGGCGTCCTGCCCTTCCGCGAGAAACCACGTCGCGCGCGGCTGTGCGCCGACTTCGTTGAACACCGTCGACAGCATCACGCCCGTCCATTCGCTCTGGCTCGTGAGGCCACAGATCTGCTGTGGCGTGAGTTCCTCGCTCTGCCCGTTGTAGTTTCCGGCGCATTCCAGGAAGCACGTCCGCGTCGTCGCGGGGAATCGCTTCAGATCCTGCAGGGTGAATGTGAGCGGCCGATCGACCATGCCGTGGATCGTGAGCCGATACGCGCGTGGGTCGACGACCGGCACTCCGCCGTGATGACGCTCGTAATGCAGATCGGAAGGCGTGATGGTGCCGTGGAGATCCTGCAGTGGCGTGCGCGAGCTGGTCGGGATCGGCAGGCGCCGTGGATTTTCCGCCGGCGATCGCGCGCCAAGTGTGTTCGGCAGCCGGCCCCAGCGCTTCGTCGTGTCCGCTGGTGCGGCATCCTGACCGCTCACGAGATCTGGCGAAAGCGTGAGCGCGGCCGCGGCGCTCAGCGTCGTCAACGCCGTCCGCCGCGTGACGCCGCGGCTCTGTCGATGTTTCGTCTTCATGGGCTGAATGTAGCGCAAGTGTCCGTACCGCAGGGGCCGACGTCAGCCGGCCCAGTTCCCCACGCCGTCCTCGCTGGAAAGAACGGGCTCGACTCGAGGTCGTTATGGGGTGGATGGGCGCACCAGTCGGAATGCGCTTGCGATTTACGTGGCGTCGGACCAACCGATAAACGACCCGAGCTCTGAGAGAAAGATCGGCCACGCCGGTTCGTGCTCGAGCAGGAGATGATTGCGGCTGGGCAGCGGAACGAATCTCGATCCGCGAATGCCGGCTGCGAGGAGCCGCCCCTGGTCAAACGGGACCACGCCATCGTGCTGCGAATGGAAGATGATCGTAGGGACCTTGACATCCGCGAGCAGTGGACGCACATCCAGGCGTGAGAAGGCGTCCATCTGGCGAGCCGCGTTCTCCGGCGAGGTGGAGACACGCTGGAGATCGTTGAACCATTCCATCTCGGCCGCGCCCGCGTCAGGGATGAAGCGAGTCGTGAACAGCTGACGAAACGCAGCGTTGTTCTGGCCCCATCCGAGGCGAGTGAGGTTGAGGAGCGCAGTCCTCGCCTCGACCTCGCGCGGGTCGGCTCGATGCCGCCAGCCACACGTGTAGGCGCCGCACAGAATGAGATGGCTCACGCGCTCCGGGTGGCGCGCCGCGTACGCGATCGCCACGGCGCCGCCCTGCGAGATGCCGAGAAGCGCGAAACGGTCGAGTCCCAGGGTATCGACAACGGTCTCCTGGTCGCGCACCCACGCATCGAGCGACAGTTCGTCCACGGCCCAGTCTGACAGGCCACAGCCACGCTCGTCCCACCGCACCAGTGAATGCCGCTGGGAGATCTCACGTACCCAGTGCTTCCACACCGGGCTGTCCCACTCGTATTCGATATGACTGAGCCAGTTGGCCGTCTTGGCCAGGGGCGAGCCCTTTCCCACCGTCGAATACGCGATTCGCGTCCCGTCGCCTGACGTGCAAAAGCGGATTTCCTGGCGCAGCGTCCGCGCCGAGGCTACGGGCACCTGCGGAGACGAAGGCGCCGCGGACCCCAACTGCCGCACACCGGCAACGAAGCGATAGCCGACTCGCGGCACGGTCTCGATGAACCGCGGGCCGCCCGGTTGTTCTCCGAGCGCATGGCGCAGGACCGAGATGTTGTGATTGAGGTTGTTCTCCTCGACGACTGTATTGGGCCAGACGTGCTGCATCAGCTCGTCCTTCGTGAGCAGTCGTCCCGATCGCGCGATCAGCACACTGAGGGTGTCGAACACCTTCGTCGTCAGCGGGATCGGGTGTCCATCGCGCAGCAGGCGACGCTCGCGCACTTCCAGCCGGAAGTTCTCGAACTCGTAGACAGGGGCCTCGTCAGTAGCCATTTCAGAACAATTTCACAAACCATTCAGCGCCGCTCAAGGACGCCGCGGGTGGCCGTCGCGCCTAATAGCGAAGGGACACTGGAGTTTGTGCGGAGACGTCGATTCCCCGCAAGACCCGCGGTGGTCGCCAAAGCCAGGGGGTGACGACATGAAGGCCATTCTTCTTCTTCTCGTGGCGCTCGGAGCCGTACCGGCGGCCGCTCAGACCGAGGCGGAACCACGCGTGTGGATGGAGGTCTCGGTCCAGGGCCGAATGGGCCCTGATTCATCGTGGCGATGGGCAGCCGACTCCCTGGTGAGAACGAGAAATGGCGCCAGCACCATCGATTTCATGGGCGAGTGGGTTTCAGCCAATCGCGACCTGACCGAGCGATCCGCGGTTGGAATGGGCTACGCATTCGTCGCCGGTTTTCCAGACACCGGGTTTCTGCGCGAGCACCGGTTCGTCCAGCAGTACCGGTGGCGGGATTCCCAGGGGCGCGTGTCATTCAGAACGCAACTGGAGGAGCGATTCGTATCGGGCGACAACGCCATGGCCGTCCGGGTACGCGAGCGATTCCGCGCGACCTGGCCGCTGGCCGCGAGAGGGACGCTGCGCGCCGTGGTTTCCGAGGAAGTATTGGTCAACGTCAACTCCACCGCACGGACGCATCGTGGCTTCGACAGCAACCAGCTATTTGTGGGCATCGGGCACAAGGTGACCGCGAAGAGCGGCGTGGAGATTGGCTATCTGAATGTGTACTCGCCTGGTGCGTCGCGGCGTACGCGACACAGTCACGTCATGTCGGTCACGCTGGTCGTGTCGTTGTGAGAGGTGCGAAATGATCACCAACCAGAGCATCGGCGCGTGGATCGAACGACGCGCGAGCATCGCCCCGGATCACGTCGCTGTGATCTTCGGCGAGACGCGTCGTAGCTATGCGGATCTCTCGGGGCGCGTGCGTCGCCTCGCACGCCAACTCGAGGCGCTCGGTGTGAAGCGGGCCGACCGGGTGGCCTGGCTTGGTCCAAATCACCCGGCATTCCTCGAGATCCTGTTCGCGACGGCGAAGATCGGCGCCGTGCTTGCGCCGATCAATCACCGCCTAGAACGAGCAGCGATCGAGGCCCTCTGTTCCGACGTAGCCCCGCGCGTCGTCTTTCTCCACACATCACTGTCTGACGTCAGCTTTCCGCCAGCGGTAGCCGCGACGGTGACCGTCGAACCGGGAGACGCACATGACAGCCAGTACGAACGATTAATCGCCAACGCCGCCGACGAACCGATCGGCGAGCGGGTTGCGGTCGACGACTTGTTCCTGTTGCCGTTCACCTCGGGAACGACGGGTGTGCCCAAGGGCATCATGCTGACCCACGGCAATGTCACGTGGAATGTGATCAACCTGCTGGCGACAATCGACATCCGTCCGGACGATGTGACGATCGCGGTCGCACCTTTCTTCCGCACGGGCGGCACGGGCATCAACGTCCTTCCTGTGCTTTTCAAGGGCGGCACGGTGGTCATTCCCACGAGCACGGAGCCCGACGACATCATCGATCTGATGGAGCGTCATCGGGCAACGATTGGATTTGGCAGTCCGGACCTGCTCGATGCGCTCACACGGTCGCCGCGGTGGCAGTCCGCCGATTTCACCAGCCTCCGCATGTTTATGACGGGCGGCGCACCGGTGCACGAGCGACTCCTTCGCGCGTGCCACGAGCGCGGCTTCAACGTGTTGCAGGGCTATGGGCTGTCGGAAGCGGGACCGTTCGTCTCCGTTCTCGATGGCGCCAACGCGCTACGGAAGCTCGGCTCGGCGGGACACCCAGCACCCTTTGTGGACATTCGAATCGTCCGTCCTGATGGGTCCACCGCCGCGGTCGGGGAAATCGGCGAGTTGCTCGTGAGTGGCCCGAGCGTAATGGCCGGCTACTGGAAACGCCTGGACGCGACGCGGCGTGCGCTGGACGACCACGGCTGGCTGCGAACCGGCGATGCCGCGTTCGTTGACGCCGAGGGATTTCTCTTCATCGTCGGTCGCGCAGAAGACGCGTATACGTCTGCGGGCGTGCTCGTGCACCCCGGACTTGCTGAACGCGTCCTGCGGCAGCATCCAGCCGTCGCCGAAGCCGTTGTCATCGGTAGCGACGATGGCGCTGTCGCCTACATCGTGCTGGAACCGTGGGCCAGGGCCGGCGCCGAGGCGGAGCTCTGGTCACTCAGCCGTGAGCAGCTCCCCGTCTACGCACGTCCGGCCTCGATTGTGCCTGTTGCTTCGCTGCCGAAGAACCCTGCCGGAAAGACCCTGCGTCACCGGATCCGCGCCGGTTTCGGCCGTTCTCCGTCTCAATCCAGTCCACGCGAAGTGATGGTCCATGAGCGAAACAGTAGCGAGGCGCACATTCGCATTCGATCCGCTGATTGCGATCACAGTGATCGAATTCGAGCGCAAGGCGCGGATCGACGGTGAGGATGTGAGCGGCCTGTTCGGTGAAGCTCTGTGGCTACTGCGTCGACGACTTTGCCTGTCCCTTGAATACCGTATCGATGGCTGCCTGCGCGCATTTCTCGCCATCGCCGCTCGACACGCCCATTGCGCCGATGACCTGACCGTTCATCACGATGGGCACGGCGCCAGGCTGAGGAAAATCGTTCATAAACGTTGGTGCCAGGTTTTCACCGCTGCGGACAATCTTGTTGGTCTCCGACGTCGGACGACGCCAGCGCAGTGCAGACTTCGCCTTGAGCAGCGCGGTGTCGATGGCGTTGGCCGCCGCACCTTCCATGGCGTGCGACTCGATGACATTGCCGCCCCAGTCCAGAATCGCCATCGCGACGATGACGTTGTTCTTCGCGGCCCAGGCCGTACAAGCATCGGCGAGCGCACGCGCGCCGGCGCTCGAAATGACGGTGATGGTCCTCGTCAGCTTCGCATCGCCGGTCGTCTGTGCGGCAGATGGATTTGCGGCGAGGACGATGACCAGTACGGAAAGCGCGAGCAGACCACGCGAAATGCGCATGTGATTCTCCTTCCGTAGGCTCCGATTGTCTTCTTTCGCGCGGGATTGTGGCACGAAGTTGCGACGCGCGTCATTCTTTGAGTCGAGCCGTTCTTGCCAGCGGGTGGCGCCGGGAGGGCATCCCCGCGACAGGACCCGGGCCGCTCGACTCACGTCAGCGGCAGCCCCGGATACGTGACCTTCGTTCCGTCAACTCGGGCCCATGGCGTCAGCGCATGCGGACGCACGTCCGTGGCGCTGGCGATTTCGCCTACATCGACGCCGCGCGCCAGGAGCGCGTCGGCAATCAGCGATCGATGGCATCGCCAGGGCACTGCTTCCGCACACATCAACGCGACCTGCTCTTGCGTTGCCAGCGCGACACATCGATCGAGGTTCTCTTCGAATTCCCGTGTCTGCATGTAATCCGCGTAGCCGCGGAAGCTGGCGTTCCGCCACCCGGTATTCGTCGAATCTTTTCGCGGACGACGCAGACCGCCCAGGCCTGGCATGTGCGTGTAGGGGATGCCGGCCTGTTCGAGTGATGCAGACAACTGCTCGCGGCCGAATTGCGGATTGTGGCGCGACTGCGGAATCGTGCGGACGTCGACGAGCCGCTGTGCGCCGTGCGCGGTCAGCAAACTGATGAACTCGTCGATCGGTCGTGTCGAGTGGCCGATGGTGAAGACCGTCACTCAATGTAGTCTCGCACCGGTTACGTCGTGGCCGTCGCGAACGGCATAGAGGAAGCAGACGCGCCGCCGGACGACGCAGGCGCGTGCGAGCGTCTATTTCACGATGAGATTTCCCCGCGACGCAGGGAGGTCTGTCGGCGTGATATTCCTCAGCGGCGTCGGCACGCTGGGCGGCATGGCGGACGGCTCTCGCTACGCGGCGCCGCGTAGGTCGCGGCGAGCGGCAGGCCGCACCAGTTCCACCATCGTTCGATTGAATTTGTCTGGCTCGTCCGCGAACATTTCGTGGCCCGATCGCTCGAACCAGACCAGCGTCTTCTCCGGCGCGGTGAGCGCGTTGAAATACGCGACGCTGGTCTGTGGCGGCACCCAATGGTCACGCTCTCCGAGGAAGAAGAAAACGGGCATTCGCAGCGCGGGCACCAGCTTCAGCAGATTCAGGGTCGAGACTTCCGGCCACATCGCGTTCATCGAGAACCGGAAGCCGCGGATCGTCTTGCGCAGATGGAAGAGGACGGACTCGGGCCCGCCGAGCGCGATGCGCGCCATGTTCCACAGTGCGGCTGGCCGCAACTGTCCATCGAGACGCTGCGACCATGTGCGTTCCGTGAAGACGCTGCTCGCGCCCGGATACGGCGGTGGACCGATGGCGCGAAGCGCCTTCAATGCTTTGTGGTTGTTGAGTCGCTGTGCCTCGGCGATCGTGAATGCGTACGAGGCGGATTCGGACGCGGCGCAGTCGCCAATCTGCGCGCCGCCGACATAGGCCGACACTTTTTCCGGGAACCGCGCGGCATACAGCGCGCCAAGCGCCGAACCCCAGGAATGACCGAAGATCACGACTTTGCTCTGTCCGAGCCGCGTGCAAACGAGGTCGACGAGCTCGTCCAGATCGGCGATGAACTGCTCCATGTTCATCGACGACTCCGCGATGCCCGGATGGAACGACTTGCCGGCGCCGCGCTGATCCCAGTAGACGACGGTGAAGCTCGTTTCGAGGGACGCGTTGAAATAGCGCTGGAGCCACGTCTCTGAAAAGCCGGGGCCGCCGTGCAGGCAGATCAACAACGGATTCGAGCGGTCTTCGCCCCGCATCGTCACCCACTGATCGACACCGCCTAGTCGTCGATACCCCTCCTCGGCGATGCCGATGACTGTCGTTTCATCGCGGCGCAAGAGCGCGATCGCGAAGACGATCAACCACAGCATCAGGAGGCCGGCGTCCATGCGTTCCCAGACACCCAGCCATGGCGTGGGAAGATTCGCCTGGACGCTTGCCGTATACGTTCCCGTCACCGCGCCGAACGTGACGAGCAGCACGAGTGTGGCGACTGCGAACGCGCGGAACCGTTTGCCGAACGCCGCTGCCGCAAACCCGATCGATAGCATCATCAGCACGCCGCTCACCATCGTCCACGCGATGTGCAGCGTGTCGGTCAACGTTGCACCGCCGCCGGCGAGCACCGTGCGCTGATGCATTGGCGGCCAGAACAGGCAGAACACGCCGTCGGCAATGATGAGGGCGCCGGCGATGCGCAACGGCCGGCTGCGGCGGCCGCATAACCACACGCCGTATCCGAACGCCGTCAGCAACACGCCGTACACGGCGCCGAGCGCGACCCACAGAGTCCTAGTCGGCGCATCGATCGCGGACAGCTCGCTGATCGTCTGTGAAAACACACTGAACCCCGGCCACAGGAGCGGAACAAAGGCGTTCATCGCCACGTAGAGGAGCGCCGTCAGAACGCCGCATAGCAGCAACAGCTTGCGCGCCATAGCGATCGTGAAGAGGTCAAATGGCGTTCCAGCGCGGGACGCTGCAGTCGCTTGATTTTCGATGGAATGATCGCGACGCGCCGGGGGTTATTCGCGGGTCATCGTGAGATTTCCCGCACACGAGGCCGCAATGGCAAAGGAGACCACAACCCAGACCCATGTTGTTTCGACCGACGTCGCCGAACCAGCCACCGCTTCTCGCGTGAGGACATCGACAAATCCACCGATGAAGTAACCCCCTACCGCGGTCAAAACGGCGAGCGGGATGACCGCCGCCACGTTGACGAATGACCAGAACCGCGGCGCCGCGAGCTGGTTCTGCGGCACCTGGACGGCTCGCGACGCGACGCGTTGTGCAAACCCGGCCGACGGCCGCCACAACGTATTCCGCAGCGTCTCGTCAATCAGCTCATCGTCAATCCGCATGCGTCACCTTCATTGCTGGAGCGCTTCCCAGCACCGCGGCGATGTTCGCCTTCAATCTCTGCTTCGCCCGAAATACCAGCGTCTTCCGAGCGGGGCGGCCGTCGTCTCATGCGGTGTATGGGACGGCGTGGCCGTCAGGAGAGAAGGGCGAATGGAAGACATCATCGGAGCCTCGATTCCTCTGGTCGCGATCGTGATGGGCATCGGCGTCGCATTCTGGAGGCTGTATCTGGATCACCAGCGGAGGAAGCTTCAGTACGAGGAACGGCGGTTGATGATTGAGCGCGGGTTGACGCCGCCACCGTTGCCGCCCGAGACCCCGCCACGCACGCTGGAGTCGTCGTTACGGAACGGCATCGTCCTGCTATCGCTCGGCGTCGGCTTTGCTGTCGCCTACGTCATTCGCCAGGGCGGAGACCTGTTCAGCCGACCAACCGGCGCGAGCAGCGGTTTCGCGATTGTCGCGCCGATTCTAATCATGCTGGGAGTCGGATATCTCATCTATTACACAATCGCGCGCAAACACGCGAGTTCGGTTCCCCCGGTCGCGTGATGCCCGGGCATCGGGCGTCAGCTGATCGGCGCGCCGATTGCAGAAGACCTCAGCATGAGAGTTAGGTACGTCATCGGCAGCCTGCTGATCGTGATCGGGTTGGTTTCGCTGCTCCTCGGCGGGTTCCGTTGGACTCAGCAGAAGACCGTCGTCGACATCGGTCCGATCGAGGCGAAGACCGAGGAGCACAAGGTGCTTCCAATTCCGCCCGTCGTCGGCGCGCTCGTCCTGGTCGGCGGCATCGTTCTCCTCGTGGTGCCGACGAAGCGTCGGGTCTAGCTGCTGGCTGCGGTCAATGAAAAGCCAGTAAAAGTAGAAAAGGCCGACTCGAAGGTCGGCCTCGCGTGCGTAGCCGCACGGTATCAGGCGCAGCCGCTCGTCGTCCCGCAGTTGGTGCACTTGTAGCAGCTGCCGCTGCGGATCATGATCGACCCGCACGTGCTGCACGGCGGCGCGTCCTCCTGGTTTTGAATCGCGGCGAATGAGGAAGGCTTCGATTCACTCTTCGCCGGCGGCGTCGATTCCTCAGGCCGAATTCGGATGCCTCGCCCGACGGCGGAAGACGCGGGTGCTTCCCCGTTTTCGATTGGCTGTTCGATATTCACTCCAGCCCGGTACTGCGCTTCCGGTGACAGGAACTTCGTGGCCAGCCACCTGAAGATGTAGTCGACAATCGACTTCGCGAACCGGATCTCGGGGTTCTTCGTCATCCCCGACGGCTCGAACCGCGCGTGGCTGAACTTGTCCACCAGCGCCTGCAGCGGCACGCCGTACTGGAGCGCGTAGGAAATCGCCTGCGCGAAGGCGTCCGCAAAGCCGGAGATTGTCGAGCCCTCCTTCGCCATCACCAGGAAGATCTCGCCAGGTGTGCCGTCCTCGAAGAGGCCAACCGTAATGTAGCCCTCGTGTCCGGCGATGTCGAACTTGTGCGTGATCGCGTTACGCTCGTCCGGCAGCTTCCGGCGCTTCGGCGTCTCGACGATCTTGACGACCTCGCGGACGATTTCCCGCGGGCCGACCTGAAGGTCGGCCCCGACGTTCGACGAGACACCCGCCGCGTTGCGCGTATCCGCAACGCCAGCCTTCGACGTGTTCAGCGGCTGGGTCCGTTTGCTGCCGTCGCGATAGATGGAGATCGCCTTCGCGCCGAGGCGCCACGACTCGATGTAGGCCTTCTCGATCTCCTCTACCGTCGCCTCGCGCGGCACGTTCACGGTCTTGCTGATCGCGCCCGAGATGAACGGCTGCGTGGCGCCCATCATCTTGATGTGCCCCATGTGGTGAATCGACCGCTCGCCCTTCGCCGGCTTGAACGCGCAGTCGAACACCGCCAGGTGCTCGTCCTTCAGGAACGGCGCCCCTTCGATCGTTTCGTGCTCATCGATGTAGTGGCTGATCGCCTCGATTTCGGGCTGCGTGTAACCGAGCTTGCCGAGCGCCATCGGCACGGTGCCGTTGACGATCTTCATCAGCCCGCCGCCGACGAGCTTCTTGTATTTGACGAGCGCGATGTCGGGCTCAACGCCCGTCGTATCGCAATCCATCATGAAGCCAATCGTGCCGGTCGGCGCCAGCACGGTTGCCTGCGCGTTGCGATAGCCGAAGTCCTCGCCGAGCTCCACGGCCTCGTCCCACGCCTGCTTCGACGCCGCGTGGAGATCGTTCGGGACGAACTTCGAGTTGACCTCGCTGACCGCATCGCGGTGCTTGTTCATCACACGCAGGAACGGCTCTCGATTCTTCTCGTAGCCGGCAAACGGTCCGCCGTGATCGCGCGCGATCCGCGCCGACTGGGCGTAAGCCTCGCCGGTCATGACCGCGGTAATCGCTGCGGCATACGCCCGTCCTTCGTCGCTGTCGTACGGCAGGCCGCGCGACATCAGCAGCGCCCCGAGATTCGCGTAGCCGAGCCCCAGCGGACGATAGTCGTGCGAGTTCTTCTCGATCGCCTTCGTCGGATAGCTCGAGTTCGGCACGATGATCTCCTGCGCCGTGATCATCGTCCGGCACGCCGCCTTGAACGCCGCGACATCGAACTCGCCATCGTCTTTGACGAACTTCATCAGGTTGATCGACGACAGATTGCACGCCGAGTCATCGAGGAACATGTATTCCGAACACGGGTTGCTCGCGTTGATGCGATCGGTCTCGGGACAGGTGTGCCACTCGTTGACGGTGGTGTCGAACTGCATGCCGGGATCGCCACAAACCCAGGTGCCGGCGGCGATCTGGCGCATCAGATCGCGCGCCTTGTAGGTGTCCATCACCTCGCCCGACGTGACCGCCTTCGTCTGCCACTCGCCATCGTCGAGCACCGCGCGCATGAAGTCGTCGGTCACGCGCACGCTGTTGTTCGAGTTCTGGAAGAAGATGGATCCATAGGCGACGCCGGTGAACGAGCCGTCGTAACCGGCATCAATGAGCGCCCAGGCCTTTTTCTCTTCCTCGACCTTGCAGTTGATGAATTCCTCAACATCCGGATGCTCCGCGTTGAGGATCACCATCTTCGCGGCGCGGCGCGTCTTGCCGCCGCTCTTGATGACGCCCGCAAACGCGTCGTACCCCTTCATGAAGGAGACGGGACCGCTCGCCGTGCCACCGCCCGCGAGCAGCTCTCGCGATGATCGAATCGTCGACAGGTTGCTCCCGGTGCCCGATCCGAATTTGAAGAGCATCCCCTCGGTCCTCGCGAGCGTGAGGATCGAGTCCATGGTGTCTTTGACCGAATTAATAAAGCAGGCCGAGCACTGGGGAGCCGCCTCGAAACCACAGTTGAACCACACGGGGCTGTTGAAGGCGGCCTTCTGGTAGACGAGGAGGTGCTTCAGCTCCGCGCTGAAGGATGCGAGCGCGTCGTCGCTGGCGAAGTAACGCTGCTCGCGCGCCCAGCGCGTGATGGTGTCGACGACGCGACCAATCAACTGCTTGACGCTGTGCTCGCGCTCGGCCGAATCCATCTGCCCGCGGAAATATTTCGAGACGACGATGTTGGTGGCCTGCTGGGACCAGAAGGAAGGGATCTCGACGTCGCGCTGTTCAAAGACGACCTTCCCCTTCTCGTTACCGATGACCGCCGAGCGGATCTCCCATTCGATTTCGTCGAATGGATCGACGCCGGGCAGCGTGAAGTAGCGTGGAAATTCGAGGCCTGGAACAGATGCACTTCTGGACTCCGCGCTCTTTTTCGCGCGCGCTTCAACTGCGCCTTGAGTCTGTGCAGGCCCTCGTTCCATGCTCGCCCTCCATCCTTCCGCGAACTTCAACGGTCCGCGCCGCGCGGGTCCGTCCGCGCCACAATGGGACGCTCGTTCCCCCGAGAGAGCGTCCGAATCGTTTGTTATGGTTTGCGCTCGAGATGTCCTGAGGACCTTTCGTGGCGGCTGGACGCTGGGCGGCTTCCAACCGTTTCAACCTCGTTGAGCGCGGGTGTGATGGTGCGCTCACTGATCGGGGTTGTCAAGCTCAAACCACAAGATATTGCGTTGGGGCAAACGCAATACGTCTCTAATTGTATCAGGTGGCTGGTGGCAGGGCGCTGGGGGCAGGAGAGCCGAAGCTCAAATGTTTTAACGAGTTAGATCTCGCCGCCTCTTCGGCGGCTATCCTCCGCCAGCTGCCACCTTCGCCCGCCACCCGACTTCGCATACAGCGCTTCGTTGGGGCAAGCCTGAAGTAATCTCCACGGTCATGGCAGCACCGACTCAAGTCGTGGAAGGGCTGTGGCAGATCAGCCTCGGCGCGGTCAATACGTTTCTCATCGATGACGGCGAGCTCACGCTGGTTGATACGGGCCTGCCGAAGAGCGACGACAAGATCGTCGCCGCGATCGAGTCCACCGGCAAAAACGTCACCGACCTCAAGCACATCGTCGTCACGCATTGCCATCCGGATCACGCGGGAAGCGTCGCCGCGCTCAAGCGCAGGAGCGGCGCACGCGTCTACATGCATCCAGTCGATGCGGCGATGGTCAGGAAGGGTGAAACGACGCGCCCGATGTCGCCGGCGCCAGGGCTGCTGCGCGGATTGATGTACCGCATGTTCATTCCGAAGCAACCGACGCCGATTGAACCGTGCGCAATCGATCAGGAGATCAACGACGGAACCGAGCTCCCGATTGCCGGCGGCCTGAAGGCCATTCACATCCCGGGACAGTGCGCCGGACAGGTGGCGCTGCTCTGGCCGCGGCGACGCGTACTCTTTGCCGCGGATGCGTGCGCGAACATGCCGACCTTCGGCTACGCGCTCTGCTACGAGGACCTCGAGGAAGGAAAACGAAGCCTGCGCAAACTTGCGGCGCTCGACTTCGATGCGGCGGTGTTCGGGCACGGAAGCCCGATCAAATCGGGTGCGGCGCAGCGATTCCGCCAGCAATTCCATTAACGAAAGTGGCCGCCGCCACGCGCTGACGCTACGCCGCAGCCGGCCGCTGGCGGCGCATCCGATCGATGAGCACCAACCCCACGACTGCCTGAGCCATTCCGATTGCGGCGAGGCTTTTGCGCGAGCTGATGCCGGTCCGGCGCAGCAACCGTTTGCCGAAGTCCATCAGGCCGTGGCGGTCCATGAAGTCCAGGTAGCGCGTTCCGTACATCGCGAGCGCCGTACCCTCCGCCACCAGCGCCACACCGCCAATCAACATCCCCTTGTTTCTCCGCATTTTCACTCCCCTCGCTGTGTCGCCTTGCAATGACGACGCCGTTTGTATTTCCAGCCTGCGCATTCGATCGGCCATCGCGCGCGTCGCGGACGTATCATCCACATCCATGAATGACGAGATCTCGCGACGGCTGTTCGTCGGCTACGCAGCCGGGTTGGCGGCTAGCGGTTCCATCGTCGCGCTTGCCGGGTCACGGCAGACATCGCAGGCGGCTCCTGATTTCACCCGTGTGAAGGCGCTCGTCTTCGACACGTTCGGTACCGTCGTCGACTGGCGAACATCCGTCACGCAGCAGGTGGAAGAACTGGCCACGCGCAAGGGACTGAAGATCGATGCCGTCAAGTTCGCCGATACGTGGCGCGGCGGCTATCAGCCCGCGATGAGTCGAGTCCGCACGGGCG
>Ga0207675_100000214_pt1 | contig 54263 bp, 48 predicted proteins | sample KBSSwiS42_FD_184305 | JGI IMG/M metagenome (GOLD analysis project Ga0207675, IMG submission 184305) | Switchgrass rhizosphere microbial communities from Kellogg Biological Station, Michigan, USA - KBS Switchgrass S4-2 (SPAdes) (version 2) | ecosystem: Host-associated > Plants > Roots >...
CGCCTTCGGCGCGACCATCCAGACGTCGAGGTCGGCGCGCGGCACGACCTGGCCGTAGTGGACGTTGAAGCCGTGCGCGAACGCGAGCGACGCGCCCTGTTTGATGTTGGGCTCGACGTCGTTCTTGTAGACCGCGGCGATCTGCTCGTCGGGGAGCAGCATCATCACGATGTCGGCGTTTTTCACCGCGGCGCCGACTTCGGCGACCTGGAGGCCGGCCTTCTCGGCCTTGATCCACGAAGCGCCACCCTTCCGCAGGCCGACGGTGACCTTCACGCCGCTGTCGGAAAGGTTCTGCGCGTGGGCATGGCCCTGCGAGCCGTAGCCGATGATCGTGACGTTCTTGCCCTTGACGAGGCTGAGATCGGCGTCCTTGTCGTAATAGACCTTCATTCGTGTTCTCCGCTGTTCGTGTGCTTCACAGGCGCAGGATCCGCTCGCCGCGGCCGATGCCGCTCGAGCCGGTGCGCACCGTCTCGAGGATCGCACCGCGGTCGATCGCCTGCAGGAAGGCGTCGAGCTTGTCGGCGGCGCCGGTCAGCTCGACGGTGTAGCTCTTGTCGGTGACGTCGATGATGCGGCCGCGGAAGATCTCCGCCATCCGCTTCATCTCGTCGCGCTCCTTGCCGACGGCGCGCACCTTGATCAGCATCAGCTCGCGCTCGGTGTAGGCGCCCTCGGTGAGGTCGACGACCTTGACGACCTCGATCAGGCGATTGAGGTGCTTGGTGATCTGCTCGATGACGTCATCCGACCCGGTCGTGACGATCGTCATCCGCGACAGCGACGGATCCTCGGTCGGCGCCACCGTGAGCGTCTCGATGTTGTAGCCGCGGGCCGAGAACAGGGCGACGACGCGCGACAGCGCCCCCGGCTCGTTCTCGAGGAGGACGGCGATGATGTGTTTCATCGTGGTCTCCTCAGAGGTCTTCCGAGCCGAGCAGCATCTCGGTGATGCCCTTGCCGGCCTGCACCATCGGCCAGACGTTCTCGCCGGGATCGGTGCGGACGTCGAGGAAGACGGTGCGGTCCTTCAGCCGCAGCATCTCGCGCAGCGCCGGCTCGACCTCGTCGGGCTTGTCGATCCGGATGCCGACGTGGCCGTACGCTTCGGCGAGCTTGACGAAGTCGGGCAGCGCGTCCATGTAGCTGTGCGAGTAGCGCCGCCCGTAGTCGATCTCCTGCCACTGCCGCACCATGCCGAGGTAGCGGTTGTTGAGCGAGACGATCTTGACCGCCGTCTTGTACTGCAGGCAGGTCGAGAGCTCCTGGATGCACATCTGGATCGAGCCTTCGCCGGTGACGCAGACGACCTCCGCATTCGGCTTGGCGAGCTTGATCCCCATCGCGTACGGCAGGCCGACGCCCATCGTGCCGAGGCCGCCCGAGTTGATCCAGCGCCGCGGCTGCTCGAAGTGGTAGTACTGCGCCGCCCACATCTGGTGCTGGCCGACGTCGGACGTGATGTACGTGTCGCGGTCCTTCGTCAGCTCCCAGAGCTTCTCGATCACCTGCTGCGGCTTGATGACGTCGGCGCTCTTCGCGTAGGTGAGGCACTCGCGCTTGCGCCACTCGTTGATCTGCGCCCACCACGGCGACAGCGCCTTGACGTCGGGCTTCGACGCCGCCTCGCGGATCTGCGCGGTCAGCTCCTGCAGCACGTCCTTGACGTCGCCGACGATCGGGATGTCGACCTTGACGCGTTTCGAGATCGACGACGGGTCGATGTCGATGTGGATGATCTTGCGCTCGACCGACGCGAAGTGCTTCGGGTTGCCGATGACGCGGTCGTCGAAGCGCGCGCCGACGGCGAGCAGCACGTCGCAGTGCTGCATCGTCATGTTCGCCTCGTAGGTGCCGTGCATGCCGAGCATGCCGAGGAACTTCGGGTCGCTCGCCGGGTAGGCACCGAGCCCCATCAGCGTGTTCGTGCACGGAAAGCCGAGCAGATCGACGAGCGCGCGCAGCTCGGCCGACGCGTTGCCGATGACGACGCCGCCGCCGGTGTAGATGTACGGGCGCTTGGCGGCAAGCAGCAGCTGCGCGGCCTTGCGGATCTGTCCGCCGTGGCCTTTCCTGACCGGGTTGTATGAGCGCATCTCGACGCTCGCCGGATAGTGGTAGGGCGTGCGCGCCATCGACACGTCCTTCGGGATGTCGACGACGACCGGCCCGGGCCGCCCGGTGCGCGCGATGTGGAACGCCTTCTTGAGCGTCGCCGCCAGGTCGCGGACGTCCTTGACGAGGAAGTTGTGCTTGACGACCGGACGCGTGATGCCGACGGTGTCGCACTCCTGGAAGGCGTCGAGGCCGATCGCCGGCGTCGGCACCTGGCCGGTGACGATCACCATCGGAATCGAGTCCATGTACGCCGTCGCGATTCCCGTCACCGCGTTGGTGACCCCGGGGCCCGACGTGACGAGGGCGACGCCGACCTCGCCGGTGGCGCGCGCGTAGCCGTCGGCGGCGTGAACTGCGGCCTGCTCGTGGCGGACGAGGACGTGCTGGATCGAGTCCTGCTTGTAGAGCGCGTCGTAGATGTAGAGGACCGCGCCGCCGGGGTAACCCCAGAGGTAGCGGACGTTTTCCGCCTGCAGGCATCGGACCAGGATTTCGGAGCCGTTCGGCTCGGCGGGGGCGGGAGGCGGCACCGGTGACGGCGCGCGCTTCAGCGAGGTCGCTGACGTATCCATGAACTTCACCTCTGCGAATTTCTCTGACGAAAAACCATCGGTGCACCTTTCCTCGCCCTCGTGAGGCGGGTGCGGTGCTCTAGCGACGCCTGGGGAAACCGCGCTTCGGGAAGCCCCGGCGATCGAAACTGTCGTGCAACTGCGAATTATTGCATCGCAACGCGCGTCTTTCGGACGCAGAAAGCGCCGAGAAAGGCGCGAGAGATAATCCGGCCCGCCCGAGCTGCTGCCGCAGGCCCGTCGTTTGGCGACCGAAAAAGAACTCTCCGACTTCCTGAAGAGCGTCGAGAAGCGTGCCTGGAAGCGCGCCGTGTACGCCGTCCGAGACGAAGACGCCGCGCTGGACATCGTCCAGGACACGATGATCCGCCTCGCCGAGAAGTACGCCGACCGGCCGCCCGCCGAGCTGCCGCTGCTGTTCCAGCGAATCCTCTCCAACGCGACGATGGACTGGTTCCGCCGCCAGAAGGTGAAGAACCAGGTCGTGCGGAATTTCTCGGAGTACGAGGGCTCCGGCGACGACAGCGAGTTCGATATCCTCGAAACCCTCGAGGCGCTCGGCGGCCCCCTGCAATCGGAGAGCGCCGCCGAATCGGTCTCGCGGGCGCAGATCTTGCAAACCATCGAGGCCGAGGTGGCGCTCCTGCCGGCGCGTCAACGCGAGGCGTTTCTGCTGCGTTACTGGGAGGAACTCGATGTCGCCGAGACCGCCGCCTCGATGGGCTGCTCCGAAGGAAGCGTCAAGACGCACTGCTCGCGGGCAGTGCATGCCCTGGCGAAGGCTCTGAAGGCGAAGGGAATCACGTCATGAAGCTGGACGACCGCACCTACCGCGACGCCGCCCGCGCGGCGTCGGAAGCGCGCTTTGCGCGCGCGGTCGCAGCATGCCTGAGCGAAAGCGCCGACCGGCTGGCGCCCGACGTCGCCGAGCGGCTTCGCTTCGGCCGCGAGAAGGCGCTCGAGCTCGCGCGGCATTCGCGCGGCGAGGCGGTCGGCGTCACCGCCTCGGGGGCCGCGATCGCCGGCCTCGGCAAGTCGCCCTGGTGGCTGCGCTTCGCCTCGGTGCTGCCGCTCGTCGCCCTCGTCGCCGGCCTCGTCATGATCCAGAACTGGCAGACGCGGACGCAGATCTCGGTGGCCGCCGAAATCGACGAGGCCCTCCTCGGCGACGATCTGCCGATCAATGCCTATCGCGATCCCGGATTCGCGGAGTTCCTGAAGGCGCCTCCCAGCGAATGAGCCCAGCCGCGATGCAGCGCGAGCCGAGCCCCGCCCTCGCCCTGCCCCTCGCCGCGGCGTGGCGTGCCCTGCTTCCGCTCGCCGTGGCCGCCGTGCTGGCGGCCCCGGATCACGGCGTTGCCGCCGATGGCGCGCGTCCGCCGAGCGCGCCGGCGCCGGTGCGCGAGGAAGGCGTCCGCTGGCAGAGCCTGACGCCGGCGCAGCGCGAGGCGCTCAAGCCGCTCGAGCGCGACTGGCCATCGATCGAAGCAACGCGGAAGCAAAAGTGGCTCGCGCTCGCCGCGCGGTACCACTCGCTGCCGCCCGACGAGCGCGCCCGGATCCAGGAGCGGATGTCGGAGTGGGCCAAGCTGACCCCGACCGAGCGCGGCCAGGCGCGGCTGCGCTTCGAAGAGGCGCGCCAGGTGCCGGCGACCGATCGCAGCGCGCGCTGGCACGAGTACCAAGCGCTGCCACCCGAGGAACGCGAACGGTTCGCTGCGCGCGCCGCGCGTGCCGCATCGTCGACCGGCTCCGCGGACGCGGCCGCCCGTGCCGGCAAGCCGGCGAACCGCGACAGCAAGGAAGCCAAATCCAATCTCGTCCCGAACCCGGCGCTCGCGCAGGCACCGAAGCCGGTCGCGCCGACGCTCGTCCAGGTGGCGCCGGGAGCGACGACGACGCTGATCACCCGACAGCCGACGCCGCCGGCGCACCAGCAGAGCGGCATGCCCAAGATCGCCGCGACTCCTGAGTTCGTTCACCGCTCGACGCTCTTGCCCAAGCGCGGCCCGCAGGCCGCCGCCGTTGCATCGGGCGCGGCCACCCAGGCGCTGCCAGTCGCGCCGGTGCGGACGCCGGCGCCGCCGGCAACGAAGCCGGCATCGTCCGCGATGCGGTGACCGCCAGCGGCGGCGACGCCGGCGCTGCGCCGGCCGCGGAGACGCCATCGCTGACGCGTCGCATGGCGTGCTTCTGCTACGAAGCGATGCTGCTGTTCGGCATCGCGCTCGTCCCCGGGGTGCTCGGCGCGATCTTCGTCGCCCAGACCGGGCAGCACCACGCGCTGCAGAGCGAGACTGCGCTCCGGATCTATGCCCTCGTCCTCGATGCGATCTACTTCGTCGGCCTGTGGTCGACCCGCGGCCAGACGCTCGCGATGCAGACCTGGCGGATCCGGCTGGTCACCGCCGACGGCGGCCGGGTGTCCCAAGGCCGCGCGCTGCTTCGCTTCGCGGCGTGCTGCATCGCCTGGCTCGGTGTGCCGACCACGATCGCATCGGTGCTGCACTGGCCGCCGCTGCAGAGCGTGCTCGCCGTGCTCGCCTGGTTCGCGATCTATCCGCTCTTCGCGCTCCTCGCACCCGGCCGCCAGTTCTGGCACGACCGGCTGTGCGGCACGCGGCTCGTCGTCGCCGCGCCGCGCGAACTCAGACCGCGTCCTCGTTGAGCTCGCCGGTGCGGATGCGAACGACGTGGTCGACGGTCGTCACGAAGATCTTGCCGTCGCCGATCTTGCCGGTCTTCGCCGCCTTGACGATCGCGTCGATGCAGCGTTCGGAGTCGCCGTCCTTGACGACGACCTCGATCTTCACCTTGGGCAGGAAGTCGACGACGTATTCGGCGCCGCGGTAGAGCTCGGTGTGACCCTTCTGCCGGCCGAAGCCCTTGACCTCGGTGACGGTGAGGCCCGACACGCCGATGTCGGCCAGCGCCTCGCGCACCTCCTCGAGCTTGAACGGCTTGACGATGGCGGTGATCTGCTTCATTGGACCGGCTCCGCGCGGACACGAATGCAGTCGAGTGTAGGCGATCGACCCAGCCGCGGCGCGCAGCAGCGGCACCGCCTTCGACGTAGGATCGCCCGCCGATGAGCGAGCACGCGACACCGCGCAAGCGCCGCCGAGCCGGCGACGAAGAGCACGTCGTCCGCGTCTGCCGCGATCCGGCCGAGATCGACGCCGCGGCCTGGGACGCGCTCGTCGCCGCGCAGCCGTCGGCGACCCCGTTCATGACGATGGCGTACCTGCGGGCGCTGCATGCCTCGAAGAGCGCAGTCGAGCGCACCGGCTGGGCACCGCACTTCCTTCTCGTCGAGGACGACGGCGACCTCGTCGCCGCCTGCCCGCTTTACCTGAAGGACCACTCGTACGGCGAATACGTCTTCGACTGGGCGTGGGCGGACGCGTACCGTCGACACGGCCTCGACTACTACCCGAAGTTGCTCGATGCGGTCCCGTTCACCCCGGTGAGCGGCCCGCGCCTGCTCGCACGCTCGCCCGAGCACCGTCTCGTCCTGCTGCGCGCGATCGAGCAGCTGGCGCGATCGGCGGGGCTGTCGTCGGCGCACCTGCTCTTTCTCGACGACGCCGACCGCACCGCGGCGCGCGACGCCGGCTGGTCGCTGCGGACGACGGTGCAGTTCCATTGGACCAACCGCGCCGACGCGCCGTACGCCGACTTCGCCGGCTTCCTCGCCAGCCTGCAGCGCGACAAGCGCAAGAAGATCCAGCAGGAGCAGCGCCGCGTCGCCGCTGCCGGCATCGCATTCAGCGCCGCGACCGGCGACGCGATCGACGCCGCCGACTGGGACTTCTTCTACCGCTGCTACACGCTCACCTATCGCGCCCACCACTCGACGCCGTACCTGACGCGCGACTTCTTCGCCCGCACGGCGGCGACGATGGGCGAGAACTGGCTGCTCTTCGTCGCCCGGCGCGGCGAGCGGCCGATCGCGACATCGCTGATCGCGATCGACCCCGAGCGCAAGGCCGCGTTCGGCCGCTACTGGGGCGCGATCGAGCACGTCAGCTGCCTGCACTTCGACGCCTGCTACTACCAGCCGCTCGCCTGGTGCATCGCCAACGGCTACCTGCGCTTCGAAGGCGGCGCACAGGGCGAGCACAAGATGGCGCGCGGCCTCCTGCCGGTGCAGACGTGGTCGGCGCACTGGCTGGCGCATCCCCAGTTCGCGCGCGCAGTCGACGACTTTCTCGCCCGCGAAGGTGCGGGCGTCGAAAGCTACCTCGACGAGCTGAACGAGCGCCGGCCGTTCAAGGACGCCGCCGGAGGCGACTGAGCGTCGACGCGGCTACGACGGCCGCTCGGTCTTGGTCGCGAGGTACGCCGCGATGCCGTTGCGGATCTCGGCACGCGCCGCGTCGGGCCCTTCCCAGCCGCTCACCTTGACCCACTTGCTGGGCTCGAGGTCCTTGTAGTGCTCGAAGAAGTGCTGGATCTGGCGCAGCCGCAGCTCGTTCATGTCGGCAGGCTTCTGCCAGTGGCGGTAGATGCCGAGGATCTTGTCGATCGGCACCGCGAGCAGCTTGGCGTCGCCGCCGGCCTCGTCCTCCATCTTGAGCACGCCGATCGGCCGGCAGGTGACGACCACGCTCGCCGTCAGCGCAAATGGCGTGATGACGAGGACGTCGACCGGATCGCCGTCGGCCGACAGCGTCTGCGGGATGTAGCCGTAGTTGCACGGGTAGTGCATCGCCGTGCTCATGAAGCGGTCGACGAACATGGCCCCGGTTTCCTTGTCGACCTCGTACTTGATCGGATCGGCGTTCATCGGGATCTCGATGATCACGTTGAACTCGTCGGGGGCGAGCGGGCCGGGGGTGACGTTGTGCAGGCTCATGAGGCGCGGGCGGAGGCGGAAGGCAGATGGTAAGCCTGCGCCGGGCGGTCCCTAGGCACGACCGACCGGAGCCGGGTCGGGGCGTCACCGGCATCCCTTAACATTCGCAGCTTTGCCCGAGCCCGTGCACGACGTCACGGCCGGGCGACGGGTCGCCAAGGGCCCGAAGCGAATTCAACGACACGAACGAGGAAGGAACTGTCTTGATCTCCACCACGACGGCGCTCTACATCGCACTCGCCTGCGGCCTCGCCGCGGTCATCTACGGCTTCGTTCAGCGCAGCTGGATCCTCGCCCAGAGCGCGGGCAACGCGCGCATGCAGGAGATCGCCGCGGCGATCCAGCAGGGCGCGGCGGCGTATCTGAAGCGCCAGTACACGACGATCGGGATGGTCGGCGTCGTGCTCGCGATCCTGATCTTCGTCTTCCTCGACCGCACGACCGCGGTCGGCTTCGTCATCGGCGCGTTCCTCTCGGGCGCGTGCGGCTTCATCGGCATGAACGTCTCGGTGCGCGCCAACGTGCGCACCGCGCAGGCGGCGACCCAGGGCATCGGCCCGGCGCTCAACGTCGCGTTCAAGGGAGGCGCGATCACCGGTCTCCTCGTCGTCGGCCTCGGCCTGATCGGCGTCAGCGCCTTCTTCTGGTACCTGAGCGGCGGCAACAAGGTCGATTCGGCGACGCTGAAGCCGCTGCTCGGCCTCGCGTTCGGCGCGTCGCTGATCTCGATCTTCGCGCGTCTGGGCGGCGGCATCTTCACCAAGGGCGCCGACGTCGGCGCCGACCTCGTCGGCAAGGTCGAGGCCGGAATCCCGGAAGACGATCCGCGCAACCCGGCGGTGATCGCCGACAACGTCGGCGACAACGTCGGCGACTGCGCCGGCATGGCCGCCGACCTGTTCGAGACCTACGCCGTGACGCTGATCGCGACGATGGCGCTCGGCGGACTGCTCTTCGCGGCGACTCCGGCGACGGCGCTCGCGGCGGTGATCTACCCGCTGCTCCTCGGCGGCGTTTCGATCATCGCGTCGATCATCGGCTGCAGCTTCGTCAAGGCGTCGCCGGGGATGAAGAACGTCATGCCGGCGCTCTACCGCGGCCTGATCGTCGCCGGCGTCCTCTCGCTGATCGCCTTCTGGTTCGTGACCAGCGCGATCGTGCCGGCCGACGCGCTCGGCGCAAACACGCAACTGCGCCTCTGGGGCGCGTGCCTGGTCGGCCTGCTGCTCACCGCGGCGCTGGTCTGGATCACCGAGTACTACACCGGCACCGACTACAAGCCGGTCCAGCACGTCGCCCAGGCGTCGACGACCGGCCACGGCACCAACATCATCGCCGGCCTCGGCGTCTCGATGAAGTCGACCTCGTGGCCGGTGCTCTGCGTCTGCGTCGCGATCTTCGTCTCATTCTGGCTCGGCGGCCTCTACGGCATCGCGATCGCGGCGACGTCGATGCTGTCGATGGCCGGCATCATCGTCGCGCTCGACGCCTACGGCCCGATCACCGACAACGCCGGCGGCATCGCCGAGATGTCGGACCTGCCCGAGAGCGTGCGCGACATCACCGACCCGCTCGACGCGGTCGGCAACACCACGAAGGCAGTGACCAAGGGCTACGCGATCGGCTCGGCCGGCCTCGCCGCGCTCGTCCTCTTCGCCGACTACACGCACGCGCTCGAGTCGCGCGGCATGCATCTCTCGTTCGATCTCTCCGACCACATGGTGATCATCGGCCTTTTCATCGGCGGCCTGATCCCGTATCTCTTCGGTGCGATGGCGATGGAAGCGGTCGGCCGCGCCGCCGGCGCAGTCGTCGTCGAGGTGCGCCGCCAGTTCCGCGACATCAAGGGAATCATGGAAGGCACCGGCAAGCCCGAGTACGGCCGCGCGGTCGACATGCTGACGACCGCGGCGATCAAGGAGATGGTCGTGCCGTCGCTGCTGCCGGTCGTCGTGCCGATCCTCGTCGGCCTGATCCTCGGCCCGGCGGCGCTCGGCGGCCTGCTGATGGGAACGATCGTCACCGGCCTCTTCGTCGCGATCTCGATGTGCACCGGCGGCGGCGCGTGGGACAACGCCAAGAAGTACATCGAGGACGGCCACCACGGCGGCAAGGGCAGCGAAGCGCACAAGGCCGCGGTCACCGGCGACACCGTCGGCGACCCGTACAAGGACACTGCCGGCCCGGCCGTCAACCCGCTGATCAAGATCATCAACATCGTCGCGCTGCTGATCGTGCCGCTGTTGCCGATCCCGACATCGAGCGTCGGTGCGACGCACGCGGCGCCGGCATCGGCCGCGGCGTCGGTTGCGGCGCAAACGCCGAGCGCGGACGCGCCGTCGTTCAAGGTCGACAACGGCGTCGTCAAGTTCTACTTCGCCTCGGGCAAGTCCGACCTCGCCGCCGGTGCCGACGCAGCGCTCGCGGAAGTCGCCAAGGGCGTCGCTGCCGGCAAGCGCGCGGTGGTCAGCGGCTACACGGACGCGACCGGCGATGCGGCGAAGAACGAAGAGCTCGCCAAGGCGCGCGCGACGGCGGTGAGCAACGCGCTGAACGCCGCTGGCATCGCTGCCGACAAGATCGACCTGAAAAAGCCGGAATCGGTCACCGGAAGCGGCGACAACGCCGAGGCGCGACGCGTCGAAGTGTCGCTGAACTGAGGGCACCGTCGCGTCGTTCGGGCAGGGGCGCGAACGGCGCGCGCGACGAAGCCGTCGCGAAAGAGGCGCGTCGACCGAGGACTCGTGACGCGGGGCAACGTCGTGCCCTCGTGCGCGCGCAAACAGGTATACGGTTTGCCCGCGACGGTTTTTGCAGCGACGAATCAGGGGACAACGTGGGCCTCCGGCGATGACGGCGCGCGGCGCGCACGCCGCTGCTGCGGCGGCTGCGACGCTAGCGACCTCGGCGGCGAACGCGCACGCGCCGCAGGCGATCGACGCCGCCGCCGCGATCGACTGGTGGCCGGTCGATCCGTGGGTGCTCGCGCTGCTGGCGCTCGCCGGCGCCCTCCATGCGCTCGGCGTCGTCCGCGTCTGGCGCCACACGGCGACGGGGCGCGCGGTGCATGCGCGCCGCGCACTCGCGTTCGCCGGCGGCTGGCTCGTCACCGCGGCCGCGCTCGTCGGTCCGCTCGACGCGCTCTCGGCCCGGCTCTTCTCCGCGCACATGGTGCAGCACGAAGCGCTGATGGTCGTCGCCGCGCCGCTCTTCGTCCTCGCCCGGCCGCTCGGCGCGTGGGCGTGGGCGCTGCCGCAGCGCTGGAGCCGCGCGCTCGGGCGCTTCTTCCACCGGCCGGGTTGGCGGACGCCCTGGCTCGTCGTCACCGGCCCGCTCGCGGCGTGGCTCGTCCATGCCCTCGCGCTCTGGCTCTGGCACATTCCGTCATGGTTCGAGGCGGCGCTCGCGAGCGACGGCATCCACGCGCTGCAGCACGCGAGCTTTTTCGTCGCCGCGCTGCTCTACTGGTGGAGCGTGCTCGGCGCGCGTCGCAACGCCGGCGCCGCGATGGCGTCGCTCTTCACGACGATGATCCACACCGCCGCGCTCGGCGCGCTGCTCGCGCTCTCGCCGGTCGCGTGGTATCCGACGTATGCCGATCGCACGATCGCATTCGGCCTCGATGCGCTCGAGGACCAGCAGCTCGGCGGCCTCGTGATGTGGGTTCCCGCGGGGTTCGGCTACGTCGCCTGCGGCCTCGCGATCGCGCTGCGGTGGCTGCGACGCGATGACCGGCTCGGCCACGCCGCCTGAGCGCGAAGGCGCCGACGCCGTCGCGCTGACGCTCGAGGTCGCAGGCAGCGGCTGCGTCTCCGCGCTCGCGCTCGGGGGCGACGACTGCAGCGCTGCGTATGTCTTCGCGCACGGCGCCGGCGCCGGCATGCACCATGCGTTCATGGCCGATGTCGCCCGGCGGCTCGCGGCGCGCGGCGTCGCGACGTTGCGCTTCAACTTCCCGGCGATGGAGCGCGGAACCCGGCGGCCGGATCCGCCGCGCGTCGCTCACGCCGCCGTCCGCGCCGCGGTCGCCGCTGCGAACGCACGCTGGCCCGGTCTGCCACTCTTTGCCGGCGGCAAGTCGTTCGGCGGCCGGATGACGTCGCAGGCCGAGGCCGACGCGGCGCTCGCCGGCGTGCGCGGCTTGGTGTTCATCGGCTTTCCGCTGCACCCGCCGAAGCAACCCGGCAGCGAGCGCGGCGAGCATCTCGATCGCGTCGGCCGCCCGATGCTCTTCTTCCAGGGCACGCGCGACGAGCTCGCCGATCCCGCGCTCGTTCGTGCGCTCGTCGATCGCCTCGGCGAGCGCGCGACGCTCGTCTCGATCGACGATGCCGACCATGCGTTCCACGTCCGCCGCAGCAGCGGCAGCGACGACAACGCCGTTCTCGATCGCATCGCCGACACGACGCGCGCCTGGATGGCGCGCCACGGCGCCGAACGCTGAGCCGCGCGCGCCGCGTCCGCGCGCGCCGACGCTTCAGGTCTTGCCGTCGTGGACGAGCCGCAGCCCCGGCCCGCCGCTGCGCACCGCGTTGCGTCCGGCGTGCTTGGCGGCATAGCACGCGGCGTCGGCGGCGGCGATGACGCTCGCGACGTCGGCGTACGACTCCTCGATCTGGACGACGCCGATGCTGACGCCGACGCTGAACACCTTGCCGTGCCAGTGCAGCACGTGGGCGTCGATGCGCTTGCGGATCTCCTCGGCGATGCCGAGCGCGGTCTGCAGCGCGCACGCGCGCAGCAGGACGCCGAACTCGTCGCCGCCGAGCCGCGCCGCGAGGTCGATCGAGCGGATCCTCGCGAGCAGCAGCGCGGCGATGTCGCGCAGCAACTGGTCGCCGGCGGCATGCCCGGCGGCGTCGTTGACCGCCTTGAAGCCGTCGAGGTCGACATAGAGCATGCTCGCGACCTCGCGCCGGCGGCGATCGGCGAGATGCTCGGCGAGCTGGCTCTCGAACTGCTGGCGATTCGCGATGTTGGTGAGGGCGTCGTGCGTCGCCGCCCACGACAGCGCATCGCGCTTGCGGCGCTCTTCGCTGACGTCGCCGAGCGTCCAGATCGTCCCCTGGCCGGCGTCGTGCGGGCTCACCGGCGCGCCGAGCAGGTGGCCCCAGAAGCGGCTGCCGTCGCGGCGGACGAACTCGATCTCTTCCGAGAACACGCGGCCCATGCCGAACGCGGCGCCGACACGGGTGCCGAGGCCCTGGTAGAACTCGTCGGAGGCGTAGATCACGCGCGCCATCACGCCGTCGAGGCCGGATCCTTCGTAGCCGAGCAGGCGGTTGAACTCGTCGCTGACCAGCTCGAAGCGGCGGTTGCGCGTGAACGCGATGCCCACCGGCGCCTTCGCCATCACCGCGCGCATCTTCGCGAGCAGCAGTTGGCCCGCGGCCTGGCTCGCCTGCCGCTCGCGCATGACGTGCTGCAGCACCTGCGAGAGCTCGCCGAGCTCGCCGCCGACGCGGGGCCAGCCGGTTTCGACGTCGGCATCCTCGGCGACGAGCTGCAACGCGCGGCGCTTCAGCTGCGCGAGCGGCCGCAGCGACCAGAAGGTGATGCCGAGCATGAGGACGCCGCCGAGCACGGCGACGCCGAACGCGAGCCAGCGGGCGCGCTTCTCGCCTTCGACGACGCCGCCGAGGAGGTCGTCGACGCGGCCGACGCGCAGGACCAGCCAATCGGCATCCGGCACGCCTGCGATGCCGACTTCGTGCTCGCCGGCACGCACTGCGTAGCCGGCGGGCTCGATCGGACTGCCGCGCGAGCGCCAGTCCTGCAGTGCGGCGGCCAGGCGCGGCTCGGCGCTGCCGTCGCGCATCACCCAGTCGCGATCGGGGTGCGAGAGGATCTGCCCGCGCGCGTCGAGAACGATCGTGACGACCATCGAATGCCGGTCCTCGCCGCTTTGCGTCAGATCGGCGAACGGCGAGCGGCTCGAGAGCCTCAGCGATCCGCCGAACACGCCGGCGACATGGCCGTCGCTCGCGAACACCGGCATCGTCAGGACGACGAACGGCTCTCCGGTGACGCGCGACAACGCCACGCGCGAAACGATCGGACGGCGCTCGCGCAGCGTTTCCTTGAAGTAGTCGCGGTCGGCGACACTGAGGTGCGGCTCGCGCAGGCCGTTCTCGTCGTCGATGAGGAGCATCTTGCCGTCGGCACCGACGACGAAGACGCTCGAGAACATCGTTCCGAGCACCGGCTGCGCGCGCATGAACTCGGTGAGACGCGTAGAGTCGGCGAGCGCCGCCGCCGGCAGCTGCAGCGAGGCACTGCGCAGCGCACGCTGCAGCCCGACCAGCCTGAGCGACATCGCGGCGGCGAGCCGCCGCGCGTCATCCTCCTGCGAATCGAGGACGACCTGCTCGGTGCTGCGGCCGACCTCGCGCAGCACGAAGATCACCGTCAGGGCAACGCTGGCGAGCACGAGCAGCGCCCCGGCCAGCGCGAAGCGGACCTTCAACGAGCGAAGGCTGGAGAGGGTCCTTTCCGTGCGCATGCATGCTTTTCGGTGCGGCTGCGAGTCTTCCGCATCTTCGCGACGCAAAATGTGTGAAAGTGCAGTCGCGCACGCGAAAAGCGTGAACGATTGGGCGCCCGCGAGGGCGCTCGCCGGGCGTCAGGCGAGCGATTCGACGAGCAGTTCCGATTTGCGCTCGGCGATCGACTCGCCGAGCCCGGCAAGGTCCATCTTCGCCTCGCGGCAGCGCGGGAAGATCTCGCCCTCTTCCTCGTCGACGTGGTGGTCGATGTACTCGCCGAGCACCCTGACCTTGGCGTCGTAGAGGTCGTCGTCCGGCGACATCGAGCGGATCTGCGCGATCAGGTCCTTGGCCGAGGCATGCTCGACCTCGGCCTCGTCGAGCAGGTCGCCTTCGACGCCGGCGTCGCGCGCCGCCGGATAGAAGATCTCTTCCTCGATCGTGGCGTGCGCGGTCAACATCGCGCAGATCTGCTCGGCGAGCGCCCATGCGTTCTCCGTGTTGCGCCCCGTAGCGCTGAAGACGTGGCGAGGCAAGTCGCGTGCCGACGGCCGCCGCCTGGCGACGCTCTCTCACCTGCCCCGCTTCTCACGGACGCGGCGCCACGGGTCCGACAGCGAGCGTCGGCGGCTGCCTACCGGCAGGCGCGCCCCCCGCGGCTGGCGGCCATGTCGTGCCGGCGCTGCAATGGCGTCATGGCATTGCCACGATTCGTCCTCGGTCATCGAGCGTTGCGCGCGTTCGTCGTGCTCGGCGCGGTGCTGCTCGCGGCGACACCGTCGCACGCTCAGGTCGGCGCGCTCTATCGCTGCGCGAGCAACGAGTACACCAACATGCTGAGCGCCGACGAAGCGGTCGCGCGCGGCTGCGCCAAGATCGCGAAGGCCGAGTGGGTCGCGTCGGGAACCGATGCGAGCGGACGGAAGTACGAATACAACGATCGGCGCACCGTCTATCGGGGCGATGGCATCGTCGAGACGTGGCTGCAGGTCGTCCCGTCGGTTCCTGAGACCGTTCCCGGTGACGACGCGGCGGTCGTCAAGACCGTGAGCCGGCAGCTGATCCGCTGCGACCGCCGCACGATCGCGTCCGGCGCGACGTACACGTTCGACCCGCGCGACAACTCGGTGGTGCGCGACAGCCGCGAGCAGAGCCCTTACTTTCCGCCGCCGAGCCCGGTCGCGGACAAGCTGATGCGCAATCTCTGCGCGAGCGCCGGCGCGCGCTAGCGTGTCGCAGGCGCCGAAGGCGGACGAAGAAAGGCGCAGCCAAACAGGCTGCGCCTTCGGGACACGAGGAACGGACCTGGATCAGTCGACCGTGCAGACGAAATTCGCCTGATCCTCGATGCTGCCCGTGCCCGTGTACTTCGCATACGCCGGGAACGGACAGAGCGGTCGCGTCCGGCCAGGCCAGGGCGTGGCGGCCGGAGCGGTGCCGACGATCTTCGCCGGCGGCGTGCCGTTCTCGACCCAGTTCACCACCGCACCGAATGCGTCGATCGTGCTCGTCGAGGGTCCACCACCGCAGTGCTGGGCGCCCGGCATCAGGAACAGGCGCGCGAACTGCTGGGTCGGCGCGTAGTTCGTGTCGGTGCCGCCGCTGTTGAGGTTGAGCGTGCGATACCAGTCGACCATCGCCATCGGCGAGAACGGACCGCCGCTCTGCGGCTGGTAGATCACGACCTTGCCGCCGTGGCTCGCGAACGGCGCGAGCGACGTCTGCCCCGTCTCGAGCAGGTCGAACCCCGAGACCGTGAACTTCGGCGTCGTGCCGTGCTCGAGCGCGATGTACTGATCGAGATTGATGTTCATCAGGATCGAGACGGTGCCCTCGTTGTTGACGTTGGCGGGCAGGATCGGAGGAGTGGGCACGATCACGGTTCCGGCCGCACCGCCGGTGCCGTCGCTGAAGTCGAGCGCGCTGTTCTCGGCCGTGCTCGGGTTCGCGGCGAAAGCTCCCAGCTTCCAGACGCGCCAGCCGCTGGAGATGTTGGTCGCCGTCGGCGTATTGCAGTCGACCGCGCTGGTGCAACCCGCGATGCCCGGGTCCCACATCCATGGGAAGTACGGATGCGCTCCGCTCGGCGTGACCGGCCCGGCGTAGATCGTCTTGAACGTCTGGACCTGGTCGGCGGTCAGGCAGGTCGCAGTCTTGGCGGCCGCGCACGTGATCGCGTCGAGCTTCGGCGCCACCAACGCGGTCGTGCACTGCAGGGGCTTGTTGACCATGCCGTCGACGAGACCGTCGAGCGCGTCGCAGGCGTCGAGCACCGCCTTCGAGATCAGCTGCAGGTCCTGGTTGGTGTAGGTGTTGTTGACCAGCGGCAGGCCGTTCTTGGAGAGGATTCCCATCCGCGATGCGAGCCCGCCCAGCACTTGCGAGTTGTAGACGGCGTGCGTGAGCATCGAGCCGAAGCGAAAGCCCGGGTCGCCGACGACGACGCCGTCGAACGCGTTCGGCAGGCGCTGCGTCACCATCATGGCCTCGCGCCCGCCCATCGAGCAGCCTTCGAAGTACGAATGCTGCTGCACCTGGTTGTAGTACAGCTGGATGAGGCCTTTGGCGACCTGCTGCGTCTTGTCGATCGCGTTGTAGGCGAAGTCGACGCGCGCCTGCGGGTCGGTGCCGAACGTACCGGTGCCGCCGGCCTGCGGATCGTTGTTGATGCCGTTGCTGTGGCCCGAGTCGTCGGCTGCCATCGTGTAGCCCGCGGCCAGACGGCTCGTCGTGCCGGGGATGCTCCCGTCGGTGCCGCCACCGCCTTCATGCACGTACCTGCCGTTCCAGGTCGTCGGCAGGCGCGCCTGCCAGCGGATCGCGTAGTTCTGCGTCACGCCAGGGGAGCTCTGCTCGCCGACGCGCGGGTTGATCATGCCGATCACGTTGCAGTGCTCGGGGGTGTTGCCGCTCGCCGCCGTGAACGTCGCCGACGTCACCGACACCGTCGGCGGAAACAGCGATGTTTCGCCGATGTTGTTCGCAAGCGCTGCGCACGTCGCCGCGCTCGGCGGCGTGAACGGCGTCACCGTCCACGCGAGCGCATTGGCATCGAACGCGGTCGTGCGGTCCTGGCGAAACGTGACCGTTCCCGCGGGAGCGACCGTCGCTCCGGCCGCGAGGTCGCCGGCCAACACCGATCCCTGCACGACGCTGAGCCCCGTGCCACCGCCCGTGAGTTTGACCACGAGGCCCGAGACCGCCTGCGCACCGTTGGTGACCGAGAGCCGATACACGTATTCGTACACGGTGCGGCCGACGCGGGTCTCGCTCAGCTTCTCGCCGAGCGCCACCTGCACGATGGACGCGGAGTCCGGAACGTTGACGCTCTGCAGTGCCGTCGCGTCCGGAGCTCCCGCCGCCAACGGCGCGTCCGTCGAACCCGCGACGCTCGAACCACCTCCACCGCCGCCACACGCCGCAAGGACGAACGCTGCCGCGATCGCCAGGTACCTGCCGAAAAGAAGGCGTTTCATGCTGCACTCCTCGGCTGGAGTTGGTTGCGCTGCTGACGCATCCGACGGCCCGCAACCGCACCGAGCCCGATGAGGAGGAGCCATGCGATCTCGGGTTCAGGCACCGCGGTGACGGTCGTCAGGCCCGAGTAGATCGCGTGAAAGTTCGCATCGTTGATGTCGAAGCGCAGCGGTCCCGGAGTACCTGCGCCGAGGAAGCTGAACTTCACCTCGAAGACGCCGACCGATGCGCCGGTGCCGATGCCCGTCCCGAGGGCCAGCGAGTCGAGGAACCCCGGCGAGTGCAACGTCGTGTCGGGCTGCACGACGAGGCTGTCCCACCCCGCGGGACTCAGCGCGAGCGAGAGCGACGCGAACGACGCATCGGGGAAATAGATCGTGAAGTCGTTGATGACGCTCGGCGATCCGTCGCCCGTCACGGTGAAGTCGACCAGCCATTGATTGCCGCTGAGCGGCTTGTACGTTGCGTTGATCCCTGCGCCGATCGCGTGGAGCGGAGCGATGAGTGCCGCCGCGCCGATCAGGGACGCGAGCAGGTTGCGTTTCACTTGGTGTCTCCTCGTGCTGCCGCTGCGACTGCATCCGATCGAGCGGCGAATGTGCGGCGACCCTCGATGCACCGCCTGTGTTTGTAAAGTGCGTAGTTTTGTTAACTATCTAGAGGTGTAGCACTCGGCGGCCGCAGGACACTCGGTGTTTGCACGGAGGAGCACTCGCGAGCGCCGCGAACCCGAGCCGTACACTGATTCGCGCATGACCGCGCCCTCTCATCACCTCGACGACAGTCGGATGCGTCGGCTCCTCGGCTACTGTCTGGCGCAAGCCTCGGCCGCCGGCAATCGCGTGTTCGACGAGCACATCGGCACGCCGCTTGCCCTGCGCCGCGTCGACTACACGATCCTTGTCCTGGTCGACGCGAATCCGGACGCGACCAACCGACAGCTTGCTCGGCTGCTCGGCCTCTCGATGCCGTATCTGACGATCACGCTCGACAAGCTGGCCGCGCGCGGGCTCGTCTCGCGAACCCGCAGCGAGGCCGATCGCCGATCTTCTTTGCTGCGCCTGACCGACGAGGGACGCTCGCTGCTGCGCGAAGCCGAAGACATCGCCGCGACGATGGAGAAGCGCCTGCTCGCCCCGCTGTCGTCGGGTGAAAGGGCGTTGCTCTTCGAGCTGCTTCGCAAGGTGTGGGTGTCGCGGCACGCGGATTCGCGAGACCCAGCGTCGATCTCGGCCCGGAGGAAACCAGCATGAACCACCTTCCGCGGCGCACCGCCGCGCTCGCAGCCGCGCTGCTCGCCGGCGTCCTCACGCTCGCGCCTGCCGGTGCGCAGACGAGCGACTATCCGAACAAGCCGATCCGCGTCATCGTCACCTTCCCGCCCGGCGGCAGCACCGACGCCGTGATGCGCCTCATCCAGCCGCGTGTCACCGAACGCCTGGGCCAGGCCCTCGTGATCGACAACCGCCCGGGCGCCGGCGGCAACATCGGGCTCGGTGCGGTCGCGCAGGCTCCGGGAGACGGATACACGATCGGCGTTGGCGCGGCGGGAGCGCTCGCGGTGAACCCGAGTCTCTACCCGAGGATGCCGTTCGACCCGCTGAAGGACCTGAAGCCGGTCGCCATGCTCGCCGCGATCCCGTTCGTCGTCATCGGCCAACCGGGGCTGCCGGCGAAGACCGTGAAGGAGCTGATCGCCTACGCGAAGACGAATCCAGGCGCGCTGACCATCGCGCACGGCGGCAACGGCACCGCGATGCACCTCTCGGCCGTGCTGTTCGGCCACATGACCGGCGCGTCGCTGACCCAGGTGCCGTTCAAGGGCTCGGGCCCCGCGACGCTCGGCGTGCTTGGCGGCAACGTCGCGCTTGCCGTCGTCGATCTGCCGGCCGGCCTGCCGCAGATCCAGGCCGGCAAGGTCGTGGCCTATGCCGTCACCTCGCCGCAGCGGCTCGCGTCGCTCCCCGGCGTGCCCACGATGGCCGAGGCGGGCGTGCCGGGCTACGACTCGACCGGCTGGTTCGGCATCGTCGCGCCGGCGTCGACGCCGGCGCCGATCGTGGCCACCCTGCACGCCGCGATCAACTCGGCGCTCGACGACGAGTCCGTCAGGGCGAGCATTCGCAAGCTCGGCGTCGAGCCGGTCGCAGAGAGCCGCGAGGCGTTCGATGCGTACATCCGCGCGGAGACGCAGAAGTGGGGTGACCTGGTGAAGACGGCGGGCATCAAGCTGGATTGAGAAGATCTCCGGGCACCGCATGAGCACCACCGACGCGGACGTCGTCGTCGTCGGCGCCGGCCCGGTCGGCCTGACGCTCGCGATCGATCTCGCCGGGCGCGGCATCGACGTGGTCGTGGTCGAGACACGCGCGCCGGACGAGCCGCCGAACGTCAAATGCAACCACGTCGCGGCGCGATCGATGGAGCAGTACCGTCGGCTCGGTCTCGTCCGCAAGCTGCGCGACGCCGGCTTGCCCGCCGACTTCCCGAACGACGTCGCGTTTCGCACGACCGTCACCGGCATCGAGTTCGCGCGCATTCCGATTCCGTCGCGTGCGAAGCGCTACACGGCCCGCGGCGGCCCCGACACCGACTGGCCCACCCCCGAGCCGCCGCATCGCATCAACCAGCTCTACTTCGAGCCGATCCTGCTGGCGCACGCGGCGTCGCTGCCGAACATCCGCTTCCTGCACCGCACGCGCGTCGAGGGCTACGAGGTCGAGGACGGCGCGCGCGCCGCGATCCGCGTCGCCGCGACCGATCTCGACCGTGGCGATCCGCTCGAGCTGCGCGCGCGCTACCTCGTCGGCTGCGACGGCGGCAGCTCCACGGTTCGCAAGCGCATGGGTGCACGGCTCGAGGGCACGCCGGTCATCCAGCGCGTGCAGTCGACCTTCATCCGCGCGCCGGAGCTGGCCGCGCGCATCGCGGTACCCGCGTGGTCGACGTATGCCGCGAACGCTCGCCGCTGCGGCACCGTGTTCGCCATCGACGGCCGCGAGACCTGGCTGATCCACAACCACCTCAACCCCGGCGAGCTCGACTTCGACGCGATCGACCGCGACTGGGCGATCCGCACGATCCTGGGCGTCGGCGACGCGTTCCGCTACGAGGTGATCAGCAAGGAGGACTGGGTCGGGCGCCGGCTCGTCGCCGATCGCTTCCGTGCCGGCAACGTGTTCATCGCCGGCGACGCCGCGCACCTCTGGGTGCCGTATGCGGGCTACGGCATGAACGCCGGAATCGCGGACGCCACCAACCTCGCATGGCTGCTCGCTGCCCGTCTTCACGGCTGGGCGGATGAAGCGATCCTCGACGCGTACGAGGCGGAGCGCCAGCCGATCACCGAACAGGTGTCGCGCTTCGCGATGGACCACGCGCAGAAGATGATCAAGGCACGCGGAGAAGTCCCGCCGCGGATCGAGGAGCCGGGTCGGGAAGGCGACCGGTTGCGTGTGGAGCTCGGAAAGGCGACGTACGCGCTGAACGTGGCGCAGTTCTGCTGCGCGGGTCTGAACTTCGGGTACTTCTACGACCGCTCGCCGATCGTCGTCGGCGACGGCGAGACTGCGCCGCCCTACACCATGGGATCCTTCAGCGAGTCCACGGTCCCCGGTTGCCGCGCACCGCACTTCTGGCTGCCCGACGGGCGAAGCGTCTACGACGCGTTCGGTCCCGGCTACACGCTCCTGCGCTTCTCGAGCGCGGTCGATGCCGACGGGCTGGTCGCGGCGGCTGCGGCCTGCCGGATGCCATTGGCGATCCTCGACGTCGACCGGGCAGCGACCGAAGTTTCGACCGCGTACCGTCATGCACTGGTGATCTGTCGCGCCGACCAGCACGTGGCCTGGCGCGGCGACCGGGTGCCTGAGCCCGAACGGCTCGTCGACGCGTTGCGGGGCGCAGCGGGGCGGTCGCCACGGTCCTGACGCCCGATCTCGATCGACGTCAACGATCGGCGACGTAGCGAGTGTGCAGAGCCGGCTGGTGCGGGTGGAGGGCGGCGTGCAGCACGTACGCAGCGCCCCCCACCGCGGCGGCGAGATCGCCGTAGCGCGCGAGCCTGACGCGCGGAGGCTTGAGCCCCGCGCGCGATGCATAGTCGTCGAGCACCGTCGTCGTCGCATCGAGGAGTGCGTCCCCGCCGAGCGTCACGGTCTCGCCGCCGAGCACGATCGCCTGCGGATTGAACGTGCTCCAGGCGTTCTGCACGAGGACGCCGAGCGCGCGGCCGGCACGCGCGAAGGCGGCACGTGTCTCGTCGTCGCCCATCGCCATCCGCGTGCGCAGTCGCTTGCGATCGATCTTCTGGCCACGCAAGCATCCGGCGGCGGCCGCGATCGACTTCAGCCCGATGTACGCCTCGGCGCAGCCGAGCCGCCCGCACGAGCATGGCGCACCGTCGACGACGAGCGTGGTGTGACCGATCTCGCCCGCCGACCCGCTGACCCCGGTGAAGAGGGATTCGTTGAGGATGATTCCGGCGCCGACGCCGATGCCGCAGCTCACGTACACGAGCGGATCGTCGACGCTCCCTGCGCGGAAATCGCACTCGCCGACGGCCGCCAGGTCCGCCTCGTTCTGAAGAAAGACGGGGACGTCGCCGAGCCCGGCCGCGCGGAGGTGCGCAGCCAGGGGTCGTCCGATCTCGACGCCGCGCCAGCCGATGTTCGGCGCAAACTCGAGCACGCCCGAGCGCTTGTCGATCGGTCCGTGCAGGCCCACCCCGATCCCGAGCAGCCGAGCGCTGCGCCGACCGACCTTGGCGGCGAGCGAGCGCGCCATGGAGGCCAGCTGGCGACACGCGCCGTCGGGGTCGCGCGACTCGAGAGCCGCCTCCGCAGTCTCGAGCACCTCGCCGCGGATCGAGGTCGCCACGACGCGGATCGCGTCGGGCCCCAGCTCGGCGCCGAGCAGCACGATGCGCGTGCCGTCGAGGCTGAGGGGTGTCGGCCGTCGGCCGAGGGCGCCCGTCGCGAAGGCGTCGGCCTCGACCAGCCAGCCTTCTTCGATCAGCTCCTCCGTCAACAGGCCGACGGTCGAACGCATCAAGCCGCTGCGCTCGGCGAGCTCGGCGCGCGAGATGCCTTCCTCCTCGCGCACGAGGCGCAGCAGCGCCATGCGATTGACGGCCTTGACGAACTGCTGGTCGCCCTTGATCCGCGGCGCAGCCACGGCGCTCAGCGTCCTCCCGAGACGCGCAAGTTGGCGCCCGTGACGTACGACGCTTCGTCCGAGAGCAGGAAGACGACGCTGCGGGCGATCTCCTCGGGCTGGCCGATGCGCTTCATCGGGATCAGCGGCACGACCTGCGCGACGCGCGCAGGCTCGTTGACGCCGGTGTCGGTCAGCCCCGGCGTCACGGCATTGACGCGGATGCCGTCGTCGGCAAGCTCGAGCGAGAGGCCTTTGGCGGCGGTGTCGATCGCGCCCTTCGAGGCCGCGTACCACACGTAGACGCCGGGCGCGCCGAGCGTCGCGGTGATCGACGAAATGAGCACGATGGCCCCGCCCGGCCCACCGTGCCTGGTCGACATGCGCGGGATCGCGGCGCGCACGGCGTAGAAGGCGCCGAACACGTTCAGCTCGAAGACGTCGCGCATCGCCTGCGTGTCCATCGCCTCGACGCGCGCCATCGGGCCGGGGATGCCGCTGTTGTAGACCAGGTGCGTGAGCCGGCCGAGCCGTTCGTCGACGGCAGCAAAGACCCGCGCCGCGTCGTCCTCGCGCGACATGTCGCCCTGGATCGCGACTGCCCGGCCGCCCGCGGCCTGCACGTCGGCGACGACGGCGGCGGCGGCAGCCGCGTCGCGCTTGTAGTTGACCGCGACATCGAAGCCACGGTGGCCGGCGAGGCGGCAGACCGCCGCGCCGATGCCTCGGCTGCCACCCGTCACGAGCAAGATCGGTCGCTTGGCCATCGCTGCCTCCTCGTTAGCCCTAGTGCCGAAGAGCGGTCAGTGTGCCACATTAGTTCGGCCATCGAACAAATGATTGCGACGACAAACCGGCACTTCTCGTTGCGGCGCTGGCTCGCGCCGATCACGGCCATGGCGCCGGCGATCCTCGCCGTGCTCGTCGTCTATGTCGGCTGCCTGTTGTGGACGGTGTTCGTCTCGTTCACCGATTCGCGCTCGATCCCCGACCTCGCCTGGTCGGGCTTCGGCCAATGGACTCGCCTGTACGCGGACTATCGATGGCGGACGGCGATGGGCCACATGTTCGTGTTCGGCGCCTTCTACATCGTCGGCTGCCTCGTGCTGGGCTACCTGCTCGCGGTCTTCGTCGACCAGCGCGTGCGCGGCGAGGATTTCTGGCGAACCGTCTTCCTCTGCCCCCACGCGCTCTCGTTCATCGTCACCGGCGAGCTCTGGAAGTGGTACCTCGATCCGGAGTTCGGCCTGCAGCGCTCGGTGCGAGACCTCGGCTGGACCGGCTTCACCTTCGACTGGATCGCCGACCGCCACATGGCGCTCTACACGATCGTCATCGCCGGCATCTGGCAAAGCGTCGGCGTCGTCATGGTGCTGATGCTCGCCGGTCTGCGCGCCATCGACGAGGACATCTGGAAGGTGACTCGCGTCGATGGCATCCCGCCGTGGCGCGTCTACACGAGCGTCGTGCCGCCGATGGTCGTGCCGTCGATCCTGACCAGCGTCGCGCTGCTCGGCGCCGGCGCGGTCAAGAACTACGACCTCGTCATCGCCATGACCGATGGCGGCCCGGGCATCGCCACGGACGTGCCGTCGAAGTTCGTCATGGAGTACCTGTTCGAGCGCTCCAACATCGGGCTCGCCGCCGCGGGCGCGACCACGATGTTGCTGACGACGATCGCCGTGGCGGCGCCGCTCGTGGCCTGGCAATGGTGGCAGCGCCGCCGGCGCGCCAGGGGCCCGGCATGAGCGGGACCGCAGCAACGCTGGGCACGCGCTCCCGCACGCACCCCGCCGGCCCACGGCCGTGGCGGCTCTCGCCGGCGCGACTCGGCATCTACCTCTTCCTCGGCGCAGCGGCGGTCTTCTTCCTGGTTCCGATCTGGATCATGGTCGCGACGGCGCTGAAGACGATGCCCGAGATCCGGGGCGGCAGCGTGCTCCTGCCCCCGTCGGCGCTCGACCCGACGGCGTGGCTGAACGCCTGGTCGACCGCGTGCATCGGCCTCGAGTGCGCCGGCATCCGCGTCGGCTTCTGGAACTCGGTGCAGATCGTGGTGCCGAGCGTCGTGCTCGCGGTCGCGCTCGGTGCCGTGAACGGCTATTGCCTTTCGTTCTGGCGCTTCCGCGGCGCGGACACCTTGTTCGCGCTGATGCTGTTCGGCATCTTCATCCCGTACCAGATCTTCGTCTTCCCGCTGATCGGCATCACGGCGCGGCTCGGCCTCTACGGCAAGCTGCCCGGCGTCGTGCTCGTCCACGTCGTGTTCGCGATGCCGATCATGACGCTGATGTTCCGCAACTACTTCGCGACGCTGCCGATCGAGATCTTCAAGGCTGCGCGCGTCGACGGTGCCGGCTTCTGGCGCATCTTCACGAGCATCATGATGCCGATGGCCAAGCCGATCATCGTCGTCGCGGTGATCTGGCAGGCGACGGCGAGCTGGAACGACTACCTGCTCGGCCTCGTCTTCGCGGGCCGCGAGCACCTGCCGATGACGGCGCAGCTGAACCTGCTCGTCTCGGCGGAGATGGGCGCCCACGAATACAACGTCGACATGGCGGCGACACTGCAGACGGCGCTCGTCCCGCTCGTCATCTACTTCGTCTCCGGCAAGTGGTTCGCACGCGGCATCGCCGCCGGCGCAGTGAAGGGTTGAGCGTGGCGGCGACGAAGATCGAGACGCGCGGCCTCTCGGTGGCGTTCAAGGACTTCGCCGCCCTGAGCAGCGTCGACCTGGCGATCGGCGAAGGCGAGTTCCTCGTCCTGCTCGGGCCGTCCGGCTGCGGCAAGTCGACGCTGCTCAACGCGATCGCCGGGCTGATCGAGCCGAGCGCGGGAGAGGTCTGGATCGCGGGGCGCAACGTGACGTGGGCCGAGCCGAAGGACCGCGGCCTGGCGATGGTCTTCCAGTCCTATGCGCTCTATCCGGCGATGGACGTCTACGGCAACCTCGCCTTTTCGCTGCGCGTCGCCGGCATGAAGAAGGCCGAGGTCGACGCCCGCGTCCGCCACGCCGCATCGATGCTCGAGCTCGAGCCGCTGCTGCGTCGTCGTCCGTCGGAGCTGTCGGGCGGGCAGCGGCAGCGGGTCGCGATCGGCCGCTCGCTCGTCCGTCAGGTCGACATCTTCCTGTTCGACGAGCCGCTGTCGAACCTCGACGCGCAGCTGCGCGCCGAGCTGCGCGTCGAGATCAAGCAGCTGCACCTCAAGCTGCGCAACACGACCGTTTACGTGACGCACGACCAGGTCGAGGCGCTCAGCCTGGCGGACCGCATCGCAGTCATGCGCGGCGGCGTGGTCCAGCAGCTCGCCGATCCGGACACCGTCTACCGCAAGCCCGCCAACCGCTTCGTCGCGAGCTTCCTCGGCTCGCCGCCGATGAACTTCGTGGCCGGAGCCCTGACCCGTGACGCCGGGAGGGTCGCGCTGCGCGTGGACGGAGCGGTCGTGCCGTTGGTGCGCTCCCCGCTCGAGGTCGAGCTCGGAGAAGGTCGCGCCCTCTCGCTCGGCATCCGGCCCGAGGACATCCTGATCGGCGACGACGCCGCGGCCTGCGACTTCCGCTGGGACTCCGACGTGGCACTGCGCGAATCGCTCGGCAGCGAAACGCTGCTCTGGTGCTCGCTCGCCGGCGCGCGCGTCGCGATCAAGTCTCCCGCGCGGCTCGCCGCCCATGTCGGCGATCGCGTCCCTCTAGGCTTCTCGTCGGAGCGCATTTCGCTGTTCGACGCCCGCACCGAGGAGCGCGTCTGACGCTGCATCCGAAACCTCTTTGAAGGAGACCTGCATGAAGACACGTACTGTCCTGAAAGCGCTGGCGACGCTGTCGCTCGCGGTCCTCGTCGTTCCCGCCCGGGCCGCCGATCCCCTGCCGGCCGAGCTCGTCAACGTCTGGACCGGCGCCGGCGAGCGCCAGATGCTGAAGGTGCTCGCGGACAACTACGAAGCGGCGGGCGGGAAGTTCGTCAACACGCCGACGCCGACCGGCAACACGGTGATGGCGATCACGGTCAACCGCATCATCGGCGGCAACCCGCCGACGGCGAGCCAGTTCGCTTTCTCGCGCATCTTCGACGACCTGCTGAAGAAGGGCCAGCTCGCCGACATCGACGACGTCGCCAAGGCCGAGGGCTGGCAGCGCGTGCTGCCCAAGGAGATCTACGACGGCATCTCGTTCAACGGCAAGGTCTACCTCGCCCCGGTCGACATCACGAGCATGAACCGGCTCTACTACAACATCCCGGTGCTCAGGAAAGCCGGGGTCGACAAGGCTCCGACCGAGATCAACGACGAGTTCTTCGCCGCCCTCGACAAGCTGAAGGCGAGCGGCGTCATCCCGCTCGCGCTCGGCGGCAACGCGCAGCAGTACCGCTGGACGTGGGACGCCGTGATGTCGGCGGTCGGCGGCAAGGATCAGTGGCTCGCGGTCTACGTGCAGCGCGATCCGAACGCGATGAAGAACGATCGCCAGCGCAAGGTCTTCGAGACGTTCCGGCGGCTGCGCAACTACATCGACAAGGGCAGCTCGGGACGTGCCTGGCAGCCGACGACCAACCTCGTGATCTCGGGCCAGGCCGGCATGCAGATCCTCGGCGACTGGGGCAAGGCCGAGTTCGACGCCGCCGGCAAGAAAGCCGGCGTGGACTACGGCTGCGGCCTTCCCGGCGGCATCTTCGTCATGACCGGAGATGTCATCGCCTTCCCGAAGCAGAAGAGTCCCGACGCCGAGCGCGCCCAGAAGCTGCTCGCCAAGGTGGCGATGGCACCGGCGACGCAGCTCGACTTCAACCTGAAGCACGCGTCGATTCCGCCGCGCACGGACGTCGCGGTTTCCGGCAACGCCGGCTTCGACGACTGCGTGCAGACCGCAGCGGCGATCTACTCGAAGGGAACCAACGTCGTGCGCAACTCGGCGCTCATCATCTCGCCGGACCAGATGGGTTCGATCGTCGACCTCATCAGCGAGTACTTCAACAGCGACATGCCGACCGACCAGGCGCTCGACCGCTATGCATCGATCTTGACGAGCGGCAAGTGAGATGACCGCGCGCAAGATCCTCTTCATCGGCGGCACGGGTCGCCTCAGCTGGTCATGCGTCGAGCGTGCCCGCGCAAAGGGATTCGAGGTCTGGGTGCTGAACCGCGGCCTCAACACGGCGCGTCCGCTGCCGGAGGGCGTGCATGCCCTCCACGGCAACGCGCGCGAGCCGGAATCAGTGCGGGCCGCGGTGCAAGGGCTGGAGTTCGATGCGGTCGTCAACTTCGTCGCCTTCACGGCCGACGACGTTGCGCATGACCTCGACGTGTTTCGTGGTCGCACCGGCCAGTACGTGTTCATCAGCTCGGCGTCGTGCTACCAGACTCCGCCGGCTCGCTTGCCGATTCTCGAATCGACCCCGCTGCACAACCCGGTCTGGGCGTACTCGCAACACAAGATCGCCGCGGAGGACCTGCTCGTCGCTGCGTATCGGAAGGAAAACTGGCCGGTCACGATCGTTCGTCCCTCGCACACGTACGACAAGGGCGTGGTGCCGATGATCGGCGGCTGGACGCAGATCGCGCGCATGCGCGCCGGCAAGGAGGTGCTGGTGCACGGGGACGGCTCGTCGCTGTGGACGCTGACGCACGCACGCGACTTCGCCAAGGGCGTGGTCGGCCTCATCGACAACCCGCGCGCCTACGGCGAGACGTTCCACGTCACCTCGGACGAGGCGCCGTGCTGGAACGCGATCGTGACGACGCTGGCACGCGCGGCGGGCGTCGACGCGCCGAGGATCGTCCACGTGCCGTCGGATGCCATCGCCGCGGTCGACAAGGACTGGGGCGACGCTTTGCTCGGCGACATGGCGCACAGCCTGGTCTTCGACAACAGCAAGGTGCGTCGCCTGGTGCCCGACTTCATCTGCACGACGTCGTTCGCCGAAGGCGCGCGCGAGATGATGGAGTGGTTCGACGCACATCCGGAGCGCAAGGTCGTCGACGCCGCGAAGGACAGGACGATCGACTGGCTCATCGAGCGCCATCGGCCGGCGAAGCCATGAGCCCCGATCGCTTTCTGAAGGTGAGCGGCGACCGCCTGGTCGCCGCGAACGGCCGCGCCGTGGTCCTGCGCGGCTACAACATCGGCGGCTTCCTCAACATGGAGAACTTCCTCACCGGGTTCCCGTCCACCGAATCGCTGCAGCGCGCGGCGATGCTGCGGGCGCTCGGCGAGGAGCGCTACCGGCTCTTCTTCGACCGCTTCCTCGAGACGTTCTTCGCCGACGACGATGCGAAGTACCTGCGCTCGATCGGGCTCGACCACGTCCGCATCCCGTTCAACTACCTTCACTTCGAGGACGACGACCGTCCGTTCGAATGGAAGGAGGCCGGCTTCGCGCTGCTCGACCGCGTCGTCGACATCTGCGACCGCAACGACCTCTACGCGATTCTCGACCTGCACGCCCTGCCCGGCTGCCAGAACATGGACTGGCACAGCAACAACCCGACCCACCACGCGGCGTTCTGGCAGCACCGCCACTTCCAGGACCGCGTCGTCCGGCTGTGGGAGCGACTCGCGGACCACTACAAGGGCAACCCGGCGGTCGCCGGCTACAACCTGATGAACGAGCCGGGCGACGCGAGCGGACGCCGCATCAAGCCGTTCTACGACCGTTGCATCGCCGCGGTGCGCGCGATCGACCCGGACCACGTCATCTTTCTCGACGGCAATCGCTACGGCACCGAGTTCACTGCCTTCGAAGGCTTCGACGTCCATCCGAATACGGTCTACGCGGCGCACGACTACAAGACGCCGGGCATGGTGTTCGGCGGTCCCTACCCCGGCGTCACGCGCGGCGTGTACGTCGACAAGGCGACCATCGAGGAGACCTTCCTGAAGCGCACGGAGTTCATGCGCAGCACTGGGACGCCGATCTGGATTGGCGAGTTCGGCCCCGTCTTCGTGAACCCGGCGCAGGACGACGACAAGTACCGCCTGCTTTCGGACCAGCTCGACCTGTACGAGTCTCACGGGGCGAGCTGGTCGATCTGGGCGTACAAGGACATCGGCGGCGAGGGCCTGGTCCATGCGGCGCCCGATTCGCCCTGGATGCGCCGGATCCAACCCGTGCTCGAGAAGAAGGAGCGCCTCGGCGTCGACAGCTGGGCGACCACCGACAAGAACATCCGCGACGTGATGGCGCCGATCGAGACAGTCTTCGACCGCGAATTTCCGGGCTTCGACCCGTTCCCGTTCGGCCGCCAGCGCTGGGTGCAGACGATCGTTCGCAGCATCCTGCTCGCCGAGCCGATGGCCGAGGACTTCGGCCGCTGCTTCGAAGGCCTCGAAGGCGACCAGGTGCTCGCGCTCGCCGATTCGTTCCGTTTCGATCGCTGCGTTCGACGCGAGCGGCTTGCGGCGCTGATCGCGTCGAAGACGGGGCACTGAGATGGCCGAACCGCAGCTCTTCGCAACCTACCCGAGCCTCGTCGGCCGCGCGGTCCTGGTGACGGGCGGCGCGACCGGCATCGGCGCGACCCTCGTCGAGCAGTTCGCGTTGCAGGGCGCCAAGGTCGGCTTCGTCGACATCGACGCCGCGTCGGGTCGCGCTTTGGAAGCTCGCCTCGGCAACGTGCGGACGCCGCCGTTCTTCGTCGAAGGCGATCTCACCGACTCGGCGGCGCTGCTCGCCGCGGTCGATGCGATCCGCGGCCGGCTCGGGCCGATCGCGGCCCTTCTCAACAACGCCGCCAACGACCAACGCCATACCATGGCCGAGACGACGCCCGCGAGCTGGGACGCCGGCATCGCCATCAACCTCAAGCACCAGTTCTTCGCCGCGCAGGCAGTGGTGCCGGACATGCAGCGGCTTGGCGGCGGATCGATCGTGAACTTCGGTTCGGTGAGCTGGAAACTCAAGCTCGCCAACCTGCCGGTCTACATGACCTCGAAGGCGGCGGTGCAGGGGCTGACGCGCAGCCTGGCGCGCGATCTCGGGCCGCACCGCATTCGGGTCAACACGATCGTGCCCGGCTGGGTCATGACCGACAAGCAGGTGCGCCTCTGGCTCGACGATGCCGGCCGCGCCGAGCTGAAGCGCAACCAGTGCATCGACTCGCCGCTGCTTCCCGAGCACATCGCCCGCATGGCGCTCTTCCTCGCCGCTGACGACAGCGCGATGTGCACCGCGCAGGACTTCGTGGTCGACGGAGGCTGGACGTAGGGTCGAGCGTCTCATCGACGCCGAGTGCTTCCGAGTCCGGCGCCGCGTTCAGTGAATGGCCGCGTACATGATGCCTTCCTGCGTCGCCTCGATGGCCGAGAACTCGACCACCACCTTGCCCTGCTTGGCGACGAGGATGCGGTCCGACAGCGCCATCACCTCGGGCAGATAGGACGAGATCACCACCACCGCCTTGCCGGCGTCGGCCAGGCGGTTGATCTCCGCGTGAATTTCGGTGATCGCGCCGACGTCGACGCCGCGTGTCGGCTCGTCGAAGATGATGACGTCCGGATCCTGCACCAGCGACTTGGCGATCACCAGCTTTTGCTGGTTGCCGCCCGAGAGCTCGATGACCTTCATGTCCTTGCTGGTGGCGCGCACCTTGAGCAGTTCGCCCCAGCGCGCGCCGACCTCCTTCGCGCGCGCCCTCGACACCATCCTGAAGGCACCACCGACCTTGCCGAGCAGGCCCATGTAGATGTTCTGCGCGACCGACATCGTCTCGAAGAAGCCTTCGAGCTTGCGGTCCTCGGTGATGTAGGCGATGCCGTCGCGCACGGCGTGGCGGCCGACGCGGTAGCGCACCGGCTTGCCGCGCAGCAGCACCTCGCCGCCGTGGAAGAAATCGCGCTTGATGAGCCCGGCGACGACCTTGAAGGTCTCCGTGCGACCGGCGCCGACGAGACCGAACACGCCGGTGACCTGGCCGGCGAACACCGAGAGCGAGTTGTTCTTCACGACCGACGACATGCGCAGGTTGCGTACCGACAGCAGGCATTCGCCAGGGGAGCGCACGTGGGTCTTGCGCTGGCCGTACAGCGTCTGCGACAGGTCGCGGCCGACCATCGCCTTGACGATGCGCGCGCGGTCGAAATTGCGCTTCAGGTCGGTGACGACGTGCTTGCCGTCACGCAGCACCGTGATGCGGTCGGCCAGCAGCAACGCCTCCTCGAGCGCGTGCGAGATGAAGATGACGGTGACGTCGCGCTTCTGGAGGCTGAGGACGAGGTCGAAGAAATACTTCTTCTCCTCAGGCGTGAGGCTCGCAGTCGGCTCGTCGAAGATGATGACGCGCGCCTTGTGCAGCACGGCGCGCGCGATCTCGACCATCTGCTTCTTCGCGGCGCCGAGCATGCCGACGGTGGCGGTGGGGTCGACGTCGAAGTTCAACGACTGCAGGAACTGCTGCGCCGAGATGTAGACGCCGCGCAGGCGATTGAAGAAGGCCTCCTGGCCCAAGTACAGGTTCTGCGCCACCGTCATCGTCGGCACCAGGCTCGTCTCCTGGAACACCATCGCGATGCCCTTCTGGCGTGCCTCCAGCGGCGTCGCCAGCATCACGGGCTCGCCTTCGACCAGCAACTGGCCGCTGGTGAGCGTCACGACGCCGGCCATCACCTTCGTCAGCGTCGACTTGCCGGCGCCGTTCTCGCCCACCAGCGCGTGGATCTCGCCGCGCTCGAGCATGAAGTCGACGCCGTCGATCGCCGGCACGCCGGCGTACTTCTTGGTCGCCCGGCGCAGTTCGACCACCGTCTCGGTCATGGCTGCACCACCTTCAGCACCCTGCCGCTGCCCTTGGATGCGACGTAAAGCGCACCCGCGTGCTCGGCGACCGCGGTGACGCCATGGTGGTGGCCGTCGACGAGGCTGTGCAGCGAACGCTCGATGCGGCCGTCGGCCGCGACCTTGATCACCAGCCCGTACGAGCGCGGGGGCGCCCACGGCTTCAGCACGCCCATGCTCTTGACGCCGGCACCCTGCAGGGGCTCGAGAAAGCTCTGCCCCGACGACAGCGCGGGCGCGATCCAGTAGCGCGGGTCGATTTCGGCGACCATGCGGCGACGGTACGCGTCTTCGCGCAGCACGAACTCGACGAGCTGGGTTCGACAGGCGAAGCAGGTCAGCCAGAAGCCACCGTCGGCGGCCGCGGCGAGGCGCGAGGGGTAGCCGGGTAGTTCGGCCAGCAGTGGCTGCGTGCCGCGAGCGTCGGTGCGCATGACGCGATGGCGCCAGCTCTCGCTGTGCAGCACCGCGCCGTCTTGCGCCAGCACGCCGAACGCGTGGCGCTGGCCCTGGGCCAGCAGCTCGACGCCGGCGCTGCCGAACCGCCAGCGCGCGACGCGGCCGCTGTGGCCACGCGTCATGAGGTCATGGCACCACTGCGCCGGCGCGAACCGCAGCGATCCGTCGCTGACGAGCAGCGCGTCCTCGCGATCGAAGGCCAGCGCATTGACGGCGTGCAGTCGCTCGGCGCCCAGCGTGTCCAGCCGCGCCAGCTCGGCGCCGCCGTCGTCGAGCACCAGCACGCGCTGACCAGCCAGCGCCACGGCGACTCGGCCTTGCGCACCCAACGCGATCGCGGTCACGGCGGCGTCGAATCGACGCAACTCGACGGGAGTGTCGCCGTCGAGCCGCCAGAGCGTCGGACCGGCGCTGGCGACGAGGTGCGCGCCGTCGCTCGCGATGTCGTCCAGCCCGGGCAGCTCCGCGACGACCGCGGCTTCATCGAGGATGCGGTTCGGCTTCAGCGCGCCGTCCATCACCGGTACGGTGATCGCCGCGCCGCCGCGGCCGAGCAGCTGGTCGCGCCATTCGCGCAACGTCGGCAGCATGCTAGAGCCTCCCCCAGCGCTTCTCGTACTGCACGAAGTTCGGGTCGGCGCCTTGCAGCTTGTAGCGGCCGATGCGGTTGTTCGAGATGCCGCCCAGATACAGGTGGCCGCGATGCTCGCGCATCGAGGTGATCATCGGGTGGTTGTGGCCGCCCAGGTCCCAGAAGGTCTCGAGGATCTCGCCGGACTCGCTGAACTTGAGCACGCAGCCGGTGTTGATGTTCGGGAACAGCCACTCGTCGACCGGCACGCGCAGCGCCATGCGCTTGCGAAAGCCCGGCATGCGCATCGCGAGGTCGTACGCCGGGCAGCGCATGCCCACCACCGCCAGCCAGTAGTTGCCGTCGGAGGCCAGGTTGATGTTGTCCGGGTAGCCGGGCAGGTTGTCGATGACGCTCTCCACCTGGCCCTTGCGCGGCCCGTCGAACCACCAGCGCTTGACGCAGCAGCCCCAGGTCTCGGCGAACAGGATCGACTGGCCGTCGCTCGCGACGCAGATGCCGTTCGGAAACTTCAGGTCGCGCAGCACGGTGCGCGTGCTGCGATCGCGCGGGTCGTAGCAGACGATGCGGCCGTTGCCGCGCGCTTCGAGCCCGTCGACCGGCCACTCGTGCATCTCGTAGCGCACCGTGGCCTCGGAGAAGAAGATGCGCCCGTCGTCGGCGATGTCGAGGTCGTCGGCCAGGCGCAGCCGGCTGTCGTCGTTGATCGAGCTGTAGCTGCGATTGGTCTCGTCGGTGACGCGCTCGACCTTGCGCTCGGGCGTCACGCGGTACAGCCCCATCCCGCCGATGCACACGTGCAGGTTGTCGTCGCGATCGAAGGCCAGCCCGAGCGGCTGGCCGCCGATGTGCGCGTAGACCTCCATGCGCTCGTAGTCGGGGGCGAAGAAGCGGATGACGTCGCCGTGGCGGGAGCCGGCGTAGAGGTTGTCGTGCCGGTCGAGGATCACGTCCTCGGGCGCCTCGATGCGGCCCAGCCCGATCAACTCCACGTCTCGCAGCTTGTTGTTGAGCGCATAGCGCGTGCCGCCGCTCTCGCTGCAGTCGGGCGCGGGCGGCAGCCCGTGGTAGGTCGGGCTCACGTAGACCTTGCTGATGATGCGCTGACGGTTCTTCAGCCAGCGCACGTCGATCACGGCAGCGACGAGCAGGATCGCCGCCAGCACCATGCGCGTCACGCCGCCCGGCGCCGACAGCGAGGTCAGCCCGTTGGTCACGAGCAGCACGATCAGCGTGCCGACCAGCGCCTTGGTCACCGAGCCGCGCCCGCCGCCGAGACTGATGCCGCCCAGCACCGCCGCGGTCAGCACCAGCACTTCCATGCCGACGCCGATGTCGGCGCCGGCCGTGGCCAGACGCGACGCGAAGAAGCAGCCGCCGATCGCGGTGAGCACGCCGCTCGCCACGTAGCACAGCGCCACGGTGCGCCGGACCGCGATTCCGCTGTTGTAGGCCGAGCGCCGGGAGCCGCCGATGGCCAGGATGTGCCAGCCCACGCGCAGCCGCGTCAGCAGGATGTGCCCGGCGATCGCGACCGCCGCGTAGACCCAGGCCACGGTCGGCAGGTGCAGGAAGGTGCCGTTGCCGATGAAGTCCCACACCTCGGAGTCGGGGAGATTGCCGGCGATCGCGGTCGAGTACTGCAGGCTCAGCAGCTCGTAGATCGAACGGAAGATGATGAGCGTGATGAGCGTGGTGAGAAAGGCGCGCAGCCGCAGCAGGCCGATCAGCACGCCGTTGACCGCGCCCAGCAGCGCGCCGCAGGCCAGCGTGCCGAGCACCGCGAGCGCGACCGGCCACTTCAGCACGTGCACCATCATCAGCGCGGCGAAGTTCGTCAGGGCGAACATCGAGCTCACCGACAGGTCGATGCCGCCGACGATCATCACCAGGCCGAGGCCGAGCACGACGAAGCCGATCTCGCCGGCCTGGCGCAGCGTGTCGCCGAGCGCCTCGGCGGTCCAGAAGTTCGGGATCAACCGCCCCGACGCGAACAGCACGATCATCAGCAGCAGCACCGGAATGGCGGTCTCCGTCCAGCGTTTGGACAGGATCTCGCCCAGCCAGTGGTCGGGCCACCAGCGGTAGCGCCAGCGCGTCAACCTCTCGCGCAGCGAGTCCGCCGATGCCGCGGCCGCCGATGGCGCACCGCCCAGCGTCGGGGCGGCCGTGTGGTTCACCGCGGCCCGCCTACTTGTTCGCCAGCTTCCAGCAGACGCCTTCCTTGGATGCCGTGTCCTTGGTCAGCGGGATCAGCGTGGTGTAGATGTTCTGCTTCGCGGCACCCGGCTTGATGCCGCCCTGCACCAGCCACTTGATCATCGCCGCCATGTTGCTGGCCTGGGTCGGCACGTCGTAGCTGATGTCGAGGTCGAACGCACCCGACTTCACCTGGTCGCACGCGCCTTTCTGCTCGCCGCCGCCCGAGGTGGCGAGGAAGACCTTGCCGGTGAGTCCGGCCTCCTTGATCGCCGCGGCGGTGCCGATGTCCATGCCGTCCCAGAAGCCGACGATGCCGCAGAGGTCGGGGTTCTGCTTGAGCACGGTCTGCGTCAGCGCCTTCGCCTTCGCCGCGTCCCAGTCGGCGGCCTGGTTGCTGACGACCTTGATCTGCGGATTCTTCGCCAGCACGTTCTCCACGCCCTTGAGCGTGTAGGCGCTGGCGGCCGCGGTCGGCGCGCCCTGGACGATCGCGATCTTGTTGCTCTTGCCTTTGCATGCGTCGACCACGGCCTGGGTGTCCTTCTCGCCGACGTCGACCCAGTCGGCACCGACGAATGCGGTCGACGGCTGCGACGAGCGCATGTTGATCTGGACGACGTAGATGCCTTCGTCCTCGGCCTTCTTGATCAGCTTCGCGTAGGTCTGCACGTCGGGGTTGTGGATCACGATCACTGCCGGCTTCTCGGCGATGAGCGCGGTGAAGGCCTGCGCGCCGGCGTTGGTGTTCCAGTTCGGGTCGCGCACGACGACCTTGATGCCCGAGGGCTCGAGCTGGCTCTTCAACCCGGCGGCCCAGCCTTCGGCGAGGTCGAAGCCCATCGCGACCGGGATGAAGCCCACGGTCTTGCCGGTCAGCGCCTTCTTGTAGCCCTCGCGGAACGGTTCATCCAGGCCCTTGCCCTGCGCGAAAGCCGCGCTGGCGGCGGCGAGCGAGAGCCCTGCGGCCAGCAGCGTGGCGGCCAGCGTTCGAGATGAGGACATCTTGAGTCTCCTGCTTGGTGGTGTTGCGCCGCTCAGATGTCGCCCTGCTGGGCGGTTTCCTCGTTGCGCGGGTTGAGAAACGAGTCGATCAGGATCGCGACCAAGAGCACGACGCCCTTGATGATGTTCTGCACCGAATACGAGATGTCCATGATCGTCATGCCGTTGAGCATCGTTCCGATGAGCAGCGTGCCGACCACCACGTTGAGGACGCCGCCGCGGCCGCCCGACAGCCCGATGCCCCCGAGCACGATGACCAGCACGACGTCGTAGATCAATGTCGAGTTGTAGATGCGCGTCGGCATGCTGTTGACCGAAGCCGCCATCACGATGCCGGCGAACACGCCGATCAGCGCCGCCAGCACGTACTCGAGCACGATGATCGGCCGCGTCGGCAGGCCGGTGGCGCGCGCGGCCCAGGGGTTGTCGCCGATCGCATAGATGAAGGCGCCGGCGCGCAGCTGGCGCAGGAACAGCGCCACTGCGACGGCGGCGACGCCGAACATCACCACGGGCATCGGCAACCCGGCGAGCGTGCCGCGGCCGAACCAGGCGATGGGATCGAGCCCGGGCGACCATTGCACGACCTCGAGCGTGAACAGCACCTGGCCCAGCCCGGCGAGGAAGAGGCCCGTCGCCAGCGTCGTGAACAGCGACGGCACCTCGGCATAGGCGATGAGCCAGCCGTTGACGAGGCCGAACACGAGCGCCAGCCCCAGCGCCAGCGTCGCCGCTGCGGCGAGCGGCATGCCGTTGGCCACCATCTGCAGCAGCAGCCCCGACGGGACGGCGAGCGCCGCGATCATCGAGATGTCGATGCCGCGCCCGATCACGACCACCGCCATGCCGAGGCCGAGGATGCCGAGGATGGCGACGTTCTGCACCAGCGTCAGCAGGTTGTCGACCTGCGCGAAGCCCGGCAGGAACAGCGCAAGGCCGGTCGCCATCACGACGAACAGCGCGAAGACGATGGTCTGCTGGGTGGCGCGGATCCTCTTCATTGCCGGCTCTCAGTACAGCGGCGGCTGCTTGGCGCGAAACGCGAACAGCCCACGCGCCAGATCGTTGCCACCGATGTGCTTGGCGAAGCATTCCAGTTCGGCCTCGAAGCGCTGCTTGCGCTCGGACGCGCGCGCCGTCAGCGCCTTGATGTGTCGGACCGCTTCGGGACTGCAGGCGCGGATTTGCCGGGCCAGCGCGCGCGCGCGATCCATCAAGCGGTCGCCGGGCAGCACCTCGTTGACCAGGCCCCACTCGTGCAGCGTCTCCGCATCCACCAGAGTCGCGGTGTAGAAGAGCTGTGCCGCGCGCGACGACGAGATGCGCTCGTGCAGGCGCACCGTCGCGCCTCCTGCCGGCACCACGCCGTAGCGGGCGTGACCATCGCCCATGCGCGCGCCCTGCGCCGCGAGGATGAGGTCGCAGCACAGCAGCAGCTCGAGCCCTCCGGCGACCGCCAGCCCGTTGGCGACGCCGATCACCGGAACCGGCAGGCTTTCGACGCGATTCATCACCTCCTGGTTGAAGCGGAGGTCGGCCAGCAGTCGGGTCGGGTCCGATTGCAGCGTGTCGTCGAACTCGACGAGGTCGCCGCCCGCCGAGAAGGCACGCCCCGACCCGGCGAGAAGGATCGCACGCAGGCCCGCCAGGCCGGCGACGACGTCGAGCTGCGCCGCGAGCGAGTGCATCAGCTCGCGCGACAGTGCGTTCAGCTTGTCGGGACGGTTCAGCGTCAGCGTGGCGAAGCCGTCGTCGAGCTCGAGCAAGACCGCGTCCAAGGCCGCCTCGCTATCCGGCGCTCGTCACGGAATAGCTCTGCGGCAGCGGCCGCAAGGCCTGCGCGAGTGCATCGAGCTGCGCGGTCGTGGCACCCGACACGGCGACGCCGACGACCGTCCGCTTGCGCGCGTCCAGCTGCACGTCGACCCGTGCGGTGGCGCCGGAACCGCAGATGCGCGCGAGCTCCAGGCGCACCTTCTCCTCGATCGCGAGATCACGCAGCGCCGGCTTGAAGATCTTGCCGACTGCGGTCACCGGCAGCGCGTCGAGCATGAGCACGCTGCGCGGCCGGGCCGGCGGCTCGTGCACGTTCGCATCGAGGTGGCGCACGAGGCCGGCGAGGTCAATCGCCGCGCCGGGTTGCGGCACGACGAACAGCGCCGGGACTTCGCCCGCGTACTCGTCGGGCATCGCCACCGCCGCGCTGATCTGCACACCCTCGAACTGGTTCGCGACGTCCTCGATCGCGGCCGGATCGATGTTGTGGCCGCTGCGCACGATGAGATCCTTCTCGCGGCCGGTGAGCACCAGGCGCTCGTCGTCGGTGAGGTAGCCGATGTCGCCGGTGGTGAGCCAGCCGTCGGCGGACAGCGTGCCCGCGTTGTGGGCGGGATCGAGGTAGCCCGGGAAGACCTGCGGCCCGCGGACCTGCACGAGACCGGTTTCGTTGGCGCGGCACGGGCCCGGTCGCGCCGGATCGAGCGAGACGATACGGGTCTCGGAGTACGGCGCCCGGAAGCCCACGCTGCCCGCGATTGGCATCCCGCGCCCTGGGTTGAAGGCGATCGCCGCCGCCGACTCGGTCATGCCGTAGGTCTCGAACAGCCGGATGCCGGTGACCGCCTCGAAGCGGACGCCGACGGCCTTCGGCAACACGGAACCACCGGTCACCGCCATGCGCACACGCGAGACGTCGGTGCCCGGTCGCCAGGAGTTCGTCAGCGCTGCGATCGACGTCGGCACCCCGCTCACTGTCGTCGCGCGCAAGCGCTCGACGATCCGCCAGTAGCCTTGCACGACGGCCGGCGGACGCAGCGCGTAGGGCGAAGGCACGACGACGTGCCCGCCGGCCGAGAGCACCGAGAGCCCCGCGGTGATCGTTCCGCCGACATGGAAGAAGGGGAAGCCGTTGACGATGACGTCATGTTCGTCGTAGCCGAAGACCTGCGCGAAACCGAAGGCGGCGTGGATCTGGTTGCCGTGGGTCAGCTGCACGAGCTTGGGCCGTCCGGTCGTACCGCCGGTGTGGAACAGCGCGCACACCGTGTCGCGATCCGCCGAGGGCTCGAAGTCGAGCGCGTCGGCGCGGCAGCCGTGCAGCGCCTCGGCGACGCCGCGATGTCCGTCGGCCTCGCCGATCACCAGCACTTCGCGCAGCGAGGCGACGCGGTTCACGAGGGCCTGGCCCTTGGTCCAGCAGGTTTCGTCCAGCGTACGGTCGGGGACGACGAGCACGGTCGCCTGCTGCGCGTTCAGCAAGTCGGCCAGCGCGTCGACATTCAGAAGGTAGTTCAGCGTGCTCGCGATGCCCGCCACCTGCGCGCCGAGCAGCAGCACCGGCAACCGTGGCAGCGTCGGCGCGAGAAAGGCGACGACGCCCGCGCGCGGCGCGATCCCCAGCGAGTGGAACAGGTTGGCCGCGCGCGTGACCTCCGCGAGCAACTCACCGTGTGAGAGCGATGCGCCGACATCATCGGGATCTTCCGAACGCAGCACCGTCAACGCCGGCCGCTCCGGAACGTGCAGCGCGGTCGCGCGGAACAGCTCGAGCAGATTGCGCGCAGTGACGAGTTCGTCGTATGGACGCGCCTCGATCGCGACGATGTCCGCGATAGAGATCACCGGATGCTCCGGCCGCGTGGTCTTGAGCGGGGTTCGCATCGCGGGTTCGCCCGTGTTCACGTCAGCGCCGGCGCCAGGCCCTGGCGCAGCGTGCGCTTCATGACCTTGCCGTTCACATTGCGCGGCAGCGGTTCGGTTCCGATGGTCCAGGTCTCGGGTACCGCGTAGTCGGCGATCCGCGCGGCGCAGAACGCCTGCAGCGCGGTGGTGCTCGTCGCCTCGCCGATCGCGCGCACGCACACGAACGCATGCACGCGCTCGCCGAGCACCGCGCACGGCACGCCGACGAGCGCCGATTCGACCACCTGCGGGTGCTCCGCGAGCACGTTCTCGACCGTGGCGCAGTAGATCTTGAAGCCGCCGCGGTTGATCATGTCCTTCTTGCGGTCGAGGACGCGAACGTAGCCTTCCGCGTCCTGGTTGCCGATGTCGCCGGAGCACCAGTAGCCGGCACGGAATTCCTTGGCCGTCGCCTCCGGGTTGCGCCAGTAGCCCGGCACGACCATCGGTCCGGCAATCCAGATCTCGCCCACGTCACCGGCCGGCAGTTCGCGGCCGTGCTCGTCGACGACCGCAATCTCTGCGCACGCGACTGCGCGGCCGACGCTGTCGCGGTGGGCCTCGGTCTGGCCGCGCGGCATGATCGTCGCTGGCGAGCACGTCTCGGTTCCACCGTAGACGTTCATCAGCGTCAGACCCGGCAGGCGCGCCGCGATCGCCTCGATGGTGGCGGTCGGCATCGGCGCGCCGCCGTAGGCCCCGATGCGCCATGCGCTCAGGTCGTGGACCGCGAAGTCGGTCAGCAGCAGGCACAGGTTGTACATCGCGGGCACGAGGATCGCGTGCGTGATGCGCTCGCGCTCCATCAGCTGCATGAACTCGGGCGCCTTGAACTGGCGCATGAGCACCAGCGTACCGGCGCAGTGCAGCAGCGTGTAGAGCTGGGCGACGAGGCCGGTGACATGGGTCAGCGGCACCGCGACCAGGCTGCGGTCGGCGGCGACGAGATTCATCGCGTCGGCGTAATGCAGCACCGAATGGGCGATGTTCAGATGCGTCAGCATCGCGCCCTTGGGTCGGCCGGTGGTGCCCGACGTGTAGATCAGCGCCGCCAGCTCTTCGTCACCGGCATCGTGCGGCTGCGCCAGCGGCTCGGATTGCATCAGCGCGCGCCAAGGCTCGAACGGTCCGGTGCTCTCCGGTGCGGTCGTGAAGCGCAGGCGCAGCTCCGGCAACGCCGACGGGTCCGGCAGCAGCGGCCTGAGCGCCTCGGCGGAGACGACGGCGATTGCGCCCGAATCGCCGAGCGCATGTTCGAGCTCCGGGCCGCGCGATCGTTCGTTGATCGGCACCAGCACGGCGCCGAGCCAGGCACAGGCGAGGACGGCGATCACGAACTCGGGACCGTTGCCGAGGTGCAGAGCGACCCGGTCGCCTGGCTGCACGCCGCGCCGCGCCAGGCCACCCGCGCAACGGGTGGCGGCGTGGTGCAGCTCGCGCCACGTGAGCCGCACCTCGTCGCAGACCAGCGCCTCGGCGTCTGCCCGCGACTGCGCGGCGGCGGCGAGCATCGCGGCGACGTTGCGTGGTCGCTCGACGAAACAGCGCACGACGCGGTTGTCGAAATGCGCTTCGCGCCGCACGACCCGATTCGTCGCCGGCAGTTCGGGCGGCGAGGCGGTCGCTGGCGCGAACGCACGCGGGCCGGCCAGCACGCCGCGCATCAGCATCTCGATGCAATGGTCGACGGCGTCCTGCAGGTTGTGCGCGCCCTGGCTTTCGGGCCGGTACCAGCGACCGATGCCGCTGAGCGCGCCGACCGCCGAATAGGCGGCCATCGCAGGGTCGCCGGGGGCGACGTCGCCGCGCGCCATCGCCTCTTCGATCAGCGCGCGGAATTCGGCGTCGATGCGCCCTTTCAGCGCACGCAGCTCGCGCCGTCGCGGCTCGGCCAGCGGCTCCTCGCCGACGCGAATGACGCACAGCCCGAAATCGCTGGTGACGATCGCGGCGAAATGTCGCAGCACTGCACGAAGCCGCTCGCGGCCGTCGACGCCGCTTTGTCGCGTCTCGTCGATGCCGGCGCGCAAGGCGTCGAGCCCGCGCTGCACGCACGCGAACAGGATCTCTTCCTTGTTCGCGACGTAGTGGTACAGCGTGGGCTTGGTGACGCCCAGGCTCGCGGCGATGTCGTCGAGAGACGTGCCCTTGAAGCCGCGCGTCGTGAACAGCTTGGCCGCCGCGCGCACGACCGCGTCGCGCTTGGCGTCGCGCTGCGGGCCGCGTTCGCGGGTGGTGCGCCAGGGCGATTCGGCCGTCTCAGTCGTCACGGGACCGCCCTGCCGCACCGTGACCTGCCGATGGGCTGGGCACGGGCTGTTCTCCTCGAAGCCGCACTGGCTACTCTTCGGTAACCTGCTTGACTCTGATAGGAGTGTCGCGGCCCCGACCGCAGCACCACAGCAGGGAATCCCTAGGCTGTGGCTGCGTCGGCGGGTCGGTACGTTCGCGCCGGCTCAGCCAGCGCGACGTGCAGTGTGGGCATCGCGCGTGCGCTGACTGAATTCGATCGTTCTGCAACCCAAGCACGAACGCGACGACTCGCGGATCGCTGGTGCCCAAAGAAAAACGGGTTAGCAGCTTCCCTGCTAACCCGTTGTCTTTGCTGGTCGGGACGGCGGGATTCGAACTCGCGACCCCTTGCACCCCATGCAAGTGCGCTACCAGGCTGCGCTACGCCCCGTGTGCAGGGATTATAGGGAGCTGTCTCTCACGGCCCGAGCAGGCCGCGGATCGAAAGCAATTCCTGGCGGACCTGCGACGGCGACCAAACGACGCCATCACTCGCCGCTTCGGCTGGCGCAGCGATCGCGGCATCGCCATCGATCCCGGCGGCGGCGCGGTGTGCGTGATCGGGCGCTGCCTCGGCACGGCCGCGGCGGCGCGTCGACGTCGTCGCCTCGGGCGTCGCCGCCAACGCGGCCGCGGCCGCACGCGCCGGCGCGCCATCGGTGAGCCGGTTGCGCGCGCCGCTGATCGTGAAGCCCTGCTCGTAGAGCAGCTCGCGGATGCGGCGGATCAGGAGCACCTCGTGGTGCTGGTAATAGCGTCGGTTGCCGCGCCGCTTCATGGGCTTGAGCTGGGTGAACTCCTGCTCCCAGTACCGCAGCACGTACGGCTTGACGCCGCACAGCTCGCTCACCTCACCGATCGTGAAGTAGCGCTTGGCGGGGATCGCGGGGAGGGTTTTCTCCATGAAAATCAAGGAGATCAGCTAATAAAGCTCGACTTTACTCGAAGTCGTCGGCGATCGGCGTGTCGCCCTGCACGACTGCCTTCAGTTTGTGGCTTGCGTGAAAAGTCACGACATGCCGGGCCTTGATCGGGATCGCTTCGCCGGTGCGCGGGTTGCGGCCCGGGCGCGGCGCCTTGCGGCGGATCGTGAAGTTGCCGAAGCCCGACATCTTGACGTCGTCGCCGGTGAGGAGCGTGGCATAGATCAGGTCGAAGAACGCCTCGACCATGTCCTTGGACTCGCGCTTGTTGAGGCCGAGCCGCTCGAACAGGAGCTCGGCGAGCTCGGCCTTCGTCAGCGTCGGCGTGACGAGCGTCGGCAGCAGGACGCGCTCCGGGGGGCTCGGGGATCGGGCCATCGTGGTCGCCTCCGCTGTCGTCAGTGCCTGAGCCTGAGCCGCGCGCCGAGGCGCCGCTCGAGCGAGCCGACGACGGCGGCGACGACGCCGTCGATCTGCTCGTCGGTCAGTGTGCGCTCGTCGTCGCGCAATTCGATCCGCACGGCCAGGCTGCGCTCGCCATCGGCGAAGCCGGCAGTGCCCGTCTTCGGCTCGAAGACGTCGAACAGCGTCGCGCCGCGCACCGCCGGCTCGCCCGCGGCAGCGATCGCCGCCATCAGCGCGTCGTGACGAACGTCGCGGCCGACGACGACCGCGATGTCGCGCCACGCCGATTGCTGCTTGGGCAACGGCGCGAACGTCGGCAACGCGCGGCGCAGCAGCGCCTCGGCATCGATCTCGAAGACGACGACGTTGCCAGGCAGCTCGTACGCCTGCCGCCAGCGCGGATGCAGCTCGCCGACGGCGCCGACGCGCACGCCGTCGAGCTCGATCGCGGCGCTCCGGCCGGGATGAAGCGCCGGATGCGGCACGGCCACGAAGCGCGCAACCACAGGCGCGAAGAGCGTCTCGAGATCGCCCTTGACATCGAAGAAGTCGACGGTGCGCTCTTCGACGCCCCACTGTGCCGGCACCACCGGACCCCACGCGAGCCCGCCGAGGGCGAGCGGCTGGCGGACACCGGCGACACCGAGCGCACCGTTCGACGCGTTGGGGTCGCGCACGAAGACCTTGCCGAGCTCGAACACGCGAACGCGCGGCACCTTGCGCGCGAGGTTGACGCGCAGCACCTCGACGAGGCTGCCGATCAGCGTCGAGCGCATCACCGCGTGCGTCGCGGCGATCGGGTTGAGGACGCGCACCGGTGCGCCGTTGCCGGCGAAGTCGCGCTCCCAGCGCTCGTCGACGAAGCTGAAGTTGATCGTCTCCTGCCAGCCGAGGCGCGCCATCGCGTGGCGAAGCGCGGCCGACGTGCGCCGGCGCTCGCTCGGTACGGTCGGATGAATGCTGCCGCGCGCCGAACCGGGCGGCAGCGCGTCGTAGCCGACGAGGCGGATCACCTCCTCGATCAGATCTTCCTCGATCCGCAGGTCGAAGCGCCAGCTCGGCGGCCGCACCTCGATCTCGCCGGGCCGGCCCGCGAACTCGAACCCGAGGCGCGCCATCACGCGCTCGCAGTCGGCTTGCGTCACGGGCATGCCGATCACCTTGGCCGCGCGCGCGACGCGCAGCGTCACCGGCGCTGGCTTCGGCAGTGCGACGACGTGGTCGTCGATCGGACCGCAGCGCGTCGCGCTGTCGCCGCAGATCGAAACGATCAGCGACGTCAGCCGCTCGAGGTGCTCGACCGTCGTCGCCGGATCGACGCCGCGCTCGAAGCGATGCGCTGCGTCGGTCGAGAAGTTGTAGCGCCGCGCGCGCCCGGCCACCGCCTCGGGCCACCAGAACGCGGCTTCGACGTAGACGTTGCGCGTCGCATCCGACACTGCCGTCGACGCGCCACCCATGATGCCGGCCAGCGACTCGACGCTCACGTCGTCGGCGATGACGCCGACCGTCGCATCGACTTCGACCGTGCTGCCGTTGAGGAGCTCGAGCGACTCGCCCGCGCGGCCCCAGCGCACGTGGAGTCCGCCCTCGATCTTGTCGAGGTCGAAGATGTGCGAAGGCCGGCCGAGCTCGAACATCACGTAGTTCGAGATGTCGACCAGCGCGGTGACGCTGCGCTGGCCGCAGCGTGCAAGGCGATCGACCATCCAGCGCGGCGTCTTCGCGGCGGTGTCGACGCCGGTGACGATGCGCCCGGAGAAGCGACCGCAGAGGTCGGCCGCTTCGACGCGCACCGGCAGCACCTGGTCGATCGTCGCCGACGTTCTTGCGAACGTCGGCGTGCGCAGCGCCGCGCCGGTGATCGCAGCGACTTCGCGCGCGACCCCGAAGACGCTGAGCGCATGGCCGAGGTTCGGCGTCAGCTTGAGCGTGAAGATCGTGTCGTCGAGACGAAGCTGCTCGCGCAGGTCGGCGCCGACGGGGGCATCGTCGTCGAGGACGAGCAGGCCTTCGTGGTCGTCGGAGAGCTTGAGCTCGCGCGCCGAGCACAACATGCCGCGGCTCTCGACGCCGCGGATCTTGCCGATCTCGATGCGGAACGGCTCGCTCGCGCCCTCCTTCGCCGGCGGCAGCTCGGCGCCGACGAGCGCGCACGGCGCCTTCATGCCGGCGCGCACGTTCGGTGCGCCGCAGACGATCGAGAGCGGCTCGCCCTTGCCGACGTCGACCGCGCAGACACGCAAGCGATCTGCGTTCGGGTGGGGCTCGACCGCGAGCACCTTGGCGACGACGACGCCGCGAAACGGCGGCGCGACCGGCTGCATCGCCTCGACCTCGAGGCCGGCCATCGTCAGCCGCTCGGCGAGCTCGACGGTGCCGATCGGCGGATCGCAGAACTCGCGCAGCCAGGACTCGGGAAACTGCATCGCGACCTCAGGCGAACTGGCGGAGAAACCGCAGATCGCCGTCGAAGAAGAGACGGAGGTCGTCGATGCCGTAGCGCAGCATCGCGAGACGATCGATTCCCGAGCCGAACGCAAAGCCGATCACGCGCTCGGGATCGAACCCCATGTTGCGCACGACCTGCGGATGGACCTGACCCGATCCGGAGATCTCGAGCCAACGGCCTGCGAGGGGACCATCGTCGAACATCAGGTCGATCTCGGCGCTCGGCTCGGTGAACGGAAAGTAGCTCGGCCGGAAGCGCAGCTTCAGCGCGCTGCTCTCGAAGAACGCCTGGATGAAATCGAGGTAGACCGCCTTGAGATCGCGAAAGCTCACGTCCTCGCCGAGCCAGAGCCCTTCGACCTGGTGGAACATCGGCGAGTGCGTCGCGTCGTTGTCGACGCGGTAGGTGCGGCCGGGCGCGATGACGCGAACGTCGGGCATCCGCGCTGCGCCGGCGTGCTTCTTTGCGTGCGCCTGCGCGTAGCGGATCTGCATCGGCGAGGTGTGCGGACGCAGGTTGAGCCAGCGGCCTTCGTCGTCCTTGAGGTCGACGTAGAACGTGTCCTGCATCGAGCGCGCAGGATGGTTCTCGGGATTGTTGAGCGCGGTGAAGCTGTACCAGTCGGTCTCGATCTCGGGACCGTCGGCGATGTCGAAGCCCATCGACGCGAAGATCGCCTCGATCCGCTCGAGCGCACGGCTGACCGGATGGATGCCGGCGCTGCCGCGCGATCGCCCCGGCAACGTCACGTCGAGCGCCTGTGCTGCGAGCTGGCTCTCGAGCTGCGCTTCGGCGAGCCCGGCGCGGCGCGCGACGAGCGCAGCGTCGATCGCCTGCTTGGCGGCGTTGATCTCGGCGCCGCGCAGCTTCTTCTGCTCGGGCGAGAGCGCCGCGAGCGCCTTCAGCCGCTCGGTGACGATTCCGGCCTTGCCGAGGTAGCGCGCCTTGGCATCCTCGAGCTCGGCGGGCGTCCGCGCAGCGGCGAAGTCCGCAAGGGCGCCGTCGATGACCGGTTGCAGATCGGACATGGTCGCTTGATCCGGCTCGCGCCGGCGGACGGCCCGGCCGGCACCGATCGGCGCCGGCCGCAGCGAAGCAAATTCAGCTCAGGTGCGGGCGCACCTTCTCGACGACGGCGCTGAATCCCGCCGGGTCGTGGACGGCCATGTCGGCGAGGACCTTGCGGTCGAGGTCGACGTTGGCCTTCTTCAGCCCGGCCATGAACTTGCTGTACGTCACGCCGAGGCCGCGGGTCGCCGCGTTGATGCGGGCGATCCAGAGCTGGCGGAAGACGCGCTTCTTGGTGCGGCGATCGCGATAGGCGTATTGCCCGGCGCGCATGACCGCTTCCTTGGCGATGCGAAAGACGTTCTTGCGACGGCCGCGGAAGCCCTTGGCGAGGGCGAGGACCTTCTTGTGGCGGGCGCGGGCGGTGACGCCGCGTTTGACGCGAGGCATTGAGTTCTCCTTCGAAGTTCGAGCGCTGACGAGCAGTGATCAGAGGCCGGCGAACGGCAGCATCTTCGCCATATGACCCATGTTGGTCTCGTGGACCGTGACCGGGCCGCGCAGGTGCCGTTTGTTCTTGGTCGACTTCTTCGTCAGGATGTGGCGCTTGAACGCCTGGCCGCGCTTGACGGTGCCGCCGGGCCGCACCCGGAACCGCTTCGCGGCGCTCTTCTTCGTCTTCATCTTGGGCATGACTCTTCCTTCGTTGATTGCTGCCGTCAGGCGCCGCCGGGAATCTCCCGGCGTCTTGTCAGCCTGCGGCCGCTTGTAAGGGCCGGACGTCGTCGGGCCGCGTGCTCTGAATCCCTGGTCCTACTTTCGCTTCGGCGCGAGCACCATCACCATCTGCCGTCCTTCGAGCTTGGGCATGTGCTCGACGACCGAGACATCCGACAGCTCGTCGCGGATCCGCTCGAGCAGCCGCATGCCGATGTCCTGGTGCGTGATCTCGCGGCCGCGATAGCGCAGCGTCACCTTCCCTTTGTCGCCGTCCTCTTCGATGAAGCGGCGGAGATTTCTCATCTTGATCGCGTAGTCGCCCTCGTCGGTGCCGGGGCGGAACTTCACTTCCTTGACTTCGATGACCTTCTGCTTGGCCTTCGCCTCTGCCGCTCGCTTCTGCTCCTGGTACTTGAACTTGCCGTAGTCCATCAGCCGGCAGACCGGCGGATCTGCATTGGCGACGATCTCGACCAGATCGACATCCTTGTCGCCGGCCAGGCGCAATGCCTCGGCGATCGGGACGATTCCCAGGGGTTCGTTCTCGGGCCCGTTCAGGCGGACTTCAGGTGCGAGGATTTCCCGGTTGAGCCGATGCTTGCGCTCGGCGTTGGGTTGACGGCGGTCAGCGAAAGTAGCGATGTCGAATGCCTTTCATCGGGCGCCGAGGCAGCGGCGCCCACCAATGAACAAGCGCGCCCGTCGGCCCGAACGTCTTCGGGCCTGGAGCCTTCACGCCTTGGCGGCGATGTCTTCGGCGAGCTTCGCAGCGAAGTCGCTGAGCGGCATCACACCTAGGTCGCGGTTGCCCCGGGCGCGCACGGAAACGGCCCCGTTTGCCTTCTCCTTGTCGCCAACGACGAGGATGTACGGGACCTTCTGCAACGAATGCTCCCGTATTTTATAGGTGATTTTCTCGTTTCGCAAATCACTCTCGACTCTAAGTCCTTGTTTTTTCAGCGTTTTGGCGACGCTTTCGGCGTAGTCGGCAGAGCTTTCGGAAATATTGAGGACACTCGCCTGGACCGGCGCCAGCCAGGCCGGCATCGCCCCCGCGTGGTGCTCGAGGAGGATGCCGATGAATCGCTCGAAGCTGCCGACGATCGCCCGGTGCAGCATGACCGGAAACGCCCGGCCACTCGTCTCGGTCACGTAGTCGCCGCCGAGGCGCTCGGCGGTGTTGAAGTCGACCTGCATCGTGCCGAGCTGCCACGGCCGGCCGAGCGCGTCCTTTAGCGTGTATTCGATCTTCGGGCCGTAGAAGGCGCCGTCGCCGGGGGCGATGACGAAGGCGCAGCCCGAGCGGCGGAGCGCCTCCTGCAGCGCGAACTCGGCCTTGTCCCAGAGGTCGTCGGAGCCGACGCGGTTGTCGGGCCGCGTCGCGACCTTGTAGACGATGTCGGCGAAGCCGAAGTCGCGGTACACCTTCTGCAACTGCGCCGTGTAGGCGACGCATTCGTCGAGGATCTGGTCCTCGGTGCAAAAGACGTGGCCGTCGTCCTGCGTGAAGCCGCGGATGCGCATGATCCCGTGCAGCGCGCCGCTCGGCTCGTTGCGATGGCACTGCCCGAACTCGCCGTAGCGGATCGGCAGCTCCCTGTAGCTGCGCAGGTGCGACTTGAAGATGAGGACGTGGCCGGGGCAGTTCATCGGCTTCAGCGCGTACTCGTGCTTCTCCGACTCCGTCGTGAACATGTTCTCGCGGTAGTTCTGCCAGTGCCCCGTCTTCTCCCAGAGGCTCTTGTCGAGGAGCTGCGGGCCCTTGACCTCCTGGTAGCCAGTCGCCTGGTAGACCTCGCGCATGTAGCGCTCGATCGCCTGCCACAGCGCCCAGCCCTTCGGATGCCAGAAGACGACTCCGGGCGCGACCTCGTCGATGTGGAAGAGGTCGAGCTCGCGGCCAAGCTTGCGGTGATCGCGCTTCTCGGCCTCCTCGAGCAGGTGGAGATAGCTCTGCAGCTCTTCCTTCGTCGCCCACGCCGTGCCGTAGATGCGCTGGAGCATCTCGTTGCGATGGTCGCCGCGCCAGTACGCGCCGGCGACCTTCATCAGCTTGAAGTGGCGGAGCTTCCCCGTGCGCGGCACGTGCGGCCCTCGGCAGAGGTCCTCGAAGTTGCCTTCGCGATAGAGCGAGACCTCTTCGCCCGCCGGGATGCTGGCGATGATCTCGGCCTTGTACGCCTCGCCCATCGCGTTGAAATGCGCAACCGCTTCGTCGCGCGGCAGCACGCGCCGCGTCACCGGCTCGTCCTTCTTCGCGAGCTCGGCCATCTTCGCTTCGATCGCGGCGAGATCCTCGGGCGTGAACGGGCGCTTGTACGAGAAGTCGTAGTAAAAGCCGTTCTCGATGACCGGCCCGATCGTCACCTGCGCGTCGGGGAAGAGTTCCTTGACCGCGTAGGCGAGCAGGTGCGCCGTCGAATGGCGGATGAGCTCGAGACCGTCGGGGTCCTTGTCGGTGACGATCGCAAGGCGCTCGTCGTGGTCGATCCGGTAGCTCGTGTCGACGACCCTGCTCTGCGCACCGGAGCCGATGCGTCCGCCGAGCGCCGCCTTCGCCAGCCCGGGACCGATCGACGCGGCGACCTCCTCGACCGTCACCGGTCCCGGGAACTCGCGCCGCGAGCCGTCGGGCAATTGAATCGAGATCATGAACTCACTCCAGCAATGAAAAAGCGCGGACCGGCCGCGCTATTCCATATCAGACAAGACGGGATGCGTAGACGCGCGGCGAGCTACACCCTCCGAAGCACGGTGGTGGGAGTTCGCGGTGTCATAACCGACATGCCTTTCTCGCTCTTGTGAGTTCCGGCCTCCATTGTAGGCGACCGCTCAGAACGGCAGGATCGAGACGTTCGCGGTCCGCTCGATGAACCAGAGCGCCCCGATCGCGATCGCCACGGCGGAGCCGCCGCCGATGACGACGCGCGCGTAGCCGGGCCAGCGGCGCAGCGTGAAGAGCACCGTCGTCGCGACGAGGACGATGGCCAGTTGCCCCGCCTCGATCCCGAGGTTGAACTGCAGCAGCGCCCACGCGAAGTCGGCGCGCGGCAGCTCGAGCTCGGCGAGGACGCTCGCGAAGCCGAAGCCGTGGACCAGGCCGAAGAAGAACGCGACGACGACGCGGCGAACCGGAAAGATCGGCAGCACGTTGTCGAGCGCAGCGAGCACGATCGTCGCCGCGATCGCCGGCTCGATGAACGCCGGCGTCAGCGAGACGAGCTTCAGCGCCGCGAGGCCGAGCGTCATCGAGTGCGCGACGGTGAACGCGGTGACGATGCCGGCGACGGGCCACACCGCGGCCGACAGCCGTTCGACCGGCACCCGGCCTGCCGGCGTTCGCCGCATCACCGCAGGCAGGAGCAGGCTGATGAGGAAGAGAACGTGGTCGTATCCGGTGACGATGTGGCGGATGCCCTCGACGAAGAACTCCCAGCGCGCGACGGCGCCCGGGCGCGCTCCGACGGCCGCTGCGCTCGCCGCAGGCGACGACGACGCCGCGCCAGCACCGCTCGCGACGCGCGCCGCGGTGCCGCCCGCGACCATCGCAGCGCTCGGCTCGAGCACCGACAGCTCGACCGCCGCACCATCGCGCTGCACCTTGGCGATGCCGCGGTGGGTCGGGTCGACGTCGGCGAAGAGCCCGTACGCGATGCGCGGCGGCGTCGGCAGCGTGCACGGCGACGTCAACTGGAGGACCGCGTACGCGCCGTCGTTGCGGCGCTCGAGCCCGCGCCCCGTGGCCGCGAGCGGGCAGCCTTCGATCGCGAGCCGCTGCAGCGCATAGCTCTCGATCCGCGGCCAGGCGGCACGCACCTCGCCCCACGTCAGCTTGCCGTCGGCGTCGCCGTCGAGGTCGAGCGCGACGTCGAGGTCGCGCAGCGCGATGTCCCAGCGGACATCGACGCGGCCAGGCGACGCAGTGATCTGCAGATACGAGTCGCTCGCCTTGTGCGCGAACGCCGCGGCCGCGCCGAGCAGCAGGAGGGCGCCGACGATGGCGCGCAGCGCCGCGCGCCAGCCGCCGGCGCGCTCAGAGGACGGCATCGATCCGCCGATCGTGGAGCCCGAGCGACGACTTCAGGCGCCGCGCTTCGTCGATCGCGTCGCGTCGACCGCTCGCACGTGCCGCCTCGGCGAAGACGAGGAGATCGAGCGGCTCGCGCTGGCGCGCGACGTCACCGCGCGCGAGCGCCAGCGCGCGCTCGGCGTCGCGATCGATCGCCAGCGCGAACATCGCCTGCTCGCGCCCGTGGAAGACGCTCGCCTCGGGACGCTCGTTGGCGAGCGCGATCCGCTCGCGCATCTCGGCGACGTCGCGCTCGCCGCTCGGCGCGTTCGCGCGCGTCGCCGCGATCGCGAGGCGCAGCAGCACCGTGTCGGTCCGCGCCTCGTCCTTGAGCACCGCGAGCGCTTCGGCGGGACGCTTCTGCGCGATCAGGAAGTCGGCGTAGGCGATCGCTGCATAGGTGTCGCGGCCGAGGCGAAGGACGCTGCGGTACGCCGCGTCGGCAGCAGCGGCGCGTCCGTCGCGTTCCTCGAGCTCGGCGAGTGACGTCAGCAGCCAGCCACGCGTCTGTGGCGGCAGCCGCGCATCGGCGAGCAGCTCCTGCAGGCTTCGCCGCGCTGCCGCGGTCTCGCCGCGCAGCGCCGCGTTCTCGGCGAGGCACGCGCTCGCATAGACGCCGACGCCGATGCGATGACATGCAGCGTCGGAGTCGGCGTAGCGGCCCTGCACGCGCAGCACCGTCGCGAGCGTCAGCCACGCCTGCGGATTGCCATCGCCGCCCGGGCGCGCGAGGAGGATGCGCAGATGCGCGACCGCAGCGTCGAACTCATGCAGGTACTGCTCGAGCGTCGCGCGCAGCAGCAGGATCTCGTTCGGCGCCTTCACCGGGTCGGGCCACGCGGCAAGCGCCGCCAGCGCGAGGCCCGCGAAGCGCGGGTCTCCCGACTCGCGCGCCTGCGCGAGATAGCGCTCGGCGACGGCAGCGGCGAGCCGCGCATCGCCCGGCCGCTCGGCGAGCCGCCGGCGCAGCTGCCGGTCCTCGCTCCTGCCGGACGATGTCGCCGGCAGCACCTCGATCACCTCGTCGTCGCGGCTCGGCGTGATCGGCGTCGCGCTCGCGCTCGCGGTGACGAGCGCGGCGAGCGCGGTTGCACAGACAAGGCCGATCGGTGCTCGCGGAAGGCGCATCGGGCGCGATGCTAAGGGCGGCGGCGCGCCACCGCCCTTCGCCCTCAATCGACCTTCTGCGGCTCGGCGGCGTCGTCGGTCGGCGGCGTGACAGCGCTGGTGTCGACCGGCTCGAGCATGTCGGCCATCGACGCGACGAGGTCGCGCAGGTAGCCGATGAAGCCGTCGACCGACTGGCTCGCGCTCGCCGGCACCTGCGCGGTCGCCGGCGGCGGACCGTTGTCGTCGCCGCCGCCGCACGCGGCGAGCACCGCCGCGGCGAGCACCGCGGCAAGCAGGGTCTTCTTCATGCGCGCGCTCCTCACTGTGCGCCGGGCAGCGGCGTGCCGAGGTACGGGAACGCCGGCAGCAACGGGCCGTTGGCCTTCACCTTCGGGCCGGCCTGGTCGACGCCGTCGTGCAGGCCGAACGCCGCGGCGCCGAGCGGAACCGCGCTCGGCTTGCACGCGGCGCCGAGCTTGTAGGTGTCGTTGTTGCCGTTGGCGACGCACAGGCCTCCCATCACCGCGACGAGCGAGATGTCGACGACGTCGTCGCTCGGTCGGCGTCCGTTCGGATAGCCGGCGAGATCGCCGCCGGGACCCGCGAGCAGGCCGCCGAGGAGGCCGAGCCGGTTCTGCATCGCCTCCGGAGTCGGCGCGATCGCGGTGTTCAGGCGCAGCATCTCGGAGAGGACTCCGATCGACGGCGACGCCGAGAACGCCTTCGGCTGGTTGACCCCGGCAATTCCCGAAAGGAACGTCGTCACGAGGTCGGTGCGCGGGAAGTTGGTCGGCGCGATGTTCGGCGTCGCCAGCGCGATCTCGACCAGCGCCGGCAGCGTCGGGTTGGTCACGTAGGTCGCGAACTGCGCGTCGTCCTTCGGCTTCGAGTTGTTGAACTTGTCCTTG
>Ga0207675_100000215_pt1 | contig 54261 bp, 62 predicted proteins | sample KBSSwiS42_FD_184305 | JGI IMG/M metagenome (GOLD analysis project Ga0207675, IMG submission 184305) | Switchgrass rhizosphere microbial communities from Kellogg Biological Station, Michigan, USA - KBS Switchgrass S4-2 (SPAdes) (version 2) | ecosystem: Host-associated > Plants > Roots >...
GGCCGCTGTACCGACCAATAGTGATGAACGAGGAGTTGCGATGACGAGCAATCCACAAACCCCGGCATGGGCGACCGCGGCCGTTCTCGTCGGACGCTTGATTTTCGCTGCGGTTTTTCTCATGGCACTGGCATTCAAGTTGATGGATATCGATGGCACGGCGGGTTATATCGCGTCGGCCGGCTTCCCTGCGGCGAAGCTTCTTGCCTGGCTCGCTGCGCTGTTCGAGCTGGCGCTGGCCGTTTGCCTCCTGACCGGAGCCTTCTTCGCTGAAGCCGCATTGCTCGCGGCGGCTTACGTGCTTTTCCTCGCTTTTGCGTTTCACGGTCCGTCGCATTGGAGCGGAAGTCAGACGGAATTCGGCTTCTTCGTCGATCACTTTACGTTCATGGCGGGCCTTCTGTTTGCGGCCGTGCATGGGCCCGGCGCGCGGCTGGCGATCACGCTCCGCTTCCTCGGGAAGCCCGCGAAAGTGTGAAGCCACGACCATCCGTGAGACGGCGCGGCGCACCACTCCACCGGCAAGATTCCTTGAAACCCGAAGCGGGAATTTGAAATGCGGCTTTGTACGTCCATCCTCTGCGCATCGCGGTGAAGCGTTCTCTGAGCTGCTTCACCGCGCTCAGCATCGCCCTCGCGCTTGTGCCATCAAATGCTTTTGCGCACGGCTTTGCGGGCAAGCGTTTCTTCCCGGCGACGCCGGCAACGGAGGATCCTTTCGTGGCGGACGAGCTGGCGCTGCCCACGATCAGCCAGCGCCGGCTCGGCGCCACCGACGAGGGTCCCGGCGCGCGCGAGACGAGCGCGGCGATGGAGTACGACAAGCGGCTCACGCCGAATCTGGGCGTCGGGCTCAGCGCCGATTACCTGCGTCAGCAGCAGGCCGACGGCACGGTCAGCGACGGCTTCGACAACTGGGCCGCGAGCGTGAAGTACCAGTTCTACAAGAACGACCCCGGCGAGGCGATCGCCTCCGTGGGGCTCGACTGGGACATCGGCGGCACGGGCGCGAAGGCGGTGGGCGCGGAATCCTTCAGCACCTTCACGCCGACGCTCTTCGTCGGCAAGGGCTTCGGCGAGCTGCCCGAGGGGGCGAAGTTCCTGCGGCCGCTCGCGGTGACGGGCGCGTTCGGGCTCGCGATTCCTTCGCGCTCGAGCTCCACCACCGTGGACGCCGACGGCAATGCCGCGGTCGAGCCCCATCCGGACGTCCTGAGAATCGGCGGCTCGGTCCAGTACAGCCTTCCCTACCTGCATTCCTTCGTGAAGGACATCGGCATGCCGGAGCCGTTCCGGCGCATGATCCCGCTGGTGGAATTCGACCTGCAGAAGCCGGTGGATCGCGAGGCAGGCGGCTGGACCGGCACCGTGAACCCGGGCGTGCTCTGGGCGGGACGCTACGTGCAGCTCGGCCTCGAGGCCGTCATTCCGGTGAATTCGCGCACCGGAGGCGGCAATGGCGTCCTCGTCCAGCTCCACTTCTTCCTGGACGATCTGTTCCCGCAAAGCCTCGGGAAGCCCGTGTTTTGAAGAGCGCGCGGATCGCCGCGGCGGCGCTCCTCCTCGCGCTGGCGGCCACGAACGCCGGGGCGCACGCGTTTCTCGACCGCGCATCGCCGAGCGTCGGCGGCTCCGTGGCGAGCGCGCCTGGCGAGGTGCGGCTCCGGTTCACCGCGGAGCTCGAGGCCGCGTTCAGCACGATCCGGGTGCTCGACTCCGGCGGCCGCCAGGTCGACAAGAAGGACAAGCAGATCGACCCGTCGGACCGCAGGGTCATGCGCGTGTCGCTGCCGCCTCTGCCCAACGGGACCTATCGCGTCTTCTGGCGAGTGCTCTCCGTCGATACGCACGCTACGGAAGGCGACTACACGTTCGAAGTGGGCAAGTAACGATGGGCGCGGGAGACGGGGTGCTCGCGGCGGTGCGGGCGCTGCATTTCGCCTCGGTCCTGCTGCTCTTCGGCCAGTGCGCGTACGCGCTCGCCGTGTCGCCCGATCGGCAGCCAGGACCGGCATTCCGGCCGATCGCGGCCTGGTGCGCGGCGGTGGCGTTCGCGAGCGCGCTCGGCTGGCTTGCGCTCGAGCTGCCGCGAATGAGCGGCTTGCCATTCGCGCAGGCCGTGCAGCCCGAAACGGTGTGGACGCTGCTCACGGCAACGCAGTTCGGCAAGCTCGAGCTCGTGCGCCTGGCCCTGCTCGCGGCGCTTGCGGCGTTGCTAGCCGGTCCGGCGCGTCCTGCGTCCGGCGCGCTGTTTGCCGGACTCCTGCTGGTGACGATTTCGGGAAGCGGCCATGCGGCGGCGGGTGGCCCGGTGCGGTTGGCGGCGGACAGCGTGCACATCCTCGCCGCCGGCGCCTGGCTGGGCGCGCTGCTTCCGCTGATTCTCGTGCTGCGGCGTGCCTTGAAGGACGGCGCCGGCGCCATGCGAGCGGCAGCGTCGGCCACGGCGCGGTTCTCGACCCTGGGGATCGCGTGCATGGCGGTCCTGCTCTTCTCCGGAGTCGTCAACACCTGGTACACCGTGAGCCCGGTATCGATGGCGCTCGAATCGAAATACGGCCGGCTGCTGGCGCTCAAGATCGCGCTCTTCGCCCTCATCCTAGCTATTGCCGCAGTGAACCGGACGATCCTCATACCGCGAAACCGGCTGCAGCCGCTGATGCGAAATGCGCTGGTCGAATTCGTCGTAGGCCTCGCGATCGTCGCGCTCGTCGGAATGCTCGGCATTACCGTGCCGGCTACGCACAGCCACGGTTCGATGGCGATGAGCCTGCCCGCGTCGCCTGCGCAGGGCGCCGTTCTCGCGGCGCCGGCAGAACCATGGCATTCTTGTCGGCACTGCGAGGTGCCGAAATGAAAGCCGCTTTCGTGGTGTTCGACCGCCTGACGTCGCTCGATTTCGTCGGGTTCTACGATCCTGTTACCCGGTTGAAGTCGATGAAAATCCTCGACGACTTCGACTGGCGGATTTGCTCCACCACACGCTCGGTGGTCGACGATCGCGGCCTGCGCATGGAGGCCGCTGCGGTCGACCAGCCTCTGGATTCGTACGACCTGCTCTTCGTTCCCGGCGGATTCGGCACCAGGGACTTGCGGCACGACCGCGGTTTCATCGACTGGCTGAAGACGGCCCGTTCCGTGCCGCTCAAGATCTCGGTATGCACTGGGGCGCTGCTCCTGGGAGCCGCGGGCTTTCTTCAGGGGCGCCGCGCGACGACCCACCCGGCCGTCTACAAGGAGCTGGAGCCCTATTGCGGGGAGGTGGTCCGGGAAAGAGTGGTCGATGAAGGCGATGTCATCACCGCGGGCGGCGTGTCCGCCTCGATCGACCTGGGCTTGCATCTGGTGCAAAGGCTGGCGGGAGGCGACGCGCGCCAGCGCATCGCTTCGCAGATGGACTATCCATACCGCTGAAAGCTCCGGACATGAAGCTCTACATCACTCCCGGGTCGCCCTACGCGCGCATGGCGCGGATCGTGGTGCTCGAAAAGAAGCTGGAAAGCCGGGTGGAGATCGTGCTCGCGAAGACCCGCGCCGCCGAGAGCCCCTATTACGCGATCAATCCGTCCGGACGCGTGCCCTATCTCGTGCGCGACGACGGCGTCGGCATGGAGGAATCGGCGCTGGTCTGCGACTACCTCGACCGCCTCGACGGAAGACCGGCGTTCGAGCTGCCCTCCGGCCCCGCAGGACTGGAGGCGCGGCGGCTCGAGGCGCTGGCGAGGAGCCTGCTCGACGGGCTCGCGGTCTGGGGCCGCGAGCTGGCGCGCCCCAGGGACGAACGCTCTCCGGGCGTGATCGCGCACGAGACGGAACGTGCGCGGCGCATGGTCGGCCTCTGGGAGAAGGAGATCGGCCATCCTCACATGCGCGGCGCGCTCAACATGGCGCAGATGACGCTCGGCGCCGCGCTCGGCCTCGAGCTCCGCAATCCCGATTTTCTCTGGCGCCCGAAGCATCCGAAGCTCGCGGGCTGGTACGACGCGCTCGCGGCGCGCCCCTCGTTTGCCGCGACCGCGCCGCCGCGTGCCTGAGGGGCGGGCGGTGAACAGGCTCGAAGCCTCGGCGCTGGTCCTCTACGCGGTCACGGTTCTTCTTTGCACGATTCTCGTGGTCGGCTATGGCGACGGCAATTTCATGGGGGCGCTCATCGCGCTGACGCTTCCCTGGAGCCTCGTTACCCTGGCGTTCATGCAGTCGCTCGCGCGCGGCGCGTCGCTTTGGTTTTTCTGGCTCGTCTATCTCGGCGGCGGCGCGGTGAATGTTTATCTTTTTCACCGGTACCTGCCGAAGGTTTATACCCACCTACGCCGCTAGGCGTCGGGCGCACGCCCTTCTCGGTCGAATCGTGATGTGCTTCATTCGCGACCCGCCCGCCTCCCGATATGCTCAGCCCGTCAAAAGAACTCGTATGGAACGAGCCATGAGAGCCACAGCCGAACGCCACGCTCTGAAAAAGCAAGCATCCCGCCTGCTCCGCGCAGTCGCATGCGCCCTGGCTGCAAGCCTGTGGTGCGCGCCGGCGCAGCCTCAAATCGGCATCTCGTCGGAGCCCATGCCCGGACCAGCGCTGGTGATGTGCACAAGCAGCGAACTCATGAAACAGGTTCCCTGTCCGGATTCGGCGCTGTTCTTCTTCGAGGGGCAAGCACTGGTACAGAGGGCGTTCCATGCCAAGGACTTTAAGGCACTCGACGAGCTTTACGACCAATGGTGCTCCGGCAAGGATCGATTTCCAGACGGTCGCTGGAAGCTCTCCCAGTACGGAGACGGGCTCTACAAGAACTTCGAGGCCTGGAATACCTGGACCAAGGATCTCAACGACATCCAGTCATGGCAGCAGGCGCGGCCCCAGTCGAACGCGGCGCTGTACGCGGAGGCAATCTACTGGCGCGCTTACGCATGGAAGGCCCGCGGCGGCGGCTACGCGGACACGGTCGCGAAGGAAGGTTGGGAGCTGTTCCGCGAGCGGCTCGACAAGTCCATGGAGATCCTGACGAAGCTGCGCGCGCGCGGCCGCGGATGCGCTGCGCCCTACGCACTGTTGCTCAGCGTGATGACGGACCAGGGAGCTCCGGAATCGAAGCTCGCGGAGGTGTTCCAGGAAGGGGTACGCGAGCACCCCGAATATCACAATATCTATTTCGCGATGGCACGGCACTACGAGCCGAAGTGGGGCGGAAGCGCGGCGCGCTACGAGAGATTTGCCCTGCAGGTCGCCAAGCAAACCCGGGCGTTCGAGGGAATGGGCATGTACGCACGCCTCTATTGGCTGGTGGACACCCGGCGCGGCGGCATCCCGTTTGTGGACGATCCCGTGCAGCCGCCGCAATGGAGCAAGCTGCACGCCGGATACGAGGATCTGATGCGCCTCTATCCCTCGAGCATGCACAACCTGGGGAAGTACGCGGGTGTCGCCTGCAGGTCGAGCGACGGCGCGCTCTATCGAAGCCTGCGCTCCAGGATCGCGGGCTACGAAGGCAGCGCCGAGATGCTCGACCCGATCGACGTCTGCGACCGCCGGCACAAGTGGACGTCTTAAGCCGCCGGAGCAGGTTCTATCTTGGAAGCGCCTTGCGCCAGGCCGCGGGCGGCATGCCGAACTCGCGCTTGAACGCGCGGCTGAACGCCGCCTCGGATTCGTAGCCGCTGCGCTCGGCGAGCTGGGCGATCGCGTCCGCGCCAGAGCGCAGCGCCTGCGCCGCGAGCGCGAGGCGCCAGCGCATGAGGTACTGGATCGGCGACTCGCCCACCAGCGCGGTGAAGCGCTCGGCGAGCGCCGAGCGCGAAAGCGCCGCCTCGCGCGCCAGCTCGTCAACGGTCCAGTGCCTCCCAGGCGCCGCGTGCAGGAGGGCGAGCGCGCGTCCGACCTGCGCGTCGCGCACTCCGGCGAGCCAGCCCCTGCCGCCGGGCGGCAGGCGTTCGATGTGGCGGCGCAGCGCCTCCACGAAGAGAAGCTCCGCGAGCTTGGCGAGCATCGACCCCGCGCCAGGCCGCAGTGCGGTGGACTCCCGCACGCCGGCGCGGAAGAGCTCGCGTAGCATCGCCGCCGCGGGCCCCTCGCCCATCGGAATGCAGACGAGCCGCGGCAGCGCCTCGAACAGCGGCCGGAACACGCTGCGGCTCAGCGCGAGGTAGCCGCAGACGAAGCGCGTCGCGGCGCCGCCTCCGCCGTGGCGCATGTGGAAGAGCTCGGCGCCGCTCTCGGGGTCGGGCGTAAGCGCCGCCTGCGCCTCCATCGGCGCAAGCTGCAGGTCGGTGCCCATCAGGTGCTTGCCTTCCTTCGGGAAGAGGATCAGGTCGCCGGCGGATGCTTCGAGCACCTCTCCGCCGTCGGCGAGCCGCACCTTGCAGCGGCCTTCGGTCAGGAAATGGAAGAACGCGACGTGCTCGGAGGCCACGAGGCGCTGCCGCACGCTGGCGAGGCCGAGCTCGCCGCGGATGCACCACGGCGCGGTGAACTCGGCGTTGAGGTACACCGCGCCCTCGAGGCGAACCGAATTCAGAACGTCCGACAGGGCATCCATGGAGTTGCGGTCAATAAACGCGGAGCCTCGGCCAAGACGCGGGCCAGCGCGGCAGGGAGACTAGCACCCGCTAAGGCCAACCAAAGGATCCGATCATGACGACTGCAACCGAAACCCGCGCCCCCGAGCGCGCGCAGCATGCTACCACCTACGAAGGGAGCTGCTTCTGCGGCGCCGTCCACTTCACCGTCACGGGCGCGCCCGCGGCGATGGGCTATTGCCACTGCGAATCCTGCCGCACCTGGTCGGCGGGACCGGTCAACGCCTTCACGCTCTGGAAGCCCGAAGCGCTGCGGGTCACGCGCGGGGCCGAGAGCATCGGCACCTACAACAAGACGCCGAGGAGCTATCGCAAGTGGTGCAAGCAATGCGGCGGGCATCTCTTCACCGAGCACCCGGGCTGGGGAGTTACCGACGTCTATGCCGCCGTGATCCCCGAGTTTCCGTTCCGCGCCGGGGTGCACGTCAACTACCAGGAGACGAAGCTCCCGATGCACGATGGTTTGACGAAGCTCAAGGACTACCCGAAGGAAATGGGCGGCTCGGGCATCGCCATCCCCGAATGACCTATGATGGGCGCGATGCTTGAGCTCAGGCCGACCTGCGAGCACTGCAGCAAGCCCCTGCCCCCGGACGCGCTCGACGCGCGCATCTGCAGCTACGAGTGCACTTTCTGCGCCGCGTGCGTCGAGAAGGTTCTAGCCAACGTCTGCCCCAATTGCGGCGGCGGCTTCGTTCCCCGTCCCATCCGGCCGGCGCGCAACTGGAAAGGCGACAATTTCCTCGGTAAGGATGCCGCAAGCGCGAAGGTGAAGCACCGGCCGGTCGACCCTGCGGCGCACGCGAAGTTCTCGGCGCCGATCCGTGGCATTCCGCCGGAAAAGAGATGAGCCTTTCGGGGAAAGTGCGGAAATAGTCGCTGCGGGGCCGCGCCCGGGTTCGTATGCTGGACGCCTCGAATAAGCCGGGAGGCCGAGATGGCGACGCCAAATCGACAAACCCCTGAGGCGCCGGCCCAGGCGGCGCTTGCGCAATACCTGCCGCTCGAAAAAACGTACCGGGACGCGATGAAGCTCTTCTCGCGCTTCCACCAGGCACAGGGGTTTCGTCAGTACCTTTCGCGCCGCGCCGCTTTCGTCGTCCCGATGGTCGCGCTCTTCGTGCTGGTGAGCGTGGCGTGCACCGCGGCCACCGTGATCTTCCTCGCCGACCGGCACGCGCTCCTCGCCCTGCCCGGCATGATGCTCGCGCCGTTCGTGCTCATCGGCAGCTTCTTCGTCGAGGCGTTCGTATTCTTCTCCTGGCTCGAGGGGCGAGCGCTCGCCCAGGCGCTAGGGCGCCGCAGCAAGCGCGACCTCGACTTCGGCAAGATGCCGCAGAACGTTCCCTGGGTGCTCGCGGCGCTGTTCCTCGTCCTGCCGCTCCTCATCCTCGCGGCGGTCTCGTTCACGGCCGCCCTGGTGCTGATCCTGCTTGCGGTCGGCATCGTCGTGGCCATCGCGAAGTTCGATCGCTAGCAGTATCTGTCGCCCGAGTAGTTTGTTCGTCTGTCCCGCCGCGCTACACTGCGCGGGCGTGGAGGGGACTTCGACATGACGAACGAGAAAATCAAGCTCCGCACCGAGAACGGACAGCTGATCGAGGTCGTGGTCCTCAACAAGCGCGCGGACCTGATCGAGGTGGTGATCGGCGAGGGCGTGCACAATGTGAGGTGCACCCTCACGCCCACGCGGAACGGCCTCGCCTACGCCGGCAAGGTCATGGGCCGCGAGGTGATCTACGAGCGCAGCCGCGACCAGGTGCAGGCGGACATCGATCGGCTCAATCCGAACCTGCGCAAGCCGAGAGGCCGCTGATGCGGCGTCGGGTCGTGGGGCTCGCGCTCCTCGCCTGGGCCGGCGCGGGCGCAGCGGCGCCGCGCCTGGACAGCGTGTCGGTGCAGGTGCTCTCGGGCAAGGGCAGCGACGTGGTGATCTCGGTCACGATCGAGCGGCCGTCGCTCCTGGACCTCACCTGCAGCGCGACCATCGACACCGGCGACGGCGGCCGCATCCCGATCGCGTGGAACCTCGGCGACAGCCGCACCAAGACCGCGCGCTACGAATACAAGCGGCCCGGCGCCTACCGCGTGCGCGTCTCCGGCGCCGGGAATGAAGCCTGCGTCGGCGCGAAGGAGGCCTCGCTCACCGTCGGCACGCCGGGTCAGAGCGCCACGCCGCGCTGCCCCGCCGGCTGGACCCTGGTCGAGGACTCCGCCAAGGGCCCGCGCTACACCTGCCGCGCCCGGCCGCCGGCGCAGCCGCTGCGCTGCGCCGAAGGCACGACCTACTTCGCCGAAGGCGGCGAAATCGGCTGCCGATAAATCGGGGTCAGACCCCGATTCTTCTTTTTTGGGGTCTGACCCCGATTTATTTTTTCTGCAGCAGCTCCGCGCACCCCGCGCGGGTCGCCCAGTACTCCCACGCTCGCCAGGTCTCGGGCGAGTGCGGCTTGTAGCCGGCGTTGCGCGCGTCGATCTCGCCGCGCGAGAGCGGCTTCACCTCGCCGAGCTGCATGGCCGCCATCTGCACGCGAGCGTTGCGCGGCACGTACACCGACATGCGCACCACCTCGATCAGCGAGCGCGCCGCGGCGACGAAGCCGTGTCCGCGCATCAGCGCGACGTTGTTGCCGGCAAGGCGCGCGGCGAGGTCGCGCCCCTGCGGCATGTTCGTGACCAGCAGATTGGTGTCGCCGAACCGCTCGCGGATGTCCCAGACCGGCACTTCCGCGCCCATGAAGCTGCCCGAATGGATCACCGGACGAAGCGGCGTCGACGTGATGCCGAAAGGCAGCACGTCCTCGGCGTGCGCGTGCACGACCGCGAGCACTTCGGGCCGGGCCTCGTACACCGCGCCGTGGATGAAGCGCTCGAGATAGGGCTGGCGCGAGTCGCCGCCCGCCGGCGTGCCATCCAGGTCGAACTCCATGATGTCGGCCTGCTGCACCATCTCCGGGCTGAGCGAGCGCGCGAGCAGATAGCGTTTCGGGTCGCGCGGATGGCGCACGCTGACATGGCCATAGGCATCGACGATGCCTTCGTGGGCGAGGATGCGGTTGGCGATCACCACGTCGGCAAGTGCGCGTTCCAGATCGGTCATTTCGATATCCCGTGTAACGTCCCCGTGCGATCGTAGCGGATGCTCCGCATCCTTGTCGTGTGGCTGATCAACGCTTTGGCGCTCGCCGCGGTCGCCTACCTCATGCCGTCGGTGAGCGTCGAGAGCGCCGGCGCGGCGCTCGCCGCGGCCCTGGTGCTCGGCCTGGTGAACGCGCTGGTGCGGCCCGTCCTCGTGCTCCTCACGCTGCCGGTCACGATCCTTACGCTCGGGCTTTTCATCTTCGTGATCAACGGGCTGCTCTTCTGGGCGGTCGGCTCGTTCGTCGCCGGGTTCCACGTCGCCGGGTTCTGGCCGGGCGTGTTCGGCGCGATCATCTTCAGCCTAGTCTCCTGGGCGCTGTCGCACCTGGTCCTGAAATAGCTCGACTAGCCCGCCGCCTTGGCCGAGGCCTCGGCGCCGAGCAGCTTCTCGAAAGCCGCGCCGTCGACCGGGGCGCTGAAGTAGTGGCCCTGCCACTCGTCGCAGCCCAGCGCGAGCACGCGCGAGAGCTGGGCCTCGTTCTCGACGCCCTCGGCCGCCACCGAGATGTTCAGCGTCTTCGCGAGCACCGCGATCGCGCGCACGATCGCCTCGTCGGCGGCATGGGTGTCGATCGAGCGCAGGAAGGAGCGGTCGATCTTCAGCTTGTGCACCGGAAGCTGGCGCAGGTACGCGAGGCTGGAGTAGCCGGTGCCGAAGTCGTCGATCGAAATGCGCACGCCGAGCTCGCCGAGGCGGCGCAGCGTCTCGATGTTCTCCTCCAGGCTCGACATCAGCACGCGCTCGGTCACCTCGAGCTCGAGCGAGGACGCCTCCACCGCGTTCGCGCGCAGCGCGGCCGTGACCTTCTCGAGATACGACTGGTGCTGGGCCAGCTCGGGCGCGGACACGTTCACCGCGATCCAGCAGCGCCCGGGGTGCGCGCGCTGCCAGGCGCCCGCCTGCGACAGCGCCCGCTCGAAGGCCCATTCGCCGATCGAGCGGATCAGGCCGCACTCCTCGGCGAGCGGCACGAACTCGCCGGGCAGCAGCAGGCCCCGGTCCGGGTGGTTCCAGCGCACCAGCGCCTCCGCGCCGGCCACCAGGCGCCGGCCGCGCACCACCGGCTGCCAGTGCAGCACGAGCTCGCTCCTCGCGAGCGCGCCGTGCAGCTCGTTCTCCAGGCGCAGGCGCTCCACAGAGCGCGCGTGCATCGCCGCCTCGTACATGCGCCAGGTGCCCCGCCCGCTCTCCTTCGCGTGGTACTTGGCGGCATCGGCGTTGCGCAGCAGCTCGGCGAAGTCGCGCGCGTCGCCCGGATAGACGCTGATGCCGATCGAGGCGCCGACGTTGAGCGTGCGCCCCTCGACGCTGAACGGCCGCGCCAGCACGCCGAGGATGCGCTGCGCGATGGCTGCAGCTTCCTCCGTATTCCTTATGTTTTGGATCAGGACAAAATCGTCGCCGCCCAGGCGGGCCAGTGTTTCGCTCGGCAGGAGGCTCTCCAGGCGCGCGCCGACCTCGCGCAGCAGCGCGTCCCCGGCCTGGTGGCCGAGCGACTCGTTCACCAGCTTGAAACGGTCGACGTCGATCAGGAGCAGTGCGAGCTGCGTGCGGCTGCGCGCCGCCTGCAGGATGGCCTGCGCGCCGCGGTCGGCGAGCAGCACGCGGTTCGGAAGGCCGGTCAGCGCGTCGCGGGTCGCGAGGTATTCGGCGCGCGCCTCGGCTTGGCGGCGCGGCGTGATGTCCGCGGCGGTGCCGCGATAGCCGACGAAGACTCCCGTCGGGTCGCGCACCGGCACCGCGCTCACCGATTGCCAGATCACGCCGCGCGAGCGGGTGACGACCCGGTGGACGAGCTCGCGGAAGGCGTGGCCGTCGGGTGCGTGCTGCGCGAGCCACTCCTGCACCGTGCGCTCCTCGCCAAGCGGCATGATCTCCTGCACCCTGCGGCCGAGGAGCTCCTCGGGACGGTAGCCGAGGACCGCCTCGACTCGCTCCGAGAGAAAGGTGTAGCGCCACGCCGCGTCCGCCTCCCACAGGTACTCGCCCGAGGCCTGCGCCATGTCGCGGAAGCGCTGCTCGCGCTCGGCGAGCGCCGCCTCGGCGCGCTTGTGGTCCTCAATGTCGCTCACCGTGCCCGAAGCGCGCGTGGCTCGCCCCTGGCTGCTGCGCTCGGTGACCCGGCCGGTCGCGCGCACCCAGCGCCAGCCGCCGACCTCGGTGCGCACGCGGCAGTCGACCTGGCAGATGGTCTTCTCGCCTTTCAGCCCAGAGACGAGCTCCTTGCGCACGGCGGGCCGGTCGTCGGGATGGACCAGCTCGTTCACGTCGGTGCCGCTCATCACTCCCGCGACCGGACGGCGGCCAAGCAGGCCGGCCCAGCCCGACCCGAGATAGATCGCGTTCGATTCGAGGTCGAAATCCCATTCGGCGAGGTTGGCGGCGCCGACCGCGAGCTCCAGCCGCTCCTTCGCCTCGGCGAGCGCGCGCTCGGCGCGCCGCTGCTCGGTGACGTCGCGCCCCACGCCGCGGTAGCCGAGGAAACGGCCTTCGGCGTCCTTGCGGCTCTGGCCCGAGATGATGTGGATCTGGCGCGCGCCGCGCTCGTCGATCCGCGTCATCTCGAGGTCGAAGAACGGCCGGCGCTCCTCCATCCCCTCGTGCAGCGCCTCGAGCACCCGGCTTTCGACCTGCACGCCCGGGATCTCCCAGAAGCGCTTGCCGTAGGTCGGGATGCCGCCGAAGAAGGTGGCGACGGGCGTGCCCCCCGAGATCCAGGTGATGCGCTGCGCGGCGTCGGTCTCCCAGAACCAGTCGGCCGAGAGCTCGGTGAGGTCGCGGAAGCGGCGCTCGCTTTTCTTCGCCTCGGACAGCGCCTGCGCCGCGCGCCGCGAGCGCAGGTGCATCGCGAGGTACACCACGCCGCAGGCGAGCACCACCAGGAACAGGACGTCCAGCACTCGCTAGCGGGCCGCCGTGTCGCGCACCGGGGGCGCGACCTTCAGGACTTCGTCCACCGTGGTGTGGCCGGAGCCGACCTTCATCGCCCCGCTGATGCGCAGCGGCTTCATGCCTTCCTTGAAGGCCTGCTCGCGCATGACCGCCAGGTCGGCCTTTTCGCCGACCAGGGTCTTGATGGCCGAGGAAAAGATGAGCGTCTCGTAGATCCCGACGCGGCCCATGTAGCCGGTCATGCGGCAGTCGAGGCAGCCGACCGGCCGGTAGACCTTCTCCGGGCGGTTCGATTTCCACGGCGCGACCAGCGCATCCCAGCCGGCATGGTCCTCGGCGCGGTTGAACTCCACCTTCTGCTTGCAATGCGGGCAGAGCGTGCGCACCAGGCGCTGCGCCATGACACCGTTCAGGGTGGCGTTGAGCAGATAGGGCGGCACGCCGAGCTCGAGCAGCCGCGTGACCGCGCTGGGCGCGTCGTTGGTGTGCAAGGTGGAGAGCACGAGGTGCCCGGTGAGCGCCGACTGGATCGCCATCTCGGCGGTCTCGAGGTCGCGGATCTCGCCCACCATGATGATGTCGGGGTCCTGGCGCATGAGCGCGCGCACCCCCTCGGCGAAGCCGAGCTCGATCTGCGCCTGCACCTGCATCTGGTTGAACGAGGGCTCGACCATCTCGATCGGGTCCTCGATGGTGCACACGTTCACTTCGGGCGTGGCGAGCGCCTTGAGCGTGGAGTAGAGCGTGGTGGTCTTGCCCGAGCCGGTGGGGCCGGTCACCAGCACGATGCCGTTCGGCCGGTCGCTCATCTCGTGCCAGCGCCGCTGGTCTTCGTCGGAGAAGCCGAGCTCGCGGAAATCGCGCACCAGCACCTCGGGGTCGAAGATGCGCATCACCAGCTTCTCGCCGAACGCGGTCGGCAGGCTCGAGATGCGCAGCTCGATGTCGCCCGCTTCCGGCGTGCGCGTCTTGATGCGGCCGTCCTGCGGCCGGCGCTTCTCGACCACGTCCATGCGCGCGAGGATCTTGATGCGGCTGGTCATCGCGGCGAGCACCGCGGCCGGGATCTGGTAGACCTGGTGCAGCACGCCGTCGATGCGGAAGCGCACGATGCCGTGCTCGCGGCGCGGCTCGACGTGGATATCGCTCGCGCGCTGCTCAAACGCGTACTGCCAGAGCCAGTCGACCACGCGCACCACGTGCGCGTCGTTGGCGTCGAGCTTGTCGGACTTCCCCAGCTCGACGAGCTGCTCGAAGTTCGACAATCCGGACACGGTTGCGGTCTTGCTCGCGCCCTTGATCGATTTCGCCAGGTTGTAGAACTCGACCTGGAAGCGCTCGATGTCGACCGGGTTCGCGATCACGCGCCTGATGTCGCGCTTGATGATGCGCGCGAGCTCGGGCTCCCATTCGCGCACGTTGGGCTCGGCGGTCGCGATCACCGCTTCTTTCGCGGTCACTGCCACCGGAAGGATGCGAAAGCGCGCCGCGTACGCCGACGACATGATGTCGGTGACCGCGGTGAAGTCGATCTTGAGCGGATCGATGTGCAGGTAGTCCATGCCGAGGTGCTTGGCGAGCCACTCCGACAGAAAGTCGAGGGTCAGGAGCGCAGCGCCCGTTTTCCATTTCTGCTCGGCGACCACGCAAAGCGGGTGCACGTTGCCGCGGTGGTGGCGCCGCTCGGTCTTCAGCGCCTCGGCCGCCTCGCGCGCGACGAGGCGGTCCTCGACCAGCCAGTCGAGCACCTCCGCGAGGGTCAGTTTGGCGTCAGCCACGCCTGTCTTAACTGCTTGTTGCATCGAGCGAAACTATACCGGAACGGGCAGCGCGCACCGTGCCAAATGCCCGCAACGGCGCGGCGGAACGACGCGCATTACGCTAACCTCGCCGCGTGCCCCGCGCCCTGGCCGCCGACGTGCGAGTTCGCGAGGCCTGGGCGTGGAGCATGTACGACTTCGCGAACTCGGGCTACACCACGGTCGTCATCACGGCCGTGTTCGGCGCCTATTTCGTGGGCGTGGTGGCCGGAGGAAGGCCGTGGGCGACTTTCGCCTGGACCGCGGCGCTTTCAATTTCTTACGCGCTGATCCTCGCCACCGGGCCCCTCGTCGGGGCCTGGGCCGACGCACACGCGGCGAAAAAGCGGCTGCTTCTCGCGACCACTGTCGGCTGCGTCGTGTTCACCGGCCTGCTTGCGTTCGTCGCGCCCGGCCAGGTGGCGTTCGCGCTCACCCTGATCGTGCTTTCGAACTATTTCTTCGGCACGGGCGAGAACCTGATCGCGGCGTTTCTACCCGAGCTCGCCGACTCGCGCGCGATGGGCCGCGTCTCGGGCTGGGGCTGGGCTTTCGGCTATCTGGGCGGGCTCGTCGCGCTCGGCATCTGCCTCTTCTACCTGATGTCCTCGGGCCAGGAGACGAGCCGCGCGGTGCCGGTGACGATGGTCATCACCGCCGCGTTCTTCGCCGTGGCGGCGGTGCCGACGTTCGTGTTCCTGCGGGAGCGGGCGCTGCCGCAGGCATCCTTCGCCGACCCCTGGGAGCGCGTGATGACGACGCTCCGGGAATCTCAGCGCTATCGCGACCTGCGGCAGTTCCTGCTTTGCATCGTGTTCTACCAGGCGGGTATCACCGCGGTGGTTTCGCTCGCCGCGATCTACGCGGAGCAGGTCATGAAGTTCAGCATGCGCGAGACCATCACGCTGATCCTGGTGGTGAACGTGACCGCCGCGGCCGGCGCATTCGGCTTCGGCTACGTGCAGGACGCGATCGGCCACGTGCGCGCGGTCGCGATCACGCTCGTGGGATGGATCGCGATGGTTCTGCTCGCGGGAACGACGCAGACGGTTTCCGGCTTCTGGATCGCGGCGAACCTCGCCGGATTGTGCATGGGATCTTCGCAGGCCGCGGGGCGCGCCATCGTCGGCTACCTCGCGCCGCCGGCGCGTCTCGCGGAGTTCTTCGGCCTGTGGGGCCTCGCGGTCAAGACGGCGAGCATTTTCGGCCCGCTCACGTACGGCGCCGTGACGTGGCTCTTCGCCGGCAATCATCGCCTCGCGATCTTCGCCACGGGCCTGTACTTCGTCGTCGGCCTCGCCCTGCTCTGGGGCATCGACGTCGAGCGCGGCCGGCGCCACGCGCTCGCGGCTTAGGTGTTGCTATCTAGTACGGACTACTTGCCGCGCTGGTAGACGACGTCGCTGCGCCGGTTCTCGGCCCAGGAGGCTTCGTCGTGCCCGAGGGCTTTGGGCTTTTCCTCGCCGAAGCTCACCGCTTCGATCTGGCCGTCGGCGGCACCCGAGAGGCGCATCATCTTCTGCACCGCCTCGGCGCGCTTCTGGCCGAGGGCGAGGTTGTATTCGCGGCTGCCGCGCTCGTCGCCGTTACCCTCGATCGTCACGCGCGCGTCGGCATTCTCGCGAAGGTAGCGCGCGTGCGCCTCGATCGCCGGCCGGAACTCGGGCTTGATGTCGGAGCGATCGAAATCGTAGTAGACCGAGCGCTGGGCGGGCACGCCTTTCACGTTAGGCTGCGCGCTTGCCTGCGAACCCGCGCGCTGGCCCGGCTGGCTCTTGGCCGCGGCCGACCCTGTGCGAGGTGCCGGCGTGCCGGAGGCCGAAGCCGGCGCGGCGCCGGTGTCGGCGGGCGGAGTATTCGACGCGCAGGCCGCGGCGAGTAGAGAAGCTGCTGCGAGGGCGAAGCAGGTCTTTCTGGCGGAACGGTTCATTGGTGGGCTCTCCCGGGTTGCCGTTTGGCGACATGATCCGCGCCAAAGACTTAAGGCTTAATTAAGACCGTGCGTAGATCGTCCGGAACAAAGTCACGGGACGCTCCTTGTAGGCGCGCGAAAGCATCTGTACATGGGCGACCGAGCCCTCGTTCTGCGGCGAATACCGCACACGGCCGTCGCCCGACGTGGCGATCAGGCCTGCCGCCTGGAACTGCACGAGGTAATGCTCCACGTCGGCATCGCTCACCTTGGCCATCATGCTGAGATGCGCGGCAAGCTCGGGCGGCCGCCACAGGCGCTGTGGTTCGCTCGCAAGAACGAGCAGCAGCTCGGCGGCGTCGACCGACGGAACCCATCGCTGCAGAAAGCGCTGGAAGTCGTCGGGAAAGCCATCGTTCGGGACTTGCAATGCTCTTGCAGCCTGTTGTTCTGAAGTGCGGCCACGCCGGGCATCTCACGGCGCTGTCAAGCGTGGAGTCCCCAGCCCTAGAGGATGAGCCACCGCTGTCCGCGCCGGCGTGGCCGCGAGGAAATGATGCTGGGACCAGACTTAAGCGAGACTTAACCGCTCTGCGGGCGGCTCGCTCTGCGGTAAGCTCATGAGCCCACACAAAAGACCTAAACGGCATGGTGTGTAACCGGATCGTCGTCATCGCATTGTGCGCGGCCGTTTCGCAGGCGGCGCACGCCGACCTCAATGGCCAGGTGGTCGGCGTTGCCGACGGCGACACGCTTACCCTGCGCGTGGACGGCGGCAACGTCCGCGTACGGCTCGACGGCATCGACGCGCCCGAGCTCGGCCAGCCCTACGGGAAGAGCGCGCGGCGCTCGCTGGCCCAGATCTGCAGGGGCAAGGCGGCCACCGCAGTCGAGCGCGGCAAGGACGACGAGGGACGCATCCTTGCAAGCGTTCGCTGCGGCGAGGTGGATGCCAACGCGGAGCAGGTGCGCCGCGGCATGGCCTGGGTGCACCTCAGGTATGTGCCGTTCGGCTCGCCGCTCTACGAAGCCGAGACCAACGCGCGGCTGCAGAAGGTGGGGCTGTGGCGCGGCAAGGAGCCCGTTCCTCCCTGGGAATGGCGCGCCCGGCAGACGAAAAAAGAAAAGTCCTAGGAAACGCCGGATCGTGCGGCACCCGCGCGCTCGGCCTGGGGCGCCTCCGCGGGCCGCGCGTGCCCGCGCCACGCCGGAACCCGGATCGAAACCGCTAGACCCGGGAGCGCGGTCCCCGGCTCGGCGTCCGAAAGCGAGATGCTGCCGTGATGGCGCTCGACGATCGCCTTGACGATCGCGAGGCCGAGGCCGGTGCCGCGCGTCGCGTCGCCCGCGACGCGGTGGAACCGCTCGAACACGCGCTCGCGCTCGCTTGCCGGAACGCCGCAGCCGGCGTCGAGCACGCGCAGCTCCACCATCCCCTCGACCTGGCGCACCGCGACCGTCACCGGGCTCCCGGAAGGGGCATAGCGCAGCGCGTTGTCGACCAGGTTCTCGATGAGCGAGCGCAGTTCCGGCTCGGCGCCGAAAGCCTGCACCACCCCGGGCGCGTCGACGCCGAGGTCCACGTCCTGGTTCTCCGCACGCGCCGCGTAGCCGGCCACCACCTCGCGCGAGAGCGCCGCGAGGTTCACGGCAGCGAACGCCTGCAGCGGCACGGCGGCATCGAGGCGCGCGAAATCCATGAGCTGCTGCACCAGCCGGCGCGCGCGCTCGACGCCGCGCGCGAGCTCGTGCAGCGCGCCTGAACGGACCGCGGGACTCTGCGCCCGCTCCGCGAGCTGCACCTGGAGCGCGAGCGCGGCCACGGGCGAGCGCAGCTCGTGCGCCGCGTCGGCCAGAAAGCGCCGCTGCGCGTCGAAGGCGCCTTCGAGCCGCGCGAGCAGCGCGTTGATCTGGTGCACGAGCGGCAGGAGCTCGCGCGGCACATTGTCATCGGGCAGCGGATCGAGCCGCGCGGCGTCGCGGTCGCTCACGCGCCGCGAGGTGACGTGCAGCGGCTGCAGGCCTCGCGTCAAGGCCCAGGCGACGACGACGCCGAGCACCGGGATGAGCAGCAGCATCGGCATCAGCACGCTGAGCGAGAGACCGCGCGCGAGCGTGTCGCGGGCGGCCACCGCCTGGCCGACCTGGACGGTGCCTTCGTCGGTGACGTGGGTATAGACCCGCCATGGGCCCTCGGCGGTCGGGGCGGAAGTCAGGCCCTCCTTGAAGCTCTGCGGCAGGTCGGGCGGCAACGTCGGCAGCGCGGTCTCGAAGTAGATTCTTCCCGTGCTGTCGTAGGCGCGGACCGAGAGCGCGAAGCCCGGGCGGGCGATGCGCAGCCGGCGCGTCTGGGTCCAGTCCTCGCGCAGGTGCACCGCGTGCGCGACCTGCTTCAGCTCCTCGTCGAAGAGCCGCCCGACCTGGTTGCGCGTCAGGACATAGGTGGCGCCCAGGACCACCACGGTGCCCAGGCCGAGCGTGCCCACGACCCATAGCACGAGGTTCGCGCGGATCGATCTCACTGCAGCGGCACGATTCGGTAGCCCACCCCCCGCACGTTGCGGATGAGCTCGGGCTCGAGCTTGCGCCTGAGATGATGCAGGTGCACCTCGATGCTGTTGCTGCCGACCTCCTCGCCCCACCCGTACACGGCGTCCTCGAGCTTCTCGCGCGACACCACCGCTCCGGGCTCCTTCATCAGCGCCTCGAGCACGGCGAACTCGCGCGCCGAGAGCTCCACCGGCGCGCCGCGGAACGTGACCTCGCGCCTGACCGGATCGACGCTGAGCGCGCCGCACGCCATGTCGGGGGTCGAACGGCCGGACTTGCGCCGCATGACCGCGCGCGCGCGCGCGAGCAGCTCGTCGAGGTCGAAGGGCTTCACCAGGTAGTCGTCCGCGCCCAGGTCGAGGCCCGCCACGCGGTCGGCGAGCGCGTCGCGCGCGGTGATGATCAGGACCGGAAGCTGGCTTCCGCCCCGCCGCATGCCTTTCAGGATGTCGACCCCGTCGCGCCGCGGCAGGCCGAGGTCGAGGAGCGCGAGATCGTAGACGCGGTGCCCCAGGGCGAGCTCGGCCTCGGCGCCGTCGCGCACCCAGTCCACCGTGTAGCCGGCGTCCTGGAGGCCGGCGACCACGGCGCGCCCGATCATGGGGTCGTCCTCGATGAGAAGAACTCTCATGCCTTCCAGCTCAAACCGGCGTCACTGTGCGGCGACGTGCATTAAGGAAAACTTAAGATTCTATCGCCCCGGCGGGACATGGCACGCACGATGCTAGAGCCCAAGGCAGCAAGCCGGAGGCTCCAGCCCAGCCACGGAGACTTACATGAAAGCGATCAGACCCTTGTTGCTCGGCGTGTCGATTCTTGCCCTTGCCAGCGGCGCGGCGTATGCCGCCGGCGACACCAAGAACAAGAGCGCCTCCTCGGGTGCAAGCACGAGCGCGAGCACCAAGTACGATTTCAACAAGGCCGACACGAATCACGACGGCAAGGTGAGCCGCTCCGAGTTCGACGCGATGATGAAGGCGAACGCCTCGGGCGGCGGCACGTCCTCCGGAAAGACCTCGTCGGGCAGCAAGACGAGCAGCAAGCCGAGCACGTCTACCAAGTAGTCGCGCCTTGCACCGCGCCTGCACCGCGCCTGTCACCTTAAGGCGCGCTTAACACTTGCCCGCGCAACGTATCCCCGGGTAGCGCATGCCGTGAGGAGGAGGATCGGCCGGACGAGTGCGAAAGCACTCGCCCGGCCGTTGTTTTTCAGCCCTTGCGAGTCCGGTCCAGGAGCGGGCCGAGCACGTCCATCGGAACGGGAAACACGATGGTCGAGGACTTGTCGCCGGCGATCTGCGTGAGCGTCTGGAGGTAGCGCAGCTGCATCGCCTCGGCGCGCTGCGAGAGCATTTGCGCCGCCTGCAGCAGCTTCTCGGAGGCCTGCAGCTCGCCCTCGGCGTGGATCACCTTTGCGCGGCGCTCGCGCTCGGCCTCGGCCTGGCGCGCAATCGCGCGCACCATGGTCTCGTTGAGGTCGACGTGCTTGATCTCGACCGCGGACACCTTGATGCCCCACGCATCGGTCTGCTGGTCGAGCGTGGCTTGAATATCGCTGTTCAGCTTCTCGCGCTCGGCGAGCAGCGCGTCGAGCTCGTGCTTGCCCAGGATCGCGCGCAGCGTGGTCTGCGAGAGCTGGCTGGTGGCTTCGCTGAAATTGGCGACCTGGATGATGGCGAGCTGCGGGTCGACCACGCGCAGATAGACCACCGCGTTCACCTTGACCGAGACGTTGTCGCGCGTGATCACGTCCTGCGGCGGCACGTCGAAGACGCGCGTGCGCAGGTCCACGCGCACGAGCTGCTGCACCACCGGGATGACGATGATGAGACCTGGCCCCATCACGCGCTGGAAGCGGCCGAGGAAGAACACCACCGCGCGCTCGTACTCGCGCAGGATCTTGATCGACGACATAACGGCGATCGCGACGACGACGACTACGCCCAGCGCAAAGTACGGCATCTTGGTCTCCCTTCAGTTGCTTTCCGGCTCGACGCTCAATACCAGCCCCTGCATCCCGGTGACGCGCAGCTTCTGCCCGCGGCGCACCGGGCGGCTCGATCGCACCTTCCACTGCTCGCCGTGCACGCGAGCCCAGCCCTCGAGGTCGAAGTCGGCCAGCGCCTCGGCGCTCGCGCCCACCATCTCCTCGCGGCCGCTCACTACGGCGCGCCGCCGGCTTTTCACCAGCATGCCGACTACGAGAATGAGAAAGGCGGCGCTCGCCGCGGCGGCGCCGGCGATGAGGGCGTATGGGATCTCGAAGCCCGGCAGCTCGGTGTCCTCGATGAGCAGCAGCGATCCGAGCACGAAGGCCACGATGCCGCCGACGCCGATGGCGCCGAACGACGGCAGGAATACCTCCGCGATCATGAAGGCGATGCCGAGCAGCATCAGCGCGAGGCCGGCGTAGTTCACCGGCAGGAGATGGAGCGCGTAGAGCGCGAGCAGCAGCGCGATCGCGCCCACCACGCCCGGCAGGATGAGGCCCGGACTCATGAACTCGAAGATGAGCGCGTAGACCCCGACCAGGATGAGCAGGTAGGCGACCGTAGGGTTGGTGATCACCGCGAGCACGCGGGTGCGCCAGTCCATCTCGAGGGCCTTCACCTCGGCATTGGGCTTGCCCAGCTTGGCGAGGAGCGCGGGCACGTCGGCGGCGATGTGGTCGATCACCTTGAGCTTGAGCGCCTCCTGCGCCGGCAGGCTCGCGCCCTCGCGCACCGCCTTCTCCGCCCAGTCGGCGTTGCGGTGGCGCAGCTGCGCGAGGCCGCGGATATAGGCGACGGCGTCGTTCGTCACCTTGCGCGTCATGGTGTCTTCTTCTTTTTTCCCATCCTTCTGGGGAGCGCCGCCGCCGCCGATCGACACCGGCGAGGCGGCGCCGAGGTTGGTGCCGGGCGCCATCGCCGCGATGTGCGCCGCGTAGAGGATGAACGTGCCGGCGCTCGCCGCGCGCGCGCCGCTCGGCGCGACGAAAACCGCGACCGGCACCGGCGAGGCGAGGATCGCCTTGATCACCTCGCGCATCGAGGTGTCGAGGCCGCCGGGGGTATCGATCTGGAGGATGACGAGCTCGGCGCCCTCCTTGGCGGCGCGCTCGATGCCGCGCTTCGCGAAATGCGCGCTCGCGGGACCGATGGCGCCCTCGAGCGGCACCAGCACCACCGGCGCTGCCGACGCCACGGCGCAGGCGCAGCCCAGGACCGCGAGCAGGATCGCGCGCATTGCAGCGGATTATGCTCCGCCGCGGTGGCGAGCGACCTATTTACCTGCGACGTACTGCCGGTAGGAAAGGTCGGGGGTGGCCCCGGGAGCGCGGCGCGCCACGAAACGCCTGGCGCGGGCAAGCCGGTCGCGGAACAGGCTGCGCCGGCCCCGCCCGTGCTGCGGGTCGAAAAGGTACATGGCGAGCGCACCCAGCCCGAACGTGACGAGCGTTCTCATGCTCTTGCCTCCTTCAGCGGATTGCGTCGCCCCGCCATGGCCCCGAGCACCGCGGCGAGGAGCGACAGGACCAGCGCGCCGAAAGTCACCCAGGAGACATCCGGTGTCGCCTGCCCGAACTGAAACGTCGAGCTCAAGGTCTGCGCGGCGCCAGCGGCGAGCACGCCGATGCCGGAGAGCATCACGCTCACCACCCACACCAGGGCGCCCTCGAAGAAGCCGGTAGTGCCGTCGAAAATCGCGCCGATGCGGGTCGAAACCCAGCCACCGATGAAGAGCGCCACGAGCAGCGATACGCCGGCCCAGATGCCGGCTCCGGCGCCGAGCGCGCCGGTGTCGGCCTGGCTTGGCTGGGCCGCGCTTATCCCGACCGCGACGCCGAGCGCGGTCATCAGGAGCAGGAATCCGAGCGCGACCAGCACGCCGCCGAAGACTCCGCCCCAGGACACGCGCATACCGTCGGCGCGCAGCGGGGCCGCTTGGGCGATGCGCCGGCGCTCGGCCACACGTCGGTCGTGGTAGGCGTTGTGGCTGGCTACAGTGGCCATCGGGTTTCCTTCCTGTTGTAAATCAGCGCGCCGTCTCGCCGCTCGACGCCGGCAGCTGGGCGCCGCCGCGCTGGCCGAGCTCGAGCTGCATGCGGTTGCGCTGTTCGTTGGCAGTCGCATATGCCGCCTCGGCGGCGCGCATCTCCGCGGTCTTCAACGCGATGCGCGCGCGCTGCGCAGCGAGATACGAGAAGTGGGCCACCCTCGCCGGCTCGGCGTCCGCGCTCTGCAGGTTCTCGGCATCGCGCAGCTCGCGCCCGGCGAGCTCGAGCTCGACCGGCGCGCGCGCCTGCACCTGCGGGTTCGCCGCGGCGCTGCGGTAGACGGCGCGTGCGGCCTCGAGCTCGTTGGTGGCGCGCGGAACGGACGTGCATCCCGCGCCGAGCAAGGTGCCAACGCAAACCGCGGCGAGCGCGGTGTGCCGGATCGCTTCGCGCGTCATTTCGCTCTCCTGTCGAGTTCGTCCTGCAATTGCCTCACGCTCTGGTTGGCGTCGGCCGCGGCGCGCTGCACCCGCGCGTTGTCGGCAACGGCGCGGGCGTAGTCGGCATCGACCTGGGCTTGCTCGGCGTAGATCCGCGCGTTCACGTAGTCCCCGCGCTCGGCTTCCTGCTCGGAACGGGCCAGCTTGTACTGCGCCACCCGCAGCTCCATGGCGCCGTCCTGCACCACAGCCGGCTCGGCTTTCGATACGGCAGCGCGGGCGGCATCGATCTGCTCGGTCGGCTGCGGCATGCTGCTGCACGCGGCCAGAGCCAGCGCGAGCACGATTGCCGCCATGCGCCGCAAGTCGCGCTGTAAATCGTAGGGGTCGATGCAAGCTTTACAGGCGGCGCAGGGCATCTCAGGGTCCTCCAAAACCGATCGACCGGTGCGCAGCAATCTGCGGTCCCGCCCGGGTTCGAAGCTTGCAAGACAGCCGGTGGAGCCGATATGCGCTATCTCGTGTTCTTGTTCCTGGCAACGGCACTGGTGGGGTGCGATGCGCCCGACGAGAGCTTCCGCCTCGTCACGGTGGAAAGCCAGGACCGCCTCGGACTGTCCCTGCGAGAGCTGCCCGAAGCGACCCTCAAGTCGATCGGCCTGGGCTACGGGCTGGCGGTGATCCGCCTCGGCAAGGAGGGCGAGCGCGCCGGGCTACGCCTGGGAGACGTGGTCTACGGGGTGAACCAGACGCGGATCCGCAACCTGCAGGAGTTCAGCCGGGCGCTTGCGCAGCTGCAGGACGGCCGCCTGAGCCTGCTAGTGAGGCGCGGGAAGACCGACCTTCAGGTGCCGCTGGAGATTGGCGGGTTGCCGTCCGAGGACGGGGTACTGCGCGTGCCGCGGCCCTCTACAGATACTCTTCTGCGCACCTGATGATGGCGTCGTTGGTCTGACGCTCAAGGCAATGGCGCGCGTCCTGATGGCGCCTGGCTGTCGCCTTGCGCATCGCCTTCGCGTCCGACGCTTTCGACACCGGCTTCGCCGCTTCGGCGGACTTCGCCGCCGCTGCCTTTTGCTCCGGAGCCTGCGCCTGCGCGGGGTGCATGAGCGGCAGCGCAGCCGCGAGGGCGGCAGCCAGAATCGTTTTTTTCATGGCGCTTCCTTTTTTGCCTAGCCCGAGACCGCAAGGATAGCCCGATTCATTGCAGGCGTCTCTGGTAGGCGCGGATGCGCTGTGCATTAGTTCCCAGATCGCCCCTTCCGACGCGCGACTTCGAGCGCACATCGACGCGGCTTCCGGCGCCATCCGCAGTAATGCGCACGACAACGTCGTCCTTGAACCCGAACCAGAAAGTCGTCGCGACCGCCTCGATGCGGCCCGCGGATGGATCCTCGCGCACGATCCGCCAGCCGGATTCCTCCATCGCGCCCTTCGCCCGCTCGAATGCGATGTAGGGCGCGACGGCAAGGTGCGAGGGACGGATGTCCGGGTAGGCACGGCGCTGCGCGTCGCTGCTCTCGTTCGGATCGGTGCTGATGTCGTTGATCGGCGGAACCGAGCGCGCGCGCAGGTATGCTGCAGCCGGAATCGCGGCGACCGACGCGCCGAGCACCACCGCGAACAGCGAACGCGCGACGCCTGCGCGGCGGAAAAGGGCGACCGCACCGAAGATCGCGCCCGCCAGTCCGAGCGCTCCGGCCGCGAGCAGCATGAGGATGCCGACGCCGTAGGAGACGAGACCCGACCTCACCGCCGGGCCCGATGCGGCCAGCACTGCCAGCGCGAGCAACGCCAGTCCGAGGCCGGTGCGGCCGATCATTGTGGCTCCCCTAGAGCTGCGAGCTGAGCAGCCCGGCGGCGTGCTCCAACAGCTTCTCTCTCAACGGACGCGCCTCCCATTCCTCCAGTGTAATGCGTCGCGAGCGCCCGAGGTCGCGCTCGAAGATGCGCTCCCCCTCGGCCGCGAACGCGCGGTCGTAGACGTTGAGGTTCGCTTCGTCGTTGGTGCTGAACGAGCGCGTGTCGAAATTGGTGGACCCCACCGTCACCCACAGCCCGTCCACCGTCATCACCTTCACGTGGTAGAAAGTCGGCTGGTATTCGTAGATCTCGACTCCGGCGCGCAGCAGCTCGCCCCAGGTGGAGCGCGAGGCGCGGCGCACCGCCGCCGAGTCGGTGGCCGGCCCCGGCACGATGATCTGCACGCGCACGCCGCGGCCCCTCGCCTCGACGAGCTGGCGCACCTCGTTGTCGTCCGGGACGAAGTACGCCGCCGACAGCTGAATCGAGCGCCGCGCCGCGGCGATCGACATGAGATAGAGGAGCTGGGCGCTCTCGCCGCCGCCGCCTGGGGAGCTGACGACGAACTGCGCGAGCTCGTCGCCGACCGGGCGGAGCTCCGGGAAGTACTCGGGCCCATGCAGCACCTCGCCGGTCACCTCGATCCAGTTCTCCATGAACGCCGCCTGCATCTGCGCGACCGCGGGACCCTCGAGACGGAAGTGGGTGTCGCGCCAGTGCTCAGCGTCCTGCGCGTCGCCGCTCCACTCGTCGCCGATGCCGGCGCCGCCGGTAAAGCCCACGGCGCCGTCGATCACCATGATCTTGCGGTGAGTGCGGTTGTTCATGCGTGCGATGGTGTCCCAGCGCACCGGGTTGTAGAGCTCCACGCGCGCCCCTGCGTCCCTGAGCCGGCCGAGCACCGTCTTCTCGATCTTCTGGCTGCCGAGCGCGTCGATCATCACGTGCACCTTGACGCCCGAGCGCGCGCGCTCCTCGAGCGCGGCCGTGAACTGCTCGCCGATCGCGCCCTTCCAGTAGATGTACATCTCGAAGGTGATGCTCTTGCGCGCGCCGCGGATCGCCTCGAGCATCTCGGGGAAGATCTCGTCGCCGTTCACGAGCGCGCGCGTGCGGTTGCCCGGCACCAGCGCCGGCCCGAGCATCACGTTCATGGCGCGCACGAACTGCGGATCGCCGACGCCGTAGAGCGACGCCACGCTGGTGTCGATCTTCTTGTCGCCGAGCGAGAGATTGGCGGCGAGCAGCACCCCGAGCCCCGTGGCGAGGAAGGTCAGGATGCCGATGCGCCAGGTGGTGTCGCTCCACCTGCGCAGCGCGCCTAGGCGCCGAGCCAGTTCCACAGCCATCGGGCGATGAAGAAGCCTGCGACGCACGCCGCCACGAGGAACGCGGCGACGCCGGCGACGAGCGCCGCCACGAAGGCGCGGCTCGAGCGCTGCGCGGCGCGCGGCGCGTCGAGCCAGGCGTTCAGCAGGCGCACGTTGCGCTGGTTGGCCTTGAAGGCCGCGTCGAACACGTCGCCGGCGAGGGGGATCACGCCGACCAATCCTTCCAGGGCGACGTTAAACGCCATGCGCGCGAGGATGCTTCTCGGAGCACCGAGCGCGGCCGCCTCGCGCACGATATAGCTCGAAAGGACGACCCCGACGGCGTCGCCGATCACCGGGAACAGGCCGATCAGCGCGTCCAGGCCTATGGTGAGGCGGGTTCCCGGGATCGGGATCGAGCTGTCGAGCAGCCACGCGAGCCAGTTGAGCCGCTCGCGAACCTGCCAGGTAATGCGGCGATGGTCCATGCAATTGGTCGACTACAAATCGGGGTCAGACCCCGATTCGGGCCGAAAATTCAGACCGGCTTTGGGTATCATTTCGCCTTCCCCAAAGACGATCTACAGGAGACCTGCTATGGCGATCAAGGTCGGCGACCGGCTTCCCGACGGCAAGCTGATGGAATCCACGGAGTTCGATTCGGGCACGCAGTGCGCCATGCCGCCCAAGGAAGTGGGCGTCGCCGACGCAGTGCGCGGCAAGAAGATCGCGATCTTCGGCCTGCCGGGCGCTTACACCCCCACCTGCTCGGCGAAGCACGTGCCGGGCTACGCGCAGAACGCCGAGGCGCTGAAGAAGAAAGGCGTGCACGAGATCTGGTGCGTCGCGACCAACGACGCCTTCGTGATGGCGCACTGGGGCCGCGACCAGAAGGCGCTCGGCAAGATCAGGTTCCTGGCCGACGGCAGCGCCGCCTGGACCAAGGCGCTCGGGCTGGAGCTCGACCTCAACGCGCGCGGCATGGGCACGCGCATGAACCGCTTCTCGATGCTGGTCGACAACGGCGTGGTGAAGCAGCTGAACGTCGAGGCCCCGGGCAAGTTCGAGGTGTCCGATGCGGCAACGATGCTGAAGCAGGCGGGCTGAAGCAGGATATTTCGCGTTTTGCCGTCAGCGCGGCGCCGGCCGGCGCGTTGTAGGGCGAGGCCCTCCCGGGCCTCCCACCGACCGAAAGGACATTCCATGCTCAGGATCCTCCTCCCAACCGCCCTGCTGGCGTTCTGCGCCCCGGTTTTCGCCCAGGCGCCTTCGGATGCGCCCAAGCCGAAGGCAGAACGGCGTTTCGACTGCTCGAAGGCGAAAGACCCCAAGGCCTGCGAGGAGCGCCTCGCCAAGCTCAAGGCCGCCCATGAGCAGGCGCGCAAGGCCTGCGAAGGCAAGAAAGGCGAGGAAGGGCGCAACTGCATGCGACACGAGATGTGCTCCCAGGCCAAGGACCCGGGCAAGTGCGAGGCCCGGGTCGCCCGCGCCGAAAAGATCCGCGAGGCGTGCAAGGGCAAGACCGGCGAGGAGCTGAAGAGCTGCGCCCGCGAGCAGCGCCAGCAGAAATAGACTTTTTCTTATTGCGGTTCCGGCCTCGGCCAGAGGCCGGAACCGGTGATGCAAAAAGGTAGTCCTAGCATGGCGCTGGCGCCTGACCTTCGCTAGGATCGGTTCCGGTCTCCTCGCGCCGCACTATTCGACTGGCTGACATGACAAACCGGCTCTACGCCGCCGCCTTCCTGCTGCTCTTCGCCGCCGCCGCTTTCGGACAGCAGACTGCTGCGCCGCCGCAGCAAGCCAAGAAGACCGTACCGCAGCCGGCGCAGAAAACGTCGTCGCAGGCGCTGCAAAAGGCCCAGTCGATCGAGGGCGTCACGGAATACCGCCTGGCGAACGGCCTGCGCGTTCTCACCGTGCCCGACCCGGGAAGCGACACCACCACCGTGCACATCGCCTACCTCGTGGGCTCGCGCCACGAGGGCTATGGCGAGAAAGGCATGGCCCACCTTCTCGAGCACCTGCTCTTCAAGGGATCGAAGCGCCATCCCGCCGTGAAGGAAGAGTTCAACCGCCGCGGCGCGCGCTGGAACGGCACCACCTCGAACGACCGCACCACCTACTTCGAGACCTTCGCCGCCACCGCCGACAACCTCGACTGGGCGCTCGGCATGGAGGCCGACCGCATGGTGAACTCGTTCGTGTCGAAGAAGGACCTCGACGCCGAGATGACGGTGGTGCGAAACGAGTTCGAGATGGGCGAGAACAACGCCGGCGCGGTGCTGTTCCAGCGCATGCAGCAGCTCGCCTTCCCGTGGCACAACTACGGCAACGCGATCATCGGCCAGCGCGCCGATATCGAAAGGGTGCCGATCGAGAACCTGCAGGCGTTCTACCGCACCTGGTACCAGCCCGACAACGCGGTCCTCATCGTCGGCGGCAAGTTCGACGAGAAGAAGGCGCTCGAGCTGGTGGCGAAGCACTTCGGCGCGATCCCCAAACCCAAGCGCAAGCTGCCGAGCTTCTACACCGAGGAGCCGACGCAGGACGGCGAGCGCGAGGTGACGCTGCGGCGCGTGGGCGAAAACCAGGTCGTGTCGACGCTCTACCGCGTGCCGGCCGGCCACCACCCCGACTATCCGGCCATCGACGTCCTCACCAACGTGCTGGGCGACGTGCCTTCCGGCCGTCTCCACCGCGCGCTGGTCCAGAAGGGCCTCGCGAGCCACGCCTGGGGCGCGGAGCGCGGGCTGCACGATCCCGGCTTCGTGTACTTCGGCGCCTCGCTGGCGAAGGACGGCAAGCTCGACCCGGCGCGCGAGGCGCTGGTCGCGACGGTCGAAGGCCTGAAAAGCGAGCCGATCCGGGCCGAAGAGGTCGAGCGCGCCCGCACCGCGCTGCTGAACGACTTCGAGAAGACCCAGCTCGATACCGGCGCCTACGTGCGCGCGCTGTCGGAGTTCACCGCGATCGGCGACTGGCGCCTGTTCTTCCTCTACCGCGAGCGCCTGAAGCAAGTCACCCTCGCCGACGTGCAGCGCGTGGCCGAGCACTATCTCAAGCCGGCCAACCGCGTGCTCGGGACGTTCGTTCCGACCGATGCGCCCGACCGCGCGGACATCCCGCCGTCGCAGGAATGGCAGGCGGCGCTCAACGCGTTCAAGGGCGAGTCCCAGGGCGTGCGCCTCGGCGAGGCCTTCGATCCCTCGCCCAAGAACATCGAGTCGCGCGTGGTGCGCAAGAACCTCTCGAACGGCATCCGCGCGGCGCTGCTGCCGAAGACCACGCGCGGCGGCCGGGTGATCGCGACGCTCGCGCTGCACTGGGGCGACGAGAAGACCCTGACCAACCGCGAGGTGGCGTGCAGCTTCGCCGGCAGCATGCTGATGCGCGGCACGCAGAAGAAGACCCGGGCCGACATCAAGGACGCGTTCGAGAAGCTGAACGCCAGCGTCTCGGTGAGCGGCGACGGCGCGAGCATCGAGGTGCGGCGCGAGAACCTGGTGCCGACGCTGCGCCTGGTCGCCGAGGTGCTGCGCGAGCCGGCGTTCTCGCCCGCGGAGTTCGACGAGCTGAAGCGGGCCGCGCTCACCGGCGCCGAGTCGCAGCGCACCGATCCTTCGGCGCAGGCGAGCCTGCAGCTCGCGCGCCATCTCTCGCTCTACCCCAAGGGCCACCCCAACTACACCCCCGACGTCGAGGAGCGCATCGAGTGGCTGCGCGCGGCGACGCTCGAGGACGCGCTCGGCTGCTACCGCGAGCTCTTCGGCGCCACCGGCGCCGAATTCTCGGCGGTGGGCGAGTTCGATCCGGACGAGCTCGCGCGGGTGGTCGAGGAGCTGTTCGGCGGCTGGCGCAGCCCGAGCCCGTTCGTGCGCGTGCCGTCGCGCCATTTCGAGCGCCCGGCGACGGAAAAAGAGGTGCTCACGCCCGACAAGGCGAACGCCGTGCTGCGCGCGGGAATCAACGTCAGGCTGCGCGACGACAACGCGGACTTCCCCGCCCTCGTGCTGGCCAATTACCTGCTCGGCGGCTCCTCCACCGCGCGCATGCCCGGTCGCGTGCGCGAGAAGGAAGGCCTCTCCTACAGCACCTTCAGCAGCTTCAACGCCAGCGCCTTCGACGAGGCCGGCAGCTTCCGCATCGGCGCGATCTTCGCGCCGCAGAATCGCAGCCGCGTGGAGGGCGCGATCCGCGAGGAGCTCGCGCGCGCGGTGCGCGACGGCTTCAGCGCCGAGGAGCTCAAGGCGGGCAAGCAGGCCCTGCTCGAGCAACGGCGCATGGCGCGCACGCAGGATCGCGCGCTCGCCAACCGCCTGAGCTCGTACCTCTTCATGAAGCGCACCTTCGCGTGGGACGTCGACTTCGAGGCGAAAATCGCCGCGCTTACCCCGGCGCAGGTCAACGCCGCGCTCGGCCGCTACTTCGACCCCGACAAGCTCTCGCTCGTCACCGCCGGCGACTTCAAGCAGAAGTAGCGGCGCCCCCTTCCGTTCGGACTGCGGCCCGCCGTCCAGGGCGGCCGGCGCTCGCCCAGTCGCTTGACAGGTGCTCATTTCTGGGAATATTATCCCAATAATATGGGAATAACTTCCCACGCCAATACCGGTCTTGGCGCAGCCTTATCCGAGGCGGCGCAGGCGGTGCTGCGCCCGCTGGTGCGCATCCTGTTGCGCAATGGGGTCGCGTACGGAGCGTTCGCCGAACTGACACGCCGCGTCTACGCCGAGGTCGCGGAACGCGAGTTTGCTTTGGCCGGGAGGAAGCAGACGGTGTCGCGCATCTCGACGCTGACCGGGCTGACGCGCAAGGAGGTCACGCGCATCCAGTCCGAGGAAGGGCCAAGTCAGGCGGACAACGAGCGCTACAACCGCCCGGCACGCGTGATCAGCGGCTGGGTGCGCGAGAAGCGCTATCACGACCGGCGTGGCCGCCCGGCGGAGCTGCAGATGGAAGGCGACGCGCGCAGCTTCTCCGCGCTGGTGCGCGAGTTCAGCGGCGACATTCCGCCGCGCGCCATGGCCGACGAACTCGCCCGAGTCGGCGCAATCGAGATCATGCCGGACGGAAAGGTGCGGCTCCTCACGCGCGCTTATATCCCGCGTGGCGACCAGGTCGAGAAGCTCGGCATCCTCGGCGCAGACGTGGCCGATCTCATCCGCACTATCGACCACAACCTGACCTGCGCCCCCGGCGAGGCGTACTTCCAGCGCAGGGTGAGCTACGACAACATCCCCCGGGAGATGCTGCCGACCCTGACGAAGCAGCTCTCGCGCAAGGCCCAGTCGTGCCTCGAATCGATGGACCGGGTGCTCGCGGCTGCAGACCGCGACCGCAGCCCGGCCGTGAAAGGCACCGGCCGGGCACGCACCGGCGTCGGCATCTACTACTTCGAGGAGCCCGCCCAATGAGACACGACCTGCGCCGCCCTGCCGTCTTCGCTGCACTGTGCATTGCAGCCCTCTCGATCGCGGGCTGCGCCAGCTCGCCCCGCATCGACGGTGGCATCGTAGGCAGCGGAAATCGCATCGACTGCGCGGCGCTCGAAAAGACGCCACCGCCAGACACAACCATTCCCGAGGAATGCAAACCCTAGAGGAGGAACCATGGCACGGCCACTGAAGCTTCTCTGCACCATCCTTGCGCTCTTCGCGTCCGGGTGCGCCACCTACACCACCCCGGGCGCGGGCGTGACGCTCGAGAGCCTAGCGAACACGGACGCCGACATCGCCGAACTGCTGAAGCTCGAGCCTGCGGCACGCTTTCCGGCACGCATGACCGTTGCGCGCGTGCAGGCCTCGGGCTACTCCTCGCGGAGCAACAGCTGCTACGGCAGCGGCCGCTATTGCGTCGTTACCGCGCGCGACATCGAGCCGGAGGCAACATTCGAGCGTCTATCCAACATGCCGCAGCTCGCGGGGCTCGCGCTGATGAACCGCATGCTGCTTCCGGGAAAGCTGACCTCCGCCAAGGACCTGCGCCAGGCGGCGGCGACCCTGAAGACCGACCTGCTGCTCGTCTACTCGCTCGAGACCGAATTCAACATCGAGAACACGGACGTTGGCCCGCTTGCGATGATCTCGCTCGGCTTCCTCCCCACAAAAAATGCGCGGGTGACGGCCACCGCCTCGGCGGCGGTGTTCGATGTGCGCACGGGCTTCGTCTACGGCGTCGCCGAAGCGAGCGCCCTGGAGGAACAGCGCGGCACCTTCTGGTCGAGTTCTGAAGCGGTCGACAGCGCGCGCAAGCAGGCGGAGTCGGCGGCGTTCCAGAAGCTCGCCGGCGAAATCGAGAAGCTCTGGCGCGAAATTCTGCGCACGCATTCGGGCCGCGACATGACATCGATCGACGCTGGAGCGTGAGCCCTGCTCGTCTTCGGGTATGCTCTGCCGATATGGCGAAGGGTCCGATCCTGCTGCTCGAGGACTCGCCCGACCTGCGCGTGCTGCTCGAGCGCCACCTCACGCGGGCGGGCTACGAGGTGCTGTCCGCGGAGGACGCGGTGGAAGCCGGCAAGCTGGTGGTGGAGCGCGCGCCGCAGCTCATCATCGCCGACATCCAGCTGCCCTACATGAGCGGCGACGAGTTCGTGGCGGCGCTGCGCGCCGATCCGGCGGTGCGCGACATCCCGGTCATCTTCCTGAGCGTCGACGCGCGGCTCGAGGCGCACGCCAAGCGCCTGGGCGCCGTGGCGTACTTCGACAAGAGCGTGAGCGCGGAGCGCCTGGTCGAGGTGGTGGACTTCTATACCGCCGGCTAGCCGCCGCGGCGCTCAGGGGTAAGTTACCTCGAGGATCTCGAGGCGCTCCTCGCCCGAGGGCGCGCGCAGGATCACCGTGTCGCCCTCGCGTGCCTTGATGAGCGCCTTGGCGATCGGCGAGAGCCACGACACCACGCCGCGCGCCGGATCGACCTCGTCGAGTCCGAGGATGGTAACGGTGCGCTCTCCCGCGGCGGAGCGCACGCGCACCGTGGCGCCGAAGAAGACCTGGTCGGTGTCGCGCCCGGCGCAGTTCACCACCTCTGCGTTCTCGAGCCGCTTGATCAGGAAGCGCACGCGCCGGTCGATCTCGCGCAGGCGCTTCTTGCCGTAGATGTAGTCGCCGTTCTCGGAGCGGTCGCCGTTCGACGCCGCCCACGCGACGGTCTTCACCACCTCGGGGCGCTCGACCTCGACTAGTTCACGCAGCTCGGCTTTCAGCCGCGCGAAGCCGGCTGCCGATATGTAATTTTTGCCGCCCGCGGGAATCTCCGGCGCTTCGATCGCTTCGTCGGGCGCCTCGGTGTCCTCTTTCGTGAAAGCCTTGGACATGGAACGTAGAGGGAATTCTATAGAATGCCGCCTCCGGAGGGAGCATGGCGGCACGCCACCGAAAGCTCGATTTTCTCACGCGCCTGCGCATCCGCGAGCTGGTCCTGATGGGGCTCATCGCGCTCACCGCGCTGCTCGCCAACCTGCCGCAGGAATACGTCGAGCAGAGGCTCGGCGTGAGCTCCGCCGCGGTGGTAGCGGTGCTCGCGATCACGGTCATCATCGGCCTGTTCCTCTACCTCAAGTTCTTCTTCTTCGTCGCGGTGGTGCTGCTCATCGCGGGCGCGAACATGCCGGAGCAGATCGCCGACGGCCTCGGCGTGTCGAAGGTGCCGATCATGCTCGCGCTGGTCGCGCTGGTCGGGGTGGGCCTGGTCAACCATCTGGTGAGGATCTTTCCGACCGGCCTCGAGGCGCGGCCGAGGGAAAAGAGCCGCGAGGGGATCCGGGCGCTGTTCTACGCCATCGAGAAGGGGAACCTCGAGTACGCGGAGAAGGTGCTGTCGATGAACTTCGACCCGAGCCTGCGGCACGACAACGGCTACACCCCGCTCGCCTACGCCGCGATGAAGGGCAGCGTGCCGATGATCGAGCTGCTGCTCGCCCACGGCGCCGACGCCGGCGTCGCCACGCGCGAGGGCGATACCCCGGTCGAGCTCGCGCTGCGTTTCGGCCACACCGACGTCGCCGAGCTGCTGCGCGACGCGCGCCGCGGCCGGGCGGCGCGCCAGCAGGCGCTCGCCGCCAGCACTTACTGAATCCGCCGTACCACTAGATGTTGTGCCATGAGCGCACCTGCCCGCTGTATGCGGTAGCGCCACCCGGCGCGCTATGTGCGGCCAGGACAACGCTTTTTCCGCCAAACCGGCACGCGCCGGCGCCGCGCGGGCGCAACCGGATCTTGTGTAGCCGCGGCCGGGGTGATACTGTACACACTTACAGTATCGGGGTCGCGCGCTGCCGGCTGGCGGTTGGTAAACTCCGGCACCGAGTCGGATAAGCCATGGAAATCGAGCTCACTCCCCTGGTCGCGGAACAGGAAATCAGCCGCGAAACGCTGGTCGAGAAATACGCCAAGGACGGCGAGGCCACGGTCGAGGCGGTGCGCCGCCGCGTGGCGCGCGCGCTCGCCCAGGCCGAGGCCGAGGACAGGCGCGCCTACTGGGAGCGCCGCTTTCTGCAGGCGCAGGAAGAAGGCTTCATACCCGCCGGGCGCATCAACTCCGCCGCGGGCGTGAACCTGCAGGCGACGCTCATCAACTGCTTCGTGCAGCCGGTCGGCGACTCGATCTCGGAAGTGGTCGACGGGCGTCCCGGGATCTACACCGCGCTCAAGGAAGCCGCCGAGACCATGCGCCGCGGCGGCGGCGTCGGCTACGACTTCTCGTCGATCCGGCCGCGCGGCGCCGAGGTGAAGGGCACGCGCTCGCGCGCGAGCGGCCCGCTCTCCTACATGCGCGTCTTCGACCGCTCCTGCGAGACGGTCGAGTCCGCCGGCTCGCGCCGCGGCGCGCAGATGGGCGTGCTGCGCTGCGACCACCCCGACATCGAGGACTTCATCCACGCCAAGGACCACGGCGATCTCTCGAACTTCAACGTCTCGGTCGGCGTGACCGACGAGTTCATGGCCGCGGTCGAGCACGACCGCGAGATCGAGCTCGCGCACAAGGCGAGGCCCGCGGGCGGCGCAGCCGCGCAGAGAGGCGACGGGCTCTGGGTCTACAAGAAGGTCAGGGCGCGCGAGCTGTGGGAACAGATCATGCGCTCCACCTACGACCACGCCGAGCCTGGGATCCTGTTCCTCGACCGCATCAACCGCGACAACAACCTCGCCTACTGCGAGACCATCGAGGCCACCAATCCCTGCGCCGAGCAGCCGCTGCCGCCCTACGGCTGCTGCTGCCTCGGCAGCATCGATCTCACGCGCTTCATCCGCGATCCGTTCCAGGACAAGGCGGGCTTCGACTTCGAGCGCTTCGGCAAGAACGTCGAGGTGGCGATCCGCATGCTCGACAACGTCCTCGACGTCACCGCGTGGCCGCTCGAGCAGCAGCGCAGCGAGGCGATGGCGAAGCGCCGCGTCGGCCTGGGCTTCACCGGCCTGGGCGACGCGCTCATCATGCTCGGGCTCAAGTACGACAGCGCCGAGGCGCGGCAGGCGGCCGCGCGCATCTCGGAGAGCATGCGCGACCACGCCTACCGCGCTTCGGTCGAGCTTGCCAGGGAGCGCGGAGCGTTCCCGCTGTTCAACGCCGACCTGTACCTGGCGGGCGAGAGTTTTGCCTCTCGTCTCCCACTGTCAATAAAACAATCCATCCAAAAGCACGGCGTGCGCAATTCGCACCTGCTCTCGATCGCGCCCACCGGCACGATCAGCCTTGCCTTTGCCGACAACGCCTCCAACGGCATCGAGCCGCCGTTCTCCTGGGTGTACACGCGCAAGAAGCGCATGCCCGACGGCACGATGAAGGAATACACCGTCGAGGACCACGCCTGGCGCCGCTACCGAGCCGTGGTCGGCAACGCCGATGGTGACATGAGCTCGCTGCCGGCTTATTTCGTCACCGCGCTCGAGATCTCGGCGCGCGCGCACGAGCAGATGGTGGCCGCGGTCGCGCCCTTCGTCGACACCAGCATCTCGAAGACGGTCAACGTGCCCGAGGACTATCCCTACGCCGATTTCCAGGACCTCTATTTCCACGCCTGGAAATCGGGGCTCAAGGGGCTGGCGACCTACCGTCCCAACAAGGTGCTGGGCTCGGTGCTCTCGGTGGAGAAGCCGCAGGACTTCGTGCAGGACGACGTCAACCGCCGCCTCACCGTGAAATCGGTGCCGGCGCCGGTGCTGTCGTCGCTGCGCTGGCCGGGGCGGCCCGACCTCGCCCAGGGCAACCCGTCGTGGACCTACATGATCGAGCACCCGCAGTACCGCTTCGCGGTGTTCGTCGGTCACGTCGAGGATCGAAGACCACACGCGTTCGAAGTGTGGGTGAACGGCAGCGAGCAGCCGCGCGGCCTGGGCGCGGTGGCGAAGACGCTGTCGATGGACATGCGCGCCGACGACCATGCCTGGCTCGTGATGAAGCTCGATGCGCTGGCGAAGAGCGGCGGCGACGACGCCTTCGACCTGCCCTTCCCGCCGAAGGGCGAGCGAAAGCGCATGCCTTCGGTGGTTTCGGCCTTCGCCCAGATCGTGAAGTGGCGCGTCGAGCAGCTGCACAAGGGTCTGGCGAGCGATTTTTCCCTCACCAGCGGCGAAGGCGCCTCTCCCGTGGTGGATGCGATGTTCGCGCTGAAGGAGCCCAAGACCGGCACCGACGGCACCATGTCCTGGACCGTCGACATCCTGAACCCTCGCACCGGCGACGACTTCGTGCTCGGGCTGAAGGAGATCACGCTTCCCGACGGCATTACCCGCCCCTACTCGGTGTGGCTCTCGGGCGAATATCCGCGCGCGCTCGACGGGCTGTGCAAGATCCTGTCGCTCGACATGCGCGTGCTCGACCCGGCGTGGATCGGCATGAAGCTGCGCAAGCTGCTCGACTTCCCCGAGCCGCTCGGCGACTTCATGGCCTTCGTTCCCGGCGTGAAGAAGCAGCAGACCTTCCCGTCGACCATCTCGTACATGGCGCGGCTCATCCTGCACCGCTACGCCATGCTCGGCATCCTCGACGACCTGGGCATGCCGCGGCGCGAGATGGGCATCCTCGCCGCGCCCTCGGAGAAGCACGTCCCGCTTATGGCGGGCGCGAAGTGCCCCGAGTGCGGCAACACCACGCTCATCCGCAAGGACGGCTGCGACTACTGCACCTCCTGCGGCTACGTCGGAGTCTGCGGCTAGGAAGTCGCGTTCGGCACCGACGGAGCCTGCGTCCGGCGCTCGCCGGCGCGCCGCTCGGCCACGAAGCGTTCGCGGTGCCACAGGTGGTCGACCGCGCAGCGGCCGGCGCCGGCGGCCCACAACCCGAAGAAGCCGCCGATGATCGCGAGGTTCTTGAAGAACTGCGTCTGCTGCATCTGCCGCGCCGGGCCTTCGAGCTCCCAGAAGCGGTGCGCGATGAAGCTCGCGATGATCGTGAAGATGATCATCAGCAGCGTCGCGATGCGCAGCTGGAAGCCCACGAGCACGGCGATGCCGCCGAAGAACTCCACGGCTGCGCCGATCGGCGCCAGGACGTCGGCGCCCGGCACGCCCTGCTTGTGCAGCATTGCGGCGAACGCACCGAGGTCCATGAGCTTGCGCAGCCCTCCTGGGATGAACAGCGCGGCCATGGCGATGCGCGCGACGAGCAAAGCGAGGTCGGACGAGGTCTTTTGCATTTGCATTGGCGGCTCCTGAAGTCTTTGCCGCAGCCCTGCAAGAAATGTGCTCTTGCGGCTATGAAGCCGCCATCGACGGGCGGCAGTCCGGCCAGCACTGGATCGGGCCGAAACCCTTGCGCGCGAGCGCCCGGATGGGGCCGTCGGCCGAAGCGACGAACGCGACCGCCCCAGGCACCGCACCGACATACGCAGCCGCGGCAGCGTGGCGCGCGTCGTGGCGGGATGCATCGAGCGGCCTTCCGCCGCCGCCGTGGCCGTCGGGTCCTTCCATGACGGTGCCGCTCCATGCGGGGGCGCGCAGCCTGGCGCCGAATCCGACCAGCTCGAAGTCGGGCGAGAGCAAGAGGGCGCCGTCGATGCAAGCAAGGCGCGCCAGAGCGTCGAGCCGCGCGCGCATCAGGACCTGCGCCTTGGTGACGCAGGAGGGGCTCAGCCACTGCCTTTCCTTCACCGCTTTCTCGTGACGGATCCGCGCGCTCAGCAGGCGCCGCAATTCGAGGCTGCCGGCCGCGGCCCACGGAAGCTCGGCGTGCGTGAGCGCGTCCTGCATCGACCCGGGGGGAACGAACACGACGAGCGCCCGGTCGTCGCCCTGGCGCTCGAGCCGCTCCAGGAGATACTTCAGGCACTCGAGCAGGCCGTGGCCGTACGCATTGTCGCCGTCGTCCACGTAGCGGTTTTCCTTCAGCGTCATGCGCACGCCGAAGAGCTCGTGCAGGATCAGCCCCATCGCGTGCGGGTAGAAAGGCGTCGGCACGGCGCGCGTGAACTCTCCGCGCGTGACGCGGCCCACCACTGCGTCGCCGCGCGCGACCAGGATGGAACCGACGCCCTCGATCGAGAGGATCGGGCAGTCGGGCGCGCCGTGGACGCCCTCCTCGATCGCCCCGGGGAGCTCGGCGAGCGGGCCCGCGCCGCGCTGGTAGTAGAGGATTCCCCAGCTCATCGGCGCGCCCCCGGACCAGTCGACGAGCAGGCTGGATGCGCCGCTTTCGGTAGTGCTTCCAAGCTCGGCAAGCAGCGCCGGCTCCAGCGGCCTGGCGCGCTCGAACCTGAGCATGAGCTCGCTGTGCCGGGCGTGCTTCATCTCGTGATCGTAGAAATCCGCCTGGGACAGCCATGCGACGCTGGCGCGGACCGGCGCGCCGTCCTGCGCCAGCATGCTCGCCCTGAAAACCGTGTCGAGCAGGATGCCGAGGCGCTCCGAGTCCGGAAACGGGCGGGCGCGGCGCCCGTGCTGGGGATGCTGCTGGTCCGCGATCCAGGCATGGCGCACCTGCGCCACGAGGTCCTGGTTGATGACGACGATCATGCCCGCTGCCTCCCCGTGCCCCGCATTCTGGATGCGCCGATCGGGCGCTGTCGAGTTTTCCTAATTATCCCAACCGGCGCATTCCCGGCGCCGCGGCGCCGCGCTAGAGTGGGTGCGCGGTAGTTGTTTCTCCTTGGGCAGTCGGCACCACCGGGAGCCCGCGGTCGCGCCTCGGCCGTGGGCCTCCCTTCCTATTTCTCGAGAATAAACCGGGATACCCAGAGGAGCGCGGCCACCGACTTGGCGTCGGTCAGCTCGCCGTCCCGGATCATGCGCAGCGCCTCGTCGAACGGCCTCACCAGGGTCTCCAGGAACTCGCCCGGGTCGAGCTTGCGCTCGGCGCGCGACAGGTTCCGCGCGAGATAGAGGTGGATTGCCTCGTCGGTGTAGGCGATCGCGGTATGGATCACCCCGAGGTAGCGCCAATCCCCGGCGGCGTAGCCGGTCTCCTCGGCCAGCTCGCGCTTCGCGGTGGCGAGGTGCGGCTCGCCCGACTCGAGCTTGCCGGCCGGGATCTCGATGAACTCCCGCCGGTGCGGATAGCGGAACTGGCGCTCGAGCAGCACCGAGCCGTCGTCGAACAGGGCAACCACCGCGACCGCGCCGGGATGGCGGATGTACTCGCGCATGCCCTCGCTTGCGTCGGGCAGCCGCACCCGGTCGCGCCGGACCTTGAGCAGCGCGCCGTCGAAGACCAGCTCGCCCGCGATGAAATGCTCGGTCAGATCCTTGTGGTCGGCCACTTAGAGCGACACGATGGCGACGGTGCAGAGATCCATCAGCGGCCCGGGCACGATGCCGAAGAAAAGCAGCGCGAGGCCGTTGACCGACATGAACACCGCGCCCTGCGCGGGCGCCGCCGCCGGCGCGGCGTCCCTCGGCTCGTCGAAGTACATGAGCTTCACGATGCGCAGGTAGTAGTAGGCGCCCACCAGCGAGAGCAGCACCGCAGCCACCGCGAGCCAGACGTAACCGGCCGAAACCGCGGCGTTGAACACGGCGAGCTTGGCGTAGAAGCCCGCGGTCGGCGGCAGCCCCGCGAGCGACAGCATGAGCAGCATCATGAGCATCCCATACCAGGGATTGCGGCGGTTCAGCCCGCGCATGTCCTCCAGGTTCTCGCAGTCGAGCCCGGCGCGCGACAGGAGGCACAGCATGCCGAACGCGCCCACCGACATGACGGTGTAGATGATGATGTAGAAGAGCGCGGCGCTGTAGGCGGAGTCGCGGTTGAGCCAGTTGCCCTCGACCATCCCCGAGAGCAGGCCGAGCAGCATGAACCCCATGTTCGCGATCGCCGAATAGGCGAGCATGCGCTTCAGGTTCGACTGCGCGATCGCAGTGATGTTGCCCAGCGCCATCGACAGGATGGCGAGCAGCGCGAGCATCTGCTGCCAGTCGGCTGCGAGCGCGGGCAGCGCGTTCACCAGGAGGCGCACCGCCATCGCGAACGCCGCGAGCTTCGGTCCCGAGCCGATCACCAGCGTCACCGGGGTGGGCGCTCCCTGGTACACGTCGGGAATCCACATGTGGAAGGGCACCACGCCGATCTTGAACGCCACCCCGGCCACGACGAACACCAGGCCGAACACCAGGAAATTGTGATCGGTGGAAGACGAGGCGAGGCCGCGCACCACGTCGGCCACCTCGGGGATGTACAGCGTGCCGGTGGCGCCGTAGATCATCGACATGCCGTAGAGAAGCAGGCCCGAGGACAGCGCGCCGAGGACGAAATACTTCATCGCCGCCTCGGTGGCGAGCGCCGAGTCGCGGTTCAGCGCGACCAGCGCGTACAGGCACAGCGACATCAGCTCCAGGCCGAGGAACACCGTGAGGAAGCTGTTGGCGCTCGCGAGCAGCATCATGCCGAGGAGCGAGAACAGGAGCAGGCTGAAGAACTCCCCGCGCAGGAGCCCGCGGTCGAGCAGCCACTGGCGCGAGTAGACCAGCGCCGCGGACACCGCGCCGTAGAACACCAGCTTCACCACGTGCGACAGGAAGTCGGCGACGAACAGGCCGTTGAAGAGGTAGTACTTGGCGAAGTAAAGGCGCTCGCCGTCCTGCTTCACCTCGGTGAAGGCGACCACGAAGAGCGTGGCCGCCAGGCACAGCGCCAGCGTGCCCTGCGCGATCCAGTAGGTCAGCGCGCGCCGCTCGTCCCTGGCGAAGGTGTCGGCGATCATCACCGTGCAGGCGCCCACCAGCAGCAGCGCCTCGGGCAGCGCGGGAAGGTGGTTGAGGAGCGCGACCCAGTTCATAGCTTGGATACCGAGACGTGGCGCAGCAGCTCGTTCACCGAGGCATGCATCACCTCGGTGAAGGGCAGCGGGTAGACGCCCATGAAGAGGACCGCGACGGCGAGCGAGCCGAGGACGAGAATTTCCCTGCTATTGAGATCCTTCAGCGCCGCGACATGGCCGTTTGTCACGGCGCCGAACATGACCCGCTTGTACATCCACAGCGTATAGGCGGCGCCGAACACCAGCGTGGTGGCGGCGACGAAGGCGAGCCAGAAGTTGGCCTTCATCGCGCCCATGATGACCATGAACTCGCCGACGAAGCCGCTGGTCGCGGGCAGGCCCGAGTTCGCCATGGCGAAGAGCATCATCAGCGCGGCGAACTTCGGCATCGTGTTCACCACCCCGCCGTAGTCGGAGATCATGCGAGTGTGCATGCGGTCGTAGAGCACGCCGACGCAGAAGAACAGCGCCGCCGAGACGAAGCCGTGCGAGATCGACTGCACCAGCGCGCCTTCGACCCCGTAGGCGTTGAAGATGAAGAAGCCCAACGTGACGAAGCCCATGTGCGAGATCGACGAGTAGGCGATCAGCCGCTTCATGTCGGTCTGCACCAGGGCTACCAGGCCGATGTACGCCACGGCGATCAGCGACAGCGCGATCATCAGCCAGGAGAGCTCGCGCGAGGCGTCGGGCAGGATCGGCAGGGTGAAGCGGACAAAGCCGTAGGCCCCGAGCTTCAGCAGGATGGCGGCGAGGACCACCGAGCCGCCGGTCGGCGCCTCGGTGTGCGCATCGGGCAGCCAGGTGTGCACCGGCCACATCGGCACCTTGACCGCGAACGCGAACAGCATGCCGAAGAACAGCAGCACCTGGGCGGTGAGCGTGAGCGGCAGCCTGTACCAGTCGAGGATCGCGAAGCTGCCGCCGGAGGCGTTGTAGAGATAGAGCAACGCCACCAGCATGAGGAGCGACCCGAACAGCGTATAGAGGAAGAACTTGACCGCGGCGTAGACGCGGTTCGGCCCGCCCCAGATGCCGATGATGATGAACATCGGGATGAGGGTCGCCTCGAAGAACACGTAGAACAGCACCGCGTCGAGCGCCGCGAACACGCCGTTCAGCAGCCCGGACAGGATCAGGAACGCGGCGAGGTACTGCCCGACCCGGCTCTCGATCACGCTCCAGCCGGCGATCACCACCGTGACGGTGATGAAGCTGTTCAGCAGGATGAACAGCACCGAGATGCCGTCGACGCCGAGGTGGTAGTTGATGTTGAAGCCCTGGATCCAGGGCGCGAGCTCGACGAACTGCATCTCGTGCGTGCCGATCCGGAACGCGGTGTACAACGGCACCGTGACGAGGAAGCCGAGGATCGCGCCCGCGAGCGCGACCTGGCGCTGCAGCGGGGCGCGCCGGTCGCCGCCCAGCGCGAGGACCAGCACGCCGGCGATGATCGGGATCCAGATGGCGAGGGAAAGAAGCATCTTCTACTTGTGCCAGAACCAGAAGGTGAGGATCAGGACGCCGATCAGCATCGACACCGCGTACTGGTTCACCAGCCCGGACTGCAGCAGGCGGATCACGCCCGAGAACCAGCCGACCAAGCGCGCCGTGCCGTTCACCATCAGGCCGTCGATCACGGTCTGGTCGCCGCCGCGCCAGAACCCCTTGCCGACCGTGCGCGCTCCCCCGGCGAAGAGCCACGAGTAGAGCTCGTCGAAGCCGTACTTGCGCTCCACCAAGGCGTAGAGCGGACCCAGGGCCTGCGCCACGCGCTTGGGCAGGTCCGTCCTCTTCAAGTACAAGACGTAGGCGGTGGCGATGCCGGCGACGGCAAGCCAGAACGGGAGCGAGACCAATCCGTGCAGCATGTAGGCGACGACGCCGTGGAATTCGCCTTCGGTGGGCGGCACGGCGCGGCCGAAGAAGTCGCCGAAGACGACCGGCCCGACGTAGTAGCCCGCCGCCACGGACGGGACGGCGAGGAGAATCAGGGGAATCGTCACTACCGCGGGCGACTCGTGCGGCGGGTGCGAAGCGTCGAAGCGAGGCCGGCCATGAAATGCCATGAACAGCATGCGGAAGGTGTAGGTCGCGGTGACGAATACGCATGACACCAGGCAGAGGTACCCGAAGAGCGCCCCGGGGGTATGGGAATCCTTCAGGGCCTCGATCATCGCGTCCTTGGAGAAGAAGCCGGCGAAGCCCGGGATGCCGGCCGACGAGATCGCGCCGATCACCATGGTCCAGTAGGTGACCGGCATGTATTTCCTGAGAGCGCCCATGCGCCGCATGTCCTGCTCGTGGTGCAGCGCGATGATGACCGAGCCCGCCGCGAGGAAGAGCAGCGCCTTGAAGAAGGCGTGGGTGACGAGGTGGAACATGCCGGCCGAGTACGCCGAGGCGCCGAGCGCCGCGGTCATGTAGCCGAGCTGCGACAGCGTGGAATACGCCACCACGCGCTTGATGTCGTACTGCGTCAGCGCGACCAGCGCCATGAAAAGCGCCGTGATCGCCCCGATCACGAGCACGACCGACCTTGCCGTCTCGCTCAATTCGTACAGCGGCGACATGCGGGCGACCATGAAGATGCCCGCGGTCACCATGGTCGCGGCATGGATCAGCGCCGAGATCGGCGTCGGGCCTTCCATCGAATCGGGCAGCCACACGTGCAGCGGGAACTGCGCGCTCTTGCCCATCGCACCGACGAACAGCAGGATGCAGATCAGGGTCATCACCCCTGCGGAAGAGAAAGCAGCAGCCTTGGAAAACACTTCCTGGTAGTCCAGCGTGCCGAAGTTCGCGAGCACCAGGGCGATCCCCAGGATGAAGCCGAAGTCGCCGACCCGGTTCACCAGGAACGCCTTCAGGTTCGCGTAGATCGCGCTCTCGCGCGTGTACCAGAAGCCGATCAGGAGGTAGGACACGAGGCCCACCGCCTCCCAGCCGAAGAAGAGCTGCAGGAAGTTGTTCGCCATCACCAGCATCAGCATCGAGAAGGTGAAGAGCGAGATGTAGGCGAAGAAGCGCTGGTAGCCGGGATCCTCCGCCATGTAGCCGATGGTGTAGACGTGCACCATCAGCGAGACGAAGCTCACCACCACCATCATGAGCGCCGACAGGCGGTCGATCTGGAAGCCGATCGAGAGCGCGGTGGAGCCTGGGTCGCCTCCCATCGTGACCCAGGTGTAGAGGTTGCCGTTGAAGCTGTTGCCGTTCAGCACGTCGGCGAACACGACGCAGGACGCGGCAAAGGACACGGCCACCGCCAGGATCGTCGCCCAGTGCGCACCGGCTCGGCCGATCGCCTTTCCGAACAGGCCCGCGATCACCGCCCCCGCCAGGGGAGCGAACGCGGCGACGAGATACAGCGCTTTCATTTCTTCTTTTCCATCCCTCGAGTTCTTATCCTTTGAGCGAGTCCAGATCCTCGACGTCGATCGAATTTAGGTTGCGGAACAGCACCACCAGGATCGCGAGGCCGATGGCCGACTCGGCGGCCGCGACCGTCAGGATGAAGAACACGAACACCTGCCCGGCGAGGTCGTTGTTGTAGTGCGAGAAGGCGATAAAGTTCATGTTTACGGCGAGCAGCATCAGCTCGATCGCCATCAGGAGCACGATGATGTTGCGGCGGTTGAGGAAGATGCCGACCACGCTCACCGCGAACAGCATCGCCCCCAGCACCAGGAAGTGGTTGAGCGAGAGGCTCATCGCTCCTTCTCCGCGGGCATCGAGACCAGGCGCACGCGCTCGGCGCGGCGCGCCTTCACCTGCTGCGAGGGATCCTGGCGGCGGCTGTCCTTGCGCCGGCGCAGCGTGAGCGCGATCGCCGCCACGATCGCCACCAGCAGGATCACCGCCGCGACCTCGAACGCCAAGGCGTAGTCGGTGTAGAGGACGCGCCCGAGCTCGCGCGTGTTGCTGTAGTCGGGCGGCACCTGCCTGGGCGCCACGCCGAAGTAGCGGAAGGCGAGGATCGTGATCATCTCCCACACCATCACCCCGCCGACCACCAGCGCGAGCGGCAGGTTGCGCCAGAAGCCCTCGCGCACCCGCTCCAGGTTGATGTCCAGCATCATCACGACGAACAGGAACAGCACCATGACCGCGCCGACGTAGACCACCACCAGCGCGATGGCGAGGAACTCGGCGTTGAGCAGCAGCCACAGCGCCGCCGCGGTGAAGAACGCGAGCACCAGGAACAGCACCCCGTGCACCGGGTTGCGCGCGGTGATGACGGCGACGCCGGAGGCGAGCAGCACCGCCCCGAAGGCGTAGAACACTGCGGCTTCGAACATTCTTGTTGTGCCTCAGCGATAGCGCGAATCGGCTTCGCGGTCGCGGGCGATCTCTTCCTCGTAACGGTCGCCCACCGCAAGCAGCATGGGCTTGGTGTAGTACAGCTCTCCCCGGTTCTCCCCGTGGTACTCCAGCACGCGCGTCTCGACGATCGCGTCGACCGGGCAGGCCTCCTCGCAGAAGCCGCAGAAGATGCACTTCACCAGGTCGATGTCGTAGCGCGTGGTGCGGCGGGTCCCGTCCTGCCTCTGCTCCGACTCGATGTGAATGGCGAGCGCGGGGCACACGGCCTCGCACAGCTTGCAGGCGATGCAGCGCTCCTCGCCGTTCGGGTAGCGCCGCAGCGCGTGCAGGCCGCGGAAGCGCGGGCTCTGCGGCGTCTTCTCCTCCGGAAACTGCACCGTGATCTTGCGCGCGAAGAGATGCCGGCCGGTGAGCGCCATCCCGCGCAGCAGCTCGAGCAGCAGGAACGAGCGCAAGAAGTCGAGGACGCGGGTCATTTCCAGAGATTCCAGGGGGTCTGCATCCAGACGCCGACCACCACGATCCACACGATGGTGAGCGGGATGAAGACCTTCCAGCCCAGGCGCATGATCTGATCGTAGCGGTAGCGCGGGAAGGTGGCGCGGATCCAGAGGAAGAACGATACGATGATGAAGATTTTCAGCAACAGCCAGAGAAAGGGCGGCAGCGCGTTCGTCCAGGTGCTTTCAAAAGGCGCCTGCCAGCCGCCGAAGAACATCACCGCGGTGAGCGCGCTGATCAGGTACATGTTCACGTACTCGGCGAGGAAGAACATGGCGAAGGCCATGCCCGAGTACTCGATCATGTGGCCGGCGACGATCTCCGACTCGCCCTCGACCACGTCGAAGGGCGCGCGGTTGGTCTCGGCCACGCCGCTCACGAAGTAGACCACCAGCATCGGCAGGAGCGGCAGCCAGTTCCACGACATGAACGTGACGCCCTTCGAGGCGAACCAGCCCTTGCCCTGCGCCTCGACGATGTCGGACAGGTTGAGGCTCCCCGAGACCATCAGCACCACCACCAGCGCGAAGCCCATCGCGAGCTCGTAGGACACCATCTGCGCCGCCGAGCGCATGGCGCCGAGGAAGGCGTACTTCGAGTTCGACGCCCAGCCGGCGACGATCACGCCATAGACCCCCATCGAAGAGAGCGCCATGATGTAGAGCAGTCCCGCGTTGATGTCGGAGAGCACCAGCGTCGGCGACCAGGGGATCACTGCCCAGGCGGCGAGCGCCGGCGCGATCATCAGCACCGGCGCGAGGATGTAGAGCCCCTTGTTCGCGTTGGTGGGGACGATGATCTCCTTCACCAGCAGCTTCAGCACGTCGGCGATCGGCTGCAGCAGCCCGAGCGGGCCGACGCGGTTGGGGCCGATGCGAATCTGGATCCAGCCGATGAACTTGCGCTCCCAGAGCGTGAGGTAGGCCACTCCGAGCAGGAGCGGCAGCACGATGGCGACGATGAAGACCAGGCTGGAACCGGTCACCCATACCACCGGGCCCCAGGTCGGGCCGAACCAGGTGTTCGACTGGCTCTGCAGCCACTCCATCTAGGCCGCCCTTCCCACGTCGACCTTCTCGAGCTTCACCGTGCCGAACATCGGCCCCACTTCGCTGGTCGACGAATGCGCGGCGGCGATGCGCACGCAGCCGTCGGGCACGCCCGCGTCCAGGGAGGCGTTGATTCGCGCGCCGTTCGCGAGGACCGGCTGGCCGGCGGAGATGCCGAGGGTCTGCATCGTGCGGGCGTTCATCCGCGCCGTGGGCGCGCGCGCCTGCTTCGTCATCTGCAGCGGCGGCGAGCGGCGCACCAGCGGGTCGGCAAAGTATGCCGGCACGTCCGCGATCCGTTGAATCCCCGGAGCAGAAAGCGCGGACGGCGCGCTCGACGTGCGCACCCGGTTGGAAAGGCGTGAAGCGATGTCGCCCGGTCCCGGACAGGCCGCGCGCACCTGGTCGATGGTGTCGAAGTCGAAGCCCGCGATTCCGAGAAGGTTGCCGAGCACGCGCAGCACCTTCCAGCCCGGCCGCGCGTCGCCGAGCGTATTCACCGTGGCGTGGAAGCGCTGCGCGCGGCCCTCCATGTTGACGAACGTCCCCGGGGTCTCGGTGAAGGGCGCGATCGGAAGGAGCACGTCGGCGTCGTCCAGCGCCGGCTTCCACGGCGTGAGCATGACCACGAAGCGCGCGCCTGCGAGCGCGCGCGGATCGGCGAGGTCGAGCCGCGGCTCGACGTTGAGCAGCACGAGCGCCTCTTTGCGCGCAATCTCGGGCAGCGGCGCCGTCGGCAGGCCGGCGAGGTAGCCGCCGACCGAGTTGGCGGCCTCGCCGATGAACCCGAACCTGAAACCCAATTTCTGTACCTCGGCGTGGATCGCGCCGGCCTGCGGATGCTGCTGGGCGAAGTTGCCGATCAGCACTGCGGCGTTCTTCCCGGAAGCTAGTGCATCCTTGAACGATGGAATGGCCGCGACCAGGCCCGAGGGGGAAACAACCGTCTTCGAAGCGACCGGCATCAGCCAGTCGTCGTCGACCGAGTGCAGCATGTGGATCTGCGCGCCGCGCTTCGCCGCCTGGCGCAGGCGGTGCGCGATGAGCGGCGCCTCCTCGCGCAGGAACGAGCCGACGACGAGCACCCGGTCGAGCGCGCCGAGCTCCGCGATCGGCATGCCGAGCCACGGGATCCCTTCACGCGCGCCGTCGGCGGAGAAGTCGGAGTGGCGCAGGCGGAAATCCGCCGGGCCGAGCCGCCCTGCGAGGTAGAGCTCCTCGAGCGTCGCGTGCGGCGAGGCGAGCACGCCGAAGTCGCGCCCCTTCAGTCCGCGCGCCACCGCGTCGAAGGCCTGCTCCCAGTCGACCTCGCGCCATTGGCCGGCCTGCTTCACCATCGGGCGCTGCAGCCGGTCGGGCGAGTTGAGCCCCTCGTAGGAGAAGCGGTCCTTGTCCGAGAGCCAGCACTCGTTGATCGCGTCGTTCTCGAGCGGCAGCACGCGCATGACGCGGTTCTGCCTGACCTGCACCACCAGGTTGGAGCCGAGGCTGTCGTGCGGCGAGACCGACTTGCGCCGCGACAGCTCCCAGGTGCGCGCGCTGTAGCGGAACGGCTCCGAGGTGAGCGCGCCCACCGGGCACAGATCGATCATGTTGCCCGAGAGCTCGGACTCGACCGCGCGGCCGACGAACGACACGATCTCGGCGTTCTCGCCGCGGCCGATGAGGCCGAGCTCCATGACGCCGGCGATCTCCTGACCGAAGCGCACGCAGCGCGTGCACTGGATGCAGCGGCTCATTTCTTCCGCCGCGACGAGGGGTCCCAGTTCCTTGCGCAAGACAACTCTTTTTTCTTCGGAGTAGCGCGAGTTGCTGTGGCCGTAGCCCACCGCGAGGTCCTGCAACTGGCATTCGCCGCCCTGGTCGCAGATCGGGCAGTCGAGCGGGTGGTTGATGAGCAGGAACTCCATCACCCCGTTCTGCGCCTTCTTGGCGTTGAGCGAGTGGGTCCAGACCTTCATGCCCTCGGTGGCCGGGGTGGCGCAGGCCGGCAGCGGCTTGGGCGCTTTTTCCACCTCCACGAGGCACATGCGGCAGTTCGCCGCGATCGTGAGCTTGCGGTGGTAGCAGAAATGCGGCACGTAGACGCCGAGCCGGTTCGCCGCGTCCATCACCGTGGCGCCGGCGGCGACTTCGATCTCTTTTCCGTCGACCGTGAGCTTGGGCATCAGGCCGCCTTCATCTTGATCGCAGGGTCGCCGGCGTGCGGCTCGTGCGGCACGTCGACCCGCGCCCGCCCCCATTTCGGTTCTACGTCCTTCTCAACCAGACATCTCTTGTGCTCGATGTGATGCACGAACTCGTCGCGGAAATGCTTGATGAAGCTCTTCACCGGCAGCGCCGCGGCGTCGCCGAGGGCGCAGATGGTGCGGCCGGCGATGTTGTCGGAGACGTTTTCGAGAAGCGCGAGATCCTCCATGCGGCCGTGGCCCTGCTCGATGCGGTGGACCACCCGGTAGAGCCAGCCGGTGCCCTCGCGGCAGGGCGTGCACTGGCCGCAGGACTCCTCGAAGTAGAAATACGACAGGCGCTCGAGCGCGCGCACCATGCAGGTGGTCTCGTCCATCACGATCACCGCGCCCGAGCCGAGCATCGAGCCCGCCTTGGCGATCGAGTCGTAGTCCATGTCGGTGGCCATCATGATGCCGGCAGGCAGGACGGGCATCGAGGAACCGCCCGGAACCACGGCCTTCAATTTGTTTCCATTGCGAACGCCACCGGCCATCTCCAGCAGTCTTGCGAACGGCGTGCCGAGGCGCACTTCGTAGTTGCCCGGGCGGTTGACGTGGCCCGTCACCGAGAAGAGCTTGGTGCCGCCGTTGTTGGGCCGGCCGAGCGCGAGGAAGGCGTCGCCTCCGTTCCTCACGATCCAGGGAACCGCGGCGAAAGTCTCGGTGTTGTTGATGGTCGTGGGCCGCCCGTACAGCCCGTAGCTCGCCGGAAACGGCGGCTTGAAGCGCGGCATGCCCTTCTTGCCTTCGAGCGACTCGAGCAGCGCGGTCTCCTCGCCGCAGATGTAGGCGCCGTAGCCCGCGTGCGCGTACATCTCGAAGCCGAAGTCGGAGCCGAGAATGTTCTTTCCGACATAGCCCGCGGCGTACGCCTCTGCGAGCGCTTGTTCATATTGTTCGTATATCTCCCACACCTCGCCGTGGATGTAGTTGTAGCCCGCGGTCGCGCCCATCGCGTACCCGGCGATGATCATGCCTTCGATGCAGGCATGCGGGTTGTAGCGCAGCAGGTCGCGGTCCTTGCAGGTGCCGGGCTCGCCCTCGTCGGAGTTGCACACCACGTACTTCGCCCCGACGTAGTTCTTTGGCATGAACGACCACTTGAGGCCGGTCGGAAAGCCGGCGCCGCCGCGGCCGCGCAGCGCCGACTTCTTGAGGTCGGCAACGATGTCTTCCGGCTTGATCTTCGATTCGATTATTTTTCGAAGGGCCTGATAACCCTCGCGCGCTTCGTAGTCCTTGAGGCGCCAGTTGGTGCCGTCCAGGCCCTTCATCAGGATGGCGTCGGGTCCGTAGTCAAGCATTACTTCAGTTCCTCGATAAGGCGGTCAAGCTTGTCCACGGTCATGTAGTCGTGCATCTTCTTGTTGTTCACCAGCACCACCGGCGCCATCGCGCAGGCGCCCATGCACTCGCCCTCCTTGAGAGTGAAGCGCCCATCGGGCGTGGTTTCGTTGAAGCCGATGCCCAGGCGGCTGCAAAGATGGTCTGCGGCGTCGAGCGCGCCCTGCAGGCCGCAGGGCAGATTGGTGCAGATGGTGAGCTTGTGGCGACCGACCGGCTTCAGGTTGTACATCGTGTAGAAGCTCGCCACCTCGTAGACCAGGACCGGGGGCATGCCGAGGTAGCCGGCGACGAAGTCCATCACCTCCGGCGAGAGCCAGACCTTCTCGTCCTGCGCGACGATGAGCGCGCTCATCACGGCTGAGCGCTTCTGGTCGGGCGGGTACTTGGCGATCTCGCGATCTATTTTTTTCAGAGAGTCGGCGCTCAGCATTCTTACCGGTCAACCTCCCCGAATACGATGTCCTGCGTGCCGATGATGGCGACGGCGTCGGCGATCATGTGGCCGCGCGCCATCTCGTCGAGCGCCGAGAGGTGCGCGAATCCCGCGGCGCGGATCTTGAGACGGTAGGGCTTGTTCGCGCCGTCGGACACGAGGTAGATGCCGAACTCGCCCTTGGGATGCTCGACCGCGGCGTAGACCTCGCCTTCGGGCACGTGCATGCCCTCGGTGACGAGCTTGAAGTGGTGGATGAGCTGCTCCATGCTCTCCTTCATCTCCAGGCGCGTGGGCGGGGCGACCTTGTGGTTGTCGGTCATCACCGGGCCGGGGTTGGCGCGCAGCCAGGCGATGCACTGCCTTACGATGCGGTTCGACTGGCGCATCTCCTCGACGCGCACCAGGTAGCGGTCGTAGCAGTCGCCGTTGCTCCCGACCGGGATGTCGAACTCCATGCGGTCGTAGACCTCGTAGGGCTGCTTCTTGCGCAGGTCCCAGGCGATGCCCGAGCCGCGCAGCATCGGGCCGGTGAAGCCGAGCGCGAGCGCGCGCTCGGGCGAGACCACGCCGATGCCCACGGTGCGCTGCTTCCAGATGCGGTTCTCGGTGAGCAGCGTCTCGTAGTCGTCCACCGCTTTCGGAAAGCGCGCGGTGAAGTCCTCGATGAAGTCGAGCACCGAGCCCTGGCGGTTCGCATTCATTTCCCGAATCGCCTTCTCATTGTGGAACTTCGAGGCCTGGTACTGCGGCATCTGCTCCGGCAGGTCGCGGTAGACGCCGCCGGGGCGGTAATAGGCCGCGTGCATGCGCGCGCCCGACACCGCCTCGTAGACGTCCATCAGGTCCTCGCGCTCGCGGAAGCAGTAGAGGAAGACCGTCATCGCGCCGATGTCCAGGCCGTGCGCCCCGAGCCACAGCAGATGGTTCAGAATCCGCGTGAGCTCGTCGAACATCACCCGGATGTACTGGGCGCGGATCGGCACTTCGACGCCGGCGAGCCGCTCGATCGCCATCACGTAGGCGTGCTCGTTGCACATCATCGAGACGTAGTCGAGCCGGTCCATGTAGGGCACCGACTGGATGAAGGTCTTGTGCTCGGCGAGCTTTTCCGTGGCCCGGTGCAGCAGGCCGATGTGGGGATCCGCGCGCTGGATCACCTCGCCGTCGAGCTCGAGCACCAGGCGCAGCACGCCGTGCGCCGCCGGGTGCTGCGGGCCGAAGTTGAGGGTGTAGTTGCGGATCTCAGCCATTCTTCGTTTCTTCCGCGTAGTGCGGCTCGCGCACGATTCGCGGCGTGACTTCGCGCGGATCGATGGTGACGGGCTGGTAGATCACGCGGCGCTGCTCGGGGTCGTAGCGCATTTCGACATGGCCCGACAGCGGGAAGTCCTTGCGGAACGGATGGCCGATGAAGCCGTAGTCGGTGAGGATGCGCCGCAGGTCCGGATGCCCCTCGAACATGATGCCGAAAAGGTCGAACGCCTCGCGCTCGAACCAGTTCACCCCGGGCCACACCTCGACGAGCGAGGAAAGCACCGGGAACTCGTCGTCCGGGCAGAAGGCCCGCACCCGCAGCCGCCAGTTGTGCTGAACCGAGAGCAGGTGCACCACCGCGGCGAAGCGCGGGCCTTCCCGCGGCTTGTCGGCGTACGCCCCGTAGTCGACGCCGCACAGATCGACGCACTGCTCGAACTTCACCGACGGGTCGTCGCGCAGTGTGGCGCAGGTCTCCAGGTACTGCCGCGCCTTCACCTCGAGGGTGAGCTCTCCGAGGCGTTCCGTCGGTGCCAGACCCAACTTCGTGAGCGAATCGAAAAGCCGCTGCAGCTTCGGTGTCATCTAGCGATCGTTGCCTTCGAGCTCGGCTTCATCGAGCGATCGTATTGGTTCTCTTGATCTTGTTCTGAAGCTGAACGATGCCGTAGAGCAGCGCCTCGGCGGTCGGCGGGCAGCCCGGGACGTAGACGTCCACCGGCACGATGCGGTCGCAGCCGCGCACCACGGAGTAGGAGTAATGGTAATAGCCGCCGCCGTTGGCGCACGAGCCCATCGAGATCACCCACCGCGGCTCGGTCATCTGGTCGTAGACCTTGCGCAGCGCCGGCGCCATCTTGTTGCAGAGCGTCCCGGCGACGATCATGACGTCCGACTGCCGCGGGCTCGGCCGGAACACGACGCCGAAGCGGTCGAGGTCGTAGCGCGCGGCGCCGGCGTGCATCATCTCCACGGCGCAGCAGGCGAGGCCGAAGGTCATCGGCCACAGCGACCCGGTGCGGGTCCAGTTGATCAGCTTGTCCGCGGTGGTGGTGACGAAGCCCTTGTCGAGCAGCCCTTCTACTCCCATTCCAGCGCCCCTTTCATCCACTCGTAGACGAACCCGACCACGAGGATGGCGAGGAAGATCATCATCGACACGAAGCCCGGCAGGCCGATATCGTTCACCACGGTGGCCCACGGGAAGAGAAAGGCGATCTCGAGGTCGAACAGGATGAAGAGGATCGCCACCAGGTAGTAGCGCACGTCGAACTTCATGCGCGCATCCTCGAACGCCTCGAAGCCGCACTCGTAGGGCGAGAGCTTTTCCGGGTCGGGCCTGCTCGGTCCGATCAGCTTGCCGAGCGCCATCGGCACCACGCCGACGGCGAGCCCGACGAGGATGAAGAGAAGGATGGGAAAGTACTCAGCAAGCATTAGGATCTGGTGCCCACGAGCAGACTCGAACTGCTACGGCTTTTTAGGCCACTAGCCCCTCAAGCTAGCGTGTCTACCAATTTCACCACGTGGGCGAAT
>Ga0207675_100000216_pt1 | contig 54012 bp, 54 predicted proteins | sample KBSSwiS42_FD_184305 | JGI IMG/M metagenome (GOLD analysis project Ga0207675, IMG submission 184305) | Switchgrass rhizosphere microbial communities from Kellogg Biological Station, Michigan, USA - KBS Switchgrass S4-2 (SPAdes) (version 2) | ecosystem: Host-associated > Plants > Roots >...
CGCGCCCGCGGGCGCGCGCGAATCCGGGCCCGCGGGAGCGGGGCCCCGGATTCGACTACTGCGCGACGCTCGTCGTCGTGCCGTTCAGCAGCCGCGACCGGTCGCAAGTCACGGCGCCACGTGAGGTCCGTTTGCCGCGGGGCTCAAGCGCCGCCGCGCCTCGCCGAAATCGCGACACCCCGTCCACCGGAGCCACGATGAAGCGCCTGCTCGCCCTCTTCGTCTGCGCCTGTGCCGTCGGCGCCGCGATCGCATCGTGCGGCGGCGGCGACAACTACGACCGCACCGTCACCGTCGACAAGCTCACGGTCCTCGGCGCCGGGAGCTGATCGATGCGAAGGACGACCGTTCAGACGCTTCGGCTCGCGCTGTTTGCCGCCGCCTTCGCTCCGACGCCGGTGCTGGCGCTCGACGCAAGCTCGCTCAAGCTCCAGGTCTACGCGGTCATGCTGTCGACGAGCCCGCAGTGCACGAACCCGGTGACGGTGTTCTCGAGCCCGACCGCCACCGAAGTCGATTTCCTGGCGTCGCCGACGCTCGGCAGCGGCAACCCCCCCGACGCGACGTACAACTGCGTCGTCATCAAGATGTCCGACCTCATCAAGTTCACGCCGAGCGCGTCGTCGGGTCTGTGCACGGCGGGGACGCAGTACACCGCCGACGTCTGCCGCAGCGACAACGGCGGCACGACGCAGGCGCCCGACGCCGTCGGCGCGCCGAATGCGTGCAACGGCACCGACGCAGCGCCGGTGGCGGACACCGTGTACCTCTACCTGACGACGAACGCGTCGGCGGGCTCCGGCGGCAGCACGTTCATGCAACCGACCGGCGCGGGCAGCACCAACGGCCTCAACCTGACGTCGCCGCTCGTCATCGCCGGCAGCGCGAAGTCGAAGTTCATCGTCAATGCGACCGGCAAGGTCGGCGACGACGGGGTCAGCTGCGGAATGAATCCGCCGGTGTTCGGCTTCCAGAAGCTTCCGTAGCCGCGCTCGGCGGCGGCGCCACTGCGTCGACCGCGGCCTGAGCGACGTCCTCGGCTGCGCCGAGCTCGAGCACCGCGCAGAGGCCACGGCCGTGCGGGCCGGCGTCGAGCGACAGCGAGCCGTTCATCAGGGCCGCATAGCGCGACGCGATCGCCAGGCCGAGGCCGACGCCGGCGCCGAGCTCGACGCCGGCGCTGCCCTGCGCCCAGCGCTCGACGATGCGCTCGCGCTGCTCCGGGTCGAGCCCGGGCCCGGTGTCGGTCACCGAGATCCGCACCCGGCCGGCGCGCTGGTCGACCGCGATCTTCAGCGTCGCCGGCGAGCCGCCGCTGCCGTAGCGCAGCGCGTTGTCGATCAGGTTGGTGAGGACGCCTTCGAGCAGCGTCGGCGATGCCATCGCGACGACCGCTGCGTCGAGGCCCTCGGCTTCGAGGTCGACGCCGGCGGCGTCGGCACGACCGACGAACGAGACGACGACGTCGCGCACGAGCTCGTCGACGCGCACCGGCGCCAGCCTGACGCTGTCGCGCGCCTCGTCGGCGAGCGCCAGCGCGAGCAGCTGGTCGACGAGCCGGCTCGCGCGCGCTTCGCTCGCGACGATGCGCTCGAGCTGGCGCCGCCACGCCTGCGGATCGCTCTGCGCGAGCCCGTACTCGGCGAGCGCGCGGATGCCGGCGAGCGGAGTGCGCAGGTCGTGCGCGACGTTGCCGGCGAACTCGCGCTGCGCCTGCACGCCGAGGCCGACGCGCGCGAGCAGCGCGTTGACGGCGTCGCGCAGTTTCTCGACGTCGCTCGAGAGCGGCTCGCCGGCGATCGGGTCGAGGTCGCTCGAGTGGCGCAGATCGAGCGCGCGCTGCAGCTCGCCGAGCGGCCTCAGCTCGCGGCTGATCTGCCGCCACAGCACCCAACCGAGGAGCAACAGCAGCGCGACCTGCGGCAGCAGCGAGCGCTCGAGCAGGCCGAGCAGCAGCGTGCTGCGCGCATGCGTCGTCTGCGCGACGACGACGGAGAAGGGCCGCTCGCCTTCGCTGCGCATCGTCGCGACGCGCACCGTTTCGCCGTCGAGCGTCGCGTCGTGGAAGACGCCCGCTGCGCTCGCGCCGCCGAGCGCCGCGAGATCGACGTTGCTCGCGACGACGCGGCCCGACGCGTCGACGACGGCGAAGACCTCCTTGTCCTCGCGGTCGAACAGCACGGTGCCGACCTCGTGCGGCGTCAGTGCGAGATGCAGTACGCCGTCGCGCTCGACGACGCTGGCGGCGATGACGTAGGCGTCATCGAGAAGGGCGCGGTCGAAGGCGCGGCCGGCGAGCGCCCACGAGAGCGAGAACGCGATGGCGCTGCCGATCGACCACGTCGCCGCCAGCGGCAGCAGCACCCGCACGAGCAGCCGCGAGCGCAGCGACCGGTGCGCCGGTGCGCGGCGCGCCGTCTCAGCCATGCGGCGGGCGCTCCGGCTCGATCAGGTAGCCGAGGCCGCGCAGCGTCCGGATCGTCGAGCCGCTGCCGACGAGCTTCTTGCGCAGCCGCGAGACGAACGCCTCGAGCGCGTTGGCGCCGAGGTGGTCGTCGAAGCCCGACAGCTTGTCGGCGAGCACCTTCTTGCTGACGACGCGTCCCGGCGGCGTCATCAGCTGGACGAGGACGTCGTGCTCGCGCGCGGGGAGCTCGAGCTCGCTCTTCGCGTCGCCGTTGCCGACGACGAAGAAGCGGCCGACGTTGCGCTCGAAGCGCAGCCCTCCGACCTCGGCGACGTCGCCGGCGCCGTGGACGCGGCGCGCGAGCGCGCGCAGGCGCGCCTCGAGCTCGCCGAGCTCGAAGGGCTTGCCGAGATAGTCGTCGGCGCCGGCGTCGAGGCCGGCGATGCGCTCCTCGATGCGGTTGCGCGCGGTGAGCACGAGCACGGCGGCGCGGTCGCCGCGCGCGCGCGCGGCGCGCAGCGCCACCAGGCCGCTGCCGTCGGGCAGGTTGAGGTCGAGCACGACGGCATCGAAGCCCTGCACGTTCCAGAGGTGCCCGGCCTGCTCGAGCGTCCACGCGCTGTCGACGCGGTGGCCGGTGTCCTGCAGGCTGCTGCGGATGACGCCGTGCAGGACGGCGTCGTCTTCGACCAGGAGGATTCGCATCGGTGGCGTGTCGCGGTCAGGGTGCGGTCAGGGTGCGCATGGGATAACCGGTCGCAACGATACGTCAGTGGCATGAACCGGGAACTCTTCGATGTCGTCGCCGGCATCCTGGTCGATCAGTTCGAGGTCGACGCCGGGCGCGTGCGGCCGGACGCGACGCTGGTCAGCCTCGGGCTCGATTCGCTCGCCCTGATGGAATTCGTGTTCGCGGTCGAGGACCGGTTCCGCACGCGGATTCCCGAGGAGCGGCTCGACCCGCGGCAGGCCGGGCTGACGCTCGAGCGCGTCGTCGCCGCGCTCGACGAGCAGCTCGCTGCGACTTCGCCGACGGTCGCGCGGACCGACGCGCCGTCGCCGACGTGAACGGCGAGCAGGCACTGTCGGGCGCGCGGCGCCCGCCGTGGGCGGTCGTCTGCGACTTCGACGGCACGATCGCGCTCGAGGACGTCACCGACACGCTCCTGCTGCGCTTCGCGCGGCCGGGCTGGCGCGAGCTCGAGATCGCCTGGGAGGCGGGCCGGATCACGGCGCGCACGTGCATGGCGGGACAGATCGCGCTGCTCGACTGCAGCCGCGAAGAGCTCGAGGCGCACGTCGGGGACATCGCGATCGATCCTGCGTTCACGGCCTTCGTCGCCGCCGTCCACGCCGACGGCGGCACGCTCACGATCGCGAGCGACGGGCTCGACACCGTCGTCGCGGCGATGCTCGCGCGTGCCGCCGTCCGCGAGCTCGACGTGCGCGCCAGTCGGCTCGTCCAGCTCGGGCCGCGCGAGTGGGGCCTCTCGTTCCCGCACGCGCGCGCGGGCTGCACGAGCGGCGCGGCGACGTGCAAGTGCGCGTGCCTGCGCGACGCAGGCGATCGCCCGACGCTGCTCGTCGGCGACGGCGCCTCCGACTTCTGCGCCGCTGCGCGCGCCGAGCTGACGTTCGCGAAGTCGAGCCTGCGCGAGCACTGCGCCGAGCGCGGCCTGCCGCACCGGCCGATCGTCGACTTCGCCGACGCGACCCTGGCGTGGCGCGAGCTCGCCGACGGCACGGCGTTCGCGGCGCCGCGCGAGGAGGTGGCGTGAACGAGCGCGCGCTCCTCGCCGACGAAGCGCGCTTCTGCTCGTTCGGCGACACGGTGCACTACGTCGAGCCGCCGAAGATCTTCGAACGCTGCTCGGGCAGCTACCTGTTCGACAGCCGCGGCATCGCGTACCTCGACCTCCAGATGTGGTACTCGGCCGTCAACTTCGGCTACGCCAACCAGCGCCTGGCCGACGCGATGCGCCGGCAGCTCGACATGCTCCCGCAGGTCGCGAGCCAGTACCTGCATTCGACCAAGATCGAGCTCGCACGCGCGATTGCCGAGGATGCGCTCGCCAAGTGGGATGCGAAGGGAAGAGTCCAGTTCAACGTCGGCGGCTCGCAGTCGATCGAGGATTCGCTCAAGCTCGTCCGCAATGCGCGCGGCGGCAAGAGCCTGATGTTCGCCTTCGAGGGCGGTTACCACGGCCGCACGCTCGGCGCCTCGGCGATCACGTCGAGCTATCGCTATCGCCGCCGCTTCGGCCACTTCGGCGATCGCGCGCACTTCGTGCCGTTCCCGTACCACTTCCGCGGCGGCGCCGGGATGACCAAGGAGCAGTACGGCGAGCACTGCGTGCGCCAGTTCGAGCGCCTGTTCGAGAGCGAGTACCAGGGCGTCTGGGACGCGCGCGCGAACGAGTCGGAATACGCCGCGTTCTACGTCGAGGCCGTGCAGGGCACCGGCGGCTACGTGATTCCGCCGCCGAACTACTTCGCGCGGTTGAAGGAGGTGCTCGACCGGCACGGCATCCTGCTCGTCGTCGACGAGATCCAGATGGGCTTTTTTCGCACCGGCAAGCTCTGGGCGATCGAGCACTTCGGCGTCACGCCCGACGTCGTCGTCTTCGGCAAGGCGCTCACCAACGGGCTCAACCCGCTCGCGGGACTCTGGGCGAAGGAGTCGCTGATCGGCCCGACCGTCTTTCCGCCGGGCTCGACGCACTCGACCTTCGCGTCGAACCCGCTCGGCACCGCGGTCGGCGTCGAGACGATGAAGATGCTGCGCGAGAGCGACTACGCGTCGATCGTCGAGGCGAAGGGCGCCCATTTCCTGCAGGGCCTGAGAGAGCTGCAGCGCCGCCATCCCGAGATCGGCGACGTCGACGGCCTCGGTCTCGCGCTGCGCGCCGAGATCTGCGAGCGCGACGGCTTCACGCCGAACAAGAAGCTCGTCGGCCGCATGGTCGAGATCGGGCTTTCCGGCGACCTCGGCCGCGGCAGCGAGAAGCTCGGCCTCGTCCTCGACGTCGGCGGCTACCACAAGAACGTCGTGACGTTCGCGCCGTCGCTGCACATCACGGCCGACGAGATCGAGCTCGCGTTCGTCCTCTTCGATCAGGTGCTGACGCGTGCCAAGCGTGACCTCGCCTGACGCGGCGGCGATGCCGCCCGGCCACGCCTTCGCGTGGCCGGGCGGGCGCGCGGGCGTGCTGCTCGTCCACGGCCTGGCCGGGACGCCGACCGAGATGCGCTTCGTCGCGCGCGGCCTGCACGCGGCCGGCTTCACCGTCCACGCCGTCCAGCTCGCCGGGCACTGCGGCAGCGTCGCCGACCTCGTCGCAACCGGCTGGCGCGACTGGGCGAAGAGCGTCGACGCCACGGTCGACGCGCTCGCGCGCGAGGTCGACGCCGTCTTCGTCGCCGGGCTTTCGATGGGTGCCGTGCTCGCGCTCGAGCTCGCGATCGCGCGGCCCGACGCGGTCCGCGGCATCGCCCTCTACGGCACGACCTTTCGCCTCGACGGCTGGGCAGTGCCGCTGCACGCGCGCTTGCTGGCGTTGCTGCCGCTCGTCTGCGGTCTCGGCCTCGGCCGCGAGCGCCAGGTGATGGAGCGCCACCCGTACGGCATCAAGGACGAGCGCACGCGCGCCTGGATCGTCGGCAGCATGCTCGCGGGCGACAGCGGCGCCGCGGGCCATCCCGGGACGCCGTGGGGCGCGCTCGCCGAGTTCATCGCGCTGTCGCGGCACGTGCGCCGCCGTCTCGACCTTGTCCGCACGCCATGCCTCGTCGTGCACTCGGCCGACGACGACATCGCGAGCCTCGCCAACGTCGAGCTGATCGAGCGCCGCGTCGCCGCGCCGGTCGAGACGGTGCTGCTCGACGACAGCTACCACATCGTTTCGGTCGACCGCCAGCGCGACGTGCTGATCGACCGCTCGGTGCGCTTCTTTCGCAAGCTCGCGCCCGCGAGCGACGTCGATGCGGCGCCGCGCGCGCCGTCTTCCACCGCGGCCCGCGCGCCGCACGAGCTCCACCCCACGCCATGAACAACCGACATCTCCTGCGAGGGCTGTTCCTCGTCGCCCTCTCGCTCGCGTTCGGCATCGGCGCGCTGGAGTACCGGATCGGCCACTTCGATCGCGCCGGACCCGGGCTCTTCCCGCTCATGGTGAGCTGCCTGCTGCTCCTGATCGGCATCGCGACGATCGTGCGCTCGCGCTACGTCGAGCGGCTGCCGATCGAGTTCAACTACCGCAACATCGCGATCATCCTGGCGAGCCTGTGCGGATTCGCGATCGTCAGCCAGCACTTCAAGATGATCGCCGGCATCGTCTTCATGGTGTTCTGCGCGTCGTTCGCCGGCGGCCACTTCTCGGTCTCGCGCAACATCAAGATCGCGGCCGGGCTGGTCGCGATCGCGCTCGGGTTCCAGAAGCTGCTCGGCTTCAACCTGCCGCTCTACTGATGGACGTCCTGCACAACCTCGCGTTCGGCTTCGAGCACGCGCTGACCTGGCAGAACCTGCTGTTCTGCGCGATCGGCTGCGTCGTCGGCACGCTCGTCGGCCTGTTGCCCGGCCTCGGGCCGCTCGCCACCATCAGCATCCTGCTGCCGCTCACCTACTCGATCCCGACCGGCGGCGCGCTGATCATGCTCGCCGGCATCTACTACGGCGCGCAGTACGGCGACAGCGTCAGCGCGATCACGATGAAGATCCCGCACGCGAGCTCGATCGTCGCGTGCATCGACGGCTACAAGATGACGCTGAAGGGCCAGACCGGTCTCGCGCTCTTCACGGCCGGCGTGTCGAGCTTCATCGGCGGCACCGTCGCGATCGTCGTCCTCTCGTTCTTCGCGCCGATGCTCGGCGAGGTCGCATTCCTGTTCGGCCCGGCCGACTACTGCGCGCTGATGCTGGTCGGCTTCGTCTGCGTCAGCTTCGTCACCACCGGCAACCTCCTCGACGGCCTCGCGATGTGCCTGATCGGGGTGCTGCTCGGCCAGGTCGGCACCGACGTCAACAGCGGCCAGGAGCGCTACACGCTCGGCTTCCCGTTCCTCGCCGAAGGCATCGGGCTGGTCAGCATCGCGCTCGGCTGCTTCGGCATCGCCGAGATCACCAAGAACCTCGACAACAAGGACGAGCGCACGCCCTTCAACGGCAAGATCCACCTGATGCCGACCTGGCCGGAGTTCAAGCGGATCATCCCGAGCGCGCTGCGCGGCAGCGTCGTGGGCTCGGCGCTCGGCATCCTGCCGGGCGGCGGGCCGACGATCGCGCAGTTCGCCGCCTACGCGATCGACAAGAAGGTCAGCAAGTACAAGCACGAGATCGGCACCGGCGTGATCGAAGGCGTCGCCGGCCAGGCCGCGGCCGACGAGGCGGCGGCGCGGACGAGCTTCATCCCGCTGATGTCGATCGGCATCCCGGAGAACGCGGTGATGGCGCTGATGATGGCGGCGTTCATCATCAAGGGCATCCAGCCGGGGCCGAACATGATCGCCGGCCACCCCGACCTCTTCTGGGGGCTGGTTGCCAGCATGTGGGTCGGCAACGTCTTTCTCGTCGTCCTCAACGTGCCGCTGGTGCGCTACTGGCTCTCGGTGTTCAAGATCCCGTACGCGGTGCTCTTCCCGTCGATCCTGTTCTTCTGCTGCATCGGCACCTTCAGCGTCAACAACAACCTCGACGACATCTTCATCACCGCGCTGTTCGGTTTCATCGGCTACATCTTCCTGCGCCTCGACCTCGACCCGGCGCCGCTCCTGCTCGGCTTCATCCTCGGGCCGATGCTCGAGGAGAACTTCCGCCGCGCGCTCCTCATCAGCCGCGGCAGCTTCAACATCTTCGTGACGCGGCCGATCAGCGGGACGCTGCTCGCGATCATCGCCGCGTTCGTCGCCTGGCAGATCGCGGCGTTCGTCGCCCAGAGCCGCAGGAACGGGGTCGCGCGGTCGCCCATCCCTGCTGCTGCCGCGGACGTGCAAGTGCCGGAGGGCTGAGTCGACTGAGGCTCGCGCTCGGCCCGTCGGCCGATGTCCGACACGGCGCCGCGGCGCTCGGCGACAGCGCGCCGCCGCCGTCGTGCCGACCATGCAGGAGCGCCCGCGACGGCGCGCCTCGCAAGGAGACGACGATGATCCGCAAGCTCTCGAGCGGCCAGTACCGGCTCTACTCGCGCAAGGCCGATCCGAAGACCGGCAAGCGCCGCAACCTCGGCACCTTCTCGACCCGCGAAGCGGCCGAGAAGCACGAGCGCGAAGTCCAGTACTTCAAGCGCAGCGGCTGAGGACCGGTGCAGCTACGCCCGCCCGCGGCGGGCGATCCTCAACGCGGGCTCGATCGGCACTGCGCTCCTCGCCGCATCGACGCTCCACGCGCCGCCGCCGGCGACGGCGAAGAGCAGGAAGATGAAGCAGTAGAGGACCGCGGCTTCGCCGTCGTTGAGGATCGGCAAGAGCACGTGGCCCGACGGCGCGTGCACGAGGAAGTACGCGAACGCCATCTCGCCCGACAGCACGAAGCCGACGAAGCGCGTGAAGAGGCCGACGATCAGGAGCGCGCCGCCGGCGACCTCGAGCATGCCGGCGACGCCGAGCATCGAAAACACCGGGAGCCGATCGAACATCGCGACGTGCGGAAAGCCGAACAGCTTCGCGGTGCCGTGCATCAGGAAGAGGTATCCCGCGACGATCCGCAGCGCCGCGAGCGCATACGGCGTCCACGGTTCGAGACGGCGTTCGATCGACATGATTCCTCGTTGGAGGACCTCGGCGCGCCGGCGTGCGTCAGTGGAAATCGATGCGTCCGTAGACGCCATCGTTCTCGTCGTTCGGGCCGGCGGCGAAGAAGAGCGTGTTCATCGGCTGGTCGTTGATGCCGTTGCCGAATGCGATGCCCCAGAGGCCCTCGATCGCGAGCGGCGTGCCGTTGCCGGCGGCGAGCGCTCCCATCCAGGCGCCGGTCGCGGGGTCGAACGCGTTGATCGTGCCGTCGCCGAAATTGCCGACCAGGAGGTCGTTGCTGAAGGTGCCGAAGTTGGCCGGCGCCAGCGCCATTCCCCACGGTGCGTTGAGCTTGCCTCCGGGCGCGATCAGGCGAGCGGTCAGGTTGCCCGCGCTGTCGAACACGTCGACGGCGCCGAGCCCCGCGCCTGCGACCTCGTCGGCGGCCTGCGCGTCCTGCTTCGCGTAGGCGACGAGGATCTGGTTGCCGATCGCCTGGATGCCGAACGGCGCGTAGCCCGCCGGCAGCTGCGGGTCGGTGAATGCACCGGCGTTCACGACCGGCGCGAAGTTGCCGTCGTAGACGTCGACGACGGCGTTGTGGAAGTCGGCCGCGTAGAGCCGCGGTGCACCGCCCGCGCTCGCGATCGCGAGCCCCTTGTACGACTTGCCTTCGGCGGCGCGGTCGACGACGAGGACCGCGCTGTTCGCGTTGACGGTCGGCGACCACGCGCTCACCGTGCCCGCTTCGCCGACGAAGATGAAGACCGCCGGTGCGGTGACGCCGTTCTGCGTCACCGGGAACGCCTGCGAGCCGTTGAAGACGATCCCCGTCGGCGACGCGCTTCCCGCCGCCCCGGGCGGAATCGCGACGACGAGCGTCTGGCGAACGCCGTCGCCGTCGTACAGCGTCGAGGTCGAGCTGTGGTTGTTGGCGACCCAGACGAATCCCTGTGGGTTGAACGCGATCCCCCACGGATTGACGAGGCGCGTGTCGACGTTCGAGGTGCTGTAGGGATTGGTCGAGAGGTTGTTGTTGGAGACGAGGTGGGTCGCGACGTAGCCGCTCATGCCCATCGTCGGCATGACCGACATCGAAGAGCCGCCGCCGCCGCACGAGACGAGCGCAAGCGTTGCGAGGCACCCTGCGGCGCCCGCGATTCCGGAAGATAGGCGCATCGAGACCTCCGCTGGTGCCTGTTCGGCTGTCAATGCCGGCTTTCGCCGGCGAGGTTCAATGCCCGCGATGCCTTCAGAACGAGAGCGAGGCGCCGACGACGACGGTCGCGTGGCGGCCGTTGTAGACCGCCGGGTAGGGGCCGCCGCGCGACGCGGCGATCGCAGCGACGTGGAGGTCCCAGCCGCGCACGACGACGCCGGCGCCGACGCTGACGTCGCCGCGCGTCTTGCCGGCGTCGCCCGCCATCGATTGCAGCGGCGCGAGGACGCCGACGTGCGCGAACACGCGCGCCCGCTCGTCGAGCGGAACGTGCGCGTTGAGCTCGACGTACGCGGTCGCGACGTTGCGGCCGTAGTAGTCGGGCGAGAGATAGACGCGGGCGCTCCACTCGCGCGCCAGCAGCCCGACGTAGCCTTCGACGAAGTCGTATCCCGCGCTGCCGACGAAGTGCGAGCCGACGATGCCGATCTCGACGCTGGTGCGATCGAGAGCCGCGGCGAGCCATCCGGCGTACGCGGTGAGCTGCGGATACGTACCGTGCTCGGTCAGCGCCGCGCGCGTCGCCGAGGCGCCTGCGTACCAGCGGTCGGCGCCTTCGAAGTTGACCGTCAGGCGCGGGCTCGGATTCGAGTTGCTGAGCGAGACGCCGCGATAGCGGTAGTCGGAGTCGGCGCCGACGGTGGCGGTGAGCTGGCCGTGCGCTGCCTGTGCGAGCAGCAGGAGAGCGATCGCTGGTGCCAGGCCGCAGCCCCGCCGCATCGAGCGGGGCAGCGCTCGCACGTCAGCGCGGCGCGATCGAGGCGGCCATCGGGCCGGCGGCCGCGCAGTCGCACGCGCACGCGGCGCCGGCGCGGACGAGGCTCGTGCAGGCGTCGATGCGCCCGCCGGCGCCGACGGCGAGATCGGCGGCGATCGGCCCGGCGGCGCGTGCGGCCCTGGCGCGCGCCTCGTGCATCAGGGCGAGCAGCCCGCTGACGTGCGCCGCCGCGTACGACGCGCCGGAGACGACTGCCCAGCGCGAGACCGGCACCGTGGTCGGCACGTCGCTTCCCGGCGCCGCGACCATGCCGCTCGGCGCCGCACCGCCGGCTTCGTCGACGACGCCGATGACGCCGCGCAGCGCCGCCGGAAAACCGCCGCTCGCGACCGTGGGGTCGGCCGCCGCGACGACGCTGATGCCGCGCTCGAGCGCCGTGCGGACGAGCTGCTCGATCAGGCGGTCGGCGGGCCCGCCGAGGCTGAGGTTGATCACCCGCGCGTCGCGGTCGATCGCGGCGTGCATCGCCAGCGCGAGGCTCAGCGTCGTGCACACCGTCTCGTCGCTCGCCTGTCGGCATGCCCGCAGCGCGAGCAGGCGCGCTTCGGGGGCGACGCCCGCGATGCCGACGTGGTTGTCGGCGCGCGCGGCGACGATGCCGGCGACCGCGGTGCCGTGGCGCTCGGCCGGATCCGAGCGGCTGCCGATGAAGCTCGCGCTCTCGACGACTTGCCCGGCGAGGTCGGGATGGTCGAGCTGGACGCTGCTGTCGATGACGGCAACGCGCACGCCCTTGCCGGTTGCGCTCGCGTGCATCTCGCCGAGGTGCCACTCGCCGGCGGCGGGCTGCATCGCGAACAGCGGGTCGTCGTGGCCGAGCGAATGGAAGACGTTCATCGGCTGCGCCCAGGCGACGCGCGCGTCGCGCGCGAGCTGCGCCGCCATGTCGTCCGCGCGCAGCGGCGCGGGGACGTCCATCACGTAGCAGTCGAGGCCGAGCAATGGCATCGGCCAGCCGGTCGCGAGGACGAGGCCGTTGCTGCGCGCGAGGGCGACCGCGATGCTGCGGCGCGTGGCGCTGCCTTGCGCGTCGGCGTAGCCGGCGCTGTAGCTGCCGTCGGGGCGGAAGTGCGGCGGCGGCAGCTTCAGCAGCACGAGCACCTGGTGCTCGGCGCGCGCTGCGTCGTCGCCGCGGTCGGGGACGTCGGCGGCGCGGGCGGCGAACGACAGGCACAGCGCGACGGCGACGAGCAGGAGCTTGCTCATCGCGCCGCCCCGCCTTGCAGCGACTCGACGCTGGCGACTGCACGCTCGGCGCGCAGGCGCACAAGCGCCGGTGCCGTCGGCTCCGGCAGTCGCAGCAGGTACGCGTCGGCGGCGGTCGGCCCGCCGACGATGCGCGCGCCTGCGGCACGCAGGGCCGCGCTCGTCTCGGCCTGCGTCGCGTCGGCGCGGAAGACGACGATCGCGTTGGCATCGACGACCGCCGCGCTGCCGAGCGCGCGATACGGCTCGCCGGGCGTGAACAGCGAGACGAGCGCGAACGCCATCACCAGGATCACCGCCGCCTGCACGGCAACGGCGACCTGCAGGCCCCGCCACCACGCAAACGCGCCGCGTCGCCGCGGCGCCGTGGCGACGCGGGCATCGAGCTTCGTCCTGATCGTTGCCCAGCCGCGCTCGACGTCGCCGCGCGGCACGCCGTCGGCCGCGGCCGCGCGCCACTGCGCCTGCGCCGCGACGTCGGCCTGGCACGCGCTGCACTGTGCGACGTGCTCGCCGACTTCGGCCGCCTCGGCCGCGTCGAGGCTGCCGTTGACGAACCACGGCAGCAGCTCCTGCGCTGCCTGGTGCGCGTCGCCGCCGAGGCGCAGGATGCGCGCGTTCACGACGACGCCTCCAGGCGGCCGTGCAGCGCCGCGCGCAAGCGCCTGCGGCCATGGAACATCCGCGTCTTCACCGTGTCGACCGGGCAATCGACGATGCGTGCGATCTCGGCGTACGCCAGGTCGTGGAAGTACGTGAGGACGAGCACCGCGCGCTGCTCGGCCGAGAGCGTGTCGAGCGCGCTCGCGAGGGTCGCGTGCGTCTGCTGGCGGATCGCCTCCTGCTCGGGGCCGGCGTCGTCGGAGACGAGCTCGTCGACGGCGCCGGCGTCGACCGGCTCGTCCTGCGTGCGCAACGCCTTCAGCACGGTGCGGTAGGCGATCGCGAAGATCCAGGTCGAGACCTTGCATTCGCCGCTGTAGGTCGCGGCGCGTCGCCAGACGACGAGCATCGTGTCGTTCAGCGCTTCCTCGACGATCGTCGGCCGCGGCGTGACGAGGCCGAGAAAGCGGTCGAGGCGCGGGTGGTAGATGCGGTAGAGCGCCTCGAAGGCCCGCAGGTCGCGCGCGACGATCCGCGCCATCAGCGACTGGTCGTGCGCGTCGGCGCTGCGCCTGGGCGCAGGCGCGGCCTGGGAAGGAGCGAGAAGTTTGCGCAGCATCGCGGCCTCAGCGCGAGGTTAATGCCGGTCTCTGCGCAAATGGTTCATTCCTTGCGGCGCCCGAGCAGCCGCCGCCATCCCGCCGTCGCTCCGCGCGCCGCCGGGTGCGCCCGCGACACGAGCAGCATCCCCGAGAGGTAGAGCGCGTTCAGGATGCGGCTCGCGCGGTCGATGCTCATGCCGGGCCAGCGCGCCATTTCGCTGAGCGACGACGAGCGCTGCTCGAGGCGCGCGACGGTCGAGCTGATCGCGCCCTTCAGCGGCGGCAGGTCGCGCGCGTGGTCGCCGGTGGCGACGACGCGGTAGGCGGCGCGGCCGTTGATCTCGCTGAGCAGCGTCCCCCGCGGGCCGTGCAGCGCGACGGTCCAGACCAGTCCGGCGAGCGGGTGGTACTTCTCGGGGCTCGCAACGCGCTCGACCAGGATGCTGCCCGGCGGGCGCACCCCCGGTGGCTCGGCGCTCACGAGGCGCAGCTGCGACAGCGCGAAGGTCGCCGCCATCGCTTCGGCGGAGCGCGGCGAGTGGTAGAGCGCCTCGCGCGGGAAGAGCGTCACCGGCCAGACGAACTGGCCCTGCTCGAGATAGAGGAGCGCCGGCTCGTGGTGGCGCAGGCACGCGGCGATGACTTCGAGCACGTCGCTCGTCGTCGGGTCGCCGCGGATGCGGCGTAGGTCGGTGAGCAGCGTCGTCGGCAGCAGCGTCGCGCGGCCGGGGACGTCCTCGAGCTCGAACCGGCCCTCGCTGCGGGCGCGGCGGAAGTCGCTGATGCGCCAGAGGTCGGAGGGATCGAAAGTCTTCATTCAGGGTCGGGTGCGCACTCCTTCTCTCCCTGTGCCCGGATGGTACGCGCCTCCGCTAGAGTCGCGCGTTTTCGCACAACGGGAGCCGGGCGATGCCGATGGACGTGGTGGACTACGAGATCAACGGTGCCGAGATGCAGTTCGTCGAGGTCGAGCTCGATCCCGGCGAAGCGGCGATCGGCGAGGCCGGCAGCATGATGTTCATGGACGCCGGCATCGAGATGGACACGGTGTTCGGCGACGCCTCGGGGCAAGGCGGCGGCGGCCTGTTCGGCAAGCTGCTCGGCGCCGGCAAGCGCCTCGTCACTGGCGAGTCGCTCTTCACGACCGTCTACACCAACCGGGGCAGCGGCAAGCGCCGCGTCGCGTTCGCCGCGCCGTATCCCGGCAAGATCCTCGCGATGGACCTGCGCCAGCTCGGCGGCACGCTGGTCTGCCAGAAGGACGCGTTCCTCTGCGCCGCGCGCGGCGTCTCGCTCGGCATCTGGTTCCAGCAGCGCCTCTCGGTCGGCTTCTTCGGCGGCGAGGGCTTCATCATGCAGCGGCTCGACGGCGACGGGCTCGCGTTCGTGCACGCCGGCGGCACGATCGTTCGCCGCGAGCTCGCGGCTGGCCAGACGCTCTTCATCGACACCGGCTGCATCGTCGCGCTGACGCCGAGCGTGTCGTTCGAGGTCCAGTACGTCGGCAAGATCAAGACGGCCCTCTTCGGCGGCGAGGGGCTCTTCTTCGCCAAGGTCACCGGGCCGGGAACGGTGTGGCTGCAGAGCCTGCCGTTCTCGCGTCTCGCGTCGCGCATCTTCGCGGCGGCGCCGCAGCGCGGCGGCTCCAAGGACGAAGGCTCGGTGCTCGGCGCCGGTGCGATCGGCGGCGTGCTCGGCGGGATCTTCGGCGACGAGGACTGAGGATCGCCGACGTTCATGCGACGACCGTCGTCGGCGATGCCGCGACTGCGGGGTCGGCGAGGAAGGTCGAGAACGCGGTGCGGTACGAGGTCGCGCTGCGGTTCGCGTTGACGACCTCGACCCGCGTCGCGCCGCGGAACCAGAAGCCGATCGCGCGCGCGTCGATCGCGGCGTCGCCGGCCTTCGAACCGTGCAGCACCGGCGCGAGCGTGTGCTCGAGCTCGGCGCGCTCGGCGTCGGCGAGCGCGGGGTCGAACAGGAACAGCGTCTTCGGCGCCGCGCCCTCGGCGACGACGCGCTCGATCTCCCAGCGCACGCCGGCGCTCGCCTTCATGACGAGGACGATGCGCTCGGCGCGCCGGATCTTGTCGGCGACGTAGCCCTGCCATTCGCTGTCCGCGAGGAAGGCGCGGTACGCGACGCCGCCTTCGGTCGCATCCTGCGTCCCGGGCTTGCCGACCGCGATCAGCGGCAGGTGGCCGTCGGCGACATCGAACAGCTCCTCCTCGACGCGCACCGCGAGCGGCCGGTACGAGAACAGGCGGCTCCACGGCGGCAGCTTCGGCGTCGGCAGGACGACGTCGTCGGTGTCGAACGGGCGCAGGTAGAGGACGAAGCGATCGCCGGGGTGCTTCAGCACATCGGAGACGCTGAGGCCGCCGAGGCGCTTGGCGAGCGACTGCAGCCACGCCGCTGCCTTGATGCCGACGACGGCGAGGGGGAGCGTCCACGCGAGCTGCATGGCGAGCTTCGACGAGATCGCGACGCAGTTCGGCAAGAGGTCGTCATTGCAGATCGAGAGGAAGGTACTCATCACGTTGCTTGCGCCACCGACCGTGAGCAAGTGCATCAGCGACATCACCAGGACGATCGCGCCGATCAGCGCCAAGACATACGCCAGCGCTGTCCTCGGCGTCTGCAGCGGCGTGCGCGGCAGGTCGAGCAGCTTGTTGATGTACGCCCACGGGCCGGAGACGAGCCGCGGGTCGAGCGTGGCGACAAAGCTCGATCGCTCCGGCACGCGCGAGACTTGCCACAGCGACGTTGCCAGGACGGAGAAAAAGACCACCGGAGCTACCACGCCGATCGTCGCCAGCACGGCGAAGGTCTGGTCGAGATGAAGGAACACGAACTGCAGGTTTCGCGTCGCTTCCGCGATGGTGTACAGGATCGCGAAGACCGTCGTCGCGGCCAGGAGCTTGAGAGCGACGGGGTGAACCGCGGTGATCGCGCGGTACATCCAGACGAGCATCCCGAGAACGATCGCGAAACCGATGAAGAGGGCGATCACCCAGAGGATCGGCTCGACGCCCTCCTGTTGATTCACGATCGCGTTGGCACGCAGCGAGCGGATGGTGTTGTCCGCGATCGGATAAAAGCCGATGACCCCGGTGAGCTCCCACACCGCGAACGCGAGGCCAGCGAGCACGACGTGGAGCACCAGCGCGCGCAGGAACTTGATGACGTAGAGCACGCGCAGCAGCACGCTCTCCGATGGCGCCTGGTCGAGCGTCAGGCGATCCATGACGTGTGCTGCGCCGCTTGCCGGTGTCAGGCCTTCACCAAGATGTGTCGCCGCTGCCGGATCTCGTCGGCCGAGAAGCCGACGGCCTCGACGACCTTCGCGCTCGCCGCGAACGGCACCGCCACGCTCGCGCCGTCGCCGACGACGAAGCTGCCGGCGGGATGACCGTCGACGAACGCGTCGATGCGATCGAGGCCGTTCGCCGTCAGCGTCACCTTGCGCGCCGGCGTGTCGACGACGAACGCGAGCGCGCTCGACGGCTCGCGCCGCAGCAGCTCGACGCAGTGCGTCAGCAGGTCGCCGTTGCCGGCGAGGAGGTCGTTCTTCGTCATCGCGTACGGCGTGCCGGCGATGCCGACGTCCTCGATCGTGAGGCCTTCGCTCGGGCCCGAGCGCGTCGCGCGGCGAAACGCGAAGCTGAGGCCGATCCCGCTCGCGAGCGGCGGCAATGCGATCGGCGTTCCCTGCAACGCCTTCTTCAGCTCGGCGTATTCCCAGACGTTGGCGCCGCCCGCGCCGGTCGCCTCGCCGACGCAGACGAACGGGCCGATCGCGTTGTCGACCCAGCCGGCGGAGAAGATGTCGCCCGACGAGTAGGTGTTGGTGTCGCCGACGAGGAGCACCGGGCCCGGGTAGCGCTGGCCGATCGCATTGCAGTCGGCGCGGTCGGAGATCGGCACCGGCTGCGCGTAGAGCTCGCCGTTGCGCACCGCGGCGTCGAGCGACGCCTGCCACGGCCCGAGGTCCTCGGCGAGCCCGCGCTGCGCTGCCATCGTGCGCGTGAACGGCGTCGCGAGCACCGAGAAGCGCACCGGCTCGATCGGCTTGGGCGTGAAGAGCTGCAGCGCGTGCTCGGCAGCGAGGATGTAGCCGCCGGGGTTGCCGCGAACGTCGACGATGAGGCCGCCTTGCGGCAGCAGCGGCAGCACGCGCAGCAGCTCGGCGACGAAGGGCTCGGGGTCGGTGTCGAACGCCCAGATCCTGAGGTAGCCGACCGCTCCGCCCGGCACCTGCAGCGACTGCACGCGCAGCGTCTCGGGGATCGTCGTCCTGATCGTCGACGCCGCGAGGCCGCGGCCGCGTGCGCGGCCGCTGACCGAGACCGCCCGCTTCGGCGTTGCCGGCGTCTCGCCGACGAGCGCCTCAGGGGCGAAGAAGAGCATCTTGGCCATCCGCACCGCGGCCGCCGCCGGATTGACCGCGCGCGTCCGACGCAGCGACCGGGCGCGCCGACCGCCCGCGGGGCCGCTTTCGAGGAGGTTCGAGACCGCGCCGGGATCGACGACGCGCCATGGCACGCGCACCTCGCGCTCGCCGCCGACCGGATCGCCGGTGGCGTTGGTCTTGCGGTAGCCGACGACGACCCACTCCTCGTCGGGCGGCGGGCCGAATTGCAGCGAACGGAACGTCAGGCTCGTCACCGACGCCGCGCGCAGGCTGTCGGGCCGGCCGGCGCATTCCTCGTCGGCGTGGCGAACGACGGCACGGTCGATCGGCACGCCGTTCCAGTGCTGCACGACGACGCCGGGGACGAAGCCCGGATCGAGCCCCTTGCCGACCTTGGTGACGACGTAGGTCGGTGCGGCGTCCGGCCCGTACATCTCGACCAGGAACGGCAGCGCCGCGACCTTGCCGGCGAACGCCGCCGGCCACGTGTAGCGCGTGTGGTAGTCGCGCATCTGCGTGACGATCGCGGCGAGCTCGACGTGGAACGCGTTGTCGTCGAACGTGCGCACCTGCGTGCGCAGGATCCGCAGCCGCTGCACCGGATCGAAGCCGTAGCGCGCGCGCTTGAGCGGCAGATGGGTGTAGACGCCGCCGATCACGGTCTCGAATGCTTCGAGCAGGCGCAGCCGCTCGGCGGTCGAGAGCATGGCGGGCGCCGGCAGCGTCGCGCCGCCATCCACCCGCGTGCGCTTGCCGACGCCGCGCGGAGCGGCTCGGCGCGCACGCGCGGCGCGGCGCTTCGCCTGCTCTGCCTCGGCGGCGGTGCGGCTCGGCATCGCCTCGGCGAGCGGAACGCCTTGCTGCGCGGCGGTGAAGCGCGATTCGTTCATGCCGATCTCCCGATCAGTGGACAGGCTGACCCATCGAGCCGTCAAGTATCTTCGCGCTTCACCTCGATGATCGGGAGCGCGAGCGTGCTGTTCGAACCTGGCCGTCACGAACCCCTGACGCAGCTCGCTTGGGACGAGTCGCGCGCCCGCGCGCTGATCGCGCGGATCGCCGCCGATGCCGCTGCGCGCTTCCTCGATGGCCTCGTGCGGCCTGTGCACCCGCGCGACGGTGCGCCGGCGCGCGAGCTGCACGGCGAGCTCTACCACGGCGCCGGTGGCGTGCTGTGGGCGCTGTACCACCTGCACGCGCTCGGCGCGACCGGCGCGCGCATCGACTCGGCGATGGTCGATGCGACACTGCGGCGCCATCGCGACTGGCAAGCGTCGTTCGGCGGCACGGAGTTCGCGTCGTACCTCATCTCTATGGCCGACGCAGCACTTTCATCGATGCGGTCCACGGCTTCGCCGGCACTGCCGCGGTGGTCGTTCGCGGACGCGATCTGTTGCCCGCGGATGAATGGCGCCAATGGGAGCAGCGCATCGAGAACACCGTCGCGCGAACCGCGACGGTCGAGGGCGATCTTGCGAACTGGCGGACGTACCTGATCCAGCCCCAAGACACGCCGCCCCGGGTGCTGATGCAGTTCTGCCACGGCGCTCCGGGTTTCGTCATCAGCCTCGCGGCGCTCCCCGGACCCGCGCTCGATCGACTGTTGCTCGCCGGCGGCGAAGCGACGTGGGCCGCGGGCCCGTTGCTGAAAGGCGCCAATCTCTGCCACGGCACCGGCGGCAACGGCTACGCGTTCCTCAAGCTCTTCCGCCGCAGCGGCGACGAGCGCTGGCTCACGCGCGCGCGGGCGTTCGCGATGCACGGCATCGTGCAGTGCGAGCGCGATGGCGTGCGCTTCGGCCAGCTGCACGCGTCGCTCTGGACCGGCGACCTCGGGTTCGCGATCTACCTCTGGAACTGCATCGAGGCCGGCGATGCCTTCCCGTGCCTCGACGTGTTCTTCGCGCCGTCCTGACCGCCGGCGTCAGCCGTCGCCGCCGTGCAGCTCGGCGCGAAACCGCGTCTTCCGCCATGCCCACGCGAGGCCGAAGAAGAAGGCCGTGAGGATCGCGCCCCCCCACCACTCGGTGACGTTCTGGAGCGCGTTCTTCTCCGCCGGCGACGACCACCAGAGCGGCAGCAGCACGTGCACCAGGCCGAGCAGCGGCAGCAGCATGCACGGCGCAGCGACCGCGAACGCGATCCGGCGAGCGCGCGCGTCGCCGCGCAGCCGGCGCAGCATCTGGTCGCTGACGACGAGTGCGCCGATCGCGGTCAAGCCGAAGTAGAAGAAGACGCCGTAGCGGCGCATCCAGCGATAGCCCTCGCCTTCGGTGCCGAGGAAGGTGGCGTAGAGCGCGAGCATCGCGCCGGCGCCGACGCCGAGCGCAGGCAGCCAGCGCTGCAGCGCGTCGCGCGGCGCGCCGATCGTCCCGAGCCACGCCGGGCAGACGATCCAGCAGAGCGCCTGCAGCACCGCCGCGGGCAGCAAGAGCCCGCGAAAGACGATGTTCGGAAGGCCGTGGCGGCCGGCGCGGCTGATCGAGACGCAGCCGTCGATGAACGGGTTGCAGCCTGGGGCGAGCTCGAGCCGAACCGAGAGCGGATACGCGATCGCGGTCGCCGCCAGCGGCAGCAGCGCGGCGAGCAGCGCGAGCGGCCACAGCGCGCGTCCGTGGCGAGTGGTGCCCGGCGTCGCGTCAGCCATGCGACCGCCGTGCTGCTCGCCGCCGCCGGTTCGCGCGCGCCGTGTCGGCGTCGGGAGGTGCGGTCATGGTCGTGCTCCGCGACCGAGCGGCGGTGCGGCGCGTGCCGAACCGCCCGTTCCGATCGCTCGCTATCTTGCACGGCAGCCGCCGCACCCGCTGCGGCGTCCCGTCGGCGGAGACTCAGTGCACCACCATCAGGACCTGCGGATGTAGGAGATCACGACCGACCATGGCGCGGGCATACAGATAGTTCTCGCGCGCCTCGTCGCTGAGGACATCGAGATCGACCTTGCCGTTCTCGTCGCAAGGGAACGCGAACCCGCACCGGTGGGGCGAGAGGCTGCGGTAGCGGAGCTCGAAATTCGCGCGGTCGGTGGGCGTTGCTCGGCTCGTCTCCATGGCGTCCTCCTTTGCACGGCCCCTACGGTGCCGTGCTTCGGTAGCCTGCCGATGTCACGCGCGTTTCAGTTGGTATCGTCGTGATGACGGCGTGCAACGCGCGTGTAGCCCTCGTGAACCGCGGTCCCGGAGCGGGTGGCACCATTGCGTCCGGACCGGCGCGGCGACCGCGACGGCCGTCGCCCCTTCAACGACTGGAGATGCCATGGCCCGCACCGTCCAAGAGAAGCGCGCCGCGTTCCGCGCGCTGCACGCCGAAGGCTGCTTCGTGCTGCCCAACCCGTGGGACATCGGCAGTGCGCGCATGCTGCAGGGCCTCGGCTTCCAGGCGCTCGCGAGCACGAGCTCGGGGTTCGCGTGGTCGACCGGCGGCGCCGACGGCACGAGCTCGCGCGACGCCGTCCTCGCCCATCTGCGCGCGCTCTGCGAAGCGACCGACCTGCCGGTCAACGCCGACTTCGAAAGCGGCTACGCCACCACCGCCGAAGGCGTCGCCGAGAGCGTGCGGATGGCGATCGCGACCGGCGTCGCCGGACTCTCGATCGAAGACTCGACCGGCGATGCCGCGCAACCGTTGCGCGCTGTCGCCGACGCGGTCGAGCGGATGCGCGCAGCGCGCGCCGCGATCGACGGCAGCGGCGGCGACACGCTCTTGGTCGGCCGCGCCGAGAACTTCATCGTCGGCCGGCCCGACCTCGCCGACACGATCGCGCGCCTGAAGGCGTACGCCGACGCCGGTGCCGATTGCCTCTACGCGCCGGGCATCCACACGCGCGAGCAGATCGACGCCGTCGTCGCCGCGGTGAAGCCCAAGCCCGTCAACCTGCTGCTCGGCGCCGCGACCGACTGGACCCTCGCCGACGTCGCCGCGATGGGCGTGCGCCGGATCAGCGTCGGCGGCGGCCTCGCGCGCGCGGCGTGGGCGGGCTTCCTGCGCGCAGCGCGCGGCCTCGCGCAAGGCCGCTTCGACGGCCTGGCGGGGGCGACCCCGGGGCCGGAGCTGAACGCGTTCTTCCGCGGTGGCGAGTTGAAGCGCTAGACGACTCCGGCCGCGCGCAGCTGCGCGATCTGCGCTTCGGAATAGCCGATCTCGCCGAGGATCGCGTCGGTGTGCTCGCCGAGCAGCGGTGCGCGGCGGCGGATCGCGCCCGGCGTCGCCGACAAGCGCACCGGCGTGTCCGCAACGGGCGCCGGTCGCGCCGCACCCGGATAGGCGATCTCGTGCAGGATGCCGCTCGCGCGGACGTGCGCGTCGTCGAGCGCATCCTGCGGGCTGTGCACGGGGCCGGCGGGGATGCGCGCATCTTCCATCGCCTGCAGCGCATCAGCGCGCGGGCGCGCCGCGCACCACGCGCCGAGGCGCTCGCTCACGACGTGCGAGTGCCGGCCGCGGCCGAGATCGTCGGCGAACCGCGGGTCGGCGATCCAGTCGTCGGCGCCGAGCATCCGGCAGAACTTCTGCCAGAGCGGTTGGCCGACGACCTGCACGATCAGCCAGCGACCGTCCGCGCACTTGAACAGGTCGGCCGGCGCCGACCCGTAGCCGAGGTTGCCTTGCGGCACGCGATCGGGCTTGGCGATCGCCTGCTCGATCAGGATCGAGTTCGAGACGGTGAGCGCCGTGGCCATCAGCGAGCCGTTGACTTCCTGGCCGCGGCCGGTGCGCTCGCGCGCCATCAGCGCAAGCAGGGCACCGAAGGCGGCGCCGATCGCGGTGCCGAAATCGACCCAGTTGACGCCGGCGCGGCGCGGCGCGTCCGGGTCGCCGCTCATGAACACCGCGCCCGACATCGCCTGGCCGATGCCGTCGAAGCCGACCTTGTGCGCATCGGGTCCGGTCCGACCGAAGGCATCGGTGGCGACCAGGATCGCGCGCGCATTGATCGCCGCGACGCTTGCGTAGTCGAGCCCCATCGACTGGAGAGTCGACTCGGGCATGTTGGCGATCACGATGTCGGCGCGCGCGATCAGCTTGCGGACGATCTCGCGCCCCTCGGGCGTCGTCGGCTCGAGCGACAGCGAGCGCTTGCCGCGATTGACCTGCATGTACAGGCCGCCTTCGCCACCCGCGGCGAGCGGCAGCACGAAGCGGTCTTCGCTGCCCCGGACCTTGTCGATCCGGATCACCTCCGCACCGTGGTCGGCGAGCAGCGCGCCGCAGAACGGGCCGGCGATGAAGCGCCCGAAGTCGAGCACCCGGATTCCCGCGAGGACGCCTTCGCTCATGGAGTCGATGTCACCTCACTTCATGGCGGCGACGAGCTTGCCCATCTCCGCCGCGGTGAAGCCACGCAGCGTCTGCGTGCGCACGTTGCCGAGCGCGGCGGTCTGCAGCGCCAAGGTCAGCACCGCGTCTTCCGGACCCTCCGAGACGATGACGATGTCGTAGGCGCCGGTGGTCCAGTGCGCGCTCTTGACCGTCACGCCGGCCGCCTCGGCGGCGGCCTTGAAGGCCTCGTAGCGCTTCGGCGAGTCCTTGATGCCGCGTGCGCCTTGTTCGGTGAAGTTCGCCAGGGTGATGAATGCAGGCATACGAATCTCCTCGGCCGCCATCGGCGGCTGCCAGCGACGGCCCGCAGCCTGGAAGTCCCGGCGCCGAGGAGGGCCGCCTGGCCCTCGGTGCCGAGACCGGACGCGCAAGGTAGGCCGCCGCGGCGCAGGCGTCAAGGTCACCTGCGTCGTCGGTCGGGTCGGCAAGAATCGCAGCGAGGAGAGCTGCCATGACGATGCTTCGCGACGCCGCCCGCGCCTTCATGCCGTATCCGGACGCCCCGGTCCGCCACGCGAAGGGAGGATCGCTCGCCGGGCTGACGTTCGCGGTCAAGGACCTCTACGACGTTGCCGGCTATCCGACCAGCGGAGGTCAGCCGTTCGTGCTCGCGATGTCGGGAATCAAGACGACGACCGCGCCCGCGGTGCAGCGGCTGCTCGACGCCGGCGCGCGCTTCGTCGGCAAGACGATCACCGACGAGTTCGCGTTCTCGATGAACGGACAGAACGCGCACTTCGGTTCGCCGGTCAACGGCGCCGCGCCCGATCGCATCGCCGGCGGCTCGTCGTCGGGATCGGCGTCGGCGGTGTCGAACCACCTCTGCGACTTCGCGCTCGGCAGCGACACCGGCGGCTCGGTGCGCGCGCCGGCGAGCCACTGCGGCCTCGTCGGCCTGAGGCCGACGCACGGCCGCATCTCGCTGGCCAGCGTGATGGACCTCTCGCCGAGCTTCGACACCTGCGGCTGGTTCACGCGCGACGTCGCGACCTACGCGCGCGTCGCCGACGTCCTGCTCGGCGTCGATCCTTCGCCGCTGCCGTCCAGGCCGCGGCTGCTCGCGCCGACGGATGTCTGGGCGCTGCTCGCGCCAGAAGCGGCGGATGCGCTGCGGGCGCCGCGCGCGCGCATCGAGGCGGTGCTCGGCGCGGCGTCGCCGGTCACGGTCGCGCTCGACGGCTTCGATGCGATGTACTGGAGCTTTCGCTATCTCCAGGCGCGCGAGGCGTGGCAGTGCGACGGCGCGCTGATCGAGCGCTTCGCGCCGCCGATGGGGCCGGGCGTGCGCGACCGCTTCGCGTTCGCGCGGGCCGTCACCGACGCACAGGTTGCCGATGCCGCCGCGTTTCGCGCCCGCTTTCGGGCGCACTTCGATGCGCTCGTCGGCAGCGACGGCGTGCTCGTGATGCCGACGATGCCCGACGTCGCCCCGCTCGCCGCCGCCGAGGAGAGCACGCTCGAGGACTACCGCAACCGCGCCATCCGCATGCTCTGCATCTCGGGGCTCGCGGCGTGCCCGCAGCTCTCGCTGCCGCTCGGCGAGCGGCTCGGCGTGCCGCTCGGCATCTCGTTCGTCGGTCCGGTCGGCAGCGACCGCAGCCTCGTCGCGCTCGCCGAGCGGATCGTCGCCGCGGCGCGCTGATCGCGCCCCGCCGCGGTCCTCAGGCGACCGTCGCGGTGACGCGCAGGTAGCTCGCCGGGATCACGGTGCGCGTCGCGCTGCCGCTCTTGTTCTGGGCGCGGAACAGCGCTTCGAGCTCGCCTCGCAGCGCATCGGCACGGCCGCCCTTGTCGGCAGCGTCGAACGCGTTCATCGTCGGGCCGTAGTACTTGCGGAAAACATCGACGAACTTCTCCGGCGTGCCGTCGAAGTCGAACGTGAACGTCTCGGGCGCACAGCGCACCGCGTCGCCCGCAACGCCGACGGCGGCGAAGCGCTCGCGGACGTGGCTCTCGACCCCCCACGTCATCGGGCTGACGAAGCCTTCGGGAGGCGGCGGCGAATACGCCGAGCTGATCTTGAGGATCTGGGCGACAAGCGTCGGGTCGCCCGGGATCCAGTTGCCCATCACGATCCTGCCGCCCGGCTTGGTGACGCGAACCATCTCCTTGGCGACCTCGAACGGCTTGGGCGCGAACATCGCACCGAAGATCGTGACGACGAGATCGAAGCTCTTGTCGCCGAGATCGCTCAGCTCGCTGGCGTCGCCTTCCTGGAAGCGCAGGTTGGCGAGGCCGAGCTCCTTCGCGCGGCGATTGCCGGCGGCGACGAGGTTGCTCGCGATGTCGACACCCAGGGCGTCGGCGCCGAGGCGCGCCTCGGGCACCGCGGTCGTGCCGTCGCCGGAGCCGAGGTCGAGGACCTTCATCCCGCGCGTCACGCCGAGCGAGCGCACGAGCGCATCGCCGCTGTCGCGCATCGTGTCGGCGATGCGGGTGAAGTCGCCCTTTTCCCAAAGCGCTCGGTTCGGGTTTGCTGCCGCGGTCATGGAGGTTCCTCTCGGGTGGGGCGCCGACGCTAGCAAAGTTCGCGCGCGGCGACAACGCTCCACGCGGGCACCCGGCGCCCCGGGTCCATCCGCTGGCAGCGTCGCCGCCGCGGCGCTACGCTCACCGGCAACGAATTCGAAGCGAAGGAGCTCTCATGCCTGTCATCCGCCTCGCCGCCGCCGCGCTCGCGATCGCGTGCGCCGCTCCCGCCCACGCCGCGCCGCCCACCGTCGAGATGACGTGGATGTCGATCGCCAACTGGTACTTCAAGATCGGCGACAAGCGGATCGTCATGGACGGCTACATCACCCGCGTCCCGGAGAGCCTGTTCGTGCCGTCGTCGGTGTTCCCGAAGGACATGTACACCTACACCAAGGGACCCTACGGCGTCGACACCGCGGCGATCGCGAAGGTGCGCACCGCGATGCTCGGCAGCGACCGCGTCGACCTGCTTCTCGCCGGCCACGCGCACTGGGACCACAGTTGGGACACGCCGGCCTGGGCGCGGCTCACCGGCGCGCCGATGATCGGCAGCCTCTCGGCATGCTTGCAGGCGAATGCGCAGGGAGTCACCGGCGACGGCTGCCGCGTCGTCAGCGGCGGCGAGCGCTTCGACCTCGGCAACGGCGTGACGATGCGCGTCGTGCGCTGGAACCACAGCGGCGACAGCACCAATCCGATCCAGCACTTCGCGCGCGAGCTGTACCGCGCGCCGGTCCCCGACGCCGCGACCGGGGGCTTGCGGGCCGGCGTCGGCGAGGACTACCCGAACGGCGGCGGCAACCGCGCGTTCCTCTTCACCGTCGAGTCGCCCGAGGGCAAGCTCTCCTTCTTCGTCAACAACTCGGCGAGCGCGTTCGACCTCGACAAGGACGTCGTCGTCGACGGCGTCAGCTTCGGCTCGCCGCTCGGCAACCTCGCGGCGGCGATGAAGGACGCCGGGCTGACCCAGGTCGACGCCTGGATCGCCACCGGCGGCGAGTCGGTCGCCAAGCTCGTCGTCCCCGTGATCCACCCGAAGGCGTACGTGCCGAACCACTGGGACGGGCTCTTCAATCCGTTCTGGCCCGGCATGCCGTATCCGTTCAAGGATGACGCGTTGCGCGGCTATCTCGACGCGCAGAAGGTTCCGCTCCACGCACCGGCGCAGTACTTCGACAAGTTCGTCCTCTCGGCGGGAGGGATCGCGCGCGACGTCAACCACGACGTCAAGAGCAAGCTCGGCTTCGCCGACGCGCAGAAGTTCAGCCAGTCGGTGCTCGATGCGGTCGAGCGGGTCGCGTCGACGAGCGTCGGCGACGACTGCGGCGAAGGGTTTGCGGCGCCGAGCCCGTGGGCGACGATGTTCGCGGCGCTCCCACCCCGCGGCGCGAGAGGTGGCTCGCGCTGAGCGAATCGACCGAGCGCGCGCCGATCGGCGCACCCGGCGACGATAGCGCGTCGGGTCGCGCCCGCGGCGCCATCGCCGGCGTCATGAAATCCTCGCCCTGGCTCATCGTCGTCGCCTCGCTGCTGTTCGCGACGATGGGCGTCTGCATCAAGCTCGCCGCGGCCCAATACAGCAGCGGCGAGATCGTGATGTACCGCGGCGTCATCGGCGCGCTGCTCATCTCTCTCGTCAGCCACTGGCGGGGCGAGACGCTGCGCACCCCGGTCCCGGGGCGACACCTGCTGCGCAGCGTCACCGGTGTCACCGCGCTGTGTCTCTGGTTCTACGCGATCGCAACACTGCCGCTGGCGACCGCGATGACCTTGAACTACACGTCCTCGTTGTGGCTCGCGCTCTTCGTCGTCGGCGGTGCGGCCGTGGTCGGCAGGCGGGCCGCCGATCACGCGCTCGGCGTTGCCGCCATCCTCGGCTTCGCCGGCGTCGTGCTCGTCCTGCGGCCGACCATCGAACAGGGCCAGATCTGGGGTGGGGCGCTGGGCCTGCTTTCGGGGATGATCTCGGCGCTCGGTTACCTGCAGGTCGCGGCGCTCGGCCGCGTGGGGGAGTCGGAGAGCCGGATCGTCTTCTACTTCTCGATCGGCGGCGCGATCGGGGGCGCGGCGATCGCCGCCGTCACTGGCTGGCACGCCCACAGCGTCGTCGGCATCGCCCTGCTGCTCGCGGTCGGCGTGCTGGCGACGGTCGCGCAGCTGCTGCTGACCCGCGCCTATGCACGCGGCAATACGCTCGTCAACGCCAGTCTCCAGTACCTCGGCATCGCGTTCTCGTACCTGTACGGCGTCGTGCTGTTCGACGACCACGTCACCTGGGTCGCGGCGCTCGGCATGGTGGCGATCGTCGGTGCCGGCGTTCTCGCGTCGCTGGTGCGCGCGCGACACGTGCGTCGCGAAGCCTGGGCGCGTTCTTGAGCATTACTGCGCATTTCGCCGGCAAATCTCGGCTCCGCGCGAATGCCCCGATGGTCCACGACCACGCTCGCGAATATCGTCGGCCGAGCGCTTCTGCTCTCGGAGTCGCCTCCATGTCCTACGCTTCCAACGTTCGCGCGCAGAGCAGCCAGTCAGGCGCCGCCGCGATCGACGGGTCGACCCTGGTCGAGGTCGCCCGCATCATCGACCATGCCTGGACCGCGGGCCCGGGGGGCGTCCAGCCGCGGATCGTCTACGACGCCGTCGAGTGGGTGACCGACGCGCTCGACGCCGGCCGGATCCGCGTCGCCGAGCGCCAGGGCGTCGGCGAATGGTCGGTGAACCAGTGGATCAAGAAGGCGGTGCTGCTGTCGTTTCGCCTCAACGACAGCAAGCTGATCAGCGCCGGCGGCATGTCGTACTTCGACAAGGTCGACTCCAAGTTCTCGGGTTTCGACGAGGGCGACATGCGCGCCACCGGCGTGCGCACGGTGCCGCCGGCGATGATCCGGCACGGCGCCTACCTCGCCCGCGACGTCGTCGTCCTGCCGAGCTTCGTCAACATCGGCGCCTACGTCGACGAGCGTTCGATGGTCGACAGCTGGGTCAGCGTCGGCTCGTGCGCGCAGATCGGCAAGGACGTGCACCTCAGCATGGGCGTGTCGATCGGCGGCGTCCTCGAGCCGATGCAGGCGAACCCGACGATCGTCGAGGACAACTGCTTCATCGGCGCCCACGCCGCCCTCGCCGAGGGCGTGATCATCGAGGAGAACTCGGTCGTCGCGATGGGCGTGCGGATCGGTCGCAGCACGAAGATCTACGATGCTTCGACCAGGCAGGTGAGCTACGGCCGCGTCCCCGCCGGCTCGGTCGTCGTTCCCGGAACCCTGCCGTCAGCCGACGGCAGCTACAGCACGTCGTGCGCGGTGATCATCAAGCAGGTCGACGCGCAGACCCGCTCGCGCACCAGCATCAACGAGCTGCTGCGCTCGTGACCGGGCGCGGCGACCGCCGCCGCGAGCGCTCCGCTAGTACTGCGACTGTCGCTGCAGCTCGACGACGCCGCCGATCGCGCGCGCGAGGCGCTTGATGTCGATCGGCTTGGCGACGTGGTCGTCCATGCCGGCCTCGAGATAGGTCTGCCGATCCTCGACCATCGTGTTGGCGGTGAGCGCGATGATCGGAATCTGCGAGGTCGGGCCGTCGAGGGCGCGGATCGCGCGCGCCGCGGCGAGGCCGTCGAGATTGGGCATCTGGATGTCCATCAGCACGAGGTCGTACGCCGCCGCCTGCACCTTCGCCAGCACCTCGTGGCCGTCGCGCGCGAGGTCGGAGCTGTGGCCGAGCTGGGCGAGCATCGCGCAGATCACGAGCTGGTTGATCTCGTTGTCCTCGGCGACGAGGATGCGTAGCCCCCCTTCCATCGAGCGGTCGGGCTCGAACCGCGACTCGGCACCGATGATCTGCGACGACTGTCCGCGCTGCAGCTCGACCGAGATGCGGAACGTGCTGCCGGCGCCGACTTCGGTCTCGACCGCGATGGTGCCGCCCATGAGATCGAGGAGGCCCCGGCAGATCGCGAGGCCGAGGCCGGAGCCGCCGTAGCGGCGACTGATGCCGCTGTCGGCCTGGCGGAAGCGCTCGAAGAGCGACGGCAGCGCCGCCTGATCGATGCCGATGCCGGTGTCCTCGACGGCGACCTCGAGGAGGACGCGATCGTGGCCGATCTCACGGTAGTCGACCTGCACCTGCACCGAGCCCTGCTCGGTGAACTTGACGGCGTTGCCGATCAGGTTGAACAGCACCTGGCGCATCCGCCCTTCGTCGCCGACCAGCACCGCGGGCAGGCCGCTCTGGTAGCGCACCTTGAAGGCGAGCCCCTTCTCGTGGGCGCGCGTCGCGACCGAGGCGGCGACCTCGTCGACGAGACGGCGCGGGTCGAACTCGGCGAGCACGAGCTCGAGGCGCCCGGCCTCGACGCGCGAGAGGTCGAGGATGTCGTTGATGAGCGCGAGCAGCGCGTTGCCCGAGCTGCGGATCGTGCGCACGTAACCGAGCTGCTGCTCGCTCAGCTGCGTCTGCATCAAGAGGCTGTTCATGCCGAGCACGCCGTTCAGCGGCGTGCGGATCTCGTGGCTCATCGCCGCGAGGAACTGCGACTTCGCCTCGTTCGACGCCTCGGCCGCGGCCTTGGCGCGCGCCAGCTCGCGCTCGGCCTTGGTGATGTCGCGCATCACGCTGACGGTGCCGCCGTCGAGCGTGCGGCGCTCGACGACGTGGATGACGCTGCCGTCGGCGAGGGGCTGCTCGAAGGTGCCGTCGCCGCTGCGGTGCTGCGCCAGTCGTGCCTCGACCCACGCCAGCCGCTCGGCGCTCCTGTTGGGGTCGGGAGCGATCGTCGCCGCGCTCGCCTCGGCGATGGTCCGGAAGTCGATGCCGACGCCGATCACCATCCGCACCGACGGGAACATCTCGATGTAGCGCGCGTTCCAGGCGACGACGCAGTCCTGCGAGTCGCACAGCAGGAAGCCGTCGCCCATCGATGCCAGCGCGCGGTCCATGATGTTCTTCGCGCGCGCGAGCTCGAGGCGCGCGCGCGACAGCCGGCCGAGCTGCCAGTGCGCGGCATAGCCGGCGCCGAGCAGCATCGCGATCAGCGCCACCGCGACGCTCAGGACCTGGTTGCGCGTCTGGCGCCAGTCGGCGAGCGCGGCGTCCTTCGGGATGCCCGCGGTGAGGCGGATCGAGGGGTGGAGCGCAGGTCGCGCGGCGACGATCGAAGGCGCGCCGTTGAGACGCCCGGGCATATGCATCGCGGTTCCACTCAGAGCCCGCATCGGCAACGCCGTCGCCAGCAGCGCGCCGAGCTGAGCGTCGTTCGGCGGCACGCTCGCCAGCAACTCGCCGTTCTCGCGCTCGAGCGTGACCTCGAGCCCCGGGATCTGGATCGACTGCGCGAGGATCCTCGCGAGGATGTCGACCGGCACCTCGGCGATCGCCAGCATGCGTGGTCCCTCGCCGATCGTGAACGGCCGCGCGAAGTAGATCGCCTGCTCCGAGGTGGCGAAGTTCCGCACCGGCGGGCTGATCGCCAGCTTCGGCGATGGCTGCGTCAGCGTGTCGTGGATGAACTTGCGCGGCAACGGCACGCCGAGCCTGGCGCTCTGCTCGGTCGCCGATGCGACGACGTTGCCCTGGTTGTCGAGCACGATCAGGTCGCGGTAGGTGAGGTCGCGGTGCTCCGCTGCCTCCAGCCGCCGTTCCGCGGCGGCGCGCTCGAACTTGCCGTCGGGCGCGATCAGCTCGCCCGTGTCGGCGAGCAGCAGATCGACGCCGATCATCGTGCGATTCAGCGCCGCTTCGGCACCCGCGGCGAAGCGCTGCATGCGCAGCTCGGCTTCGCCGATGGCGTCGCGCTCGCCGCGCTCGATCAGCCAGCCGGTCGCGGCCGCGGTGGCGATGACGAGCATCGTCACCGCGCTCCAGATCGCTGCGACGAGTCGGGCGGCGTGCATCTACGTCGTCTGGCCTCGGGTCACCGGGTCCGTCGCCCGCCGCTCAGGGCGAGGTGACGCCGCTGGAGGAGCCGACGGTCTGGTTCCACACCTGCGTGCAGCGGGGCCCGCAGCGCTTGAGATACGCCGGGAGCACGTTACGCACGAAGATCTCCTGGCGCTTGGCGTTGTCGGCCGCGCTCGGGCGGACGACGACCATGCGGCCGGGACGGCCGCCGACGCAGCTCGGCGCGCCGGTGTTGCACGCGACGCCGTTGCTCGTCTCGTTCTCGGCCTCGGTCCAGATCGCCTGCTCGAGCTTGGGCAGCTCGCGGCGGAGCAGATCCTGCGTCTCCTTCGACAGCGACGACCACGCCGAGCCGTTGGCGACGAACATCGCGATGCCCCAGTTGACCGGCATCGTGTGCAAGTGCGTGGTGACCTCGTGCAGGCCGATCGTGTTGCCCGACATCGTCCCGGTGATCACGCAGTCGACGTTGCCGCTCTTGACGTTGGCGACGATCTCGTTGAAGGGGACCTGCACCGGAATCGCGCCGAGCGCCGACACCCAGTCGGACTGCGTCGCGCTCGAGAAGCGGATGCGCCGGTCCTTGAGGTCGGCCAGGCCCGAGAGCGGCTTGGCACAGAACGTGACCTGCGCCGGGTAGGCGTAGACGGCCAGCAGCTCGCTGCCGTAGCGCTCGCGCAGCACCTGCTGGAGCTGCGGGCGGAAGGCGGCGATGCTGCGCCGCAGGGTGGCGATGTCGGGATTGAGGCCGGCAAGATCGGGCGCGCCGATCTCGACGTCGACGACGGAGCTGAGGTTGAGGAGCGCAGTGCCGAACGGAACGACGCCGAGCTGGATGAAGCGCAGCATCTCCTGGCCGCGAATGCCGGCGCGGTCGAACGGGACGATCTCTGCGGTCGCGCGGCCGCCGCTCAGCGTTTTCAGCTGCGTCCAGAACGGCTCTTCGTACCGCGTGTACTGGTTGAGTGCGCCGAGGGCGCCGACGATGCGCAGGTGGTCGGCCGCCTGCGCCGCGCACGGCGAAGCGTGCAGCGCGCCGGCAACGACCGCCGCAGTGCCGAGTGCCCGCGCGCCGCGCACCAGCGTGCGCAGGCCTTCACCTCGAGCCGGGGAGCGGTCGTGTTGCTGCATTGACGTCAGTGTTCGCGCGTGGACGGCTGTTGACGACCCGCGTGCCTCCGAGAGCGTGTCCGACCCGGCGATGTCGTTGCTCGAATTGCCGCCTCGCCGTCGGACGAGGCGGCCACCGGGTGCCTGCCGCGATTGTCGGCCGGCGTGCGCGCTCGACGGCACGCTGTCGCGCGCCGTGCAACATATGCACGCGTTCAGGACGTGACGCTGTGCACGAATGCCAGCGCTAGCCGGGGAGTGCGCGTTCGCGGATGCGCTCGGCCGCCTGCAGATGGCACCACGCGGCGGCGAGGGGCCCGGGATCGATCGCCGCGGCGCGGGCGCGGCGCAACATGTCGCCGACGATGTGCGCGCCTTCGGTGCGGCCGCCGGCCTCGAGGTCGCGCAGCATCGACGCCGTCAGGGTCGAGCTGCGGTCCGCGAGCATGGCGCGGAAGCGCTGCACCGCGGCGTCGCGCGGCGGATGGCCTTCGGCTGCGGCGGTTCCCAGGCACGCCTCGAAGGCCTCGGCGACGAGCGCCTCGCCGTCGTCGGTCGAGACGATGTCGCCGATCGGCGCGCGCATCAGGCACGTCATCGCGGCGAGCGTCGCCAGGCCGACGAACTTCTCCCACAGCGCAGTCATCATGTCGCTCGCGATCTCGACCGGCACCGGCGTCTTCGCATAGAGGTCGCGCAGCGCTTCGAGCTTGGGCTCGGCGTCCGCGGCGGTGGCCGCGAGCCGGCCGAAGACGATGCTGTGGAAGGTGCCGAGGTGGACGATCTCGCCGTCGGCTGCGAGCGTCGCCGGGATCGCGCAGGCGCCGGCGGCGACGCGCGCGGCGCCGAACGCAGCCGCGAGCCGGTCGACGTGGGCGACGCCGTTCAGCAGCGGCAGCAGGCACGTCGACGCGCCGACCGCCGGCGCGATCGACTCGATCGCCGAGTCGAGGTCGTACGACTTGCAGGTGACGATCACGAGGTCGACCGGGCCGGCGTCGCCAGCGCGAACGACCGCGCGCGCAGGCACGGCGAAGTCGCCGTGCGGGCTCTTGACGACGATGCCGCGCGCGCGCAGTTGCCCGGCGCGCCGCTCGCGGACGAGGAACGTGACGTCGCCGCCGGCCTGGACGAGCCGGCCGCCGAAGTAGCCGCCGATCGCGCCGGCGCCGAGGACGAGGATGCGCATGGATCCCGCGTTCATGCGCTCACGACGTCTTGGCCATCGCTTGCGCGGCGCGGCGCTTCAGCTCGTCGGGCGCGACGTCCTCGACGTGGGTGGCGATCCAGATCGTGTTGCCGCACGGCTCCTTCACGCCGCCCGAGCGGTCGCCGTAGAACTGCTTCTCCGGCTTGGCGACGACGGTGCCGCCCGCGCGGACCGCGCGGTCGAACACGGCGTCGACGTCCTCGACGTAGAAGTGCAGCATCACCGGCGTCGCCGGATGCCCGTCGGCCTCTTCGCTCAGCATGATCATCGAGTCGCCGACGCGGACCTCGGTGTGGCCGATCTTGCCGTCGGGCCGCTTCAGTTGCTCGGTGACGCGCGCTGCGAACACGGTGGAGAGGAACTCGATGAAGCGCGCCGCGTCGCGCACCATGAGGTAGGGAATGACGGCGGGATAGCCGTCGGGGATCGGCTTCACGGGCATGGGACGGGCTCCTTGGGGTCAAAGGCGCACAGCATGGTGCAACCCGGGGCGGCCGTGGCCCAAGCCCCCACCGCCGAGAAGGATCGTGCGACGATCGACGCCATGAGCACCACCGCCACCGCTCCCGCGACACGGAAGCCCCGCACGACCGCGCAGCCAGCGCTGCTGGCGCAGCTCGTCGCCGCGCTCGCGACGCGCCGCATCCGCGTCATCGATCTGACGCAGACGCTCTCGCCCGAGTTCCCGCAGATCGCGCTGCCTCCCGAGATGGGGCAGTGCTGGCCGTTCCGGATCGAGGAGGTCTCGGCGTACGACGCGCGCGGCCCCGGCTGGTACTGGAACAACTTCTCGTGCGGCGAGCACACCGGCACCCACTTCGACGCGCCGATCCACTGGATCTCGGGCCGCGACCTCGCGAACAACGCGGTCGACACGATCCCGGTCGAGCACTTCGTCGCGCCGGCGTGCGTCGTCGACTGCAGCGAGCAGGCGAAGGCGAACGCCGACTACCTGCTCAGCGTCGACGACCTGCTCGCCTTCGAGAACGCGCACGGCCGCATCCCCGAAGGCGCGTGGCTGCTGATGCGCACCGACTGGTCGAAGCGGCACGACCCCGAGGCGTACCAGAACTTCGACGAGGAAGGGCAGCACACCCCGGGCCCGAGCGTCGAGGCGGTGCGCTTTCTCGTCGACGAGCGCAACGTGCTCGGCTTCGGCTCCGAAGCGATCGGCACCGATGCCGGCCAGGGCTTTCACCTGCGGCCGCCGTATCCGTGCCACACCTACATGCACGGCTCGGGCAAGTACGGCCTGCAGTGCCTCGCCAACCTCGACCTGCTGCCGCCGACCGGCGCGGTGCTGCTCTGCCCGCCGCTGAAGATCGAGAAGGGCAGCGGCAGTCCGTTGCGCGTCCTCGCGCTCGTCGAAGGCGGCGCATGAGCGCAGGCGACGGCCGCGTCGCGGTCGTCACCGGCGGCAGCGCCGGCATCGGGCTCGCGATCTGCGAGCAGCTCCTCGCCGACGGCCTCGAGGTCGTCTCGCTGGCGCGGCGGGCGTGTCCGCTCGCGCATCCAAAGCTGCACAGCGTCGAGGTCGATCTGCTCGATCGCGCCGCGACTGCAGCCGCGGCGAAGGAGGTCGCCGAGCGCTTCGCGGTGACGACCGTCGTCCACAACGCCGGCGTCATCCGCCCGGCGCTGCTCGCCGACGTCAAGCTCGGCGACCTCGACGCGCTCGTCGAGCTGCACCTCGGCGCTGCCGTGCAGCTCGTGCAGGCGGCGCTGCCTGCGATGCGGGCACGCCGCTTCGGCCGCGTCGTCCTGCTCTCGTCGCGCGCAGCGGTCGGCCTCGCGTCTCGGACGAGCTACTCGGCGACCAAGGCCGGCATGCTCGGCATGGCGCGGACGTGGGCGCTCGAGCTCGCGCCCGACGGCATCACCGTCAACGTCGTCGCTCCCGGGCCGGTGCGCACCGACATGTTCCACGACGTCGTCCCCGCGGGCAGCGAGAAGGAGCACGCGCTCGCGGCCGCGGTGCCGGTGCGCAGGCTCGGCGAGCCCGACGACGTCGCGCGCGCGGTGCGCTTCTTCGTCGCTCCGCAGAACGGCTTCGTCACCGGGCAGGTGCTCTACGTCTGCGGCGGGACGAGCGTCGGCAGCCTCGTCCTCTAGGGCGCGCGTTCGTCCGTGGGGCGCTTGCAAGGCGCGTCGCCTTCGACTAGACTGCTTTAGCTCTAAAGTATTGACGTCGGATGAAGATCGTCTGCCTCGGCGGCGGCCCCTCGGGTCTGTATTTCGCCCTGCTCATGAAGCAGCAGGACCCGCGCCACGACATCACCGTCGTCGAGCGCAACAAGCCGTACGACACTTTCGGCTGGGGCGTCGTGTTCTCCGACCAGACGCTCGGCAACTTGCAGGCCGCCGACCCGAAGAGCGCGGCGCAGATCCTAGACAGCTTCTCCCACTGGGACGACATCGAGGTCAACATCCGCGGCCACAAGATCCGCTCCGGAGGCCACGGCTTTTGCGGCATCGGTCGCAAGCGCCTGCTCAACATCCTGCAGGCGCGCTGCGAGGAGCTCGGCGTTCGCCTCGTCTTCGAGACCGACGTGCAGAGCGAGGACGCGTATGCCGACGCCGACCTGGTGATCGCGAGCGACGGCCTCAACAGCCGCATCCGCAGCCGCCACGCCGAGACGTACCGGCCCGACATCGACGTCCGCGACTGCCGCTTCGTCTGGCTCGGCACGAGGAAGCTCTTCGAGGCGTTCACGTTCGCGTTCGAGGAGACCGAGTGGGGCTGGTTCCAGGCGCACGCGTACCGCTTCGACGACGACACCTCGACCTTCATCGTCGAGACGCCCGAGCGCGTCTGGCGCGCCGCCGGCATCGACGCGATGGAGAAGGAGGAGTCGATCGCGTTCTGCGAGCGGCTGTTCGCCGAGCACCTCAACGGCCAGCGGCTGATGTCGAACGCTTCGCACCTGCGCGGCTCGGCGCAGTGGATCCGCTTTCCGCGGGTCGTCTGCAAGACGTGGGTGCACCGCGGCGGCCCGGCGGGTGCGACGCCGATCGTGCTGATGGGCGACGCCGCGCACACCGCGCACTTCTCGGTCGGCTCGGGCACCAAGCTCGCCGTCGAGGACGCGATCGAGCTGGCGCGCTCGATCGGCAGACATCCCGGCGACCTCGGCGCCGCCCTCGTCGACTACGAGGCGGCGCGCAGCGTCGAGGTGCTGAAGATCCAGAACGCGGCGCGCAACTCGACCGAGTGGTTCGAGCACGTCGACCGCTACGTCCACCTGCCGCCCGCGCAGTTCGCGTATTCGCTCCTGACGCGCAGCCAGCGCATCAGCCACGAGAACCTGCGCCTGCGCGACCGCGGCTACGTCGAGGACTACGAGGACTGGATCGCGGCGAGCGCAGGTTTGACGCGGGTCGCGCCGCATGCGCCGATCCCGCCGATGCTGACGCCGTTCGCGGTGCGCGGCGTGACGCTGAAGAACCGGATCGTCGTCTCGCCGATGGCGCAGTACTCGTGCGTCGACGGCATCGCCGGCGACTACCACCTCGTCCACCTCGGCGCGCGCGCGATGGGCGGCGCCGGCATGGTCGTCGCCGAGATGACGTGCCCTTCGCCCGACGCGCGCATCACGCCGGCGTGCCCGGGGCTGTGGAACGAGGCGCAACGCGATGCCTGGAAGCGGATCGTCGACTTCGTCCACGCCAACAGCGAAGCCAAGATCGCGATGCAGCTCGGCCACGCCGGCGCCAAGGGCTCGACGCGCGTGCCCTGGGAGGGCGAAGACCAGCCGCTCGCCGACGGCAACTGGCCGCTGATCTCGGCGTCGCCGCAGCAGTACCTCGACGGCATCAGCGACTGGTCGCGCGCGATGACGCGCGCCGACATGGACCGCGTCACCGCCGACTTCGTCCGCGCCGCACGCTACGCCGCCGAGGCCGGGTTCGACTGGCTCGAGCTGCACTGCGCGCACGGCTACCTGCTGTCGTCGTTCATCTCGCCGCTCACCAACCAGCGCACCGACGCCTACGGCGGCTCGCTCGCGAACCGGCTGCACTATCCGCTCGAGGTCTTCGCGGCGATCCGCGAGGTCTGGCCGAAGGAGCTGCCGATCTCGGTGCGCATCTCGGCGCACGACTGGGTCGAGGGCGGCATCACGCCCGACGACGCGGTCGAGATCGCGCGCGCGTTCAAGGCCGCGGGCGCCGATCTGATCGACTGCTCGTCGGGACAGGTGAGCAAGCTGCAGCAGCCGGTCTACGGGCGGATGTACCAGACGCCGTTTTCCGACCGCATCCGGAACGAAGCGGGCATCGCGACGATCGCGGTCGGCGCGATCTCCGAGGCCGACCACGTCAACAGCATCGTCGCCGCCGGCCGCGCCGACCTCTGCGCGATCGCGCGGCCGCACCTCGCCAATCCGGCGTGGACGCTGCTCGAGGCGGCCAAGATCGGCGTCACCGAGATCGACTGGCCGAAGCAGTACCGCTCGGCCAAGCTGCAGCTCGAGCGCAACCTCGAGCGCGAGAAGCAGATGGCGGCGCAGGGTGCCGGGCTCTCGCCGCTCGAGCAGGCGAACCGGGCGCTGGGCGCATGACAGCAGGCACATCGAGATGAAGCACGATCCATCGCACGCCGTCCTCGAGGATGCGCAGGAGCTCGGTCACGAGGCGCGCGCCGGCAGCGGCGACCACGCGGCGTTGCGGCTGTGGCTGCGCATGCTCGCGTGCACGACGCAGATCGAGACCGAGATCCGCCGGCGGCTGCGCGAGCGCTTCGGCATCTCGCTGGCGCGCTTCGACTACATGGCGCAGCTCTACCGCTTCAAGGACGGCATGAAGATGAGCGAGCTGTCGCAGCTCCTCATGGTGACCGGCGGCAACGTCACGGGCTTGACCGACGAGCTCGCGCGCGAAGGCGTCGTCGTTCGCGCCAGCGTCCCGGCCGACCGGCGGGCGTGGATCGTCCGCCTGACGCCGAAGGGCCGACGCAGCTTCGAGGCGATGGCGCGCGAGCACGAGGCCTGGATCCTCGAGCTTTTTGCCGGCCTCGACGCTGCCGCCGTGCAGCAGCTGCACGCGCAGCTCGGCCGGCTGCGCGTCCACCTCGTTCGCAACGATCAACGTGCGGAGGATTCCCCGTCATGAGCGAGAACCCAACGGCGCGGGTCGACCCGGCGCTCGTCGCCGGCAACGTCAAGTCGCTCGCCGGCTACCGCGCGCGCCACTTCGCCTGGCAAGCGAGCGGCGGCGTCGCACGCATCACGCTCAGCCGCCCCGAGCGCAAGAACCCGCTGACGTTCGATTCGTACGCCGAGTTGCGCGACCTGTTCGGCGTGCTTCGCCATGCCGACGACGTCCACGCGGTCGTCCTCTCGGGCGCCGGCGACAACTTCTGCTCGGGCGGCGACGTCCACGAGATCATCGGCCCGCTCGTCAAGCTGAAGGCGCCCGAGCTCCTGATGTTCACGCGGATGACGGGCGACGTCGTCAAGGCGATGCGGCTCTGCCCGCAGCCGATCGTCGCCGCGATCGACGGCGTCTGCGCCGGCGCGGGGGCGATCCTGGCGATGGCCTCCGACCTGCGCGTCGGCACCACGCGCTCGAAGACGGCGTTCCTCTTCAGCCGCGTCGGCCTGGCCGGCTGCGACATGGGCGCGTGCGCAATGCTGCCGCGAATCGTCGGCCAGGGCCGCGCGAGCGAGCTGCTCTACACCGGCCGCGCGCTCGGCGGCGAGGAGGCGGAGCGCTGGGGCTTCTTCAACCGGCTCGCCGTTCCCGAGAAGCTGCTCGACGAAGCGATCGCGCTCGCGACCGAGCTCGCGGCGGGGCCGACGTTCGCCAACGGCATCACCAAGACGATGCTCCACCAGGAATGGGCGATGACGATCGAGCAGGCGATCGAGGCCGAAGCGCAGGCGCAGGCGATCTGCATGCTGACCAACGACTTCACGCGCGCGTACGAGGCGTTCGCGGCGAAACAGAAGCCGCGCTTCGAGGGCAACTAGGACCTCTCAACGCCATGGGAAGGCTCGCGTGACTGCAGAGATCACCCTTCGGGCCGGTGCCGCGCAAGGCGCAGGGCGGCGTTGCGCCGCTTGCCCGGGCGGGCCAGCCCGGGCGGCGCGACGCGCCTTGCCCTGCGCCTTGCTCGGCACCGGCGCGAGCCTTCCCATGGCGTTAAGAGGTCCTAGATGCTGAAGCTCCACGGCTTCTCCCAGTCGGGCAACACCTTCAAGGTCGCCTTCCTGCTGCGCGCGCTCGGCGTGCCGTGGCAGCCGGTGCCGATCGGCTTTGCCGAGTTCGCCGGCGGGGCGACGCGCGATCCGGCGTGGCGCGACCGCGTCAACGAGATGGGCGAGGTGCCGGTCCTCGAGGACGAGAGCGGCCGCAAGTTCACGCAGTCGGGCGTGATCCTGACGATGCTCGCCGAGCAGCACGGCAGATTCGGGGGCCGCGACGCCGACGAGCGGCGCGAGGTGCTGCGCTGGCTGTTCTTCGACAACCACAAGTTCACGAGCTATTTCGCGACCTGGCGCTTCATGAAGTCGTTCGCGGCGACCGCGCCGGACCCGACGATCGCGACGTGGCTGCGCGGCCGCATCGACAACGCCTTCGGCATCGTCGACAAGCACCTCGCCGGCCGCGACTTCATGGTCGGCAACGCGTTCTCGATCGCCGACATCTCGCTCTCCGGCTATCTCTTCTTTCCCGCCGACGAGAGCGGCTACGTGCTCGAGGACCGCTTTCCCAACATCGCGGCGTGGCGCGACCGGCTGCGCACGATGCCGGGCTGGGGCGATCCGTACGAGGTCCTTCCCGGCGAGCGCGTCGCTCCACGGTGGTGACGATGGACCACGGGCAAGGCGCGTTCGCCCACCTCGACTGGCCGTTCTTCGACGAGCGCCATCGCGCATTCGCACGCGCGCTCGACGGCTGGGCCGGCGAGCACCTCGGCCACGCGCACGCGAGCGAACGCGACGCGGTCGACGTCGAGTGCCGCAGGCTCGTCGGTGCGCTCGGCGCGGGCGGCTGGCTCGCGCACGCCGTCGCCGGCCGCGACCACGGCGGCAGCGGCGACGCGATCGACACGCGCACGATCTGCCTCGCGCGCGAAACGCTCGCGCGCCACGACGGCCTCGCCGACTTCGCGTTCGCGATGCAGGGGCTCGGCTCGGGAGCGATCAGCCTCGCCGGCAGCGAAGCGCAACAGGCGCGCTGGCTGCCGCGGGTCGCGAGCGGCGCCGCGATCGCCGCGTTCGCGCTCTCCGAGCCCGACGCCGGCTCGGACGTCGCCGCGATGGCGTGCGCCGCGCGCCGCGACGGCGACGGCTATGTCCTCGACGGCGAAAAGACGTGGATCTCGAACGGCGGCATCGCCGACTTCTACGTCGTCTTCGCGCGCACCGGCGATCCGGGCGATCCGCAATCGAAGGGCGCGCGCGGCATCACGGCGTTCGTCGTCGAGCGCGACGCGCCGGGCTTTGCGATCGCCGAGCGGATCGACGTCATCGCGCCGCATCCGCTCGCGCGGCTGCGCTTCGCCGGCTGCCGCATCCCGGCGGCGCAGCGGATCGGCAGCGAAGGCGAGGGCTTCAAGATCGCGATGCGAACGCTCGACGTCTTCCGCACGTCGGTCGCTGCCGCCGCGCTCGGCTTCGCGCGGCGCGCGTTCGCCGAAGGCATGGCACGCGCGACGTCGCGGCGCATGTTCGGCGGCGTCCTCGGCGATTTCCAGCTGACGCAGGCCAGGCTCGCCGAGATGGCGACGACGATCGACGCCGCCGCGCTCCTCACTTACCGCGCCGCGTGGCTGCGCGACCAGGGCCGCACCGTGACGCGCGAGGCGGCGATGGCCAAGCTCGCCGCGACCGAGGGCGCGCAGCAGGTCATCGACGCCGCGGTGCAGCTCTGGGGCGGCCGCGGCGTGCAGAGCGGCGAGACCGTCGAGCGGCTCTACCGCGAGATCCGGGCGCTGCGCATCTACGAAGGCGCGAGCGAAGTGCAGCAGCTGATCATCGGCCGCGACCTGCTGAAGAGCCACGCGCCGACGGCAACGAAGGAGACGCGATGAAGAACGAAGCAGTGCTGCCGGCCGGCTGGCCGCGGCCGAGGGGCTACGCCAACGGCGTCGCCGCGAGCGGCCGCCAGATCCACGTCGCCGGCCAGATCGGCTGGAGCCCGGAGGGCGTCTTCGCGAGCGACGACTTCGCCGATCAGGCGCGCACCGCGCTCGCCAACATCGCCGACGTGCTGCGCGCCGGCGGTGCGCGGCCCGAGCACATCGTGCGCATGACGTGGTACGTGACGAGCAAGCGCGAGTACCTCGCCGCCGGTCGCGCGGTCGGCGCCGCGTTTCGCGAGATCATCGGCCACTACGACATCGCGATGACCGCGGTCGAGGTGACGGCGCTGATGGAAGACCGCGCCAAGGTCGAGATCGAAGTCACCGCGGTCGTCCCCGACTGAAGGCCCACAGGAGAACACCATGGCCAAGACGAAGGCGAGCTTTCACTGGGACGATCCGCTGCTGCTCGACCAGCAGCTGAGCGGCGACGAACGTGCCGTCCGCGAGGCGGCGCGTGCCTATGCGCAGGACCGGCTCGCGCCGCGCGTGCTCGAGGCGTTTCGCAACGGCACGACCGACGTCGCGATCTTTCGCGAGATGGGCGAGCTGGGGCTGCTGGGCGCGACGATTCCCGAGCAGTACGGCGGCGGCGGACTGAACTACGTCTGCTACGGCCTCGTCGCGCGCGAGATCGAGCGCGTCGACTCGGGCTATCGCTCGATGATGAGCGTGCAGAGCTCACTCGTGATGGTGCCGATCAACCAGTTCGGCACCGAAGCGCAGAAGCAGAAGTACCTGCCCAAGCTCGCGCGCGGCGAGTGGATCGGCTGCTTCGGCCTCACCGAGCCGAACCACGGCTCCGACCCGGGCAGCATGATCACCCGGGCCAAGAAGGTCGCCGGCGGCTATTCGCTCTCGGGCAGCAAGATGTGGATCTCCAACTCGCCGATCGCCGACGTCTTCCTCGTCTGGGCGAAGGACGACGAGGGCGCGATCCGCGGCTTCGTGCTCGAGAAGGGCGCGAAGGGACTGACGACGCCGACGATTCACGGCAAGGTCGGCCTGCGCGCGTCGATCACCGGCGAGGTCGTGATGGACGAGGTCTTCTGCCCCGAGGAGAACGCGTTTCCCGAGGTGCGCGGCCTCAAGGGTCCGTTCACTTGCCTCAACTCGGCGCGCTACGGCATCGCCTGGGGCGCGCTCGGCGCGGCCGAGGACTGCTGGCACCGCGCGCGGCAATACGTGCTCGACCGCAAGCAGTTCGGCAAGCCCCTGGCGGCCAACCAGCTGATCCAGAAAAAGCTCGCCGACATGCAGACCGAGATCACGCTCGGCCTGCAAGGGTGTCTCCGCCTCGGCCGCATGAAGGACGAGGGCACCGCCGCGGTCGAGATCACGTCGATCCTGAAGCGCAACTCGTGCGGCAAGGCGCTCGACATCGCGCGGCTGGCGCGCGACATGATGGGCGGCAACGGCATCAGCGACGAGTTCGGCGTCGCGCGTCACCTCGTGAACCTGGAGGTCGTCAACACCTACGAGGGCACGCACGACGTCCACGCGCTGATCCTCGGCCGCGCGCAGACCGGGATCTCGGCGTTCTGAGTTTCGCCATGACGTCCTCGGCGCACGTCGACACCTTCGCGCGCGACCACCTGCCGCCGCGCGAAGCGCAGCCCGAGTTCGTCTTCGACCTCCCCGAGCTGCAGTTCCCGGCGCTGCTCAACTGCGCGCGCGAGCTGCTCGATCGCCACGTCGCCGCGGGCCGCGGCGGCCGGATGTGCGTCCGTGCGCCCGGTGGGCCGGCGTGGACCTACGCCGAGCTTCAACAGAAGGCCGACGCGATCGCGCACGTCCTCGTCGCCGAGTGCGGGCTCGTCCCCGGCAACCGGGTGCTCCTGCGCGCCGCCAACCAGCCGATGCTCGTCGCGAGCTGGTTCGCGGTGATGAAGGCGGGCGGCATCGCGGTCGCGACGATGCCGCTGCTGCGCGCCAAGGAGCTCGGCCAGATCGTCGCCAAGGCGCGGGTGACGATCGCGCTTTGCGACGCGCGGCTGCGCGGCGAGCTCGAGGCCGCCGCGGCCGGCTCGGCGCTCGCGTCGGCGATCGTCTGCTTCGGCGACGCCGCGGCGCCCGACGGCCTCGAAGCGCGGATGGCGCGCCATGCGGCGCCGTTCGCCGCGGTCGACACCGCCGCCGACGACACGTGCCTGCTCGCCTTCACGTCGGGGACGACCGGACAGCCGAAGGCGACGATGCACTTCCATCGCGACGTGATGGCGAGCTGCGCCTGCTTCCCGCCGCACGTCCTGCGCGCCAACGCCGACGAGGTCTTCATCGGCAGCCCGCCGCTCGCGTTCACGTTCGGGCTCGGCGGGCTGACGCTCTTCCCGATGGCGATCGGCGCGCAGACGGTGCTGATCGAAAAGCCGGGACCCGCCGAATTGCTCGACGCGATCGTCGCCGAGCGTGCGACCGTGCTCTTCACCGCGCCGACCTCGTACCGCGCGATGGCGGCCGGGGCGAAGGAGCGCCGGATCGGCGTTCGCGACGGCGGGACGCTCCGCAAGTGCGTCGCCGCGGGCGAAGCGTTGCCGGCAGCGACGCGCGCGCTCTGGCGCGACGCGACCGGCATCGAGATCATCGACGGCATCGGCGCGACCGAGATGCTGCACATCTTCATCGCCGCCGACGAGGCGCACGCGCGTCCCGGCGCGACCGGCACCGCCGTCCCCGGCTACCGCGCGCGCGTCGTCGACGACGACGGCAACGAGGTGCCGGCCGGCACGGTCGGCAGGCTCGCGGTGCAGGGACCGACCGGCTGCCGCTACCTCGACGACGCGCGCCAGGCCGACTACGTGCAGCGCGGCTGGAACTACACCGGCGACGCTTACCTGATGGACGCCGACGGCTACTTCTTCTACCAGTCGCGCACTGACGACATGATCGTCTCGGCCGGCTACAACATCTCGGCGGTCGAGGTCGAGGACGCGCTCCTCCAGCACCAAGCGGTCGCCGAGTGCGCGGTGGTCGGCGCGCCCGACGCCGAGCGCGGCCAGATCGTGAAGGCGTTCGTCGTGCTGAAGAACGGCGCCGCTGCGGGCGAAGCGACCGTCAAGGCGCTGCAGGAGTTCGTCAAGGCGACCGTCGCGCCGTACAAGTACCCGCGGGCGGTGGAGTTTCGCGAGTCGTTGCCGAGGACCGAGACCGGGAAGCTGCAGAGGTTCCGGCTGCGCAGCGGGTGATCGGCAGACTGGAGTCATCGTGCTTGATCGTCGTCGCGTGTGCCTCTCGCTGGCCGCCCTGGGTCTGGCGCACGGCGGCGCGCGCGGAGCGTCGAGAGTCCGCCTGGGATTCGTGAGCGGCCTCGACCGAGCCGCAGCGGCGTCCTTCGTCGAGGCGATGCTGGGCGACCTGCGGGCTCGCGGCTACGCCGAGCCGGCCACGCTCGGGTTCGTGCCTCGGTTCGCAAACGACGATCTGTCGCGCATCCCGGCACTCGTCCAGGATCTCGAGAGGCAGCCGGTGGACCTCATCGCGACGCATGCCGCCGCGACGACCCTGGTCGTCAAAGGGCCGCACACGGTTCCGGTCGTCTACGAGTTCAGCGCCGACCCGTCGTCGGCGGGCATCGCGAGCGATCTGGCGCATCCGCTCTACAACGCGACCGGCATCTCGCTCATGCTTGCGGAGCTGAACGCAAAGCGCCTGGAGCTGCTGCAGCAGATCTCGCCGCAAGTCCGGCGCCTGGCCGTCCTCGCCAATGCGCTGCACCCAGGTCAGCACCTCGAGCGCGACGTATCGCAGGCCAAGGCGAGCGAGCTCGGCATCCGGACATCGATGCACCTGACTCGAAACGAGGCCGAGCTCGATGCCGCGCTGGCCACGATCCGTGCGGATCGTCCGGACGCGCTGCTCGTCTTCTCGGACGCCTTCGTCGTCGAGCACCGTCGGGTCATCCTGGACTTCGCGCTCTCCGAGCACCTGGCGGTCGTCTCCGGCTGGAGCGTCATGGCCGACGACGGGGCCCTGTGCACGTATGGTCCGCGGCTCGTCGAATCCTACCGACGCGTCGGATATTTCGTGGACCGGATCGCCCGTGGCGCGAAGCCTTCGGACCTCCCGATCGAACAACCCACGGTGTTCGAGCTCGTCATCAACCGGACCACTGCGCGCAGGTTGGGATTGACGATCCCTGCGGCCGTGCTGGCGCGGGCGGATCGGATCGTCGACTGAGGTCCGGTCCGAACCGAAGGCTCCGTCTCTTCGGCCGCATCGTCGATGATCGGCGGATGCGTGCAGCGAACGTCTCGGCGTCCAACACGGCGCTGTTCGCCACGCTGTGCATCGTCTGGGGCCTGACCTGGTGGCCGACGAAGGTCGGCGCCGCGCATGTGCCGCCGATCCTGCTCGCCGCGGCGCGCTTCACGATCGCCGGCGCCTTGATGCTCGCGTGGGCGGGGCGCGATGCGCTCGCCGTGCCGCGATCGGCGCGCGCCCGGCTGGTCGCCACCGCGCTGCTCGTCAACACCGGCAACTACGCGCTTCTCTTCTGGGGCATCGCGCGCGCGCCGACGGGCCTCGCGGCGATCGTCAACTTCGCGACGATTCCCGTGTTCTCGCTCGTCGCCAGTCGCTGGCTCGAGGGCGAGCCGATCGGCGGGCGACGGATCGCCGCGATCGCGCTCGGCGCGCTCGGGCTCGCGCTGCTGTTCGCGACCCGGGCGCGCAGCGCGGCCGGCACGGCGACGGCCAGCGGCGACGAGCTCGCCGGCCTGGCGGCGGTCGCGCTCGGCACGCTGCTCTATTGCATCGGCGCGGTGCTGTCGCGGCCGATCGCGGCGACGATGCCGGTCGTCGCGCTCGCAGGGTGGCAGACGCTGGTCGGCGGCGTCGGCCTCGTCGTGCTGTCGCTCGCGCTCGAGCCGGTCGAGCAGCGTCACCTGCAGGAGCTCGTGCGCTGGCCGACGCTGCCGGCGCTCGCCTTCCTCGTCGCCGCCGGCTCGCTCGCCGGCTTCACGATCTACCTGCGGCTGCTCCGCGACTGGGGCGCGTTTCGTGCCGGGCTCTACGCCTTCGTCAGCCCGGCGATCGCGGTCGCCGTCGGCGTCGTCGTGCTCGGCGAGCGCTTCGGCTGGATGGAAGGCGTCGGTGGCGTGCTCATGTTCGCCGCCGCGGCGATCGCGTTCGCGACGCCGACGACGTCGCGGCGCTGACGCGCGATCCGCGACGCGATCGAACCGTTGCGTGCAGCATGTCCCGCTGCAGCGGTTTTCGTGTCGCGCGTGCGGCGCACCGATGTCGTCTGCACGTATCGTCGACGCATGAACCGGTTTTCAGAGTCCGTCCTCCAGCGCCGCGAAGAAGGCCCGACCTTGCTTTCGCGCATCGCCATCGCGTTCGCGCTCGTCAGCGCAGGAGTCGGCGTCGCCGTCCTGATGGCGGTCGGCTAGCGCGCTTCGCCGCGCCCGGCCCTGCGCCCGGACCTGTCCCCGTGATCGATTGCACGCAACAAGCGCGCGACGGTCGTGCACGGGCACTTGTCCGACATCGACCGGCGACCGCGGCGGACGCGGCGCCCTGCGGATGCTCGCTACTGTCCGCTCCATCGCTCACTCTCATCCACGTCGATGCTCCGCTACTACATGACGCCGGAGACCCGGCAATCGCTGATCGAAGAGTCGAACCGGCAGATCGCGATGCGTGCCATCGCAGCGGCCGCGCGCGGACGTCGCGTCCCGGCGGCCGGCGAATCGCGCTTCGCCGAAGACGCCGCGCCGGCCGATGCAGCCGAGACCGATTGGTCCGAATCGCTCTCCGAAAGCGCATTCGCCAGGCTCGTCGCCGACCTCGAGGCGACGTCGCAAGCGCCAGCCAGCGAAGCGCGCTTCGGCTAGCGGCGAGATCGCAGCGCGAGGACGTCTCGCCGGCCTGGCGTCAGGAGGTCGCAATGGAAAAGACAGCCGAGCAGGTCTACACCGATCTCCTGCGCCAGCTCGCGAGCCCGAGCGCGGTCCAGCCCGCGGTGCTGGCCGACGCCTTTCGCGACGTCGAGCGGATGCACGCGATGGGGCACATCACCGACTGGCAGCTGCGACAGGCCCGCGACGCCTACGAGAAGACGATCGAGCGGGATCCCCGCGAAGGCGGCCCGCGATCGCCGGAGACGCGGGCCGACGAGCGCGGCTGACCTCGCGGGCCTCGGGTCGATTCGCGGCCACAATTTCACCGTGCTGAAGATCTGGGGCCGCATCAGCTCGATCAACGTCCGCAAGGTCGTCTGGTGCGCGCAGGAGCTCGGGCTCGCGTTCGAGCGCATCGACGCGGGCCGCGACTTCGGCATCGTGCAGACGCCGGCGTACCGCGCGCTCAATCCGAATTCGCTCGTGCCGACGATCGAGGACGTCGACGGCGACGGCGAGCGCATCGTCCTCTGGGAATCGAACGTCGTCGTCCGCTATCTCTGCGCGCGCCACGCACCGGGAACGCTCTATCCCGAGCCGCTGGCGGCGCGCTTCGACGCCGAGCGCTGGATGGACTGGCAGCAGACGACGCTCAATCCCGCCGGCCGCGAGGCCTTCGTGCAGTGGGTGCGAACGCCGCCCGAGCGCCGCGACGGTGCGGCGGCGGGGCGCTCGGTGACGGCGACCGAGCGTCTCCTCGCGCAGCTCGACGCCCATCTCGCGACGCGCGCGCACATGACGGGCGACGCCTTCACGATGGCCGACATCCCGATCGGCTGCGAGGTCCACCGCTGGTTCGGCCTGCCCGCCGCCGAGTACCGGCGGCCGCGCTGGCCGAACCTCGAGCGCTACTTCGCGACGCTGTGCGCGCGGCCGGCGTCGCGCGGCGTGCTCGACCTCGCGCTCGAGTGAGCGCGCCCGCGCGTCACCAGCTCGCCGAGCGCACGAGCGGCACCCAGCGCCCGTCTTGCTTCTGGTAGACGCCGATCGCGCCGTAGCGCTGCTCACCCTCGGCGTTGAAGCGCATCGTCGTCGTCACCGGCGCGATCGCGTCGATCGTCTTCAGCTTGGCGCGAACGTCGGCCGGGTCGACCGACTCGGCGCGCCGGATCGTGTCGGCGACGACCCAGACCGCGTCGTACGCGTAGTGCGCCGCCCAGACCGGCTCGGCGTGGTACTTGGCGCGGAACTTCTTCGCGAACTCGGGGCCGCCGGTGAACTCGACGACCTCGGCCGAGCTCGAGGTCACGTAGAGGTTCTTGACGGTCGCCGAGGTGACGAGCCGCTGCGTCCGCGCCACGCTTCCTCCCACGACCGGCACGTCGCCGAGTCCGGCGGCGTTCATCTGCTCGAAGAGCGGCAGCAGCTGGTTGTCGCGGACCAACGCGATCAAGACGTCGGGCTTGGCCGCCTTGAGCTGGGCGACGAACGGCCCGAAGCTCGTCGTCTTGTTGTCGATCGGCACGATCGGCTCGACCTTGCGGCCGGCCTTGGCGAGCGCCGCGGACGCGCCCTTGGCGAGCGGCGCCCCGTACGTGGTGTCCTCGTAGAGGATCGCGACCTTGTTCGCCTTCAGCGCTCCGGCGGCGTAGCTCGCGATCGCCTGCGCCTGCAGGTCGTCGTTGGCGATCAGCCGGAACGCGTTGCCGGCGCCGAGCTTGGTCAGCTCGGCCGCCGACGACGTGAAGAGCTGCGGCACGTTGCCGCTGGCGTAAACCGGGACCGTCGCTTCGGTGACGTCGGAGCTCAGGTGGCCGATCACGGCGACGACCTTCTGGTCGCAGAGCGCCCGCGCGACCTTCTTTGCCTCTTCCTTGTCCGCCTTGTCGTCCATCGGGACGATCTCGAACTTGACCTGCTTGCCAGCGACCTTGAAGTTCGACGCGTTGATGTCGGCCGCGGCGAGCAGGGCACCGTTGACGAGGTCCTGGCCGCGCGCGGCCGACGGCCCCGAGAGCGGCTGTGCGACGCCGATCTTGATCGTCTCGGGAACGCGCGGGCCGCAGGCGGCGAGCAGCGACCCGGCCGCGAGCAGCGCCAGCGAAGTCGCGAGGAGGCGAGAGCGAGGAGAGCCCATGTTCTTTTCTCCCGATGGGGGCAGCGTCGAACTATGCATCGCGCAGCGGGCGCGGCCGCGGCAGTCTTTCACGCAGCAGCGGCGTTCGTGGCCGTCGGGGCCGGCCGTGCCAGACGGTCGTTACCGTTGCCGCGCGCCGCGGTAACGTCGCAGTAACGCCGGAGGCGCTACAACGGCGTGCCCGCCGGCCCGTCCCGGCCGCGCGGAGACCGTCGAGGAGGCTGCCATGTACGTCACGCCCGTCGTCAGGATCGCCGCCGGATCGATGCTCGCGCTCGCCGCCTTCGCCGCGGCGGCGCAGAGCCGCCCGCCGACCACCGAACAGCTCGGCAAGGACCCGGGTGCGCTGCGCCAGGAGGCCGAGCAGCAGCGCTCGCGCGACATGCAGCAACAGCAGCAGCAGAGCCAGCAGCAGGCCGACCAGCAGTGGAACGACACCGTGCGCCAGCAGCAGTCGCGCGCCAACGCCGACATGGCGCAGGCCGCGGCGGTGCGGCGGACCTGGGAGCAGCGACCGCCGCTCGCGCCCGACCACAACCCGCTCCTCGGCCGCTGGAATTCGCTCGGCGCCGGCCAGCGCCAGGGCAACGCCGCCGGCCTCTCGCCCGAGATGGCGCAGCTCGCGAACGCGCTGATCGGCAGCGTCACCGGCGGCATGTGCGACTCGATGCTCGGCCGCGGCACGATCGAGTTCCGGCCGAACGGCGTCGTCGCGATCGGCGCCGACGGGCGCGAGCGGCCGATGTACCGCGCCGAGTACCGCGGCGGCGGCTCGCGCGTCGTCGTCCTGCCGCAGGGCGGCACGACGTTCACGCACATGATCATCGACTTCAACGGCAGCGACCGCGCGACCGTCGCCGCGGTGGGATGCGGGCTGACGCGTGCCGGCGCCGGCACCGCCAAGGCGGCGCTCACGAACACCGCGATGGCCGCAGCGGACAGCGGGCCCGCGGTGGTGCAGTGGAAGCTGCTCGGTCACACCGTCGCGAACGGCGGCTTCGACGTCTACGTCGCACCCGCATCGGTCCGCAGGTCGGGGGACAAGGCGCGGATGCTCGGCCTGTTCGACTTCGACAAGCGGCAGACGATCGAGGGCAAGGCCTTCTTCTCGGCGCGCAACGAGTACGAGTACGACTGCGCCCGGCCACGCCAGCGGATGCTCGCGACCACCGGCTACTCCGAGAAGATGGGCAAGGGCGTGGTCGTCGAACGGGCCGATACCCCGTTGCCGTGGGAACCGGTCGGCAGCAGCGGCCCGGCGTTCGAGCACTGGCAGGTCGCCTGCAAGCGGCAGTAGCTGCCGCGCGCGCTCAGCGCAGCGAGCTGAGGTAGGTCGCCAGCGCCTCGATCTCGGCCGCGGTCAGCGGCTGCGCGGCCGAGGTCATGTTGCCGTCCATGTCGAAGCGCGTCTGCGCCTTGAAGCCGAGCAGCTGCGCCTTGAGGTAGTCGGCGCGCTGGCCGGCGAGGCGCGGGATGTGCTGCTGGCCGTGCAGCTCTGCGCCGTGGCAGGTCACGCACGCGAACTTCTCGACGAGCCCCTTGCCCGCGGCAGCGGCGTCGGCGGAGAGCGGCGTGCCTGCGACCGCCGCCGACTGCGCCGCGAACCAGCCGCCGAGCTCGTTGATGTCGGCGTTCGTGAGCGGCGCGGCGAGCGCGTTCATCACCGCGTTCTTGCGATTGCCTTCGCGAAACATCACGAGCTGCGTCGTGATGAACTGCTTCGGCTGGCCGGCGAGCGAAGGCGTGTCGGCGAGCGCCGAACGCCCTTCGGCGCCGTGGCACGCGGTGCACGGCTCGGCCTTCTGGCGCTGTGCGTCGGTGGCCGCCTGCGCGGCGACGTCGAGCGACAACGCGCCGCCGCAGGCGAGCAGCGCCGCGGCGACGAGCGACCGCGGCGAGCCCCTCATCGCGCGTAGCTGACGCGGTAGACGATCCCGTTGTAGTCGTCGGAGACGAGCAGCGCGCCGTCCTTCATCACCAGCACGTCGACCGGCCGCCCCCACATCGGCGGGTCGGCCTTCGCGTCTTGCAGGAAGCCTTCGAGGAACGGCTGCAGCGTGACCTTGCCGTCGCTGCCGACGGTCGCGCGGACGACGCTGTAGCCCTGCTTGCTGGTGCGGTTCCACGAGCCGTGCATCGCGATGAACATGTTGTTCTTGTACTCGGCCGGGAACATCGAGCCGGTGTAGAAGCGCATGCCCATCGGCGCGATGTGCGCACCGAGCTTGGCGGCGGGTGCGTCGAACTCGCTGCACGCGCGCCCCTTGCCGAAGTCGCTATCGAGCAGGTCGCCCTGGTGGCAGAACGGATAGCCGAAGTCCATTCCCTTCTTCGCCGCACGGTGCAGCGTGTCGTGCGGCAGGTCGTCGCTGATCCAGTCGCGCGCGTGGTTGGTGAACCAGAGCTCCTTGGTGCGCGGGTCCCAGTCGAAGCCGACCGAGTTGCGCACGCCGCGCGCGTAGACCTCCATCACGCCGGTCTTCGGGTCGACGCGGTTGATCGTCGCCTGGTAGTACGCCGGCATCACGATGTTGCCCGGCGAGCCGACGTTGTAGTAGAGCTTGCCGTCGGGCCCCATCGCGAGGAACTTCCAGAAGTGGCCGGCCTGCTGCGACGGGTCGAGGTTGTCGATGACGACGCGCGGCTCGCCCGGGTTCGCGAGCTTGTCCTCGATGCCTTCGTACGCGGTGATGCGGTGCCGCTCGGCGACGTAGAGCGTGCCGCCCGCGAAGGCGACGCCGTTCGGCGAGTTGAGGCCCTTCAGCACCTTCGTCACCGTGCGCTTGCCGCCCTGGTCGGTGACGGCGTAGACGTCCTTGAGGTTGCGGTTGCTGACGAAGACGGTGCCCTTGTCACCGAGCGCGAGCGAGCGCGCCTCGGGGATGCCTTCGGCCCAGACCTCGACCTTGAAGCCGGCCGGGACCTTGAGCTTGTCGACCGGCAGCTCGCCCGCCATGCGGCCGGTGAGGATCGGCGCGATCGGGTGCAGGGTCGAGCTCGCCTGGTCGGACGAGCGGCCTTGCTGCCACGATGGCGGTGGCGCGGAGGCGGCGGGGGTCTGCGCGGCTGCCGAGGCAGCGAGCCAGAGGCCGGCCGCCAGCGCGGCCGCGGGTGTCGTGCGGATCATGGACGTGTCTCCTCTCCCTGTGATGGTGGGCGGCCATTCTGCGAACCCGGCGGCGCAGCCCTGCCGGGTGCGTGGCCAGCGCCGATCATGATGCAGCGTCTCGAATGCGCAAAGCGGGTTGTCGCGCTCTAGGCGACGACTTCGGCGACGAGAAGAACGGACTGCGGAATGCTGAGGCCGAGCGCGTTCGCCGTCTTCATGTTGATCAGCAGCTCGAAGCGGCTCGGCTGCTCGACCGCGAGCTCTCCTGGCTTCGCGCCCCTCAGGATCTGATCGATGTAGCGCGCCGTGAGCTGCGGATACTGGTCGGCGGGACCGTAGGCGAGCAGGGCGCCTGCCGGCATGGCGGAACGCCCTCCGACGACGGCAAGGGGGAGCCGGTGACGTTGCGCGAATTCGCCGACGACTTGCCGCTTCGACACGATCAAGGGATCCAGAGTCAGCAGGATCGACTCGGTCCGCTCGCGCAGGATCGCGTCGAAGCCGGGCTCGACATCGGCCGGGTTCGACACCTCGACGAGCTGAGGACGCAACCCGAGCGCCGGCGCGTCGACACGGATGAACCTGAGCAGCGGACCCGCCGCCTCGTTCGTCGGATTGATGAAGAAGGCGACGCTTTGCAGCCGCGGAGCGGCTTCCTTCAGCAGCTGCAAGAGCTTGCGGGTCGTCTCGTCGGCCAGGAACGTCGAACCGGTGACGTTGCCGCCCGGGTGTCGCAGGCTCGGTACCAGGCCGTTCTCCACGGGATTGCCGATTCCTGCCATGACCACGGGGATCGTCTGGGTCGCCTGCATCACCGCACGTGTCGCCGTCGTGCCAGCCACGACGCTGAGGTCGGGGGCCTGCGCCAGCAGG
>Ga0207675_100000217_pt1 | contig 53934 bp, 37 predicted proteins | sample KBSSwiS42_FD_184305 | JGI IMG/M metagenome (GOLD analysis project Ga0207675, IMG submission 184305) | Switchgrass rhizosphere microbial communities from Kellogg Biological Station, Michigan, USA - KBS Switchgrass S4-2 (SPAdes) (version 2) | ecosystem: Host-associated > Plants > Roots >...
TTGTTGTTCGGCAGCGCAGCGACATACAACTGTAGGACCACGGTGGTTCAGTTTGAGATGAACGAGTGTGCGGCGTCGAAATACGCACGCGCTGACGACACTCTCAATCGCCAATGGAAAATAACATTCAGGCAGTTGTCTACACGCTCCAAATCGGAAGCGGCTCGATTGCGCGAAGAACAACGCGCATGGATTGCATTGCGAGATCGCAGTTGCGACACGCAATACCCATGGGACGTCGGTGTATCGTTGGATGAGATGTTGAATTTGAATTGCCGAAGAGAAATGACCGAGGCAAGAACCCGGGTGCTGTTGGCACTTGCGTCACATAGATAGCTAATTACCCATGTGCGCAACCCACCCAATCCCGGCCGTTTAGACCTCGTGCCGAAAGCGGTCCTTCATGGGTTCACGACCTAATGCGCGGGCCATCTTGATCGCCCAGAAAGGCGCCGATCTCATCCTCGACGCCGCGCCACTGCGGCAGGAGCCACTATGCACAACGATGGTCTCGATCTTCGCTACGAACATGCGTTCGATATCCGCATCAATTTCGACAAGCGCTGGATGATCGGTCCGATCGCGGGGGCGCTCCAGGTCGGCTACACATCGATCGGAGAAAACAGCAGCGTCAGCGGCCCGCTGCTGAACGGCCGGCTGGTCGATTACAGCGGCGCCGATTGGCCGCTGGTCCGGCCCGACGGCGTGGTCGAGCTCAATGCCCATTATATGATCGAGACCGACGACGGCGTCGCCATCTACATCAACAATCGCGGCTATGTGCACGGGCCGTTGCGCGCGGCGGGGCAGGGCGCCGATGAAATGCCCGCCATCCCGGCCTATTTCCGCTGCACTCCCTATTTCCGCGCGCCCGACGGAAAATACGACTGGCTCAACCGCACGGTCGTGCTGGGCGTCGGTCAGCGCCGACCCAAGCGCCAGCCCGAAGACGAGCCGGACCATTCACTCTTTCGATATTACGCGATCCGTTGACAGCGCAGCGGCACAGATCGAGCCGCTCGGCGGAAATCGCCGCTTGCGCGACATGTCTTCGGAAATTGGGTTGGGGCACGGTTCATTCTGCGGCAGCGACGGCGCGCTCCACATTTCGCCCCAAAATGACTTCGAGCAATTGGCACGGCTCGGCGGGAAGCCTGTTGCCGCGCCACGCGACATGACCATCCGGGCGGCAGAGGCACAGCGCATGCCGATAGGGCGGCGGCAACTCGGCCAGGTCGATGTCCAGCACCGTCAGCGGCACGCCCATCGCGCGTGCCGCGTCGACCAACCCGCGGACCTCGATCGCGGTATCGAAACGCAGCAAGGTGAATTCCGGCCCAAGTCTGTCGTAGAGCGAGCTGCCGTCGGCGAGCCGAAAATGCGGCAGGCGGCAGCCCGGCACGGTCGACGGCGTATAGTCGTACATGCTGTACGCCGGCGCATGCTCGCCATCATAAACAATGAACGGCGATGTCGGATAGAAATAGCCATAGTTCAGCCCGGCGCAGGCGAATTGCTGCACGTGCAGCGTATAGGCAGCAGCGCCGACTTCTCGACGGATGGCGACGCCTTCGGGTGTGTCGTCGTCGATCTGCGCGGGCACGCTGGTGCGCTCGGAGATCGCGCCCTGCGCATGCCGCATGGCGAAGCGCGAGACCTGCTCGGTAATCGGCAGCCGTTCGATTTCATAGCCGTCGAGGATCGCTTCCCCGGCCCAGCCATTCAAACAGGCGGCGAGTTGCCACGACAGGTTGAACGCGTCGGCAATGCCGGCATTCATGCCGTACCCCGCATAAGGCACCCATAGATGCGCGGCGTCGCCGCAAATGAATATGCGGCGGTCTCGCAGCTTGTCGACCACCAGCCGTCGCCCGATCCAATCCTCTTTTGCGAGCAGTTCATAGGAAAAATCCGCGTCGACGCCGAGCAGCGTGCGGATGCAGGCATCGCGGTCGACGCTGTCGAAGTCCGCTTCGTCGTCGAGCAGATAATTGTGGATCAGCCAGCGCTCCTCGCCGTCAATCGCGACGAGATTGCCGGCACGCTCGGGATGATAGAGATAGCTCATCCAGGCGTCGGGTTTGGTGATCCGGCGCAGCAGATCAGGTGCGCGGATATAGCTGGATTGGACGCGCTGGATGATTTCATCACCCTGGAGCTTCGCCGCGATCGTCTTGCGCGCGAGCGAGCGGCCGCCATCGCAACCCACTACATAATCGGCTTCGACACGGCGCGCTTCGCCGCTCGCAAGGTCGCGGCAGACGAGCCAGGCTTTCCCCGAATCCTGCCCGATCGCCTCGACGCGCGTTTCGTTGACGATCGTCACTTTCGGATGCGCCTTGGCTTCGGCGAACAGGATCGGCTCGAAATAGATCTGGTTCACGCGGTGCGCCGGCTCGGGAGTCGGCCACCAGCCGTCGGGCCCGCTCGTGTCGGAATAGCGATCGCGCCGGCACGGAATCGGAATGCGCGTGAGCTCGTAGCCGGTCGCGCGCGTCCGCACCACCACGTCGTTGGGGTAGTCGTCCGGCAGGCCCGCGGCACGGATGCGGTCGACGAAACCCAGCCGGCGAAAGCCCTCCATGGTGCGCGAGGAGATATGGTTGCACTTGACGCTCGGCGCCTCGCCCGCCTTGCGCTGTTCGACCACCGTGACGCTGATTCCGCGCGACGCGAGGTCGAGCGCCAGGCACAATCCGACGGGCCCCGCGCCGACGATCGCCACCTGCGTCTTGTCGATCATGTTCGTCCTTGTCGATCGGTGGTGCGTGTTGCCGTCGCGCTCCCGCCGCTGCCCCACGACGGATCGGTAAACTAGTAAGATATCTTACTTGTCTGTCAATCGGAAAGTGAGATATCTTACGTTCTCTGCCATTCCCGCCGTCACGGCGAGGCGCTATCGGCGAGACGGCGCCACGGGATCACGCGAACCGATCTGCAGCAGAGGGCCAATATGACGCATCCTTTCTTCCCCCGAATGGAGCACGCCTTCACGATCGCGCTCGACCTGACCGGCTTCAGACCCGTCAGCCCTTCGGCGCGCGGCGATCAGCGTGCCGCGGTCTATACCGCGGGCGGTACGATCGACGGGCCGCGCCTGCGCGGGCGCGTGCTGCCGATGTCGGGTGGCGACTTCCCGCTCATGCGTCCGAACGGCGTGATCGATTTCGACGCGCGCTATCTGCTGGAGGCGGAGGACGGGGCGATTATCTACATGCAGAACTATGGGTACCGTTGGGCGCGATCCGCTGAAGTCGCCGAGAAGATGCGCCGAAACGAGCATGTCGGATGGGACGATTATTACATGCGCGTCACCCCAAGGTTCGACGCGCCGGCAGGTCCGCACGAATGGATGAGCCAACACGTCTTCGTCGGCGTCGCGGAGAAGATCCCGGGCGCAAATCGCATTCACTATTTCGTCCTGCTCTGACGCTTCGCCGACCGGGCGAAACGATCGAGAAGGGCAGTGGGGGAGGGCCGCGCCGGCGCTCTGGAATATGGGCGCGGCTGCGAAATGTGATAACGGCACCCCCAAATGACCAAAAGCTCAGACAAAGAAACGCTTCGTTCGCTCTATGCGCGCCCGGGCTTTCTCTTGCGCCGCGCAAACCAGATCGCCGCGGCACTGTTTCTCGACGCCGTGGCCGATCACCAGGTCACGACCACCCAGTTCGGCGCGCTGATGGTGCTGAGAGCCGAAGGGCCGATGGATCAGGCCGCTTTGGCGCGGCTATTGCGACTGGACCGTTCGACGACAGGGCTCGTCATCGCCAATCTCGAACGGCGTGGAGCGATCTGCCGGTCTGGCGACCCCAAGGACCGACGTCGCCGCATGCTGTCCATGACGGATGCCGGCACCGCGCTGCTCGACAAGGTGATCGTTGCGGCCGAGGGGGTGCCAGCTATCGAACTTTCGCCTTTCACTGCGGAAGAGGCGAGGGAGTTCTTGAGGCTGTTGGAGAAATTTGTCGAAGCGTTCGACGCTGACGCGGAATATAGTTCGAGGGATTCGGATTGATATCTCTTTTGCTAATGCGGAGTGTCAACGTAAACCACCAAGAATAAGTGGAGTGTCACAGAACCTTCCTCCCGATTCACAACGGGTATCATCCAAGATATAATGCTGCCTTTCACGGTCAGGTCGCGACTTACGTTAGAACGCTCGGCGGAAGCGTAAATGCCTATCAGGCGAGGGGAATATTCGAATTTGCGGCTTCAACAAAAATAGCCTCCATCCTAACGGGGCCTGGAGTCCAAGAGTGAATTAAATGACGAAAAGAATTTGGGAATTTTCGCCTTGGTTGCCATATGAGATTGGCTTGTCTCGTCTCGTATCAAAATGCAGATTTGTTAATTCAGATGAGGTATTTAGCGCGGGCATGACGCCAGGTCGGAAGCGGGGGCGACCATACCCGATACCGCAATTGGAATTGAAACTAGAAGATTTCTCTATTGATTGCTTTATGTGGGAATCTGTGACTATCGTCTCAGAAAAGATGCGAGAGGTGCTGGATCAGGCGTGCGCGGAAGTTGAATATTTTGATATAGATTCGTCAAGATCCTCCGAAACTCCTCGATCCATGAATTATAAGGTAATGAACGTGACCGCTATTGAGGACATCTCTTTTCCATCAGGTGGCGGCGATATATTGAGTGGTAACGAGTTTCTTGGAGGAATCATATATGACTCGACCTCAATAAATATCTTTAGCGAAACTCGCGCTCAGGTTTTTCATGACAGACGTTATATCGGATCATGCTTTTGCACAGACAGTCTTGCCGTACGAGTATTGCAGGCAGGCTGTTCCGGAGTACGTTTTCTCGATCCTGAAAACAGAGTGCTTACTCGCCCGATGCATTTTCGTACTTTGCGTGGAATAGAAGAGGAGGGCTCGTGGGATCCAATTGCTAATGTAGAGCGAACAATTTTAGTCGATGATCTCTCCGGGAGTCCACAGTAGTTGCAGCCCCATTTCGTTTATGAATTCCTGAATTCGTGAATTGGAGGGACACCAGCCAGAATGTTTACCCCGGGCTTTGGTCTTACGGTGACGCATGCACAACCCCCGATACTTGAACGGTGGGAGTGCCGAATCCATAACTAAGCGCAATCGGGTCAAATTACTCTGACTCGCACAAGACCGCTCTAGCCAGGACGAGCGGGCTTTCCTCAGCCCGTCACGCTGGTGAACGGGAAGGCGCGCAAGTCCTGCCTCGAATTTGCCGCGCTATGCGCTCAGCTCTCGAGGCGGACCACATCGAACGACTTGAGATGAATCCGCATCGGAATCTCGTTGACCGACAGAATGGCGAGCTTGGGAATGCTGCGCCGCGTGAGCGCGCGCAAATGCCGCCGTATCTCGCTGCCGCACAGCAGCACCGGTGAACGACCCTGGCGGAACATTTCGTCGGAAAGCGGCGCGAGCCGCCGGATGACTTGCTCGGCCAGCCGCGGCTCGACCGCAAGCGAGACGTTGGCGCCGGCCGAGCTCACGCTCGCGACGATCTGGTTCTCGATCCTGGGATCGAGACTGAGTACTGCCAGGTCGTCGTGCTTGCCGCGCAGCTGGTGGCAGATCGCATAGCTCAGCCGCTGGCGGATCAGTTCGGTGAGTTCGATCGGGTCCTTCTGCGTGCGCGCAATATCCACGAGTTGCTCGACGATCAGGTCGATGTTGGCGACCGATACGCCTTCGCCGAGCAGGTTCTGCAGCACGCGCTGCACGTCGGACACCGTGAGCACGTTGGGAATCAGTTCCTCCACCAGTCCGGGCTGCCGCGTGCGAACGCCGTCGAGCAGCGCGGTGACCGAGGGCCGAGTGAGCAGCGACGCGACTTCGCCGCGCACGACTTCGGCGAAATGCGTGAGCAGCACGGTCAGCGGGTCGACGATCGTATATCCCGCCGCGCGCGCCCGGTCGCTCGCACCGGGCTCGATCCACACCGCGGGCAGGCCGAAGGCGGGATCGACTGCTTCCTTGCCCTCGACCCCGCCCTGTGCGCCTTCCCCCGCGATCGCCAGGATGGCGTCGGGGTCGAGTTCGGCCGCGCCGTAGCGCGCGCCGAACAAGCGTATCTCATATTCGCACGGCGCCAGCCCGTCGCCGTCGAGCAGCTTGACTGCGGGAAATCCGATGCCGAAGTCCTGCTCGTGCACGCGGCGCAGCCCGGTAATGCGCTCGAAGATGACCGCCTCGCTGTCGCGCCAGCGCGTCGACAATTCGGACCCCATCCGGATCTCGATCGCAGCTGCCGGACCCAGGCCCGCCATCGCTTCCTCGGAGGTCTCGTCCTCGACGCCGCGTGCGCGCTCGCGCTGGCGGATGCGCCACCACGCGCCCAGCGCGATCGCGGCGATCACCAGGATCGGCCATTTGGGCATGCCGGGCAGCAGGAGCAGCGCAACCAGCGCGCATGCGACGATCAGCGGGATCCGCGGCACTGATCCCAGCTGCCGGAACACTTCGGTCGAAAGATCCTCGTCCGCGGACGAGCGCGTGACGATGATGCCGGTCGCGATCGAGATGATCAGCGCGGGCAGCTGCGTCGCGATTCCGTCGCCGATCGTCAGCAGCGTGAAGCGCTGCAGCGCTTCCGACCAATCCATCCCCATCTGCATCACGCCGACGACCCAGCCGGCGATGATGTCGATCAACAGGATGATGATACCCGCGATCGCGTCGCCCTTCACGAACTTCGACGCGCCGTCCATCGCGCCATAGAAGCTCGCTTCCTTCTCGAGTTCCTCGCGCCGGCGGATCGCTTCCTTCTGGTCGATCAGGCCCATGTTGAGGTCCGCGTCGATGCTCATCTGATGCCCCGGCATCGAATCGAGCATGAAGCGCGCCGCGACTTCGGACACGCGCTGCGCGCCGCTCGTGACCACGACATATTGCACCACGACCAGGATCGAGAACACGACGAGCCCGATCACGAAATTGCCCTGCACTGCGAACGCGCCGATCGATCCGATGACGTCGCCTGCATTGGCGCCGGTCAGGATCAGGCGCGTGGCCGCCACGTTCAGCGACAATCGGTAGAGCGTCGCGACCAGTAGCAGCGACGGGAAGGTCGAGAATTCGACCGGCTTGCCGACATAGAAGGTCATCAGCATGATCGTCAGCCCGAAGCCGAAGTTCACGATGATCGCCATGTCGAGCATCGCCGGCGGGATCGGCGCGAACAGGATCACCAGGATCGCGATGGTCACGGCGACCAGCGCGAGATCGCGGTTGCGGCGATAGAATTGCTGAATCATGGCGCGGTTCTGGCCTGTTCGTGGAGCTGGATGTAGAGCGTGGCGACGGTCTGATAATGCTCGCTGCCGATCTCGCGTCCGATCGCGCAGCTGCGATAGAGCGCGCGCGCCAGCGCGGGCTGCGCGATCACCGGGATGCCGCGCCGAAAGGCTTCTTCCTTCAGCAGCAATGCGAAGCGATTGCGGCCTTTGACGCTGACCTGCGGCGCGGTCATGCGCTCGGCATCATAGGCGAGCGCGACCGCGAAATGCTCGGGGTTGACCACGACCAGGTCGGAGCCTGCGAGCTTGCCCAGCCCTTGCGCGGCCTTGGTCAGCTCGCCGTGGAGCTGTTTGCGCTTGGCCTTGATCCGCGGCTCGCCTTCGCGCTCGCGCGCCTCGCGCGTCACTTCGCGCCGGCTCATGCGCATCTGCTTCAGGAACTCGCGGCGGACGAGCACTTGGTCGAGCAGCACGAAGCCGACCGCGATCAGCACGAACACCACCAGCAATCGCGCTGCGGCCGCTTCGAATAACTCGGGCATGCGCTGCGTATCGCCCGAGACCTGTGCGTAATGCGCGATGACGTAGCGCAGCACCAGCCAGGTCGCGACGGCATAGATCGTGGCCTTGAGCAGGCTCTTGATCGTTTCCTTGAGCATGCGCGGCGAGAACAGCCGCTTGAGACCGGCGGCAGGATTCAGCCGGCTGAAATCGGGTTTGAGCGGATGCGAACTGAAGAACAGGCCGCGCAGCTGCACGATCTCGAGCGTGATCACCACCACCAGGATCGTCGCACCGAGCAGCGCGAGCGGCTTGAAGACGGTCCACGCCAGCCCGCCGATCATCGCGCCAGTCTGGTCGGGCGATGCCTGCGCGATGCCGGCACGCAGCGTGGTGCGGACCGCTTCGGCGAGCTGGCGCGCGAAACTGTGCCCCGCGACGGCGGCGAAGATCAGCAGCGAGACCAGCCCGCCCAGAAAGCCCAGCTCGATGCTGCGCGGAACCATTCCCCGTTCGCGCGCGCGCCGGAGCTTGAACGGCGTCGGCTCCTCGCTGCGGTTCTGTTCCTGCTGTTCGGCGGCCATCGCGCTAGATCAGCTGGGGCATGGTCTGGAGCGCCGTGCGCAGCAGGCGGGCGAACAGCGCCGCGGAGAAAGCGAAAGTGATCGGCAGCATCACCAGCGCGGCGATTGCCTTCACTTGAAACCCGAACAGCAGCACGTTCATCTGCGGCAGGGTGCGCGACAGAAAGGCGACGGTCAGGTCGAGCAGAAACAGGACCAGCAACGTCAGCCCGGCCAGTCCGATCGCGATCAGGAACACCGCCGAGCAATAGGCGATCATCAATTGCGGCGCATGGCCGAGTGCGGCGACGCCGAGCGGCACGCGCTCGAGCGAGGCAGCGACCACCGCGAGCACATCGGCGGGCCCGCCGATCGCGAAAAACACGGCGCCGGCCGCATAGGCGAACAGCGTCCCGACCAGCGGAAGCTGCCCGCGCGTCGCCGGATCGACCAGCACTGCCAGGCCGAATCCGGCCTGGATGTCGATGGTCCGCCCCGCGGTGAGCAGCGCCGCGAACGCGAGCTGGAGCGTGAGCGCCAGCGTAATGCCCAGGAACAGCTCGCCGGCCGCCACCATCGGCAGTCCCTTTTCCCAGAATGGCTGCTGCCAGGTCGCGGCCGGATCCGCATGCACCAGCCAGGCGGAAATGCCGATGCCCAGGCACAGTCGCACCGGCCCCGGAATGCGGACCAGGGTGAACGGCTGTGAAAAGGCGAGGGTCGGCGCCAGGCGAAGGCTCACCAGCAGCACGGCTACGGCCTGTTGCGCGAACGCGTCCATTGCCCGCGGGTCAGTTGGCCAGTGTCGGGATGAGCAGATAGAGGCCGCGCGCGAAATCGGTGATGCGCGCGATCATCCAGGGCCCCAGCGCGATCAGCAGCAGCGCCGCGACCAGCAGCTTTGGAACATAGCTCAGGGTCATTTCCTGGACTTGGGTCGCGACCTGTATGACGCTGATGATCAAGCCCACGACGAGCGTGGCGATCAGGATCGGCGCCGCCACAGCCATCGAATTCCACAACATCGCGCTCAGCAGATTGAGCGCGCGATCTGACTCCACGCGCGGCCCCCTATTCCCCGATCGGGCCCGCGAATCCCCCGCGCCCCTTGGTGCAAGTCATAATCGCGACGGCGAGTGCGGCAACCGAATTCGGATCGAAAACCGACCGGTTTGCGACAGTCCGAAAGACCGCGATGCGCCCGGAGCGCGCCTTTCCAGGCGTCTCGCCACGCCTTGGCGCGGGCGTTTCAGGCGGCGTAAGCGCCGACGCAAAATATTTTCCTAAACATTTCGCGATTCCCACCGACTTATCTTTCGGAAAGCGGCGCCGTTCGTGGCGGCCGCGACATTGGGGGTGGCGATGGTCGCGATTTTTGCGGGTCCCGGCACGGGATTCGAGCGCGGTTCGGGGTCGGTGCTCGGCGGTGCCGGGCTGCTCGGCAATGCGTCGATCGGCCGCGCGGGCCAGCAGCTGTTGGTCAATGCCGAGACCGGCAATCTGATGATCAGCCAGCTCGATGAATCGCTGCTGGGCCGCGGGCCCGACGTGGGAATCACGCGGACCTACAACAGCCTCGGCAATATGTCGGACGAGAATGGGGACAATTGGCGCCAGAGCACCGACCGCCGGGTATTCGAGAATTTCGGTGGCTATGGCAATGTCGGCAGCACGGTGAAGCGCCGCTCGGGCGACGGATCGGAAATCGTGTACATCTGGAACAGCGGCCTGGGCGCCTATGTCGCGACCGACGGCCCCGGCGCCTATGACACGCTACGCTACTCTGGGGGCGTCTGGACTTGGACCGACGGCGACAGCCGCGTCAGCGAAAACTATTCCTGGTTGGGATCGGAATGGTGGCTGGTCTCGCAGACCGACAAGAGCGGCAACATGCTGAACTTCAGCTATGTGCCGGGCACTACCCACATCGACCGGATCACCAGCTCGAACGGCGAATATGTCCAGTACAAATGGTCGAGCAACAATATCACTGACATCGTCACGGGCTACGCTGCCACCGGCAACGATCTGACGATCGCCCAACAGCTCTATCAGCTCTACGACGCCGCTTACAATCGCGCGCCCGATTACAGCGGCTTCTATGCCTATCTTCAAATGATGCGCGAAGGCTATACGACCGATCAATTCGTCGTCGATGCCTATAATGGCGCCGAATATCAGGCGCGCGGCGTCGCTTCGATGTCGAACGACCAATATGTCGAGTTCCTCTACACGTCGGTGTTGCGGCGCGCTTCGGATCCCAGCGGCAAGAGCGGTTATGTCGCGGCACTCAACAACGGGTCGCTGACGCGTGCGCAGGAACTGAAGATCTTCGCCTTCGGTGCCGAGCATCTCAACTATATTGCCGCCAACCCGGGTCTCGGCCGCAGCTTCCCGGGCACGATCGAACAGACGCGCACGCGCTACGGATACGACAACTACAATCGCCTGACGTCCGTCACCGTCGACCTGCGCCCCGGCGACAACGCGACTGCGGACGGCAAGGTCTTCGGCTTGACCTATACCTATGTGAACACGACATCTAAGCTGATCGCCTCGATCAGCGAGACCGGCACCTCGAATCTGGTCAGCTTCACCTATGTCCAGCCCGGCACCGACAATCGCATCCAGCGCGTAGACGAGACCGGCTCCGATGGCGGCGTTCGCACCACGTCATTCCTCTACGACCCGACTGGTCGCAAGACCACGGTCACCGACGCGCTCGGCAAGAACACTGTGCTCGCCTACGACACCTCGGGCAACCTGACCTCGATCACCAGCCCGGCCGACGGGACCGGCGCTGCGGCCCAGATCGTCCAGTTCGACTATACCGCCAGTGGGGACGTCATCGACACCACCGACGGTCTGGGGCGCGTCACGCGCAACAAATACGATGGCAACGGAAATCTGACCGAGAGCGTCGATCCCGCCGGCAACACCCTGCGCTACGAGTACGACGCCAAGAACCAGGTGGTGAAAAAGATTCGCGTCGTCTCCGGCGGTGGCGACGTGATCACACGCTACACATATGATTCGTCCGAACGGCTGCGGTTCGAGATCTCGAGCGAAGGCCGAGTCACCGAATATCGCTATTACACCACCGGCATCGGCGTAGGGCTGCTCGGGACTACGCTGGACTATACGGCGAACAGCTACAACGTCGGTGCGCTCGCCTATGCCGCCAATCTCGACGAAACGACGATGAACAGCTGGGTCGGCACCCTGGGTTCGACCCCCGCGGTGCAGCGGACCGACACCGCCTACGATCAGCGCGGCAATATCGCCACCGTTACCGAATGGGTCGACGGCACCGTCTCGACGCAGACCCTCTATGTCTACGATCAGGCCGGGCTGCTGCTGTCGCGCACGCCCGCCGGCAGCACCGGCAGCGAAGTCTATACTTATGACGGGCTCGGCCGCGTCAAGACCGCAACCGATCTCGCCGGCCTCGCCACCACGACGATCTACGATGACAGCAATCGCAAAAAGACCGTCACGCTTTCGACCAATACCCTGACCACGACCTCGACCTACACCGCGCAGGGGGAGCTCGCGATCTACACCGAGTCCGGCGCGGACGTGACGACGGAGACAGAGAAATATTTCTACGACAAACTCGGTCGGCTCCGCGACACCCAGGATGCGCTGAACAACAAGGATTTCACTTTCTACGATGATGCCGGCCGCAAGACCGGCTATGTGGATCGGCGCGGCTTCCTCACCGAATATCGCTACGATGCCGCCGACCGTCTGATCGCGACCGTTGCCTGGGGGAACCAGCTGAGCGGAACGGCCTCGCTGTACGATGCGAACGGAAATCCCACGACCGCGACGCTCGCCAGCGTCCGTCCCGCCCCCGCCACCTATTACGATCGCTGGCAATGGAACATCTACGACGGCGCCGACCGCGTCGTGCAAAAGATCGAGACGGTACGCGGCGACTGGGAGACGCCATCGGGCAAGGTTACGACCTACACCTACGACGGCTATGGCAATCTGGTGAAGACGGTCGAATCCGCGAACGTCCTCTCGCCCACCGTGGTCGCTGGCTATATCGCCACTCCGCCGGGCGCACTGAACTATGTGCAAAACGCCGGCTTCGATGCGGCGACGCTCAATGTGCCGCAGAATTGGTATCAATGGGGCGCGTCCGGGGTGACCTTCCAGACCAGTCCGACCGTAATCACCGACTCTCAAGGCAATCACGGCGTCACCACGACGTTCCAGACAAGCGTCGCCAGTTCGTCCGCCGCGCTTTATACGGACACTCAGGCTATCGATATCGCGGCCGGCAACAGGCTCGTCGTCAGTGAGAACATCGCCACCAGTGGTGCGATCAATCGTGTCGAACTCAAGGTCGAGTTCTACGACGCCAACTGGCAGTGGCTGGCGACCACCGACGTTGCAACGCTGACCGGCGCGCAATCGGTTCCGGTGACCGTCTCGGGCATCACGAACGCGGCACCCGCGAACGTGCGCTATGCGCGCGTGCTCGCCTGGGCCTATGCCGCCACGACCAACAGCAACGTGACATTCAGCCTGTCCGAACCGACCTTGTCGATGCTCCCTGCGTCCGCGAATCTGCTGTTAAATCCCTCGTTCGACTATGGCACGCAGAATTGGATTCAGGCGATCGGATCAGGCGTAACGCTCGTCTCGGGTCCGAGCATCGGCACAAACGGGTCGGGTGACCGTGCAATTTCTACGACCTTCCAGACGAACACGACCAGCAGCTCGATCGCGCTTTACTCGGACGTCAAGGGCGCGGCGGTCGTCGCGGGGGGCCGCTACGCAATCAGTGAAAACATCGCGACCACCGGCGCGGTAAACTACGCTCTGCTGACCGCACAGTTCTTCGACGCAAACGGACAATGGTTGGCCAACAGCGATATTGGTGCAGTCAGCGGCGCTCACCCCACGCCGGTCGTCATCTCCGGCATCACCTCCGCCGCCCCCGCGGGAGCGTCCACGGTGCGCCTGGTCGTTTGGGCATATGCTTCCGCCGTAAACAGCAACGTAACGCTTAGCATCTCCAAGCCAGAGCTGGTGCAAGTCGCGCCACTACAAAATCTGCTGGTCAACCCGTCGTTCAGTGCCGGCACCCAAAATTGGGCAATGGGCGGCGGTGCCGAACTCTCCTACCCGACCAGTCCCACGGTGGTCACCAACCCGTCGGGCGATCCCGCCTTCAGCGGGACGTTCAAGACCAGCGCGCTGACCACGCCTGGCGCCGTCTATTCGGATGTCGTCGCGCCGAACGGCGGAGGCAAGCCCTACGCGCTTAGCGTCAACGTGACCACCAGCGGCGCGGTCGCGCATACCGACTTATACGCCGACTTCTACGATGTGAACTGGAACTGGCTGGGTAATGGTGGGCAGCTTGCCACGGTCACCGGCGCTCAATCGACTCCCGTCAAGTTGTCCGGCGTCACATCGCCGGCGCCTGCGGCTACCTATTATGTTCGACTGATCGCCTGGACATATGCGTCGGCTACCAACAGCAATGTGACGGTGACGGTCGCCAAGCCCATGTTGGCGGTCGCCGACCCGACCATCCCGCTCACTTCAGCCAATTACAACCGCGCGCCTGCCTTCGCAGCGACGCCGGTGGCGAGTGCGCAAGACCGCATCACGCGCAACTTCTATTCGACCGACGGGTTGCTGATCGGCCAACTCGACGGCGTCGGCGCGCTCACCACCTATCAATATGATTCCGCTGGCCGAGTGATCCGGACCACCGCCTATGCAACGGTCGTCGCGGATCCCTCGACCCGTTCGTCGGGGACCTATGCGCAGGTGTTGGCGAGTGTCGGCACTTCGTCCGCCGATCGCACCGCCTATACTGCCTACGACGGCGAAGGTCGCGTCAAATACAAACTCGATGCGTATCTACGGCCGACCGAATATGTCTATGACGCCGGCGGCCGCGTCATCAAGACGATCGACTATGCCGGCAGCATCAACGCACTGTCGGATTATTCGGTCGCCAATGTCGCGAGCCAGATTTCCAGCCTCGGCCTCGCTTCAAATCCCAGCGTCCGTATCACGCGCGCATTCTATGATGATGCCGGCCGGCTGACCTATTCGATCGATGCCGCGGGCGCGGTCACGGCATATGGCTATGATGCGCTCGGCCATCAGACCAGCGTCAAGCAATTTGCCATACCTGCCGTCGGGCTCGTCGCCAGCCCGAACAGTCCGCGGGGCGCCGGCACCGATTGGAAGATCGTGGGGACAGGCGATTTCGACGGTGACGGGCGCAGCGACCTGCTGTGGCGCAGCGACAGCGGCGGCGTGGCGGAGTGGCTGACCACGGCCAGCGGCCCATTGGTCGACAACCCCAATGCGGCCTCGAGCGCGAGCACCGACTGGAAAATAGTCGGCACGGGTGATTTCAACGCTGACGGCCGCAGCGACGTGCTGTGGCGTAACGACAACGGCGCGGTCGCGGAATGGCTGACCACGAGCAGCGGCGGCTTCGTGGGCAATCCCAATATGAACGGCGCCGCCGGCACCGATTGGAAGATCGTCGGCACGGGTGATTTCAACGCCGACGGCCGCAGCGACATCTTGTGGCGCAACGACAATGGCGCGGTCGCGGAATGGTTGACGACAAGTAACGGCGGGTACGTCGGCAACGCCAACCTGACCAATAGTGCCGGCACCGATTGGAAGATCCTCGGGACCGGCGACTTCAACGCCGACGGCCGCACCGACATCTTGTGGCGCAACGACAATGGCACAGTGACCGAATGGTTGACCACGAGCAATGGGGGGGTCGTCGGCAACGGTGCCGCCGACATCTCTCTCTCCGTTGCTTGGAAGTTCGCCGGGATCGGCGACTTCGATGGTGACGGGCGCAGCGATGTCGTGTGGCGCAACGATAATGGCGCCGTGATGGAATGGCTGACGACGGCCAGCGGTGGCTTCGTCACCAACGTCGCCGCCAGCTTCACCGTCGGCACCGACTGGCAGATCGCGGGAACCGGCGACTTCAATGGAGACGGCCTTCGCGAGATCGTGTGGCGAAACGTCAATGGCACAACGGTCGAATGGCTGACGACAGCCAGCACCAACGATCTCTCCACGGCCTTGAACAGCTGGCCCCCCAGCAGCAACGATCGAACCACCCTCAGCTTCTACGATGCGCTCGGCCGGTTGCGCTATGTCCAGGACCCTGAAGGCTATGTGACCGAGCAGCGCTACGACCAGAACGATCGGCTGACCAAGACGATCCGCTGGCCCGGACAGCAACCCTTCACCTCCAGCTCTACCGTCTCCTCGATCTCCTTGGCGCTGGGCACCACGCCCTCCGCTACTGCCGCGGTCGAGAGTTATGCCTATGATGCCGGCGGCCTGCTCGTGGACCAATGGGATGCCGCGAACGTACAAACACATTATGACCGCAATGCATTCGGCGACGCCTGGCAAGTCACGCGCGCCTATGGCACCGCGGACGCCGAGCAATCCAACTATCTACGCGACGCCGCCGGCCGGGTGGTCAACATCTGGCATGCATCGCAGCAGACCCAGACCGGCTTCGGTTACGATGGCGTTGGCAATCTGATCTCGAGCTACGACGAGAACAACCACTTTACTTCACGCACTTACGACGCGCTTGGACGCCTGCTCAGTGAAAAGGATCACCTGAACAACTACACCTATTATGAATATAACGCATTCGGCGCGGTGACCAAGGTCACCGATCCGCGTAACAATTCGACCTATAGTTATTACGACAAACTTGGACGCGTGATCGTGCAGCGCGACGCCGAGGATTATGTTACCGAAACCAGCTACAGCGCTTTCGGGGATGTTGCCTCGGTTACCCGCCGCGCCAATCGCGCGACCAACACCGCCGCGGTCGGCACCCTGCCCACGGTTACTGCGAATGCCGGCGACGCCACAACTTCGTTCCAATATGACAAGCTCGGCCGGCTGACCAAGACTACCGACGCGCTCGGCTATTATGACCTATATACGCTCAACGCCTTCGGCGAGCGCACCAGCGTCCGCAACAAGCTCGGCGGGGTCACGCGCTATGCCTATAACCGCGACGGCCAGGTCACGCTCGAGACATCGCCGATCGGCGTCCAGACGCAGTACATCTATAGCCTGCGCGGCAATCTGACGCAGAAGACCGAAGCCTATGGCCTGCCCGAGGCGCGCAGCACGAGCTATGGCTATGACAACGCGGATCGGCTGACCGCCAAGCAGTGGACCACTAGCTATCTCGGTACCGACTTCATCTCGCTCTACAGCGCGGTGGTGGTCGGCGAGACCTATTCCTATGACAAACGCGGCAATCTGATCGAAAGCGACGACGCCAATGGCGCGCGCACGCTGTTCTACTACGACAAGCTCGATCGCAAGATCGCCGAGCTCGCGCAAACGGCCGTTGATCCCACCCTCGGCCCGATTGGCGCACTGACCATTTTTGGCTATGATTCGGTCGGCAACCTCACCTCCAAGCGCGCCTATGCAAACCTGCTGGCTTTGCCGACGACCCCGGGTGGCACGGCGCCGACTCAAACCGGCGACTATCGCGAGACGACCTACAGCTACGATGCGATCAACCGACTGACCGATGCCGTGGCCTCGGGGGTGGTTGGCGGCGTCTCGGGCACCCGCATCGGCTATTGGAACGGTTCGAGCTACGTTCAGGCCGTCAGTGGCATCACCACCCATTATGACTATGATGCCAACGGCAACGTCATCAAGACGACCTATGGCAAGACGGCCGACAGCAACACCTCCACCGCAGTCTGGTCCTGGTACGATAAGCTCGGGCGCAAGACCGCGCAGGTCGATCAGGAGAACTACCTCACCAGCTGGGCGCTCGACGCCAACGGCAATGTCACCAGCGAGACCCGCTACGCCAATCGCGTGACGCAGACCTTCGACTGGAACACCGTCGCCAGCACACTGCCGTCGCTGCTCGGCTCCGGCGCTGCCGACGCGAACCGCACCACGACCTTCACGTATGACCTCGACGGCCGTCGCTCGACTGAGACGCGGCTGAGCGTCGCCGCCTGGTATGTCGACGCCAACGGCGCGCTCCAATCGAACGGCGGCGATTCGACGGTCTATTATTGGTATAACGGCCTCGGCCAGGTCATCCAGAAGAACGAGACCTCAGGCGACTATACCAATTACGAATATGACCTCGCCGGCGAGCTCAAGCGCGAGCTCAAGGCGCCGATCAACGACGGCTCGATCACTCTGCGCCCGACCATCCGTTACAATTACGACGGGCTCGGCAATCTCACGAGCACGATCCAGGGTGCCGCGGACACCAGCGGCAACGATCTCACCGGCACCCGCACCACCAGCAATCACTACACCAATGGCCAAATCGACACGATGACCGACGCGGCCGGCAACACGACCTATTATTCTTACGACAAGGCTGGCCACCTCGTTCGTCAGGATTACCATAGGCTCAAGTCCGACGGCTCGACAGTGCATGAGGGTATGCTGTTCACGCGCGATCTACTCGGCCGCGCGACGTCGCAGGGAATGGTGACCTTCAATGGCCTCACCATTGTCTGGGGCGACGTGCAGGACACCGCCTATAACGCGTTTGGGGAGGTGGCCCAGCAGGGCACGCGCGCGAACACCAGCGCCACGGTCGCCTATCAGGTCCAGAACAGCTATGATGCGACCGGCGCGCTTTGGCGCACCAACGCCGGCGACGGCGTGTGGAAATATTCCATTCACGACGCGCTCGGCAACCAGACGCTGACGCTGACTTCAACGGGTGCTGACCTCTCGGCCCTGACCTTCGCCAACTACACCAGCTCGATCACCAGCGTCGGCGGCACCAACACCGCCAATGCCGTGACCATGATCACCACCTACGACCGCCGCGGCCAGGCCACTGGCACGCGCGCACCCGATCGCCAGCTGACTTCCACCAACGCCCAGACGCTCACCACCGCCGCAACCTACAATGCGTTCGGCGAAGCGCTGACCCAGACCGACGCGCGGGGCAATACCACCAGCTTCGCCTACAACAGCATGGGCCGCGCGACGGTCGTGCAGCAGGCCTCGGCACAATCGGTCGACGCGCAAGGCAACGCCGCCACCATCACACCCACGACCAAAAACTTTTACGACCGCTCCGGCCGGTTGATCGGCGTCCAGGACGCCAATTCGGTGCAGTACAACACCGGCAAGTACAACACGCGCCAGCTGCTCGCCGGCACCGGCTATGGCGGCAGCGATGCGCTGGTGGCGAAGGAATGGCATGCCGACGGCGGCACCGTCACCAACGTGTACAATCGGTTCGGCGACCAGACCTCGACTACCGATGAGGTCAATCGCACCACGACCCGCGCTTATGACGGCATGGGCCGGCTCACCAGCGAAGTGCACATTGGTGGGCTGCTGACCGACAGCTACACCTACGACATCCTCGGCCAGCGCATCACCCACACCCAGAGCTGGACCCTCACGCAGAATTGGTCGGCCGGATCGCAGATCGAGAAGACCGATTACGACGCGCAAGGGCGTGTCGTGCGCCAGGCGAACTTCGGTGGTGACGTAACGACCACTACCTACGTCTGGGATTCGACGCTGCAGAACACGGGTCTCGGAACCTCCGGCGGATCGACGCAGACCACGCGCTATTATTACGGGTCCGACACCAGCGGCACGCTGATCGTGAACGGCATCCAGTCGACCGACGCGTTCGGCCACGTCATCGCCAAGACCGATCTCGGCGGGCATCAGACCAGCCTTATCTATGATCGCGGCGGCCGCATGACCCAGCACAGCGGCGGCGACGGGCTGAACTTTACCTGGTTCAACAGCGGTTTGCTCGCAAGCGAGAACGTGACCAACGGCACGCCGGGCACTAGCCCCTATTACACTGCGACCACGACCTTCGGCTATGACGCCAACGGCAACAAGATCTCGGAATATACGACCGAGACGATCGGCTCGAACCAGGTCGTCGGCTATCAATATGGCGGCGCTTACCCAGTTCCCGTTTACAGCTACGTCCAAGGCGTAAAGACCGTCGAGAACGCGACGGCGACGTACGATGCGCTCAATCGCATGACCGGTTGGGCCGAGGCCGGCACCGCTTCGACCAGCTACCAATATGACGCGGTCGGCAACGTCCGTCACACCAGCGCGAGCTACAAGGCGCTCAACGAATATGGCACTTTAGCGGACACGGCGACCACCTACGATCATTGGTTCACCTATGACGTGATGAACCGCGTGCTGGTCGTCGCTGGCACGCTCAACGCATCGACGCACGTGATCGAGCGCGGCAGTGGCTCGGCCTACACCTATGATCTCGCCGGCCAGCGCGCGACATCGATCGCCACCGTCACGCTGAACGGCTCATCGCAGATCATGGTGCCGGATGGATACGGTGGCAGCTACCAGACGACCTACAACTATACCTATACGGCTACCGGCACGGAGACCTACGGCTACGATAGCGCGGGTAATCTACAATCGGACACGCTCAGCTATTACCGCAAAATCTACGACAATATGTACGATTATCATTACGAAACGACGGCGACGAATAAGTCGCTCGCGACGTTCACCTACGATGCTCTTGGGCGGATGACCAGCCAGTACGACGGAGCGATCAGCCGCAGCTTGCACTATAATACGCGGGGCCAGGTTGACACTGAGACCGACGTCAGCGTCCAAGGTTATGACGTCATCCAGAGCGTGATCAACAACGACTATGGCACGGGCAGCGCCTATCGGCTTGGCGCCTTGATCAGCTCGGGCACGACGGTATCGAAGAGCGTCAACTCGTCATGGGTGCAGCAATACACGTCGACGCTGAGCAACACCTATGTCTGGTACGACAGCGCGCTGCAAAGCACGACCACCTACAACCAAGGCACCCAGCCGACGTCGAGCACCAGCTTCACTTATGTCGCCGGCGGCGCGCTCGCGAGCGCGCAGATCACCGACGGGCGCCCGCGCACCATCACCTACACGCTCGACCTGAACGGTCAGGTGGTTCGCCGCGACGAATCCGACAACAGCTCCAACGGCGACCCGCACGAGATCTGGTACCGGTTCAACGGCAAACAGATCGGCTATGTTGGCAACAACGGCACGACCGACGTCGACTATTCCACTTCGACGACGACGCGTTCGGTCGCGCCGAACGGCGGGGCATTCCGCGGCGGCACCAACGGCAGCGTGCCCTATGCCGATTTCGACGCCTCGGGCATCCATCCGATCAACAGCTATGCGCAAGGATCGAGCGGCGGGGGCTACACGGTCCGCCCGGGCGACACGCTCGCTTCGATCGCTCAAGCGGTCTGGGGCGATTCCAACCTTTGGTACAGGCTGGCCCAGGCCAATGGCCTGAGCGGTGCCAGCGGGCTTACCGCCGGCCAGACGCTGAGCCTGCCTTCTGGGGTACAGCGCTCAAGCTACAACGCCTCGACGTTTAGCCCGTACGATCCGAGCGCGGCGATCGGGGATACGAACCCCACCACGCCCTATCCGCAGGCGCCGGCGAAGAAGAATGGCTGTGGTGTGTTCGGGCAGATTCTGCTCGCGGCAATCTCGATCGCAGTAGCCGTCGCCTTGCCGCACCTCGCGGCAGCGTTCCAGGGCTTCTGGGGAGGGGTACTTGCCTCAGTCGCGGGCAGCGTAGTCAGCCAGACTGTCGGCGTCGCGACTGGTATCCAGCAAAAGTTCAGCTTCGCGGGCGTGGCAATGGCAGCTGTTGGCGCGATGGTGGGCGGCGTATTGAAAGACTTCAAGGCTTTCGGCTCAAGCGGTCTGGGCGGCGCGACCAAGGTCGCCAACGACATCGCGCGAGGTGCGCTCGGCAGCACCATCACCCAAGGTGTAGGCATTGCGATCGGTGCGCAAAGCTCATTCAGCTGGACGGGCGTCGCGGCAGCCGGCTTGAGTGCAGGCTTGACCGGTGGGATCGAGCGATCCTTGCATTTCAATCCGAACGCGGAAGGCTTCAATTTCAGGAACAGTCTGAAGGGCTTTGGAGCGGCCGCCGCAGGCGATCTCGCCTATGCCGCGACGCGCTCGCTAATCGATGGCAGTGACTTTGGCGACAACGTCATCGCCGCGCTGCCCACTACGGTGGGCAATTTCCTGGGCACGCTCAGTGGCAGCTGGGCCGCGCAAACCGTTGAAAGGGGCGAAGCATCGTCTGCGGTTAGGGCGGTTAAGGCCGCTGCCGGAAAACTGAGTGAACCTGAGAAGGGACAAACGACATCAAGCGACACCGCAGTAGGAGTGGGATCTGGGCTAGCGGGGTTTGATTTCGGACTGGGCAGCGAGGCACAATATTCGGGTCAGTTGGATTTTGGAATGCCAACAGTCGACGAGATTCTTGTCAATGACCCGGCGCGCAAGGCAATTTTAGATGATTTCCTAAACATGGGAGGTCAAGTGAATTCTGGCGGTAAGATTGTAATTGATCCCGCGTTTGAGAAGGCACTTCTTGCCAATCCAGCTTCGGCTGCCGAACTATCGAGTTCCAGGGCCGACGTAATTGCATCAATCCAATCGGAAAAACTCAGCGTAGCTTACGATTTTGGTTATTACAATGACGAAATTAAAGCAGCATTTCTAGCGAATGACTCGATGTCTCTTGCCAAATTGGCAAGTGAACGGTCGGCAAACTCAGTGGTGGCGCTAGGAGATCTTTACGCCGCGACAGAAATGTCTCTGAGACATTACGGAGTGTCGACACCAGATTCGAAACTTGTGGGTCTAGTGATGTCGAGAGCTTCCGGGGCCAAAGGTGGGAGCTATGCGAGTTCCCTCAAAGACGTGGGTCACAAGGCAGAAAGTGACATCGCGCAATTCATCAAATATCGCGAACGCTTTGTCGATGGCATGGCGCGGACGGCCATAGCGCTCACAAGATTCGAAAATTTCGCAAACTCAGGTGGATCGGCCGGAATGAAGGACGCGGCGAGCGATATGCGCGCCGCTTTTTCTTCCGGACATATTCTATTGATGCCAAAAACAAATTTTGTGACAAGCAATGGAGTAATACCTGCCATGGAGCAGCTTGGCACCGGCGCCCGGTCTGTAATTAATATATATAGTTCCGCGATTAACGACAAAGCGAGTTCGTATGGGTTCAATCTTTTCCACGAGTATTTTCATACAACGCGCGCAAATGCCGATGTATATAAACTTGAAAATGCGATCATGTACCCAAATGGTAACAAAACCCTCAGCGACGGCGCCGGATATTCGCCATCTATCAAGAGATATATAGCTCAAGCCAACATCGCTACCGGGCTCGGTTATCGCCTGTCTGGCGGAGCCAGTACTGCCGGTGGTTATTCCAACCCGACGAACCCGCCAGCCAAGGCTGGCATAGTGACCCACAGCCTGATAGATGGAGCGCCAATAAATTCGCTTGTCAAAACCATCTGGTCTCCCCTGCACCTGTGAGGGATACGAATTTGTGTAAATTCACATCACGATATAATGGTGTCACCTTAATTGCGTGCACTTTAAATGCGTCTGCTTGCGCAACTGTTCACTGCAGGGAGGGGGGCGTAGTTGTCGGTGAAGTCCTTCTAACGCGAGTAGAAACAACTGAATTAATGGGGGCAGAGCAAGATATCTATGAGGTCCGACCCAAAAACGGCGCCCCTAGCGTGTTCATTATAATAAGTGCGACATGCGATGGCATGGATGATGGGCCACGATATGACGTGTCTAATGGCAAGACCTATAGAGTGGAGTATGTAAGTTCCAAGGGAAAGCATCGAATTGTTATTACGAGCCCAGGGGTTGGTCCCTTGACATCTGATATTGTAACCAAGAGTTGCCGTGAAATAGCCGAACGGCGATGATTAGAAAATTCTGGTATTACGGCGATGGTGTGAACGGTGCACCCCATGGCTGGGTCTCACGACGACCAGTATTACGGTGATGGTGTGGACCGCGCTCTATTGAGGTTTTGATTCGTGAATAGGGGGACAGAAGTAATATTCCCTTTTTGTTCCGGGCGAGCTAGTCGGCGATAAGGCCCGACCAGCTCGAATCGTTGCTCTTGGTGTTACGGTAACACTCCATTAAATTGACAATAGAATATTATTGCATGTCTCACCGTAATCATAGGACGTGCCGAACCCAAATCGCTCATCCGAGACTGGAACCAGGACAACGGGGGTTCAGGTAAGAAATGCGGGTTCACCCGAAGCAAATGGTCCTTGCTGCCGCGCTGCTCGCGGGGGCGGTTGGCAGCGCGCCGTTGTCCCAAGCTGCTCCAGCGGACGTCGAAGCCTGCGCGGCGGGGCAGCAATGCACGATCACGGGCACGATCGTGGTCCATCGCGGGGCGCCCGCTTCGGTGGCCCAGCTAGTCAACGCGAGCGGATGTCACGCGCTGGCGCTGACGGAGGAGGATTATCTGACCTACAGTAAACTGTCGGGGGCCAGGATTTCGGTTTCGGGAACGGCCTACAACCAGAACGATGACGCGATGATCGCATCCTACATGCTGAAGGACAGGCTCGTCGCTTCGGGCATCTGCACGCGCGGCACCGTCCTGTATGTCGACAGCATAAAAACGCTTCCTGAACGATAGGCGAGCTTCACGAGCGCCTTCGATTACATGGGGTAATCGGGGGTTACGGTGTAAGGCTGCATTACACCGGGTTTTCCGGCCGACCATTTCGGGTCTTCGCAGTTGCCGCTTCGGACTTGGCAATCCGCTCTGCCCAGGAGGCAGGTCTCGCAGCTCTGGCAGCTTCTTCCAGCTCTCTGAGACGCGCGACCCTGCGTTCCTCCATCTTTGCTCGCTCGAGCGAAGACATCCTCGAATGCCGCCAGGCAACGCATGCCCGGTAGGCGCTCCCGCTGGCTGCGACGAACGAGATCGCGATGTAGAAGTCGGCGTAGTCGAACGGCGCGGTCAGGCTGATGGCGTAAGTGGCGACGATCAGCGTGACCATGCAGATCGCAAGAAGGGCGAACTCCAGACACTCCTTGCGGTCGCCTCTACGGAGGGCGGTGCCGGCATCGCCATTCTTGACCTCGATACGCATGCACGAACAGCCTTGTCGCGCGTGCCGGGATCAAGCGGACACACGCGAGATTCGAAAATCGGTCAGTCGGCAATCCAGTACCACGTCGCTGTCTGTGCGATGAATATCGTGTGCCTACGGTACCGCGGAGGTGGGCATCACCTAGGTCGCGATTTTCAATCTCAAGGGAGTGATGGTCGGTTTCTCAATATCGGGGAATGGCCTAGATAGTTAACGGCGCATCCGTCGTCCGGGACGGGAGTGCAGGCGCCTGTCACCCCCCTCAATGCCCGGAGATTCTGGCGACACTCAACGAAATTGACACCGCCGACGGAAATCGCCGGCAGTCGACCAGACGATCGAGCTTCGCAACGCCCCTTGTCCCGCCCTCGGATGGCCTTGTTTTGTTGGAGCGCCTCAGTTACGCCATCGCGCGAACAGAAGTAGAACATGGAGCTGTTTCTGCTGTGTGCTCCGCCATGCTGCTCGCGCAACGTCGCATCATGGCGGGGGCCGTTTCGCGCGCAATCGCAGCGATATCGAGGAGACCGACGGTGGCGCGAACGGCAGTGGCGCGACTATCGTACCCATCCGGCGTAACGGCGACCGACCCTGTAGCCCAGCAACAGCCGCCGATGGCCGGCGTGCGCGTTCGACCCACCGATCCTTGCTTCGAGCGGGACGGAGTCCCAGGCGCACGGCGTGCCGCGACCGCCGCGCGCGCGGCTTTCCGCCTTGCGTGCCGCGAACGCACCGGGCTCGTGCCAAGCACGTTGGCGCGCGCCTGCTTCGTGCTTTCCCGGCCAAAGCGAGCGGATCGTATGGCAACCGTCAACTTCGTCAACTTTGTTGGAGCTTCACCGGAGAAATATTCAGTGAATTCCGATGTTTGTTGCGATTCGGCGCTGTCCGCCGAGGAAAAGGCGAGCAGTTCGCAATCGCGCGATCCAAGTCACTCCGACCATCGCACCAAGCGTGCAGAACGCTTCACCCGCGACCTGTCTTACCCAAGGGGTGCGGTTCGAATAGCAGCCGTCAACTTGGTCAATTTCGTTGGATATGCCGGCGCCCTTGCACCCCGTCCGGCCCACCAACCGCCTCCGGCCGTGCGGTCACCCCCGCGTCGGGTCGATCAGAAACTTCTCGCCCGTCGCCTTGCGTTCATAGGCGCGCAGCACCTCGGGCTCGAGCGCCTCGGCAAGGCCGATCACGCGCGTGTAATGGCTGGCGAAGGTCGTGGTGAGCTCCGCCAGGACGCGCTGGCGCATCCGCCCCATGGTCTCCAGCCCGAGCTTGCGCAGCATCGGGAACAACAGCCAACCCGACACGCTCCACTGAAAGCCGAAGCCGGAGCGGTTGAGCAACGTCAGCGACAGATCGAGCGCGCCATAGATGTAGAGCTGCTTGAACACTTCCGATCCGTAGCGGCTATAGCCGGGCATCTGCCGCAGCGCGGCGCGTTCCATCGCCTGGAGTATCTCGCCGCCGAGCTTGCCGCCGCCGATCGCGTCGAAGGCGATGGTCGCGCCGGTCTGCGCGACCGCCTCAGTGAGCTGCGCGGCGAAGTCGGCGTCGGTGCTGTTCAGCACCTGCGTCGCGCCGATGCCGCGCAGGATCTCGGCCTGTTCGGGCGAGCGGACGATGTTCACCAGCGGGATGCCGTCGGCGAGGCAGATCTTCTGGAGCATCTGGCCGAGGTTGGATGCCGCCGCGGTATGGACGATCGCCTTGTGTCCTTCGCTTCGCGCCGTCTCGACGAAGCCGAGCGAGGTGAGCGGATTGACGAACATCGACGCGCCGTCGGCCGCGGTCGCGCCGTCGGGGAGCGGCAGGACGTCGCGCGCGGCGATCCGGCGGTAATCGGCGTACATCGCGCCGCCGATCATGCCGACCAGCCTGCCTTCGAGCGCCTGGGCATTCTTGCCCGCGGCGACGACGGTGCCGGCGCCTTCGTTGCCCACCGCCATCGACTGGCCGACCCGGCCCTGCACCGCGGCCAGCCGGCCCGGCGAAACCTTGAACACGAGCCGGTCGCCGTCGCGTGCAAGCGTCGAGAGGTCGGCCGGGCCGATCAGCAGCCCGAGGTCGCTGGGATTGATCGGGGTCGCTTCGATGCGCACCACGACTTCGTCGTCGCCGGGGTCGCCGACCGTCACTTCGTCGAGCGAAAGCGTGAGCGTGCCGTCCTCGGCGATCGTCGATCGCAGTTCGCGCCCGGTGAATGCCATGGTCCGATCTCCTGTGCCGCTATGAGCCTCATGAGATCGGCTCGGCACCGCCCGACCGCAAGCGCAATCCGGCGCCGCCGCGCATTCGGTTCAGACTGCCTTGTAGAAAGTGATCCGGACCGCGGGCTCGCCATTGGGCCCCTTGGCGCCTTCGAGCGTGCCGACGAACGCAGTCTGGCCCAGCCACTCATATTTGCCGAGCGGGGCTTCGAACCGCGGCGAGGTTCGCGCGGGGCGGGGCGGCTGGCCCGGCTTCGGCATGCACAGGACGCCGTCGTTGACGACGTTGATGATCACGCCGTCGTCGGTCTTGAGCATATAGTCGGCGTGCACGTCGATGCAGCCGTCGGCACGGACCAGCTGCCAGTCCCAGCCGCCGGGAACGATTGTCCCCTTGATGCCCGGGCCTTCGAAGGTGCCGCCGGTGATCGGGATGATGTTGCGCCCGCCATAGGGCGTCTTGCCCGGCGCGATCGCCGGGCCCAGCGTGACCAGCTCCGCGAATGCGAACTCGAGCTTCGGGGCGAGGGGCGGGGCCGGATCGGCACCGCGCGCCGCACTCGCCGCCACGAGGAGCGCGAGCACGGCAGCGGTACGGCCGGCGCGCGGGTTCAGGCGCGTGTCCCTGCGGCCCGAAAACTTCCTCATTCGACATCCCCCGTTTGACCGGTGCGGCCAATTTGTTATCCCCACGAACCATATCGAGCGGCATAAGTCGCTGCAATCGGCCGTGCCGCCGTCGGAGAGGAGAGCGACCATGCGAAGCAGGGTGTTGAGGCTGGCCGTGCTGATGCTCGCGTCTGCCAGCGCGGCGGCGGGCGCGCAGACGGCCGGAGATGCGAACACCGGCGGTTCCGGTCGCTTTCCGGCGATCTAGGAAGAGGATGCGTCGCTGCCCGCGCATGTCGTCTACCGGCCGAAGGACCTTGCCGGGCTCAAAGGCGAGAAGCTCGCGATCTACGCCTGGGGGAACGGCGGATGCAGCGCCGACGGGACGAGTTCGCGCAACCATCTGCTCGAGATCGCGTCGCACGGCTATCTGGCGATCGCCGCCGGGACGATCCCCAAGGGACCGCCCCCGCCGCCCGCGCCGCCTCCGCCGCCCGGCGCCGCGCCGCGCGCGCCGACGGGGCCTTTGTTGGTGGCTACCCAGACTGCGGCGCTGCGCGAGGCAATCGACTGGGCCATTCGCGAGAACGGCCGGCAGGGCAGCCCCTATTACGGCCGCATCGCTACCGACCGTGTCGCGGTCTCGGGCTGGAGCTGCGGCGGCCTCCAGGCGCTCAACGTCGCGCCCGATCCGCGTGTCAGGACCGCCGTGATCATGAACAGCGGCTTCTTCAGCGCCGGCGCGAGCCCGATCACGGGAATCGAGAACGACAAGGCCACGCTGGGCAAGCTCCACACGCCGGTGCTCTATGTGCTCGGCGGTCCCACCGACATCGCCTATGCCAATGGCATGGACGACTTTGGACGCATCGCGTACGTGCCCGCGGCGATGGTCAATATTCCGGTCGGCCATGGCGGAACCTATGCGCAGCCCAACGGCGGCATTGCTGCCGAAGTGGTCACTGCCTGGCTCGACTGGCAGCTCAAGGGCGATCAGAGCGCGGCGCGCCGGTTCACGGGGCCGCAATGCGGCTATTGCGCCGATCCGCGTTTGACGCTCGAACGCAAACGCCTCGACTGAGGCGATGGGTCAGGCCGCCGGCGGCTAAGGGAGGGATGCGCCATCGCAAGTCACCTGGATTCGCCCGAACCGGTCGACCTCGGTCCGCTGAAGGGGCTCGTCGGCTATCATCTGCACCGGGCGTCGGCAGCGCTGGGCGCCGACTTCGCGCGCTCGGTCGAGGGAACGGGCATGCGCCAGGTGCTGTTCGGCATCCTCTCGGTGATTGCCGCCAACCCCGGCATCCATCAGGGCAATGTCGGACGCGTGCTCGGCATCCAGCGCCCGAACATGGTGGTACTGGTCAACGACCTGATCCAGCGCGGTCTGGTCGAGCGGATCGTCGACGCGGCCGACCGGCGCGCGTTCGTGCTCAGCCTGACGCCGGCAGGCGAAACGCTGGTCGGCGAGACGCTGGCGCGGCTCCAAGTGCACGAGGAGCGCATGCTCGCCGGACTGTCGGCCGAGGAGCGCGCGAAGCTGATCGTGCTGCTCGAGCGCATCGCGGCCGCCGGGCAGCGCGAGGACGACAACCGGGAGGGATGAGGGGGATGGGAATGCGGATCGCACTCGCCGGGTCGCTCTGCGCGCTGGGTTGGGCGTTGCCGGCGCAGGCGCAGGGCACTGGCGCGACGCCATGCGCGGCGCTGGCCCAGGCCTTGCCGGGAGTCGAGCAGGCCGGAACCGTTGCGGCGACGGGCGCATTGCCGGAGCACTGCCTGGTGCGCGGGACGTTCGAGCGGCGGACCGGGCAGGACGGGCGCGCATTCGGCATCGGCTTCGAACTGCGCATGCCGCTCGACTGGAACGGCCGCTTCCTGTTGCAAGGCGGCGCCGGGCTCGACGGGCAAGTCGCGCCGGCGATCGGTCCGATCCCGAACTCGCAGCGTCCGCCGGCGCTGGCACGCGGATTTGCGGTGGCCTCGACCGACTCCGGTCACCGCGGCCCGATCGTCGACGCGTCGTTCGCCTTGGATCAGCAGGCGCGAATCGACTATGGCTATAATGCGCTCGACAAGGTCACTGCGGCGGCCAAGGCACTGATCGCGCGCTTCTACGGCCGCGCGCCGCGCTATTCCTACATGGTCGGCTGCTCGAACGGCGGTCGCCAGGCGATGACGGTGGCGCAGCGGCTGCCGTTGCTGTTCGACGGCGTCGTGGCGGGCGACCCGTCGATGCGCTTCTCGGGCATTGCGCTCGACGAGCTGTGGAACCTGCGAGCGCTCGCCCGCGCCGCGCCCAAGGACGCGCAGGGACGGCCGATCCTGTCGCGCGCGTTCGCCGATTCCGACCTCCAGCTGGTCCGCACGGCGGTGCTCAAGCGCTGCGACAAGCGCGACGGGCTCGCCGACGGCATGATCAACGACTGGCGCGGGTGCGATTTCGATCCGGGCGTGCTGACTTGCCGCCACGCCAAGACCACGACGTGCCTGACGCCGGCGCAAGTCACTGCACTGCGCGACCTCCACCGTGGCCCGCGCACGCGCGACGGGCGCTCGATCTACGGCCCCTTCAACTATGACACCGGCATCGCCTCGCCGGCGTGGCGCGGCATGCGGCTCGGGCGGTCGCAGACCGGCGTGCCCGATTCGGCGGACGCGACGCTCGGGCTCGGCCAGCTCCGATATTTCCAGCTGACGCCGCCCGATCCCAATTTCGATCCCTGGGGGCCAGTCGACTTCGACGGGTTGCTCGAGCGCGTCCGCTCCAGCGCGGCGCTCGCCGACGCCGACAGCCCGTTCCTCACCACCTTTGCCCGCCGCGGCAAGCTGATCGTGTACAACGGCCTGTCGGACCAGGGCATCGCCTCCAGCGTCGTCACCGACTGGTATGACCGCATGCTCGCCGCGACCGGCGCCTCCGCGCGCGACAGCGTTCGCCTGTTCCTGGTCCCCGGCATGCTCCATTGCGGTGGTGGCGAAGCGACCGACCGGTTCGAGATGCTCGATGCGATCACTGCCTGGGTCGAGCAAGGCCAGGCGCCCGACCGCATCCTCGCCGCCGGGCGCGACTCGCATGCCCCGACGCGCCCGCTGTGCGCCTATCCCGCGATCGCGCGCTACAAGGGCGGCGACGAGAGCGACGCCGCGAGCTTCGCCTGCGCCGAGTGACGCGCAGAGGCGATCAGTTGAGGATGTAGCTCTCGCGCGCCGCTTGCTGCGCGCGCTGGTCGCCGGGGTAGAAATAGCGAAGGTGACAGCTCTCGCACGCGCGATCGAGGCCTTCGAGCATCTTCACCATGCCCTTGGGGTCGCGCGCCTTGGCGGCGAGCAACACTTCGCCGGCGGCGATTTGGAGGCGATCGGCGCGCTTGTTGAAGTCGCTGCGGTTCTGGTCGATCGCGGTCTGGATCGCGCCCGGCTCGCTTTCGACGGAGGGGTTCTCCGCCTTGAAACCGGGCGGCGCCACGCGCAACCCGGGCGCCGCAAGCACGGCCGGCGCGTCGCGCAGGATCTCCAGCTTCGCTTCGAGCTGCTTCCAGGCGGCTTCGTCGGCGGGCTGCTCGAGCCGCTGCCCTTTCTCGTCGGCGACTTCGCGGACCGAACGGAAGGCATATTCCGCAGCGGGATTGATCTGCTGCTCCATGAACTGCTGGATCGTCGTCTGGGGCGCCGCCACCGGTGCCGAAGCGTTGCCGCTCGCGTCTGCTGCGGTCTGACTGTGGCATGCGGTCAGCGCACCCGTCATGAGCGCGACCAGGGCGAGCCGCCCGCGCGTCACTGGCCGTTCGCCGGCGCATCGGGGATGCTGTCGAGGAAATTGTCGAAGTCGATGTCGGGTGGTGGCGGCGCTTCCTTGGCGGCAGCGCCGCGGATGGTGAAGCCGATTGTCCGGCCCGCGCCGATCACGCCGATCCACAACAGGATCGAAGCGACGGCGCAGACCTTGCTCAGCGTCGGCACCGGCACCGAGCGATGCCAGGATGCGGAATCGCCTTCGGTGAAATGGAACGCCAGCATGTTCAGCCCGGCGAGCACGATCAGCACCATCTTGATGCGGAACGAGAGGTTGTCGAAATAGACCAGGGCATTGCTCGCGAACATCAGTGCACCGGTCACCACGGCGACGGCAAAGGCGAGCCAGGTCCAGCGGAGCGCCTCGCCCGATACGCGGCGGAACAGCCGCCGCGTCGACGCGACGCCGAGCACGCGCAGGTCGACGATCAGGATCGTGCCGAACACCAGCGACAGCGCGACGACATGGACTGCCTCGAGCGTCGGAAACCAATAGAGCGAGTCGCGGATGCCGAGCGCGATGCCGGATTGCTGGAGCGCCTTCAGATAGGCGTGAACGTCCATCGGCTATTGCCCCGACTGCGCGGCTGGCGAGAGCGCGCCCCAGATATTATCATAGGCAATGAACCGGCCGAGGAAGATGATCGCGACCCATAGCACCAGCGTCGCCGCGGCGATCGCGCGGACCTTGGCATCACGCAGTCGCCGCTCTTCCCAATGCGCCGGGTTGCTCCGCACCGATCGCCCGAACCAGACCGCGAAGCCCGCGCAGACGGCCACCAGCAGCATCTTGAGCCGGAACGACAGCGAGAAGAACTCGCGCGCGGGTTCAGCCAGCGTGAGCAGCGCGCCCGAGGCGAGCAGCACGAGCAGCGCGCCGGTCAGCCATGGCAGATAGCGGCGCTGCGCTTCGAGCAGCGTCTGGTCGAGCCCCGACACGCCGACCACGCGCAGCGTCAGCATGAAGGCCGAACCCATTGCGACGCCGATCCCGACGAGGTGCACGGTCTGGATCGTCGGAATCGCCCAGGCCTGGTTGTCCTGCAGGAAATGGCTCGGCGGAGTCGCTGCGAGCCAGTCGGTGAAGTGCTTGAGCATCGTCCGAAGGTCCGCCGTGCTGGAGGCGTTAGAAGGTCGCGGCGCCGAGGATCTCGCTGCCGGGGACCGTGTCGCAGGTCTTGCCGGGCGCCGGGGGCTTCTTCCACGGACATTTGGCGATCGCGGTGTTCGCCGCGCGCGAGCCGAAGTTGCTGCCGTCGCGCATCGGATTGACCTTTACGCTGAAGATCGTGCCGGCGGGGAAGCTCGCCGCAGTGATGCCCTGCTGCGCCACGGCGGCGGCGCCGGCCATTTCGACGCCATAGTCGACCTTCTTGCCGTCGGGTCCGGTGACCAACCTGCCGTCCGCGCCGATCGGATAGAAGTGCAGCTCGGCATGATTGGCCTGGGCGACGAACTGCGTCGCCACGCCGGTGAAGACCAGCGTCTTCGTCAGGTCGTACATCGCGAACGAGTGATGCGCGACCGCCGCGACACTCGAGAAACCGGCGGCGAGCAGGCCCGCCATCGCCAGCTTCATGGGTATACGCTTCATGACATCTCTCCAAAAGCTTCCAACCATGGGTCCCTGTTTCGCGTGCCCCGCGATCACTTCTTGAACAGGTCGAGCACGTCCTCCGGAGCCTCGTCCTTCTCGGGCTTGTCCCAGCCCTTTTCGAACCACTTCTCCCAGTTCTTCGCCCAGGGACGGCCGTAATAGTCGATGAACTCGGGATCGGCGGCAGTCAGCTGCCGCGGCCGCCCGTTGACGTTCTTGATGTTCGACAGGCACTCGATGAACGTGAAGCGCGCGCGCGGGCTGTCGGGCGGTGCGATGCGCAAATAGCGCTCGATCAGCCGCACCGGCTGCACGAGCGATTCCGGATCGTACCACACCGTTTCGTGATCGATGCCGATGAACTTGTGCTGGTCGTCATAGGCCGGCGTGAAGCGCTCGACCGACTCCATCTTCGCGCTGAACTCGAACGCCGTATGCTGGTTCCACGGCTGGATATTGGCGGTCCACGAGACCAGGGCGTCGCCGTCCCAGAAGGCGATCGTCTCGCCATACCATTGCGGCACCTTCTGGACGTGCTGGCGGCCGATCAGCATTTCGCGGAAGAAATTGTCCGCGACGCCGCCCATGAACTCGACTTTGTAGGGCGTCACGGTGAGCTCGAAGTTCGACGCCTGCGACGCGGCACCCCAGATCCGGACGAAGCCTTCGGGGTAGCAGAAGGCGGCGTTCCACTGCTTCGAATTGTCGACGACCTCGTGGTAGATCTGCTGGACGTAGCGCGTCTGATATTCGGGCGTGAGCAGCGACAGCATCGTCGGGGTCTGCAGCAGCCCGCCCCAGATCCAGCGCTCGCCGCGGCCGGGGCCGCCGTTCGCCCGATCGGCGCGAAAGCCGGTGTCGGGCACATCGCTTGCAAGTGGATCGCGCGTGTAGAAGCCGTCCCAATCGGGCGTAGTCGCCTTGGTATAGACCGTCGGGCCGCCCTTTGCCTTGGCCTGGGCGAGCAGCGCCTCATAATGTTCGCGGGCGGTCTTGTACGGATAGGGGCTGACGACCTTCTCGCGCGGGAGCGCGTCCTTGCAACTGGCGCCCCACGAGGCCGTGACGGGCGGGTTGGCGCCCATCTTGTTCTGTTCCCACATCGATTCGACCATTTCGCGCGGGGTGTTGCAGCGCCAATAGCGCACGTCGCTCCACAGCTTCTGGTCCTTGTAGAAGTTCTTCGACCGGAACAAGTCGAGCGGCAGCGGCGTCATTCCGGCGGGCGGAGGATTGATCACGCCGGCGGTCGGGCTGGAGCCCTGGCTGAACCCGGCCGGCCGTGCGACTTCGGGCGGGAAGGGATAGGGGATGCCGAAGAAGCCGAACCGCGGCCCGCCGGCGGCGCTGCCGCGCCCGCCGGCGGAGGCGGTACCCATCGAAACCGGAGCTGCGGCCTGGCCTGGCCCCAGCGCGGCCCGGGCGAACGCCAGGATCGGACCGCCGACGCTGTCGTCCGAGCTGTCGAATGCGAATACCTCGGAGACATGGCTGTGCCGTGCGGCATAGAGCATCGCCGGGCAATGGCCGGCACCGTCCCTGGCGCCCGCGCCGTCGACCGCGCACATCCTGTCGTGGAGCGCCTTGTCCGACGCCAGCATGTCGCCCTTGACGTTGGGATCGAGCTCGGCGCGGACGAGCATCACCTTGACCGGGGTCTTGAGAAAGCCGGGCAGATTGTCGCGCTCGACGCGCTGTGCCTCGGTCAGCTGCGGCGCGCTGCCGGGTACCAGCTGCGGCCGCGGCGTGGTCTTCGCGCCGCTCGGGCCCGAGATGCCGCCGTAGATCGCGTACATGTTGCTGTCGGCGCCGCAGGTCGCGCCAGGCTGCGCGCCGCTGCCTGCCGGGCTGCCCTCGAACGGCACGAGGCCGGAGACCGGCATGCCCGACATATAGATCATGGCCTTGATCTGCACGCCGTTCGGCCAGCGCTCGGGATGCGCGACATAGGCGCCGGTCGGGATCGTGCCGGCCGAATGCGCGATCATCACCATGCGGCTGCCATCGCCGTGGAAGCGCGCGGCATTGGCCTTCACCCAATCGACCGCCATCGCGATCTCACGGCCGCCATCGTCCCAATTCGCCAGGTCGGTGCGGCGCTGGACAGTTACGACGACGAAGCCGTTCTTGACGCCCCAGCGGCCGATATTGTCGTAGAAGGCATTGGCCTCGCGTACCTGCTGCTCGATCTTGTTGCCGGCACCGCCGGGCACATAGATCAGGATCGGCCGCCCTTCGGGCCCGGTGTCGCCGAAAAACACATCGGCGACGTTCTTCGGATTGGGCCCGTAGGATTGATCGCGCAACAGCGTGACGCCGGGATAGAGCTTGGCCTTGGCCGGATCGGGCGCGGCGGCGCCGGGCGCCCACCAGCTGTTGAAGTCCGCGGCAGGCATCATCGGCCGATAGAGCTTGGCCGTGCAGGAGACGTCGACGATCTGGCCGATCTTCTTGAGCTGCTGATAGATCGGTTCAGGCACCTGCGCCTGCGCGGGCATTCCGGCCAGCAGGAGGCCGGTCGCACAGGCGAAAACGCCCTTCTTGTCGAACATCGCCGGCATCCGCTCTCCCAACTTACACAAGCCCCTGCGGGCGCTCGTTCGTTGACGATGTCCGCACCGCGAACGGCCGGCATCGCGCTTGTTTCAACAAGGAATGTCAGAACTGCCGGCCCACCGCAACGAGCAGTTCGCATGCTCAGCGACTCCGAAGTGGATTTTATCATCTTTGTTGGGGCGGCTCGGGATTGACCGGGCGGGCGGGATCGGGAAGCTTCGCGCCAAGAACAGGCAAAATCGGGGAGGAAGCCATGGGAGCGATGCGCAAGCTGGCGATCGCGACGGGCGTAGCGGCGGTGGCGACCGGCGTTGCGCTCGCGCAGCAATCCGGACCGGGCGTCGCTGGCAAGGCGGCCTATGGCGAGCATTGCGCGACCTGCCATGGCGGGAACCTCGACGATGGCGAGTTCGGCCCGGCGCTGAAAGGTGCGGCGTTTCGCGCGCGCTATGCGAGCCAGCCCGATGCACTCCTCGCCACCATCCGCACGCGCATGCCGCCGGCGGCGCCGGGAACGCTTCCCGGGACCACCTATGCCGAGATCGCCAACTACATCCTGCAGACGAATGGCATCGGCGCGACTCTGCCCGCCGAAGCTCCGCCGCGCGCCCAGCCGGCGCCGAACTCCGATGCACCCCCGGGAACGCAGCCCGAGAACGCGTTCCGCGACGCGGCGTACCGCGCGGCGCTGGCGCGGCGGAAAGCAAAGCTCGATGCGCTGAGCCCCGTGACCGACGCTATGCTCGCGCACCCTGCGGACGGCGAATGGCTGATGTGGCGCCGGACGTTCGACACGCAGAGTTTCAGTCCGCTCGCGCAGGTCGACAAGGGCAATGTCGGCGATCTCCGCACCGCATGGGCGTGGAACTTGGCGCCGAGCCAGAACGAGATCACGCCGCTGGTGCACGACGGCGTGCTGTTCCTCGAGAGCGGCGCGACCGTGCAGGCGCTCGACGCGACCAATGGCGATCTGCTGTGGCAATATGTCCGCAACACCGACGAAGCGACGATCCGCGCTTCGCGGACCAAGGCGCTCGCCCTCTATGAGGACAAGCTGATCGTTCCGACGCCCGATGGCCATATCGTCGCGCTCGAAGCGAAGACGGGCAAGCTGCTGTGGGATGCCGAAGTGCTCACGCCGGCGATGGCCGACCGCCACGGCGGCGCCGACGGAGTGCCGCTGCACCTCGATGGCGGGCCGATCGTCGCCGGCGGCAAGGTGATCATGGGTGTCAGCCTGGGCATCACCAACGCCCGCGGCGGATGCTTCATCTTCGCGCTCGATGCCCGCACCGGCAAGATGCTGTGGCGCTTCAACACCGTCGACCAGGCCCCGCCGGGTCAGGACAGCTGGAACGGCGCGCCGGTCGACGAGCGCTTCGGCGCCGGCGTGTGGACCGCTGGCAGCTACGATCCCGCGCTCAACCTCGTCTATTTCGGCACGGGCAACACCTATGATGCTGCGACATTGCTTCAGCCACATGCAGCCAAGGGCGCGAGCAACGACGCACTTTACACCGATTCGACGCTTGCGCTCGACGCCGACACGGGCAAGCTGAAGTGGCATTTCCAGCACGTCGCGAGGGACGTGTGGGATCTTGACTGGGTGTTCGAGCAGACGCTGGTCGACGTCACGCTGGACGGCAAGCCGCGCAAGCTGGTGATGACCGCGGGCAAGATCGCGATGCTCGACGGCGTCGACCGCGCCACCGGCGCCTATGCCTTCTCGCACGACTCCGGTCTGCAGAATCTGGTGGTGAAGATCGACCCTCGGACCGGGCGCAAGACAACCAATCCCGCGCTCGAGCCCGAGCCGGGCGTCGCCAAATTCCTGTGCCCCAACGCATCGGGGGCGCGCAGCTGGCCGACCACGGCGTTCAATCCGCACACCGGCGTGGTCTATCTGCCGATGATCGAGAGTTGCGCCGACTATGTCTGGACGCCGCGCAGTGCCGCCGAGACCGCGGCGGGCGGCATCGACATGCGCTTCGCCGGCCGCCCGCGCCCGAACGGGGACGGCAAGATGGGCCGCATCCAGGCGATCGACGTCAAGACCGGCAAGACGCTGTGGACGGTGCGCCAGCGCGCCCCCGTGTCGAGCTCGATGCTCGCGACCGCCGGCGGGCTGGTGTTCAACGGCGCGGTCGATCGCAGCTTCAGCGCCTATGACGAAGCCAGCGGCAAGCTGTTGTGGCGGACCTGGCTCAACGCGGCGCCGAGCTCGTCGCCGATCACCTACCGCGTCAACGGCCGCCAATATGTCGCGCTCGTCACCGGCGGTGGCAATGCGTTCGACGCGGCCGCGCGCGGCATGGCTCCCGAGCTGGCGAGCCCGGCGGCGGGCAACACGCTGATGGTGTTCAGCCTGGGCGGTGTTGCCGCTCAGCGGCGGCGCTGATTGCATCCCCGACGAACCCAAACGTCACGCCGGCTAAAGTGACGATAGGCGACAACCTATGGACTGGGCGACCCGGACGCGCGTGAGACAAAGTCCTACCCGTGCCGAACGCGGCCGACGCGGCGTGCGCAGCGAGAACGACGGCTGGAACGGCCGCCTGAGATCAGTTAGCGGTCGGGCCGGAATAGATGCCAAGCGCCTTCAGCGTGTCCGGATCGGGCTGCCCGGTAGGCTTCAGACCATTCTTCTCTTGAAAGTCTCGCAATGCGGCTACGGTCGCCGGGCCGCCAATCGCGTCCTCAGTGAGTTTGTACCCGCGGCTGGAAAGCGACCGTTGAACCCGCAGCATGGCGTTCCGGTCTGTTAGCTGCGGCGAGGCGCCCGGTGCGCCGCTTGCGCTCGCCGCTTGCTGTTTCTCTTGGCGCAGCGGTTCCTGCAGCGGCAACTGCTTGACCTGTGCCGGGTTGGCGGCAGGGCTGGTCTGTTGGGATGGCGGCTCCTCTCCGCCCGATGCCGCCGGCACGATGTCACTTTTGACCGGCTCTCGCGCCTTGATGCAGAAGCCCGCTACGCGCGTACCGTCAGCGCCTTCCACCATGCCATCCGGACAGCGGCACCCGGATCGCGTAATCTGCTTGCCGCGCGAGCACAGGTCTATCGGCTTCGTGGGTTGCGGCTGCGCAGTTGCACCAGGTCTCACGGGACGCTTCGATGCCGGTTTCACGGGCGAGCGCGACGATGGAGTTGGAAGGGGTGCCACGTCGACACTCTGCGCCGGTATCGCGCTGGGAGTCGGCTGCGGTGGCAATTGTGCGGGCGTGGGCGATGGCTTCGGCGGCACATCGATCGTGCGTGTCACCTTTCGCGTGCTTTCGAACAGCGGCTTAAACCACGCGTCCGCACTTGCCCAACCGCCGATCAGCAGCGCGGCAAAGGCGAGCAGTGCTGCTGTTTGCCAGGTCCATAAGCGCGCGATGCTCCAGCCCAGCGCGTTCACGCGCGTGCGGTCGCGCGCGACGCCGGCAGGGTCGGTCGCGCGGCCGGCGACACTGCGCGCGAACAGCACGTCGCGCTCGACAGCACCCTCGGGCGCGGCATCGACATATGCGCGCAGCATCGCGGTCCAGCGCTCGGGCGGCTCGGGCGCAGCGATCGGTTCGCGCGCGAGTTCGCCACCTTCGTCGAGCGTCGCGCCATAGAGAACGCGCGCGATCGCCTCGTGCGCGGCGTCACGGACCTTGGGCTCGAGGTCTGCGATCAGGCGCAGGCGCAGGTCCGCGGGCAAATAGCCGTCGCGGAACCATTGCAGGCGATAGAGCGCGAGCATCTCGCGCTCGGTCACCGGAGGGCGGCCGAGCACCCCCGCGAGCGCTGAGCCCAGGTAACCGCTCAGCGGAAAGCGCAGCCGCGGATAGATCGCGCAGGCGCACAGCCATTGATAGCCGAATGGCCCGAGCCCGGCGCGCAAGCGCTGGCAAAGTGCGTCGAGCGGCTCGCTGCCGGCGTCGATCGCCGCGCTTGCCATTACACTAGCGCGACCCGAAGCAGAGTTGCCGACGAGTCAAGTGAACGCGCTGTTGCGTTGTGCTCCATATTGATCCAACATCCTCTCCGCGATTAGCATTCGCAAGCACGAATCGGGGGGAATTCGCCTTGGCATTCACCCAGACTTATCAGTCGGTCACCAACGTCTACAATGTCGAGGGTACGCTGGTGCTGACCGCACAGAGCAAGCCCGACGACCTGGCGCAACAGATCGCGGCGGTGCGTGCCGCGCTCGCGGCCGAACCGGCGCTCGATGCGCCGACGCGCGCGCAGGCGGCGGCCGAGCTCGACAAGGCCGAGGCGGCGAGCAAGGCGGAAAAGCCCGACGGGACGACGATCAAGGGGCACCTCGAGTCGGCCGGCAAGATGCTCACCAGCGCTGCCAGCGTCGCCAGCGGCGCGGCGACGATCGCCAAGACGCTGTTTGCGCTCGGCACCTGGGCGGCCGCCGTCCTCCTCTGAAAGGGCGCGGCGGTGTCGGACACGACCTACACCCAGAATTACGGTCAGGTCGGCAACGTCTACAACGCGCAGAATATGTACCTTCCGGCCGAGGCAGTGACGGGGGGGCAGCGCCCAATCCCGGAAGAGGCGACGCTCGCCGCGACCCTGGTGGACCGCGTGCCGCAGCGCGACGCGCTGATCGAGCGGATCGAGGCGGTAAGCGCGGAGGAGTCCTTCGCGCTGGTCGCGGTGGTGCAGGGCTGCAGTCCGGATCTGCACCAGGCGCTGGTGACGCGCTGCGCGCGGATCGAATTGGTCGAGCAATTCGGCGGGATCGGCGCCTGGCGCTATCTCAAACGCCTCCCATGGCCACCCGAAGGCAGGGGGACCGTGATGGGACTGCTGCGCGACATTCGTTCCAAGCTCAGCCTGCCCAAGGACCTCGACCAGACGGGAATCGAGGCAGCGGTACGCGGCCTGCCTACCAACATCTGCTTCAGCCATTTCATCGACGAGGCGGCGTGGGCGGCGGACGGCGGGGCATTGGCGCGGGCCTGGATCGACTATCTCGCCAGCGACGCGCTGCGCCCGGCGCCGGGCTTCCGGCTGGTCGCGTTTCTGTGCGTCGAGCAGCGGGAAGCCGAGCTCCCGGCCGGGGGCTTCGCCGGGCTGCTCGCGCGCATCGGCGTGTTCGGAGGCGCGCGGCCGCGGCAGGCCGCGCTCGACGCTTTTGTCGACGGGTTGCGCGCGCAATATCCGCTGCAAGACACTGCGGCGCGCGTGATCGTGCCACCGCCCCTGGGGCTGATTGATCGAAGCGACATCGGTGACTGGCTGTCGAACGCGGGCACCTATCTTCGCAACGCTGCGCTCGAGGACCAGCTGATGACCTTACCCAATCGCCTGTTCGAGCACGGGCCACACGAGCGGCACTTCGACGAAGTGTTCGCGGCGCTCCAGACCGAGCTTGCGAATTTGATGCGACCCACACGCTATGTCGAGGTGAACCTGTGACCGATCCGGCTGCGCCCGCCTTCACCGAACCTGCGTGGAAGGCGCTCTTGCCGCCGCCGGTCGAAACCTGGTCGCGGCCCGAGGAATATATCGTCGACCGTCCGTTGGAACTGGCCGTCGAAACCGCGCTCAGGCTTGGCCTGCCGCTGCTCGTCACCGGCGAGCCGGGATGCGGCAAGACCGAACTCGCCAACTATCTGGCCTGGAAGCTCGGCACTGCCATTCCGCGTGGCACCGACGCCGAGGGGAGTCCGGCCTATGAATATGCGCTGCGCTTCGACATCAAGTCGGACACCCGCGCGCGCGACCTGTTCTACGGCATCGATCTGGTCGAACGCTTTCACGCCGGCGGTCGCGGCGGCGGGCCTGGGTCGCTCGATCCGCTGAACTTCATCCGCTTCAACGCGCTCGGCCGCGCGCTGATCTATGCCCGGCCACCGGATGAACTCGCGGCGCGGCTGTTGCCCTGGCAGGCGCATCCCGGCACGCCGCAGCGTTCGGTGGTGCTGATCGACGAAATCGACAAGGCGCCGAGCGATGTCCCCAACGACCTGCTGATGGAGGTCGAGAAGATGCGGTTCGTCATCTCCGAGATGAACCGCGTGGTCGAGGCTCCACCGGCGCTGCGGCCGATCCTGATCGTGACCAGCAACACCGAGCGGCCGCTGCCCGACGCCTTCCTGCGCCGCTGCGCTTATTACCACATACCCTTTCCCGAGCCCGCGCGACTGATCGAAATCGTCGCGACCAAGCTACGCAAGCCTGGAGAGGCCACGGCGGCTTCAGCAGTGCCGGCGACGCTGGTGGAGGACGCCACTGCGGCGTTCCTGGCGGTTCGCAAGCTGCCGTTGCGCAAGAAGCCGGCGACGGCCGAGCTGCTCGGCTTCGTCCACGCCTTGCTCAACGCTGGATTCGGGCTGGCGGACAAGCTGGGCGATGCGGCGAAATGGGAACCGATCGCGCGAGTGACGCTCCTCAAGACGCGCGAAGACCAGGCGAAGCCGTTTCCGCCGATCGTTCCGCTCGCGCTCGGCTGAGCGCAGTGGCGAGCGCGCTCGACGAGGTTGGTCTCGACGAGGCCGGGCTCGACCGGGTGTTTGCCGAACTGCGTACGCGCGGCTGGCGACTGGTTCCGCAACAGCTCGCGCAGGCGCAGGCAATGCTCGCGGAGATGCGGGGCGCGGGCGCTGCGCAGGCTGACATCCCGCTTGTACTCGCGCCGATCCTGGCGAAGTCACCGGAGCAGCAGGCCGAAGCGCGGCGTCGGCTTGCCGCCGTGATCGGAACGGCGCCACTGCTGCCCCCCGTCGGCGCGGAGACGGCAGCGGTACGCGGTTCCGCCAACCCACCGACCGACGTCGGTGGTCACGCATGGCCAGTGGTTGTGGCGGCGGGATTGCTACTCCTCGCCGTGTTTCTCGGCTTCTACTTTTTTCCCGCGCCGCCGCCTGCACCCGTGGCGACTCCCACGCCGACCGCCACTGCCGGCCCGCCGGTGACGCGGACCGAGACCGAAACGGTGGTCGATCCGGCTTATGCCGCGGCCGCCGCGGTTCTCGGGCTGACGCCGGTGGCGTTGCTCGCAGGATGGTGGCTGGTGCAGCGGCGGCGCTCGCGCGAAGGGCTGGGGCGCGAGCGCGGCGAAGCGAGTTTCGACCGTCTTGATCTCGGCGCACGGCCGGTGGGTGCGGCGCTGTTCCAGGCCCCCGAGCTCGCCCCCGTGGCGCGGCAATGGCGACGGTTCCAGCGCGTTCCGACGACCGAACTCGATCCCGAGCGCACCGTGATGGCAACGATTGCGGCAGGCGGCTTGTTTACCCCGATCCATGCGACGCGGCCGACCGGCTCGCACTATCTGCTGCTGATCGAAGAAGCCGGCCGGCACGACCACCTCGCCCGGCTCGCCGACAATCTTGCCGACCGTCTTGCCGACGAAGGCGTGGCGATTCAGCGCTTTTACCACGCCGATGGGCTGGGGCTGCTGCGTGCGCCCGATCGCGATGGGGGTGCCGCCGCGCGTCTGGCTGAGCTGCCGGCGAGCCCGCGCGGCGCCGTGGTGCTGATCGGATCCGGTGGGGCATTGTTCGATCGGCTCACTGCGACGCCCGATCCGCTGGCGTTCGGCGAGCTGGCGCGCTGGTCGCGGCGGGCGCTGCTCAGCACCCGCCCGATTGCCGAATGGGGCGACCGCGAGGACGCGCTGGTACGCGCCGGCTATGCGCTCGCGACGGCCACCGACAGCGGTGTCGCCGCGCTCGGTCGCCATATCGCGCGCGGGTTTCCCCAGCATTTGGGGCTGCTCGAAGGTTTGCGCGAGACGGAGGACGAGCCTCCTGCCGAACCCAGCGTCGCGTTGCCGCTTGCCGCGCTCGTCGCTGAGCTGCGCGTGCAAGTCGCCGAGGCCGAGGCGCTGGCGAGCGGCGAACGCGCTGGGCTGCTTGCTTCGATCCGCGCGTTGCTCGATCGCGGGGACGTGGCTGTCGCGCTCGATCGGCTAGGGGCGGAGCCACGTCAGCTGATCGATGCGCCACGCCTGCTCGCCACGATCCGCGCGCACCTTCGCGCCGGTGCACCGGCGATTGAGCCGCCGTCTGATCTTTCGGCTGGCGGGGCGACCTCGGCTGCATCGCTAGCCGACCTGGAAGCCGCGCTTGCCGGGCTGCCCCCCAGGCGGGAGGCGCCAATGGTGATCGACCGAACTGTCCTGCGTGCGTTCGTTCAAGCACAGATGGATGGTGCGGGCGGGGTGCGCATCCTGTTCGTCGAAGGGCCGGCCCGGTCGGGGCGCAGCTACACCGCCGCGCTGGCACGGCAATTGGCCGGCGATCGGCTGCCGGTGGTCGTGGCAAATTTCGAGGTCATTCAGGAACCGGACGCATTGACCTTTGCCATGCAGATCGATTCGGATCTCGGCGGGACAAATGAAATCTTTGAAGGCCTGAAGTCTCGTGGGTCGTTGGACGATCCGCTCGCGCTGGCGCGGATCGTCATCAATCGTGCGAACCTGCTCCAGAAGCGTCCACTTGTCGTCGCGTCGTTTTGCGATCGGCATCGGGCCGATCAGGACTTTTGGCGATTTGTCGAAGCGCTGGCCGGCGAGGCGAGTCCCTTCTCGCTCATTCTCGTGAATTCCAGCGGCAGCGACCGCTTTCCGTCGAGTTCGGTCGAACAATTGCAGCGGTTCACGGTGCAGGATGTGGCCGACGCACTTGCCCGCGAGATCGGCACACATGTGTCGCCCAATGAAATGAACGCGCTCGCGAAACGGAGCATTGCCAATGCCGGAGGCGAAACGGCCAGCAATGCCGACATTGCCGCCGAGGCAGCTCGGATGGTTGCGCATGAGCGGAATCCGGTCACTGAGTCACCGTTCTACTAGCCAACCCGAGAACCGGCGCGAGATTCGCGCATTCCGCAACGCCTTCGAACGAACGGCGCGCGGACAGGTGTCGGCGGGCCGGCGACTTTGACCGCAAGGAGGGCAAAACTTCGAAATACCATCTTCGCAAGAGGTTCGGACCATGCTAGTGTAACGCTGGGGACAGTCCCCGCGTCACCATAGCTTGTTGCGTAAAGAGTCGGCGCCATATTGATCTGGCCGCCGAAAGATTCTTTACGATCTCGCTTCGCCGCGGGAGGAGCGGCATGGAACTGACAATCATCGGCTGAACGATTCTGCTCGGCATCGACGGCATATCGCGCCGCGCCGAAGCGGCCGGTGTCGGTCACGCCCAAGAAGCACGATCCGAAAGCGCTGCGGGCCTCTCCCGCGGCGGAACGGCGTTCGACTCACGGACACCGAAAGGAAGGAGGATCACATGCCAACAGTTGTTCCGCAGCCAAATGGCAGTTCGACTCGCAAATTCGCGCCGAAGATGGCGGCGATCACGCTGGGATTGTCGTTCACGGCCGGTCTATTCCATCCTACTCCTGCCCATGCCGATGGATATTGGCGGAGCGTTGCCAACAACGCGATAACCGTCGCCGGCACGGCCCACAACGATCTGACGGTGGATCAGGAAGTGGACCGCATCAACCAGCAATGGGACGAGTACAACAGGCAACGCGATGCGGCCAAAGCCATGGCGGTACCGCAAGTCCAGTTCTTCCTATTTTCTGGGCCCAATATCCCGATATATCCGCTGTATCGGTACAACTGGAACGACACCCAGACACTTTCGATGGGTTTCGCGTTCATCGATCCGAAAACCGGGCTTGGATTATCACCGGGCTTCGTACCGTTCGAAGTGCGATATCAGGTCCTGGAATTTCCCGGGAATATCGATCCGTTGGTATTTGCGGGTCTGGACGAGTCCGCGATCGAGAGCCTGATACGGCCGCTTTTGAAGGATGTCGGCTCTTCGGTGGACGCGGCGAACAACTTCCGGATCAATTTCCAGATCAGTGGATTTGAGCCGATATTCTTTGCGTTTCCCTATGATTCAAGCGGAAACGAAATTCGCGGCGAGGCGACCGCCGGCTGGATGTCTACGGTTTCAGTTCCCGAGCCATCGACCTGGACCGTCATGATCCTCGGCTTTGGCGCCGCTGGCGCGGCTCTGCGACGGCGGCGCCATGCGATGGTGACCTATGGTTGCGACGAGGCAGCCTGACGGGACCGGTTGCTCGTCTCGAGCAAGCTGACGGTCGGACGTCGGCGGGCGGCCTGCACGCGGCCGCCCGCTCGGCGCCGGTCGGTGTCGCCAGCCATTCGCGAGCGGCTTCGAGGCCGGGTATCGCGAGCATTATGGTGAGCCGCCAAAGCACGCGCTCTCCGATATTTGCTACCAAGTGCAGCCGAAGTCCGCCTTCGCACGTTGAGCGCGCTGCCACATCGTCATGATTGGAGAAGAAATGGCCGACCTCAGTCAAATCAGGCAGCACATGGAAATCATAGGCGCGGACGGAGTCCATATCGGTACGGTCGACAAGGTGGAGAGCAATCGCATCAAGATGACCAAGGCCGACAGTGGGTCGCATAGCGACCACCACCATTTCATTGCTGGTGGCTTGGTGGCCGCGGTCGAAGGTAATCAGGTGCGGCTCTCGGCTTCGGGCGCCTCCGCCGTCCTGCTCGAGGAAGAGGAAGGCGGCGAGGCGTTATCCGACAACCGTTAGCCGGCCGGCTTCGGATCGAGCGCGGCCCGGTTCGCGTCGTTTAGACGCTTCCGAGCGCTATTCGCCGTCGCGGGCGCCGGTTAGCGACGCCCGCTGATCGCTCGGCGGCTGTGGAGTTTCTGGCTCCCAGCCGCCGCCCAGCGCCTTGAACAAACTCACCTGCGCGTCCGCCAGCCTGGCGTTCGAACCGGCCAGCGCGGACCGTGCCGCCGCCCGGTCGCGCTCGGCGTCGAGCAGTTGGAGGAAACTGTCGCGGCCGGCATCGAAGCGTTTGCGCGCAATGCCGGCGGCGTCGGCAGCGGCGGCGTCGGCGCGGACGAGGGCCGCGTTGCGGTCGAGTTCGCCCGAGTAGCGCGCCAGCGCCTTTTCGGTCTCGCGCAATGCCGTCAGCACCGTGCCGTCGAAGTTGGCGAGCGAGGCCTGCGCCTGCGCTTCGGCCTGGCGGACGCGCGACCGGGCGACGCTGAGGTTGGGGAAGTTCCAGCTGATCAACGGCCCGAGCGAGAAGCTGAACGACTTCGGCTTGCCGATGTCGCCGAGGCGCATCGCGCCCAGACTGGCCGATCCGGCGAGGCTGATCGACGGGTAGAGATCGGCGGTCGCGACGCCGATCCGCGCCGTGTCGGCGGCTAGCTGGCGTTCGGCGCGGCGCACGTCGGGTCGGCGGGCGAGCAGCGAGGCGCCGTCGCCGACCGGGATGAGCGTCGTGACCTTGGGGGGCACTTTGCAGGAGGCAGCGGCGGAGTCGAGTTCGGCCGGCGGTCGGCCGGTGAGCGTCGCGAGCGCGTAGAGCGACGCCCGGCGTTCCGCCTCGAAACTCGGCACCTGGGCAAGCGCCTGGTCGGCGAGCAGTTGCGCCTGGTCGACGTCGCGGCGCGTGCCGCGGCCGGCATCGAACAGCCGGCGCGTGAGGTCGAGCGTGCTTTGCTGGAGCCGCGCGGTTTCGCGCGCGACATCGGCCTGGTTCGCATCGGCGCACGCCGCGGCATAGGTGCGCGCAGTCTCTGCGGCGACCGCGACGCGCGCAGCGTCGAGCGCCGCCGCACTGGCCGCGGCATCGCTCCGCGCGGCCTCGATCGAGCGCGTGACGCCGCCGAACAGGTCGACTTCGTAAGAAGCGTCGAAGCCCGCAGTCCAATAGTCAAACGTGACCGCGTCCGGGGCGCCGGGTACGGCCGCCACGCTCGTCTGCGAGGCGGTGCCGACGCGTCGGCGCGTATAGGCGGCGCTGACGTCGGTGGTCGGGAGCCGGGCGGCGCGCGCTTCACCGAGGAGCGCGCGGGCGCGCTGGAGGTTGGCCGAGGCGATGCGGATATCGGTATTGTGCGCGAGCGCGTCGGCGATCAGCCGGTCGAGCGCGGGGTCGCCGAACAGATGCCACCAGGCGCCGCTGGGCTTGGGTGGATCGACGCGGGCCATGCCGGGGTCGACGAAGGCGCCGGTGGCCGTGGGCGGCACGGGTGCGGGCTTGTAGTTGGGTCCAACGACGCAGCCCGTGAGGGCAATGGGGAGGGCGAGTATCGCCAGCCGGCGGGTGCTCGTTCGCGAAGAAGCTACAGCATTAGACGAACGCCTCATACCGAAGCCTCCGGTAGCCCCGGCGGCTCGGGCGCACTGGCGGGCTCTGCCTTGCCCTTGCCACGCAAGCTGGCGATCCAGTCACCGAGCATGCGGCTGAGAACGTAGAAGGCCGGCGTGAAGACCAGGCCGAACAGCGTGACGCCGATCATCCCGAAGAACACCGCGATGCCCAGCGCCTGGCGCATTTCGGATCCCGGGCCCGAGCTGATGACGAGCGGCAGCACGCCGAGGATGAATGCGATCGACGTCATCAGGATCGGGCGCAGGCGCTGGTGCGCGGCCTGTTCGGCGGCTTCGCGCGGGGAGAGGCCTTGTTCCTCGCCCTGGCGCGCGAATTCGACGATCAGGATCGCGTTCTTGGCGGCGAGGCCGACGAGCACGACGAGGCCGATCTGCGTGAGGATATTGTTGTCGCGGCCCATCAAATTGACCCCGAGCATCGCGGCAAGCAGGCACATCGGCACGATCAGGATCACGGCGAGCGGGAGGATCAGGCTCTCATACTGTGCGGCGAGCAGCAGGAACACGAACACCACGGCGAGCCCGAAGACGAACGGACCGGTGTTGCCGACGCTCTTCTGCTGAAAAGCTAGCTCGGTCCATTCATAGGAAAAGCCTGCCGGCAGAATGCGCTGTGCCAGCGCCTCCATCGTCTCGAGCGCCTGGCCACTGGAGAATCCGCGCGCATTCTCGCCCTGGAGCTCGGCGGCGGGATAGAGGTTGAAGCGGACTACGCGATCGGGACCCGCATCGTCGCGGAGCGTCATCAATGCATCGAGCGGGACCATCGCGCCGCTCTCGGAGCGGGTCTTGAGCAGGCCGATGTCGCCCGGCTGCTCGCGAAACGGGAGGTCGGCCTGCGCAGTGACGCGATAGGTTCGGCCGAGGAAGTTGAAGTCATTGACATAGGTCGAGCCGAGATAGGTGTTGAGCGTCGCGAAGACGTTCTGAACCGGCACGCCCATGCGCTCGGCGCGATCGCGATCGATGTCGGCGTGGAGCCGCGGCGTCGACACGTTGAAGGTGCTGAACACGCGGCTCAGTCCCTTTTCCTGGTTCGCCGCGATCATCATATCGGTGGTGACCTTGGCGAGCGCGGGATAGCCGGTGCCGGCGCGGTCCTCGATCAGCATCTTGAACCCGCCGCCGTTGCCGACGCCGCGCACCGGCGGCGGCGAGACGACCACGACGTTGCCGGCAGTGATGGCGCCGAATGCCTGGCTGAGCTGGCCGATGATCGGATCCACGCCCGCCTTGCGCCCGGGCCGCGGCTTGAGAATGACGAACAGCGCGCCGGCGTTGGATGCGGAAGTGAAAGTGGCGCCGTCGAACCCGGCGAGCGCGACAGTGCTGCGCACATTGGGGTTCTTGAGAGCGATCGCCGAGGCCTGGCGCACGACTTCGTCGGTGCGCTGGAGCGACGCGCCGGGCGGAAGCTGGACGACGCCGACGACATAATCCTGGTCCTGCGCGGGGATGAAACCGGTCGGCGTGACGCTGAAGCGCCAGGCGGCGAGCCCGATCAGCAGTACATAGGCGATGCCGACGATCGCGAGCGAGCGGACGATCCGCGCGGTGGCGCGGCCATAGGTCTCCGACAGGCGCGTGAAGCCACGGTTGAAGCCCGCGGCAAAGCGCGACGGCAGCCCGAGCAGGCCCGACCGCGGAGTCGACTCGTGGCGCGGGCGCAGGATCAGCGCGGCAAGCGCGGGCGAGAGTGTGAGCGACACGAACACCGAGATCAATGTCGCCGACGAGATGGTGAGTGCGAACTGCTGGTAGAATAGGCCCGAGATGCCGGGGATGAACATCGTCGGCACGAACACGCCGATCAGGACGAGCGCGATCGCGATCAGCGCGCCGGACACTTCGTCCATCGTCTTGTGCGCGGCATCACGGGCGGAGAGGCCCTGCTCGTCCATCAGCCGCTCGATATTCTCGATCACCACGATCGCGTCGTCGACGACGATGCCGATCGCCAGCACCATGCCGAACAGCGACAGGTTGTTGAGCGAATAGCCGAAGCCGAGCAGCACTGCGAAGGTGCCGAGCAGCGAGATCGGAATCGCAACGATCGGGATGATGGCCGCGCGCCAGCTCTGGAGGAAGACGAGCACGACGAGCGCGACGAGCGCGATCGCTTCGATCAGCGTATGCTCGACCGCGTCGATCGACGCGGCGATATATTCGGTGGGATTATATTCGATCGAATAGGTCATGCCCGGCGGGAAGTTCTTCGCCGCCACGGCGATCTCGTTCTGCACCGCCCTGGCGGTGGTCAGCGCATTCGAGCCCGGCAGCTGCTGGAGGCCGATACCAATGCCCGGCCGGCCGCTGATATAGCCGTTGGTGCTGTAGCTCTGGGCGCCGAGCTCGATGCGCGCGACGTCGCGCAGCCGCGTCATCCGTCCTTGGGCGTCGCGCTTGACGACGATGCGGCCGAACTCGTCGGGGCTGGTCAGCCGACCCTGCGTCTGGATGCCGAGCTGGAATGCCGCGCCGCCGCGCCCGAATGGCGGTTGGCCGACCGATCCGGCGGCGACCTGCGCGTTCTGCGCCTGGATCGCGGACACGATCTCGTCGACGGTCATGTTGCGCGCGGCGGCGAGCCCGGGATCGATCCAGATGCGCATGTTGTAGTCGCGCCCGCCGACTACCGTGACGCCGCCGACGCCGGGTACGCGGGTGAGACGGTCGATGATCTGCAACGTGAGATAGTTGCTGATGTACTGCTGGCTGAGCGAATGGTCCGGCGAATAGAAGAACGCGAACATCAATATGTCGGGCGAGTTCTTGCGCACGGTGACGCCGATGCGGCGGACCTCTTCGGGCAGGCGCGGCTCGGCGGTGGCGACGCGGTTCTGGACGAGCACCTGCGCCTTGTCGACGTCGGTACCCTGCGCGAAACTGACTGTGATCGCCACCGTGCCGTCGCTGGTCGACGAGGACGACATATAGATCATGTGCTCGACGCCGTTGACCGCTTCCTCGATCGGCGCCGCGACGGTCTGCGCGAGCGTCTCGGACGTGGCGCCGGGATAGCTGGCCGAGATCACCACGGTCGGTGGCGCGATCTCGGGATATTGCGCGACCGGCAGATTGGGATAGGCGATCGCGCCGACGATCAGGATCAGCACCGACAGGACCGCGGCGAAGATCGGCCGATCGATGAAGAAATGGGGCAGCCGCATGGCGTTAGTGCTGCCCGCGGGCCGTGGTCGCTTCGGCGGAGGGCGGCGCGCTCTGCGCCGGCTGCGGTGCGTCGTCGGGCGCGCGCGGCGCGAGGACGACGCGTCTCGGAGTGACCGGCGTGCCTGGGCGCACGCGCGACAGGCCGTTGAGCACGACCAGTTCGGTGGGGGCGAGTCCGGCGCGGATCACCCGCAGCCCCTCGACCGAGGGCCCCGGCTCGACCGTGCGCGAGAGCAGCTTGTTGTCGCGGCCGACGACATAGATGGTCTTGCGCGCCTGGTCGGTGACGATCGCCTCGTCGGGCACCAGCAGCGCCTTGTAGGTGCCCGAGCCGAGCAGGCGTGCGCGGCCGAACATGCCGGGGGTGAGGAAGCCGGTGGGGTTCGGCACTATGGCATGCGCGCGAATCGTCCCCGAGTTGGGATCGACGGCATTGTCGAGGAAACCCATCTTCCCGTGCCAGCGATAGCCGGTCTCGTCCGCGAGCTGGATGTCGACGGGATTGGCGGTGTAGCGCGACGAGCCGCGCTCGCCGCGCTGATCCTGGCGCAGGTTCTTCAAATAGAAGCTCTCGGCGCCTTCGAAGCTGAACCAGATCGGATCGATCGAGACGATGCGCGTGAGGATCGTCTGCCCGTCGATCACGGTATCGCCCACACTCACTTTGCGATCCGAGACGCGGCCGGCGATCGGCGAGCGCGCGGTGGTGAACGAGAGGTTCAGTCGCGCGCTGTCGACCGCCGCCCTGGCCGCGGCGAGATCGGCAGCGGCGCTGCGCTCGGTGGCGACGTCGCGCTCGATCTCCTCGCGGCTGACCGCCTGGGCCGAGGCGAGCGCCTGGCTGCGCGCCGTGACCTGGCGGGCGTTGGCGAGCGCGGCTGCGGCGCGCGCGCGCTGCGCTTCGGCCTGGGCCAGCGCGGCGCGATAGGGGCGTGGGTCGATCTCGAACAGCGGCTGGCCCTTGCGGACGTCCTGGCCGTTACGGAACAGGATGCGCGTGATCACGCCGGTTGCCCGGGCGCGTAGCTCGACGTCCTGCGGCGCTTCGAACCGGCCGATGTAATCGTCCCAATCGACGACGTCGCGCTGCAGTGCGAACGCGACCGATACCGCGGGCGGGGGAGGCGGCGGCGGCTTGGCGGAGCCGCCGCATCCGGCCGTCAATATACACGCAGCTAGGACGATACGCTTCATGGCCGATCCCCATGTTGCACCGCGCAATAGCGCCGGCATCGGCCGAGCGCAAACGGTCGCAGCGCGGTATTCAACTACTGTTGCACGGAGGCGCCGCGGACTGCGACTAAAGTCGTGGTTCCCGCTCCGGCGACGGCGCGTGCACAGTCCGTATTCAGTTGGAGCGGATGGCGCCGGCCGCTACAGTCCGACCCGTCCCACCGATCGCCGTCGCAGGAGTGCGTTGAATGGAACTGGGCCGCCGTGACCTGCTGCTCGCCGCTGCGTCGAGCGCGTTGCTGTCGAGCGGTGCCGCCCGCGCGGCGCCCGACCGTCCGCTCGGATATGCGATCGTCGGCCTCGGCGGCTACGGGCTCGGCGTTATCATTCCGCAATTCCCCAATTGCGCGCACAGCCGCCTGGCGGCCGTGGTCAGCGGCGATCCGGCGAAGGCGCGGCGCGTCGCCGCCGAACACGGGCTGCCCGAGAGCGCGATCTACTCCTACGAGAGCTTCGACCGGATCCGTGACAATCCCGACGTCGATATCGTCTATGTCTGCCTGCCCAATTCGATGCACGCCGACTTCGTCATCCGCGCCGCGCGTGCGGGAAAGCATGTAATGTGCGAGAAGCCGATGGCGGTTTCGGCCGCCGAATGCGAGGCGATGATCGCGGCATGCAAGACCGCCAACCGCAAGCTGATGATCGGCTATCGCTGCCATTTCGAGCCGTTCAATCTCGAAGCGATGCGACTGGCGCGGAGCGGCGTCGCAGGCAAGCTTCGCTATGTCCGCTCCGAGCACGGATTCGTGCAGGGCGATCCGTCTAGATGGCGCCTCAAGCGCGCGCTCGCCGGCGGCGGTTCGCTGATGGACATGGGCGTCTATTCGTTGCAGGCGGCGCGCTACATGACTGGCGAGGAGCCGGTCGCGGTGCAAGCGCTCGAATCGACCGACCGCAGCGACCCGCGCTTCCACGAGGTCGAGGACCAGATCGACTGGCAGCTGCTGTTCCCATCGGGCGCAGTGGCGGCGTGCAAATCGATGTACAGTGCCAACCAGAACCGCATCATCGCGGTGGGCGACAAGGGACGGATCGAGCTCGAGCCGGCGACGCGCTACGACGGCAACCATATGTGGACCGGCCGCGACGGGCGCGAGAACGAGATCAAGAGCCCGCCGCCGGGACCCGGCAGGACCCAGTTCGCCGGCCAGCTCGATCACCTCGCGGAGTGCGTCGTCAGCGGCCGCGAACCGATCGTCTCGGGAGAGGAAGGCTTGCGCGACATGCGGATCATCGAGGCGATCTATCGTTCGGCGCGCGAAGGCCGTAGGATTCAGCTATGAAGCTTCTCGTGCTCGCCGCGCTGCTGCTGCCCTCGGCCGCCCTGGCGCAGACCACCGATCCCACCGGCTTCGCCGCATCTGCGGCCGTCCAGGCGCAAGTCGAGGCGATGCGGCAGGAAATGAAGCCCGATCAGGGCTTTATGTGGCGGCCATTGGTCCGCGGCGGCGACGCCGTGGCCGCGCTCGAATATTGGCGGAAGCCGGGCAAGCCGGCGGTGCACCCGGCTCAGGCCGAATATGTCGTCGTGATCGCGGGCGAAGGCACGATGGTGACGGGCGGTCAGCTGGTCGATTCCGCGACCACCAATCCGACGCTGATCGAGGGAAGCCGCATCGAGGGCGGCACGACGCGGACGCTGCATCCCGGCGACGTGTTCCTGATCCCGGCGGGCACGCCGCACTGGTTCGGCATCACCGGCGACCGCCTCGTCCTGCTCGGAACCAAGATCGCCCAGACGGCCAAATAGCCGGATCGGCGCCCCAGCTCAGCGCGCGGCAAAGCCAACGTGCATCTTCGAGCCTGACATACCGCGTCGTTGGACGGGAGATGGAACGCTCAGGTTGATTTTATCAACTGCGATCGGCGTGCTTTGTTGACATAATCCAATGGTATTCCGAAACTTGGAGCCAAGGCGAATATCGATTCGTCGTCCGGTGGCGCACACGCCGCGGAGAGGAGAGCTGGATGGTTGCGGCACGACGCGCGAAGCGGTGGTGGGCCGTCGTTGCGGCAGGTGCGACGCTGGTCGCGGTGTCGGTGTGCGCACAGACACGCGACCCCAATGCGAAGCTGACGCCGGCGCAGCAGGCGCAGATGCTGCACCGGCATGTGGGTCTGGCGGGAGCGCTGGATCCGGCGAACCTGGCGAAGAAGCGGCCGAAGCCGGTGTTCGACATGACGGGCACCTGGTTCGTCGACCTGAGCGCGGGGTTCAGCAAGTTCATGTTCGGGCCGCCCTATCCTGAGTTTTACGAGGAGGGGAAAAAGGCGCTGGCCGAAGGCAAGGCGGCGCGGGCGAGCGGG